>JAABUJ010005977.1_pt1 | contig 11968 bp, 10 predicted proteins | sample 5559131 | NCBI WGS metagenome assembly JAABUJ01 (sample SAMN10711875, study PRJNA513366) | rock metagenome | isolation source: Antarctica rocks | place: Antarctica: Victoria Land, Mt New Zealand nord | collected 2016-01-07
CGAGCTGGCGGCGGCGCAGCTCCTCGCCCTCGTACAAGGTCGGCTCGGGCGCGTCGGTCTTCACGATGCGGTCGATCTGGGTGATGCGCTTGGTCCAGGCGGCGTAGTCGTGCCGGGCGGCCAGGACGTCCTTCATCTCCTCGTCGCCGTAGAAGCGGCCCTCGTCGAGGTCGACGGCGATCGTCTGCCCGGGGCCCACGCGGCCCTTGGCGCGGATGTCGCGCTCGTCGAACTTCACCATGCCGGCTTCGGAGCCGACCACCAGCAGATTGCCGGCGGTGATGCTGTAGCGCAGCGGACGCAGGCCGTTGCGGTCCAGCCCGGCGATCATCCAGCGGCCGTCGGTGGCGGCGACCGCGGCCGGGCCGTCCCACGGCTCCATCACGGCGTTGCAGTACGAGAACATGTCGCGGTGGGCGGCCGGCATGGTCGCGTCCTGGCCGATGCTGGCCGGGATCAGCAGCGCCTTCGCCATGGGCGCGTCGCGGCCGGCCCGCACCAGCAGCTCGAATACCGCGTCCAACGCCGCCGTGTCGCTGCTGCCGGCCTGGATGACCGGCTTGATGTCGTCGATGTAGGGGTCCAGCGCCGCGTCGCCCAACCGGGTCTCGTGGCTTTTCATCCAGTTGGTGTTGCCGCTGACGGTGTTGATCTCGCCGTTATGCGCGAGCATCCGGAACGGCTGCGCCAGGCGCCAGGTCGGGAAGGTGTTGGTCGAGTAGCGCTGGTGATAGATCGCGAACCGGCTGACGAAGCGCGGGTCGGCCAGGTCGGGGTAGAAGTCGGTCAGGTTCTCCGCCAGGAACATGCCCTTGTAGATGATCGACCGGCACGACAGCGAGCAGATGTACAGCTCGTTGATCTGGGCGGCGATCGCGTCCTTCTCGATCCGGCGGCGGATCACGTACAGGTTGCGCTCGAATGTCGCCTCGTCGGCGCCAGTGCCGTTGCGAACCATGATCTGCTCGATCTCGGGCCGGGTGGCGTTGGCCTTCTCGCCGATGCAGCCGACGTCGATCGGCACCTGCCGCCAGCCGTAGATGGTGTGCCCGGCGGCGAGGATCTGCGTCTCCACAATTTGGCGACAGCGCTCCTGCGCGCTCAAATCCGTCTTCGGCAGGAACACCATGCCGACCGCGATCCGCTCGCCCGGCGTCGCGTCGCCGCCGCGCTGGATGTCGTCGGCGAAGAAATCCTGCGGGATTTCGACGTGGATGCCGGCGCCGTCGCCGGTCTTGCCGTCGGCGTCCACCGCGCCCCGGTGCCAGACCGCGCGCAGGGCGTCGATGCCCGCCTGCACCACGTCGCGCCGGGCCTTGCCGTCCAGGGAGGCGACTAGGCCGACACCGCAATTGGCGTGCTCGTCCTGCTCGCGGTACGTGCCGGCGAGGGCGGCCACGTCGGCGTTCCAGTCGGCGATGAAGTTGGGGCTGAAATCGGCCATGCCACTCACTCCGCGGCGACGGCGAGCGCCGTCTGTTGTGCTTGAATGAAGTCGTGCATGCGCGCGGCGGCGTCGCGGCCGTCCTTGATGGCCCACACCACCAGGCTAGCCCCGCGCACGATGTCCCCGGCGGCGAACACGCCGGGCAGGCTGGTCATCTGCGTGCGGTGGTCCACCTTCAGGGTGCCCCAGCGGCTGACCTCCAGCCCGTCCACGCCCCACAGCTTCGGCAAGTCTTCCGGGTCGAAGCCCAGCGCCTTGATGACGAGGTCCGCGTCCAGGGTGAAATGCTCGCCCGACGGCTCGACCGACTGGCGGCCCGAGGCATCGGGCATGCCCAGCCGCATCCGGCTCGCGCGCACGGCCGTCACGTGGTCGTCGCCGAGGAACGCGTCGGGGGCGGACAGCCAGACGAACTCGACGCCCTCCTCCTGCGCGTTCTTCACCTCGCGCATGGAGCCGGGCATGTTCGCCTGGTCGCGGCGATACAGGCATTTCACCGACTTGGCGCCCTGCCGGACCGCGGTCCGCACGCAATCCATCGCAGTGTCCCCGCCGCCGATGACGACGACGTTCTTGCCCGACGCGTCGAGCGCGCCGGAGTCGAACGCGGGCACGCTGTCGCCGAGGCCCTGGCGGTTGGACGTGGTCAGGTAGTCCAGCGCGGGCACGATGCCGGGCAGGCCCACGCCGGGTCCGCCGATGCCGCGGGCCTTGTACACGCCGGTGGCGATCAGGATCGCGTCGTGCCGGGCGCGCAGGTCGGCGAAGCTCAGGCCCTCGCCCACCCCGGCGCCGAGATGGAAGGTGATGCCGCCGTCCTCCAGCAGCTTCCAGCGCCGCAGCACGATCTCCTTCTCCAGCTTGAAGCCGGGGATGCCGTAGATCATCAGCCCGCCAACCCGGTCGTAGCGGTCGTACACGTGCACCTGGTAGCCCTTGGCCCGCATCATCTCGGCCGCCGCCAAGCCGCCCGGCCCGGCGCCGACGACACCCACCGACTGCGGGCGCTCTCGCCGCGGCGAGAGCGGCTTCACCCAGCCATTGGCGAACGCGGTGTCGGTGATGTGCCGCTCGACGGCGCCGATGGTGACGCTCTCGAAGCCTTTCTCAATAACGCAGTTGCCCTCGCACAGGCGGTCCTGGGGGCAGATGCGGCCGCAAATCTCGGGGAAGTTGTTGGTGGCGCTGCTGACCTCGTACGCTTCCTCCAGCCGCCCCTCGGCCGTGAGCTTCAGCCAATCGGGGATGTGGTTCGACAGCGGGCAGTGGATGGAACAGAACGGCACGCCGCACTGGCTGCAACGGCTGGCCTGCACGGCGGCGCGGGCCGGGTCGAAGCGGGCGTAGATTTCATCAAAGTCGAAGGTTCGCGTGGGAACGGCACGCTTGTCCGGCGTCTGCTGCGAGACGCTGACGAATTGGAGCATGCGGTCAGCCATTTTCGTTCCTTCCCTAGGCGAGCGGAACGCAAATATAGCGGTGTATGCAGAAGGTAGCGAGGGCAAATCGCAGATTTAGGTCAGAATATATGCCTTAGAATTTTTTGCTTCGGCTTCTATCCTGGTACTACACACGATTCTGCGGAAAACTAGGTCCGATTCGGCTACTTCGGCACTCGTTCCAGCTTCCCACCCCCGGGGCGGTAGCGACCGAGGTACTCCGGAACCACGAGCTCCACGGGAGTCGCGGCAATCCCGAGGTCGCCCAAGCCCAAGGCGCCGCTCGCGACGATGTTGTCGCGTTGCAGCAGCAGTAGCTGGTCGCGCGTGAACGGTTTGCCTGGCACCCGCTCCGCCACTGCGGCCTGCAGACGCGCGACGCCCAGGGGAATGTCGATCATCGGGCGGTTTCGCCTGGTCTCCCGCAAGATCCACGCCAAAATTTCACGGAACGTCCAAACCCTCGGTCCGCCCAATTCATAAGTTCGCCCTGCTGCCTCCGGCCGTTCCAGCGCCGCCATGACGGCGTCGGCGACATCCCCGACATAGACCGGCTGCATCTTGGTCTCGCCGCAGATCACCGGCATGAACGGCAGCAGTTGCGCCAGGCCGGCGAACCGGTTGAAGAATTGGTCCTCCGCCCCGAACACCAGCGAGGGCCGCAGGACCGTGGCCGCCGGCATCGACGCCAGCACCGCGGCCTCGCCCTCCGCCTTGGTGCGGGCGTACTGGCTGGGGCTCGCCGGGTCGGCGCCGATTGCCGACATCTGCACCAGCCGCGCCACCCCGGAAGCGGCCGACAGCCGTGCGACCCGGCCGGCGCCCTCCGCCTGCAGGCGCGTGAAGTCTCCGCCCCGGCGTTCGGCCAGGATGCCGACCAGGTTCACCACCAGGTCGGCCCCCTCCACCGCACGCTGCACCTGCGGCTCGCTGGCGACCGAGGCGAACAGCGGCACCACCTGCCCCACCCGGCCCATCGGGCGCAGGAACATGCCGCGCTCGGTGTCGCGCCCGGCGACGCGGACGATGTACTCGGCGCGGGCCAGCCGCTGGACGACGTAGCGCCCGATGAAGCCGGAGCCGCCGAACACGGTCGCCACGCTGCGGGTCGCCATAAGGGAGATGCTCCTGTCGTTCGCTCCCTCCATATGCGCCGGCACGGAATCGCTCAAGTTGAGCGCGCCTCACGCTGGCCCAGCATTGCTGTTGACGCGCCCGGCCGCGGGGGCTACATCGCGCCCCCACCACTTGCCCGTGCTTGCCCAGGTGGCGGAATTGGTAGACGCGCAGGTTTCAGGTACCTGTGGCCGCAAGGTCGTGAAAGTTCGAGTCTTTTCCTGGGCACCAACGGATAAGAATGACGACGCAATTCCAGCAGGGCGCCACCATCCATCTGCACCGGCACGATTTGCCGGACGGGCTGGCGTTCGGGCCGTCGGTGGCGGTGGACACCGAAACGATGGGCTTGAACCCGCATCGCGACCGGCTCTGCCTCGTGCAGCTCTCCTCCGGAGACGGACAGGCGCACCTGGTGCAGGTCGTCCCGGAACGGCTTGGCGGCCGGGATTGCCCCAACTTGCGCGCGCTGATGGCCGACGCCGGAATCGTGAAGCTGATGCACTTCGCCCGGTTCGACGTGGGCATCCTGCAACTCGCCCTCGGTGTCACGGTGGCGCCGGTGAAGTGCACCAAGATCGCCGCCAAGCTGGTGCGCACCTTCACCGACCGGCATGGCTTGCGCGATCTGTGCCGCGAACTGCTCGGCGTCGACATCAACAAGCAGCAGCAGACCTCCGATTGGGGCGCGCCGGACCTCTCGCCCGAGCAGCTGGCCTACGCCGCCTCCGACGTGCTGCACCTGCACGCGCTCTGGGCCCGGCTGGAGGCGTTGCTCGTGCGCGAACAACGCCTGGAGTTGGCCGAAGCGTGCTTCGCGTTTCTCCCGGCGCGTGCGCGCCTTGACTTTCTTGGATACGAAGCGCCGGACATCTTTGCCCACTGACGGTTGGCACGATTTTTGTCGCGGAGCGTGGCAATCGCGGCAACGCAATTGACCCGCCCGGCGGCACTCTCCATACAAGCGTCATGACCATCGCGGCGGCCCTCGCTCCTTCCGACCTCGACGTTGCGCGTTCGGTCCTCAGCACCGAGGCCGCCGGGTTACGGGCCTTGTCCGCGTCGCTCGACGGAGCGTTTGGGCATGCGGTGGACCTGCTGGCGGGCTGCACCGGAAGGGTCGTCGTCTCGGGCATGGGCAAATCGGGCCATATCGCGCGCAAGACCGCTGCGACCTTGGCCTCCACCGGAACGCCGGCGCTGTTCGTGCACCCGGCCGAGGCGTCGCACGGCGATCTCGGCATGGTGGTGCCGGGCGACGCGCTGATCCTGTTCTCCAATTCCGGCGAGACGGCGGAGCTGGCCGACCTCGTGGCCCATGCGCGCCGGTTCGGCCTGAAGCTGGTGGCGGTCACGGCCCAGCCTGGCTCCGCCCTCGCGACCGCCGCCGACGCCGTGCTGCTGCTGCCGGCAGCGCCCGAGGCCTGTCCGATCGGCTTGGCGCCGACCACCAGCACGACGATGCAGCTGGCCCTCGGCGACGCGCTCGCGGTGGCCCTGCTGACCCGGCGCGGGTTCACCGCCGTCGACTTTCGCGCCTACCATCCCGGCGGCAAGCTTGGCGCTCGCCTGCGCCGGGTCCGCGACCTTATGCACGTGGGCGACGCCGTGCCGCTGATCGGCCCGGATGCATCGATGGAGCAGGCGCTGCTGCTGATGACCGGCAAGGGCTTCGGTTGCGTGGGCGTCGTCGCCAACCAGCGCCTGTTCGGCATCGTCACCGACGGCGACCTGCGCCGCCTGATGGGACCGGGCCTGCTCGCCCGGCCGGTCGGCGAGGTGATGACGGCCAACCCCCGCACCATCCGGCCCGACGCGCTGGCCGAGGACGCGTTGCGTGAGATGAACGCCGGCGCGCGGCGGATCACCAGCCTGTTCGTCACCGACCTCCAAGCCCGGCCGTTGGGCATCCTGCATATCCACGACCTGTTGCGTGGCGGCTTGGCATGACCATCGCGCCGCTGCCGCGCACCCGCCCGGGCTACCAGCCGCTCCAGTCCGACCCGGTGCGGAACCGGAAAACCGTGACCCAAGGCGGCATCACCCGCCGGCGTCGCAGGGTGATGTGGTCCAAGCGGCTGCTGCCGGTCGCGGCCATGCTGCTGCTCGCGTCGGTCGCGCTCTGGCCGGAGATCGCCCAGCAACTGGACCAAGGCCGGATCAGGTACCGTCGCGGCTTCTCGGGACAGGTCGACGCCGGGCAGTTGCGGGACGCGCGCTACCGCGGCGTGGATGCCCGCGGCCGCCCGTACGCGATCACCGCCGACGTTGCCGCCCAGGACGGGCCGGAGCGGCTGAACCTGACGGAGCCGAAGGGCGACGTGGTCAGCGAGAACGGGACGTGGATGATGGTGCAGTCGCAGAAGGGGGTATACTTGCAGCATTCCGGGCAATTGGACCTGTCCGGCGATGCGACGGTGTACCGCGACGACGGCATCACCATGCACACGGACGCGGTTGCGGTCGACATGAAGTCGGGCGCCGCGGCATCGAACGAGAAGACCCACGCGGAAGGTCCGTTCGGGACGCTCGACTCCCAGGGCTTCGCGCTGGTGGACAAGGGGGGCGTGGTCCAGTTCAGCGGCCCGTCGCGCCTGCTGCTGAATGGGTCGCGTAAATGAGGCATCTCGCGATCGGCGCCGTCGCCGCGGTGGCGTTGGCCGGAGCGGCCCAGGCGCAGCCGATCAATTTGTCCAAGGGGGGCGCGGTAGAGGTGACGTCCAGGGATGGGATGGAGTGGCGGCAGAACGACCAGCTGATCATCGCCAAGGGCGACGCGCGGGCCGTGCGCGGCGACGTGACGGTGACGGCGGACCGGCTGATCGCGCGCTACCGCAAGAAGGCGACGGCCCAACCGGCGGCGGCTCCTGCCACGCCAGCCCCCGCCACGCTTGCCGCGCCCGGCGCCGAGGACACCGGCAACAACGAGATCTATCGCCTCGAAGCGGAGGGCAACGTCCATATCTACACCCCCACCGACGAGGCTGTCGGCGACCATGCGGTCTATGACATGGACCAGGCGGTGCTGGTGATGACCGGCCACGACATGAAGATCACCACGCCGCAGCAGGTCATGACGGCGCGGGATGCGATGGAGTACTGGTCGCAGAGGCACATGGCGATCGGACGCGGCGACGCCACCGTCACGACCAGCGACGGGCGGCGCCTCACCGGCGACGTCCTGGTGGGCTACACCGCCGACCCGAACGCGCCACCCGGACAACCAGTCGTCAAAGCAGCCGCTAAGCCCGCCGACCCGGCGAAGCCGTCGGCCGACCCGCTTGGCGCGTCGGGCAAGCTGCAGAAGGTCGAGGCGTTCGGCCATGTCGAGGTCCGGACGGCGACCGAGATCGTGCATGGCGACCGCGGGGTGTACGTGCCCGATACCGGCATCGCCCGGCTCGTCGGCAATGTGCGCATGACGCGCGGGCAGAACCAGTTGAACGGAGATGAAGCGATCGTAAACATGCGGACCGGCATATCCACCGTGACCCGGACTCCTGGATCGCGGGTCGAAGGCTTGGTCGTGCCGAATGACGCGACCGCCAAAAGCGACCCGCTGAGCGGCGCCGGGCCGACGCCGAACGTGAAGAAATGAGCGCGTCCCTGCGCGTGATCGGCGGCGGTGCCGGGCTGACCGCAAGTGCCGTCGGCAAGACCTACAAGAAGCGCCCGGTGGTCCGCAACGTCTCCATCAACGTGCACCGTGGCGAGGCGGTCGGGCTGCTTGGCCCCAACGGCGCCGGCAAGACGACGACCTTCTACATGATCGTGGGCCTGGTGCGGCCGGACACCGGGTCGATCAGCCTGGATGGGCACGATATCACCAGCCTGCCGATGTATCGGCGCGCACGCCTCGGCATCGGCTACCTGCCGCAGGAAGCCAGCGTGTTCCGCGGCCTCAACGTGGAGCAGAACATCATGGCAGCGCTGGAGGTGGTCGAGCCCGATCCCGACCGGCGCGACATCATGCTGGACGGGTTGCTGGCCGAATTCGGCATCACCCACCTGCGCCGGACCCCGGCCTTGGCGCTGTCGGGCGGGGAGCGCCGCCGCGTCGAGATCGCGCGGGCCCTCGCCACCCAGCCCGGCTACATCCTGCTGGACGAGCCGCTGGCCGGCATCGATCCGATCGCCGTTGGGGAAATTCGCGACTTGGTCAAGCACCTGAAGGATCGCGGCATCGGCGTGCTGATCACCGATCACAACGTTCGCGAGACGCTCGAAATCATCGACCGCGCCTATATCATGCACGACGGGCAATTGCTGATGGAGGGCCTGCCCCACGAGGTGGTGGCGCACGAGGACGTGCGGCGCGTGTACCTTGGGGAAAGGTTTAGCCTCTAAGCTCCCGTCATGGTTCTCGGTCCCCGTCTTGAATTCAGGCAGTCGCAATCGCTGGTGATGACGCCGCAGCTGCGGCAAGCCATCAAGCTGCTGCAGTTCACCAACTTCGAGGTGAACGCCTACGTCGAGGAGGAACTGGAGCGCAACCCGCTGCTTGAGCGCGATGACCGGACCGATGCCTTGCCGGAAACATGCGCCCCCGATCAGCGGCGGGAGACGCTCGAGTCGCTCGATACCGCCGACCTGCTGCGGCGGGAAAAACTTCCCGACGTGGTCGAAGCCGATCACACCAACAGCTTCGACGGTGGCGGTGTCGCGGATGGCGCCGCCTTCACCCGCACCGGCAGCAGCGGTGGTTTTGACACCGATGAGCGCGGCATGGACGATTTCGCCGAGCCGCGCCGCTCCCTTCGCGAACACCTGGAGGAGCAGCTTAGGCTCAGCTTCGTCGACCCGTCGGACCAGATGATCGGCGCCCACCTCATCGCCGCCCTGGACCCGGCCGGCCGGCTCGCCCTCAGCAGCTGCGAAGTGGCGCAGGCGCTCGGGGCGGCGCCAGCCCAGGTCGAGCGGATACGCGGGATCATGCAGTCGTTCGACCCGCCCGGCCTGTTCGCGCGCGATCTCCGCGAGTGCCTGGCCGCCCAGCTTGCCGACCGCAACCGGCTCGACCCGGCGATGGAGGCGCTGCTCGACAACCTTGACCTGCTCGCCCGGCGAGAGCTTCGCAAGCTGACGGCACTTTGCGGCGTCGATGCCGAGGACTTGGCCGATATGATCGCCGAAATTCGCGCCCTGGACCCAAAGCCCGGCGCAGCGTTCGACGATACGCCGGCGGTGACGATCATACCGGACGTGCTGATGCGGGCCGGACCCGGTGGCGCCTGGCTGCTGGAGCTGAACCCCGAGACCATGCCGCGCGTGCTCGTCAACCAGTCCTTCCACGCCCGCATCGCCCCCGCTGCCTCGCGGGAGGACCGGGTGTTCCTGAGCGAGCAGCTGTCGAGCGCCAATTGGCTAGTGAAGTCGCTGCAGCAGCGGGCGCAGACCATCATCAAGGTCGCTGCCGAGATCGTCCGGCGCCAGGACGGATTTTTCGAACGCGGCGTGGCCCACCTACGCCCGTTGATCCTGCGCGACATCGCCGACGCCGTGGAAATGCACGAGAGCACCGTCAGCCGGGTGACAGCCAACAAGTATATCGCGACCCCACGTGGCACGTTCGAGTTGAAGTATTTTTTCACCACGGCCATCGCTGCCACGACCGGCGGGGAAAGCCACAGCGCAGAGGCCGTTCGGCAACGCATCCGAGCCATGGTCGCGGCAGAAACCGCCGACGACATCATGTCCGACGACGCGATCGTGGCCGCGCTTCGTCGCGAGGGCGTGGACATCGCGCGCAGAACGGTGGCCAAATACCGGGATGCGCTCCGTATTCCAAGCTCGGTCCAGCGCAAGCGGGAGAAAGCGCTGCTAGCCTGACCGGCAAGCACCCGCGGCCCCACTCACTCGGCCCCACTCACTCGATGGAGGCTACGCAGATGCAGATCACGGTTTCCGGCAAGCAGGTCGACCTCTCGGACGCGCTGCGCACGCGCGTCTCGGAGCAGTTGGACCTGATCGCGGGCAAGTACTTCGATCACGCGCAGGAAGCGCATGTCACCTTCAGCCGCGCTCGAAGCTTCTTCACCTGCGACATCAACGTTCATGCCGGCCGTGGCCTGACCCTACGCGGCGAGGGTGAGGCAGCCGACGCCAACAGCGCGTTCGACGACGCGGCGGAGCACATCGCCAAGCGGTTGCGACGCTACCGCCGCCGGGTGAACGAGCATGCGCGCGACCTGGCGCACCGGGCACGGCCGCAGGACGGACGGCAGTACGTGCTTCGCCAGGAAGATGAAGCGGCCGACGGGCACGGCGACGGCGGGATCGATGTCCGCTCGTTCGCGACCGTGATCGCCGAAACCGTGACCTCGATCAGCCGCTTGTCGGTTGGGGAAGCAGTGATGCAGCTCGACCTCGCCCATCAGCAAGTGATGATGTTCCACAACAGCGCGACGGGCGAACTGAACGTGGTGTATCGCCGAATGGATGGGCATATCGGCTGGATCGATCCAGCCAGCGCCGCCACCCCGAATCATGCGTAGCGTCCCTGAGGAGGTCGGCGGGCCGCCGGCCGACATACGGCAGCGGCATGGAAGGCGCCGCCGTAATGCTAGACCGGCTTCAGCAAGCGGTGCTGCTTCCGCCCGGCGGACAACTTGATCGCGCCGTCCCGCAAGTCGGCTGTGTCGATCAGCCGCCCCTCGTCGGCCACCACGGCGTCGTTCACCCGTGCGCCGCCACCGCGGATCAGGCGTCTTGCCTCTCCGCCGCTGGCTGCCAAGCCGCTTTCGGCAAACAGCCGGAACGCCGGGATGCCGGCTTCCAGCGCCGCCGCCACAACCTCGTGCGTCGGCAGCGACCCGGCGGCGGCGCCTTCCTCGAACGTTGCGCGGGCGGTCTCGGCGGCCTTGGCTGCGGCATCGGCGCCGTGGGCCAGCGAAGTCGCCGCAGTGGCCAGCACCTTCTTGGCTTCGTTCACCTCCGCTCCGCCCAGCGCAACCAGGCGGGCGATCTCATCCAGCCCCAATTCGGTGAACAGCCGAAGGAAGCGGCCGACATCGCCGTCGTCCGTGTTGCGCCAGAACTGCCAGTAGTCGTAGGCGCTCAGCCGGTCGGCATCCAGCCACACGGCGCCCCTGGCGGTCTTGCCCATCTTGCCGCCCGACGCCGTGGTGATCAGCGGCGTCGTCAGCCCGAACACGGCCGTCCCGTCCGTCCGCCGCACCAGGTCCACGCCGGAGACGATGTTGCCCCACTGGTCGCTCCCACCCATCTGCAAGGTCACGCCGTACCGCCGGCGCAGCTCGCGGAAGTCGTAGCTTTGCAAGATGGAGTAGTTGAATTCCAGGAAGGTCAGGCCCTGCTCGCGCTCCAGCCGGGTGCGGACGGAGTCGAAAGACAGCATGCGGTTGACGCTGAAATGCGCGCCGACCTCGCGCAGCAGCTCGATGTAGCCCAGCCGGTCGAGCCAGTCGGCGTTGTTGGGCATGGCGGCGTCCGCCGGGCCGTCGCCAAAGCGCAGGAACGGGTCGAAGCAGCGGCGGATGCCGGCCATGTTCTCGGCGATCTGCGCGTCGGACAGCGGCTGCCGCGCCTCGTCGCGGAACGACGGGTCGCCGATGCGGGTCGTGCCGCCGCCCATCAACACCACCGGACGGTGGCCGTGCCGCTGCAGCAGCCGCAGCAGCATGATCTGCACCAGGCTGCCGACGTGCAGGCTGCTGGCGGTGCAGTCAAAACCGATGTAGCCCGCCACCGGCCCGGCGCGCAGGCCCGCGTCCAAAGCTTCGATGTCGGTGCATTGGAACACGAAGCCACGGTCGATCGCGTCGCGCAGGAAGTCGCTAGTTGGCATGGCCACCTCGGAGGATGCAGGCGCTGCCCGCTATCACACAGCGCAGCCGGGGGGAAATGCCGGGCGGTCCAATCAGGATATGTGGAGTGCGCCAGGCGCAGGCAGCATCGGCCGCCACAGCTGGACCCTCCGTTCGCGGGCAGCCGAATGGGAGCGCCG
>JAABUJ010005983.1_pt1 | contig 11955 bp, 14 predicted proteins | sample 5559131 | NCBI WGS metagenome assembly JAABUJ01 (sample SAMN10711875, study PRJNA513366) | rock metagenome | isolation source: Antarctica rocks | place: Antarctica: Victoria Land, Mt New Zealand nord | collected 2016-01-07
AGCGGATGACGGGAATCGAACCCGCGTGTTCAGCTTGGGAAGCTATTTCCACACACAAACGTGGGGTCGGGCGACCTCGGGAAACAGTCCCGAGCCCGGTAGGGTATTCGCAGGTCAAGGGCTGTTTCTGGCCTGTTTGGGTACGCCTCCGATACGGGGTCGGTACGCCCCCAGTTCGCCATAGTCCGCGGCGTATTCGCGGCGTATGCCCGTCTCGCTACGACCCTGAACCGTCCCGGCGAGGTGGCGTAACGTCGTCGGCGTAGGTCGCCCCCGCGCTCGCAGCGCGCCGACCGACAACGGCCCCACGGGCGCGACGCCCAAGTGATGAAGCACCCCGGCTCGACACCTGCTGTACCCCGGCTCCACCTATGCTGAACGCCAGCACCGAAGACCTGCTGAACGTCAGCACCGAACACCCGAACTACTGAACACCTGCTTGTGAACAACGTTGCTCGATGGGCTTGTGGCCCGCCCCTCTACCGCGCCGTGCGCGAGAGGTACCTGGCCCGACCGGATTCACCCGCCTGGGTGTATCCACCCCACTTCCCATCTGGAGCTGAGCGACCATGAATTTGACCCGACCGACCCCGACCCCCCCCCCGCCCGAGTCCATCGCCCCGACGCTGATGGCGGCTGCCTATGGCGGCGATCTTCCCTACTTCCAGCTGTTCGGCGCCGAGCGCGGATATATGGATGAGTCCGCCATCGTCAAGGTCACCGCGGATGGCGTAGACCTCAACAGCATCTGGATCGAGGTCCAGGCAGCGTTGAAGGTGTATAACGAGGAGCGTGCGGCCGTCGCGGCGTTGGTGTCGTACCCAACCACCCTGCCAGCGGACGCGGTGCCGCAATCTCTGTCTGCGATGAATTTCGAGGAGGCCTCGGAATACGGTGTGCCGCAAGGTGTTCGGCTGCCGAATGAGGCGCTGAAGGTCGGCTACACGCTGAAGGACTTCGACCTGGCGAGCCGGGCAACTTGGAAGTTCCTCCGAGACAGCGACTCGCGGCAGGTTGAGGCGTTGTTTGCGTCGGTGATCGAGGCCGACAACCGCAAGGTCAACACGTCGATCCTCGGGCGGCTGTTCGACCCCGCGGAGAAGCAGAATGAATTCCAGAACCCGGTATATGGGCTCTACTCCGGCACGGACGGGATCACCCCACCCCCCTACCTCGGCCGCGAGTTCCCCACCACCACAAGCCACTACATCGCCAGCGGCGGAACGGTGATCGACTCGTCCGACGTTGAGGACGCCGCGCGGCTGGTCACTACGAAGGGCTACGGACGCCAGGCAGGCTCCAAGCTCTTGCTTTTGTGCAACCCCCAAGACGCTGAGGAGGTTCAGACGTGGCGCGCGGGTAAGCCCAACGGCGCAAACCCCGCTGCGGCCAACGCAATCATTGCGAAACGCGACTACATTCCCAGTGCTGGCGCCCCCGCGTACCTCGAACCGCTGGGCGTGGTCGTGGGCCAGCCCGTCGCCGCGGACTACAACAAGCTCCCGGTGCTCGGCTCGTACGGTGAGTTGTTAGTGATCCAAAGCAATTTCGTGCCCGCTGGCTACTTTGCCGTCGTCGCCTCGGGTGGGCCGTCCTCGGACGTCAACCCGGTCGCCGTGAGGCAGCATACAAATGCCGCATATGGCGGGCTGCGGTTGATTCCGGGCAAGACGCCTGGCTACCCGCTGCAGGATTCGTTCTTTGCGCGGCAGTTCGGTGTCGGTGTTCGGCACCGTGGCGCAGCGGCCTGCGTTCAGATCACAGCCGCCGCGGCGTACAGCGCTCCGACGACGTTGGCGTGGTAGGTCCTAACAGGACCGTTGGCCAGGACAGCAGTGGAGGCGACCGAGTATGACCAAGACCACGAAGCGCCGCGCCGCCGCGCGGGTGCGCACCGGGTCCGCAAAGGACAGTGCGAGGGTTGCTGCGGTACGCCGCGACAGCCACGGACCGTTCACATCGTCCGGCTCGGCACCACACGCCTCGGCATCAGCACCGCTGAACCGAGCAGGGCGACGGCAAGCCGCTAAGGCAAGCCGAGCAGCCACGCGCGGTCAGGTATCCCACAGCAGTCAGCGCGGGGGTACCTCATGAGCTACACAAAGCATGGCCGGACGGCTGGAGAGTCCGAGTTCAGCTGGGGCGAGGGCCTTACCCCGCCGGGGTTGGAGGAAGCGCCGCCATCACTCGGCGGGCGCTTCCGCGGGATGGCCCCGCCCGTGGACATGTCGCCCGCCGTCACCGCGGAGGCCGCAAGGCTACACCGTCGACAGGTGGCTTTTGACGAGCAGCGTGCCGCCGATATGGCGGTTGCGCAGGCTGCCGCGCGAGCTGCACGGGCTGCTGAGGCGCGTCGGGTGGCCAGCGGTGGTGCGGCATGAAGCGACGCAGCTTCAACCCTGCCCAACGACGGGACCGCCGTGGCCGGTGGACTAGTGGAGCCGGGAGCGCGATCAAGGCCAACCGACCCAAGTACGTCAAGGGCAGCGTCAACAAGAACTCGTTCGTGGGTCAAGGCGGCCGGTACAAGGGCGTGAAGATCGGCGCGGAGTTCAAGACGCCAGGCGGCCGCGGGTTCCTCGTGAAGGGCATCGCCGGATACCACGGCAAGCCGAAGCGACGGCGCGCGACGTGACGCCTGCCCACACCCTCGCTCACCAGCTTGATTCTGGCCAGCTTGATTCTGGATCTGCGGGGTCGAGAATCGGCCGGGCTAGGTCCGGCGCGGAAGCTCGCGCAGCTCCGGGAGGTGTGAAGCTAGGCCTGAGCAAAGTGCGTCGCTAGCGCGGGTTCGGGCGCGGGGCGAGACCTCCGGGTCGGGCGCGGTGGTCGTCACTCCCGTGCTCGACCCGGTTCCAACTTTACATCCACCTCTCTCGACAATACCAAGTTACCACAACTCGACAGCTCGACAACTTTACAGAGACTCCGCGCGGGAGAGCCTTAGTCCGCCCAACCGCGCGGTTGCAGGGATCAGCACGCTCGACTTGTCGCGTGTCCCTGAGCGTCGTGCCGGACGTGAGCTTGCTCTGGCGGTGACGACGTAGCCCAGTGGCGTCCTTCAGTCCGTCACGGGCAGCGGCTCGGTTCTCACCGTTCCCGGCCGCAAGCGACAGCCTCCACAATGGACCTACCCGGTTCAGCGTGGGGGCTGTTTGCTGTCTCAGGGGTCGGTGGCTGAGGGCCGGCCATTAGGGTGGTGAGTCGAGAACCCGCATGTCAGCGGGCCGGTAGGGTAAACTGTTGTGCTGCAACGACGTTCGTCACTACGGGAGGTAGACGCGAGCCTCGGAACGCGGTACGCTTTCGAGGCGACCCCGCGAAGTAGCGAGACCGTAGAGAGGCTGTAGAACGACCGTAGAATGAACACCCGCCGCTCCCAAGCCGATCCCTGCAAGCACATCGGACCTAAAGGAGTTGCGGTTCGTGAAGTTGAGTGCCTGGCTGTCCGTGTCACCGAGGTAGCGCCCGGAAGCAATGACGGCAGCTGGAGCACCCGCACACGGGTCTCGAATGTTGATATGGGCGATGGTCTAACCGGATAGCTCCGGGGTGCACGAGCCCCTCCATCACAGCTGAGACTGCCAGTGGCCCATGAGCCGAGTTGCGGACACAACCCATCATTGGGTTCTGTCTTCGCGCTCGGCTTTTGTGCGTTGTGGATGGAGCCCTGAACCCAGAAGGACGACACAATGACAAGAATTGCAGCACCCCTGACCGCCGCCCAGATCGAGTCGGCTGACCGTGCCGAAGAGCGCGTGGTCGCTATTCGCTCAGGTCCAGGCTACGAGGACTGGATCCCAGCGTTCAATCGGGAGGAAGCCGCCGCGCTACTAAGGCTTTGGGCCATTAGTAACGCCACACCGAGGTCAGTTCACCACGCCACAATGCGAGGCGACCTCGCCAGTTCAATGGTTATTGGCCGAACCCGATTCAGCGAGCGGGACCTGCGCCAGTGGATCGTCTCAATGCGCCGCCCGGTCAACACTGACGGCGTGTCATTATGAGTTCGGCTGAGATAAGCCCTGAGGAGCGGGCACGACTTCTCGATAAGTACCCGGCCACGGACCCTGACTATCACACGGACACCGCGGCTTACGACCAGATCGCGGCTGCGGTAGGCCCCGAGACCAACGCCTTTGACCAAGTAAAGGACTATAGTCCCCAGGCTTGGTGGCACCCCGACATCGTGGCGATGCTGGAAGCAGCCCGCGAGGTGCCGACGACGATTCCGTCAGGGGATTGGTTGCGGGCCAATGAGTTCGGTTATGCATACTCAAACCTGCCGGACCGAAAGCCCATGGAAGCACAGTACGGGCCGGACGACTGGCTCGACCCCAGCGAGGAGTGTGGACACGACCTAAGCCAAAACCAGGTCGTTGGCATGGACCACACCCAAACGCTCACTGATTATCGCCTTGGCGTGGAGAACGCCATCACCGGTCCGTTTGGGCTGCGGACGGTGCGGTTGGTCGATCCTGGCGCGCCATTGTTCGCACCCCCGATGCCGCTGAAGTGGACGAACAACGGTTTCGCACCTCTAGGCAACGGCGGCGGCAACAACGCCACCCCGACACAGGTAGCGCTTCCGATCCCGCGGGGGTGGACCACGGAGCGGGTCGCCCGCATGGCCGTGTCGAAGTGGGCGACGGCGTGCGCCTGGAAGCACCTGGAGCCGTCGAAGGACGAGCGACAGGCCGCATTGCGCCGTGGGTTGCAGTATCGGAACCTTTGGAGGTGCGACGGGACTGCCGACCAGGCGCTGCTGGTCAGTTGCGGCGCCACGACCCTGGTGTTCCCGACCTGCATGGCGTGCTGGCAGAACCTCTCCCGAGACGTCACGCGTGACTCGTGGCTGAGCGGTGAGGTAATTGAGAACGCTAGAGGCAAACTCGACTTTGAGTCCGCGGATGGCTGGGATCGCGCCACTGGCTGGCCCAGCGACCGGCACAGGTGACCACCCCGAAAGCAGAACACCCGGCCGCGAGGGCCGGGTGTTCAAATGAGGTTGCCACCTCGACAATTCCGATGCCTTACATAAAGGAACTGACTAATGACTAATAGTACCCGCGGGACGAAGAAAGCGCGACCCGCAAGAAAGGTCACGCCGTTACGTTTGGTCACGACGCCGCAAAGCGACGGGACTCATCTCACCCGCTTCCTGGATAGCACCGAAGCGCCGGATGAACCTGTGGCCCTGCGTGTGCCGGACGGTCTCGACGGCCTGACCCACCTACAAGCCGCCTTGGCCTACGCGAAGTGCGGTTGGTATGTGTTGCCGACGAGCCCGAATGACCTCAAGAATCCGGGCAGTGTGGTCGGCGCCAATTGGCATCATCAATCGAGCCGTGATCCCGCACAGATCAAGAAGTGGTGGTCGGAGCACCCCGATCGGGGCATCGTGCTGCACATGCTCCCGTCGCGGGCTATCGCCTTTGACCTGGACGTGGACCGGCTCGCTGACCTACCTGTGGAGATGCAGGATTGGTTACAGCAAGGGCTGTTCCAGTCCACCCGCCAAGGCGAGAGTGACCGCGGGCACTACGTGTACGCGCTCGCGGAGGGTGAGGACTTCGGGAACAGCGCTGGGGCGTTCGCTGGGTTCGGTGAGGTGCGGTGCCGGGGTGTGATCGCGGCGACCCCTTCCCCACATGCGAAGGCGGCGGACGGTGGCCGGTACGCCTGGGGCAGCGGGGGTGTGGTCCCGCCGCTACTCGATGGGGCTCGCTCGTGTCTGCGTGCTGCCCCTGAGCATGAGGCCGACCCCTTGACGTCTGCGGAGCTGGAAGAGTTTCTGACCAAGCACGTGGGCGATGAGCGGCCCGCAGCACTCGACGGGGTGCTGGCGACGTTCGAGCGCAACGTCACCGCGGGCATGTCCCGGCACAGCGCGCTGGTCCATGCGCTGCCGATGGCGTTCCGTGAAGCCGTGGCGGGTTGTTACCCGGCGCAGGAAGCGTTCGGCCGGGTTCGCGGCGCGTTCGAGGCGTCGTTTGCGGGGTCGGAGCCGAGCGGTCCGGGGGTTGCGCGGCGGCGGAGTCGCCCCGCTTCGGGCGAAGTTCGCAGGACCGCCGAATGGGCAGCGGCACAAGCGAAACTGGCCGACGTTGGGGAGACCTTGGAGCGTCTCAACCGGCCTGATGCGCGGTCACCCGACGAGCAGTTGGAAGCCGCGGTCACCAGGAAGCTCCTGGATATGGAGGCGCTGGAGATTGCAAGGCACAGGCGCGCGGCGGCAATCTATCGGGAGCCGCCCGAGTTTGGTTCCCTCGCAGACCAGACCGCCAACCCGGCGCCAGCCCCGAATTACCTCGTGGATGGGGTGATACTGGATGCCGGGATCATGCTCGTTGTTGCGCAGGACAAGGCGGGCAAGACGACGCTCATCAGCATTGATCTGGTGAAGGCGCTCGTGGAGGGCAACGACTGGCTACGGAAGTTCCCCACACACCTCGCACCATCGGCGAACGTGGCGGTGTGGAACCACGAAGTTTCACCGAGCCGTTTCCAGGGGTGGATGTTCGCGGCAGCGATCGACCCCGCCATGCAGAAGCGAGTGTATCCGCGGCATCTTCGCGGATACGCGATGGACTTCGAGAATCCGGCCCACGCCGCCTTGGCGGTGTCGTGGTTGCAGGAACGCAACATCAAGGTCTGGGTCATCGACCCACTGAGCAAAATCTTCCTGGGCGACGCCAACAGTGATTCGGAGTTCAACCGCTGGTGGCGTGCGCTGGAGGGGATCATGGAGCAGGCCGGGGTCGAGGTCGCCATCATCCCGCACCACGCCGGTCACAATGAAAATGAGGATTGGACGCCGCGTGCTCGCGGTACGTCCGCGATGAAGGGCAACCCCGACGTCACCCTCACGTATCGCCATGGCGGGAAGTACGGCGACCGTCCGCCAAACTCGAAGCGATACCTCAGCGCCTACGGGCGGGACGTGGACCTGGAGGAGATCACCCTGGACCGCGACCCAACGAGCGGCATCTTATTTGCGGATGAGAGCAGTAATGGCCGTGGCGCCGACCGTGTATCCGGCGTCGGCGTCCGGCTGGCGAATGCGGTGTGGGCGGAGTTATCGAAACCTAATGCTGACGGGTCTGCTGTATTGGCTGACGGGTCTGTGGATGCGCTAACAGCCCAGCCGTGGATATCGAAGAGCAAGGCTGAGAAACTGGCGAAGGGCGACAACAAGGAGATTCGGTCGGCGTTCCCGTGGTGCGTCGAGCGCGGCTACCTCCGTATCGAAGAGAAGGAAAAGAACGGCCTGCCCGACAAAGTGTTCAAGGGCACCGTCCAACCGCCTACCTCTGCTAATGGCGGCGGGGCAATGGTGCTCAAGCGGTCTACTGATGCTGACGGCAATCGGGTCGTGCAGTTCGTTGACCGCGGTGGGTGGGTGGCGGCTGTGGGTAGCGGTTCCGCAGAGCAGCAAAGCAACAGGGACGGCGAGAGGCAGACCGAGAGCGGGAGCACGAGCGGTGGTGAGAGCGATGCACAGTGACGACCTCGCTTACCTCGCTTCGACCTCGCTTAGGCCGGGTTCAGCGAGGTATATCGACCCCGCTACCGGCGGGTTTACGTCGCACCCCGCTGGAAAGAGCGGGAGCGAGGTTGAAACGGGACCTCGCTTACCTCGCTCCCACCTCGCTCCCACCTCGCTGAGCCGTCGGGCAGCGACCCTCCGATCTACCCCGCTCCCGCCCTTATAGGGGCGGGGGGGTGGTCGGGGGTGGCGGCGGTGGTGGTTACCCCAAATTTCAAAAGCGAGGTAGGTCGATCCGACCTCAAGAAGTGCAAAGCAAAGCAACAAACAACGAATGGAGAAGTGAGATGGGAATGATGAGTGACCGGAAGGAGTGCGACGATCCTGAAGTGGGCATTGGTGCAGAAGGACCGTGATAACGGCATCAGCGCCGTCAAGGTACTGGAGAGACTCCAGATCGGATTCTATGACCATCGTGAGCGGGCCATGGATGGAGTGACGTTCTTGAAGCATCATTGGGAAGATTGAATAAATGCCCAACCGCGGCAGCAGAGCAATAAGTGTGACCGTTTTTGGAAACGATAATCGTTATCGATAAGGGTTGGCCCAGTTTGACCGTCACCCCCACCCACCCGGTCAGGGCTCGCGTACGGGAGCACAACACACCAGGAGGACAGCAATGGACAAGGCACCTCGCAGTGCACAGAGCAAGGAGGCCTGGGCCGCGGCACACGGCCAAGCATGGCAGGACCAGCTGGAGAGGACCCGGCTGGAGAAGCTGCGCAAGGCCAACGAGGCACGGCACAGAAAGCAGTGGGCCGACGTTGACGCGATGGCAGCTGACCGCCGTGCAGTACCCGGACCGACGAGCTTCGGCGCGCCTGTGCCGTGGGACGGCGCGGACCCTGGACCCGAGCGATTCTGATGACCAACACACCACCCACCACCACCACCACCACCCACCGCGGATGACCACCCACTCATGGCACTCATGGCACCCACGGCGCCCACCACCGCGCCTTGGCTCATGGGCACCCCTCGCGGGTTCGCTCGGTCGCCCGTCGCGGCCTTACGTACCTCGGAGACCCCTCGTGCGGCCCTCCCGCTCCAACTGTCAGCGAGTTGCGGCGGTCCCTCGGGGAAGCGTCGGGGCGACCGGAATCAGGCCCGCAGATTGGCGACAGGCGATCACCAAACAGGCAGTGGGACAAGCGAAGAACGCTGTCCAGAGTGGACAGACGATGGCGTAGGGTCGGGGCGGTTCGAGGCGGAAGGCGGAACCGTTCGTCTACGCCCCACATCAAGCAGGGAGATGATCGTGAGCAAGATCGAGAAGCCGTACATGTTCGGGTACGTCCGAGTGTCCACTGAGGAACAGGCAGAGTCCCGTAACGGCATCGAGGCGCAGGAGGCAGTGCTAATAGCTGACGCTGAGCGGCGTGGTTGGGACCTTGAGGTGTTCCGCGATGAGGGCAAGTCAGGCAAGTTCGTCAACGAGGGCCTACGCGAGGTGCTGGACCTCTTGGGCTCGGGGCAGGGCGACGGCCTGGTGGTCTCCAAAATGGACAGACTCGCACGCAGCGTCATCCACGCGGCCACCATCACTGAGCGAGCGCAGAGGCAAAGATGGTCGCTCGTGGTGCTCGACCTCAACCTGGACTTCACCACTGCCTCAGGGCGACTCATGGGGCACATGCTCATGTCATTTGCCGAGTTCGAACGTGGCGTGATTGGTGAGCGCACCTCAGCAGCCCTCGCAGCCAAGAAGCGTCGCGGCGAACCAGTGGGCCGGACCTGTGCAGCTCCCGCGCCCATCGTCCGGCGCATCGTTATGGATCGTCGCGCAGGTCAGTCCTTCGCGCGGATCGCCCGAGCCCTGACCAACGAGGGCGTGCTCAGCCCGACAGGACTCGACTCGTGGCAATCGTCATCAGTGCGACGCATCTACACCTCAGCGGCGGCCAAGGAAGCAGCCCAAGCAACCCACGAACAGAAGGCGAGCTAACGATATGGCGCACACACGCAAGATCACCCGACCAGACGGCACCCGGTTCTACCAGGTCCGGTGGAGGACGCCGGACGGCAAGCACCGCACCAAGGGTGGCTTCCCGACGAAGCGCGCGGCCGAGGACTACGTCAACGAAGTGGACTATGCGCAGCGCCGCTCGACCACGTTCGACCCCAAGTCAGGCGACGTGACGTTCCGCGAGGCCGCGCAGGACTGGCTCACCAGCCGCCACGACCTCAAGCGCTCCACCCACGCGGGCTATGAGGCCGCTCTGGCCCCGAAGTGCTCCGCGGGCAACAACGGCACTGACAGCAGCACCGAGGTGAAGAACGCGCGCCGCGACGCTGTGAACGCAGCGGGCCGGGCCAAGCGGCAAGCCCTGAGTATCGACGCAACGTTCGGCAGCTACCCCATCAACAAGATCACCCGCACCCAGATCAGCGAGTGGGTGAGCGCGATGGCGGCGGCAGGTAGTAAGCCGTCCACCGTCCGGCATGCGTTCTTCATCGTGCGGATGGTCCTCGCCCAAGCGGCGGTGGACGGACGGCTAACGACTAATCCAGCCGACTACGTGCGGCTGCCGAGCGAGCGGTCTGCGGTGAGTGGGACTCCCGGCGTCGTGGACGACCCGGCGCAGTTCCTCACCGCTGCTCAGGTCGCGGCCCTCGTGGCCGCCACGCCCTGGCCGTACAACGTCACGGTGCACCTTGCGGCGTGGGCCGGGCTACGTGCTGCGGAGCTGTGCGGTCTCCAGGTATGCGACGTGGACCTGCCCGAGCCGACGCTCAACCCCAACGCGCCCGCGAAGCCAGGAATGCTGCGGGTAGAGCGGACCGTGCTGCAGATCGATGGGGTACTCACCTACGACAGCCCCAAGACACGCGGGAGTCGCCGTACGGTGCCGTTGCCGCCCGAGCTGACCGCGGTGCTGCGGGACTACCTCGCGGAGCACCCGCACGGCCCGACGAGCGCGGACCCCGACCCAACCGCGCCCCTGTTCCCTGGGTTCGGCCTCACCCCGTCCAAGCCAGCGGGCACCGCGTCCACGGACAAGGCTGGACGGCGCATTGTCCCGACGCCTGAGGAGGTGCGTGGAGCGTTGTCGGTGCAGGAGGCCTGCGACCAGCTCACGCTCGATTGGTTCGCGGTGCTCCGGCACGGGACGTTCTACCGCTACGTGTACCGGCCTGCCGTGTTGCGGGCTATCCGGCTCGGCACAGACCCCAGCACAGTGTGCTCCGCGGACGCGACCACCCGAGCAGGCGCGGACTTACCGCCCGCGCTCCGGTTCCACGCGCTCAGGCACACGTACGCATCGTTGTGCGTCGCGGCAGGACTCCGCGCCTTGGCCATCGCCAAATTTATGGGTCATTCGAAGGTGACGACCACAATGACCGTTTACGCACACCTGTTCGAGGACGACCACAGCGACGCAATGACCGCGCTCGGCAGCATGGCCACGCCCCGCCCGACCGCCGAGAACGTGGTGCCGATCCGCCGTACGGGCTGAGAGGGGCCTAGACCACACTCAATCGCCCACCTAGGGCATTCTGTACCAATACGCCCGCACGCGCCGGGCTACGCGAGGGGATCATCAATGAAGGTTCTTGCCGGAACGTGCCTGCTGTTGTCGGGCGTAGTGCTCACAGGCTGTGGCGGTGGATCAGAGGTAGCCGCCCCTCCGCCGACGACGACACCCAAGGCCACAACCGCTCCGCCACAGACGACCACAACCACGCCAACCACAACCACGCCAACCACAACCACGGCAGCCGCACCAAGCAGGAACAGCCGAGGAAGCTTGGTCAAGCGGGTTGGTGAGGAGGCAGGTACGACGGACGCTAACCACACTCCGGTCCTCAACTTCACCGTCACATCGATCAGGACCGGAAAGACATGCAAGCCCACCGAGTCGGACGCCGGCAAGCCCGACAACGGCACGTTCCTGTTCGTCACAATGGACGTCACGACCTCCCCGACATATGACCCCAGCGGCAACAGCGGCTTCTTTAGCCCTTTCGCATGGCAGACCATCGGAGCAGACGGGGTAACGCAATCGAAGCTCGCTACGCCGCAGGTCTACGGATGCGCCGAATCCAGAAACGGGGGCCTGCCTGACCAACTCGCGCCTGGATCGAAGTACCAGGGGACGGTCGTCCTCGACACCAGCTCGCCGGGTGGAACCTTGGTGCTGCGACCACCCTCGATGCAAGGCGGCGGTGGGTGGGAATGGAGCTACTAGTGCTTCAGCGAGGGCCGCTCGCGTCGACCCGCCCGCGGCGTATCCGCGGCGTCATCGGGCGTCCGTAGACCTGCTCCGACCTGGCAAAACGTCTCTACCTGCGGGAATCGAGAGCGGATGACGGGAATCGAACCCGCGTGTTCAGCTTGGGAAGCTGATGTTCTGCCATTGAACTACATCCGCATGGCACCTCATCGGTACCGCGCCTCGTCAGCG
>JAABUJ010005986.1_pt1 | contig 11953 bp, 7 predicted proteins | sample 5559131 | NCBI WGS metagenome assembly JAABUJ01 (sample SAMN10711875, study PRJNA513366) | rock metagenome | isolation source: Antarctica rocks | place: Antarctica: Victoria Land, Mt New Zealand nord | collected 2016-01-07
GCAGGCTCCGCTCGTCGCCTTCCAGGGTCTCCATCGCGACCTCGGCATCGGCTAGTTCCATGACACTCTCGAATCGTTCCCCCCACTCCACCAGCACCAGCGCGTCCTGTTCCGCAATCATCTCTTCAAGTCCCAGTGTGGCCAGCTCCCGCTCAGTCTCCAGCCGATAAAGGTCTAGGTGATATATCTTTCCGCGCTTCCCGGCGTACTCGTGCACCAGCCCGAAGGTAGGGCTGGTCACCTCGGCGTCTGTGCCGCTAAGAGCCGCGACCCAGCCCTTTACCAGCGTCGTTTTGCCGGCGCCCATCTCGCCCCGAAGGATCACCGTCCTCGGAGCCGCAAGGATCTCAGCGATCGTCGCCGCAATCGCCAGGGTTCCCTCCACCGATCGAGTTTTAAAGCGCTTCTCGCGGTTAAACGGCTGCATGCCCACTCCGCAAACCACACAGCCAGTCGAATCCGTCATGATCGCGCGTTCGGTAGCGAAACGCATCGCTCAGATGATCGAGCACATCGGTGGCCAGCACGGTCTTTTCATCCTTCGCGCGAGCCGCAAAGTCTGCCGCGAGGCCATGCAGATAGACCGCTGCCTCGACCGCCGCCGCCACAGAACCCGGATACTGCGCCAGCATGGCAGCCACGATCCCCGTCAGGATGTCGCCGCTGCCGCCCTTTGCCAGCGCAGGATTGCCTGACGTATTCACCGCCACGCGTCCATCCGAGTGCGCGACCAGCGTGCGCCAGCCCTTCAACACCAGCGTCACCTGGTGCTCTGTCGCAAAACGCCGCGCAATCCCGATTCGGTCAGCCTCAACATCCTTCACCGTGCCGCCGATCAGCCTCGCCATCTCACCCGGATGCGGAGTCAGCACCAGGGTCCGCCCGCGCCCGTCGAGCAAGCCCACCTTGTCCTTGTCAAACGCATTCAACCCATCCGCGTCGAGCACCAGCGGCAGCTTAGTGCCAGCTACCAGCCCACGCGCGAATTCGGAAGCATCCCCGCGCTGCGAGAGTCCCGGCCCCAGCGCAATTACCTTAATCCCTTTCAGCAGCTCATACAGCGCGTCGAGATTGCCTGTAGAAGCACTGCCGTGTGCATCCTGGTCGAGCCCACGTACCATCAACTCCGGCGCTATCCCGCCCACCAGATTCACGAGCTCACGCGGAACCGCCGCCGTTACCAGCCCCGCGCCCGCACGCAGGCAAGCCAGCGCAGCCATGCTGGGTGCGCCCGCCGTCCCGTAGCTTCCACCCAACACCAGCACGTGCCCGTACATGCCTTTGTTGGAGTTGATTGGGCGTGCCTTCTCAGTCATCTGCTTCGCTGCACCAGTCCAATGAAGCTGCGTATCAGAAACAATCTCCTGCTCAAGCGACCCGATCTCCGCTACCACAACCGGCCCGAAAACATCGGACGTCAGGTGCCCGAAGCAATGCGCGATCTTTGGTGCTGTAAAGGTCACGACAGCGTCCGCGCGAAACGCTCCGGCGACAGACTCCGCATATGAATCCGCATCCCACCCACTCGGCACATCAACCGCAACCACGGGAACTGCAATCTTCATGAGAGCATCGCGCACCGCAGTCGCTGGCGCGCGCAGAGTTCCATGAAAGCCAGACCCGACGACCGCATCGACCAGCAGGTCCGCCTCACTGAGCAGCTCTGCCAGATCCTCCGGGTCAATCTCACCGGTCAGTTCCTCAACGATGTCCGGCGAGGTGGCATCGACTAGCGTGTGCAGCGCGTCAGCAGCTTCGCCCTGAACGTCCGCGCGCGCACCCACGAGCAGCACTCGGACCTCCACACCTTCTCCTGCCAGGGTTCGTGCCACCACGAACCCATCCCCTCCATTGTTTCCTCGACCGCAGAGAACCATGACGCGCGCGGCGTCTGGATACTGCCGCAGACAAAACGCCGCCACGGCCTGCCCCGCCGCTTCCATCAGGGCCCTAGGCGGAACTCCACGGGCCGCCGCCCGCGCATCCACCGCCTGCATCTCAGCCGCCGTCAGCACCTTCATCAGGCCTCCAAAAGAGTGCAGGGAGTATGGGGCAGGGAAGAACTACACTCTCCTGCCCAAGCCCTGCCACAGTACACCCTGGACTCTGTTTCTCCGAGTCCGAAGCTCATTCCAAGATGGTGTAGAGAAACCGGGAACTACAAGAACAAACGCAGATTCCCTTCGGGAATGACAACCAGAACACGGAATCCTTTTTACATCTACTTACTACCTTGTTGTAAACCCAATTCCTGTAGAGTCGTCATCCTGAACGCAGTGAAGGATCCCTGCATTCGCCGAACGTCGAAACGCTGTACATCATTGTGAATCAGCTATAAGTCCTAAGCCTTGTCTTTGGCTCCGAATGCCATGTCGATCAGCGCCTTCTCTTCCAGATCATGCGCCTTGGCCGAACCCGTAGCCGGGCTCGCGCTCGCACTCCGTTTAACGCTCACCACCACGCGGTCGCGCACCATCCGCCGCAGATGCGGCATGACATAAAACAGCGCACCCATATTGGCCGGCTCTTCCTGCACCCACACCACCTCTGCCTGCGGGTGCATGTCCAGCGCTGCTTGCATCTCTTCTTCGGGCCACGGATACAGCTGATCGACGAAAACGATTGCAACGGAGGAATCCTTGCGCTTCTCGCGTTCCACACGCAGATTGTGTCCAATCTTGCCTGAGCAGATCAATAGCCGACGAGGGTTATTCACCGTGCTGTCCGGAATCACATTCTGAAACTGCGGTGCTGCCAGATCCTCCAGCGTGGAGGACGCATCCGGATGCCGCAGCATACTTTTCGGTGTCATCACGATCAGCGGCTTCCGCCAATGACGCAGCGCCGTTCGCCGCAGCAGATGGAAGTACTGCGCCGCCGTCGAAGGCTGCGCAATCACCATGCTGTCGTTCGCCGCGAGTTGCAAGAAGCGTTCCAGCCGGGCGCTCGAGTGCTCCGGCCCCTGACCTTCGTACCCGTGCGGCAGCAGCATCACCAGCCCACTCAGCAGGTGCCACTTGGACTCGCCCGCTGAAATAAACTGGTCGATAATAATTTGCGCTCCGTTGGCGAAGTCTCCGAACTGCGCCTCCCAGCAGACCAGCGCCTCGGGGTAATCGCGCGAGTAGCCATACTCAAATCCAAGCACGGCCGCCTCGCTCAGCAGCGTGTTGTAGACCTCAAACCGCGCCTGGTCTTTCGCCATGTGTTCGAGCGGAATATAGCGCGCCTCAGACTCCGTATCGGTCAGCACCGAGTGCCGCTGATTGAACGTTCCACGCTGCGAATCCTGTCCCGTCAAACGCACGGGATGACCGCTCGTCACAAGCGAAGCAAACGCCACCAGCTCTGCCATTCCATAATCGAACGGACGCTTGCCATCGGCCATTTCGGCGCGCTGCTCGTACAGCTTCCTAACCTTGGGGTGGATGTTGAAGTCCGCCGGATAGCGGTTGAGCCCGGAGGTCAGATCCTTCACCTTGGCGGCATCCAGTCCGGTACGCAGACCGCGGTCATCTTCGTCGAGCGCACCGCCGTGATAGGGCGTCCAGTACTCCGGCAGTTGAATCAGCTTCGGTATTTCTTTGGCTTCCTTCGCGCGCTTCTGGTCCGCCAGGAACATCTCCTGCAGCTCGGCAACTTCTTTACTGGGATCGACGCCAATCTGCCGCGCATACGTTTTGTAAAGCTCCGGCATGTCCTTGATCAGCGCATAACGGCGTGGCGAGGTCACGGTTGGATCATCCACTTCGCTATGCCCATGCCGCCGGTAGCCAATCAGATCCACCACCACATCGGACCCGAACTGGTGCCTGTACTCAGCCGCAATCTTTGCCACCCGCATCACTGCATCTGGATCTTCGGCGTTCACATGGAAGATGGGAATGGGCAGCCGCTTGGCCACGTCGGTGGCGAAGCGCGATGAGTTCGACTCCTCCGGCACGGCCGTAAAACCCAGCAGGTTGTTTACGATCACGTGAATCGTTCCGCCGACGTTGTATCCATGCAGCGTGGCCATGTTCAGCGATTCCGCAACGATGCCCTGGCCGGCAAACGCTGCGTCTCCGTGGATGATGACCGGCAGCACACTCTTTTTGCCCACGCGCCCGTCATCGTGCAGATGTTGACTATCGTCCATGCGTGCCTGCTTGGCGCGCGCACGGCCCATGGCCACCGGATCGACTGCCTCAAGATGGCTGGGATTGGAGACCAGATGCAGTGCGACTTTGTTGCCTTCAGGCGACGTGTACTCCCCCGTCGCGCCCAGGTGATATTTGACGTCCCCGCCGCCCATCGTGCTGCGCGGGTCTACATCCTCGAACTTCGTAAAGATCTCCGTAGCGCCGCGCCCGATGGTGTTAGACATCACATTCAACCGCCCGCGATGGCTCATTCCCATGATGAGTTTGGTCACGCCCAGCCTGGAGCTGACCTCCAACGTCCGGTCCAGATAAGGAATCAGCACGGTCAAACCTTCAAGAGAAAATCGCTTGGTTCCCAGGTAGCGTGATTGGATCACCTGCTCGAACAGTTCCGCCTTGATTAACTGCGTCAGCACCTGCGCCTTGTTCTGCTCAAACCCGCCGGCGGGAGTTGGCTGCTCCATGCGCTGTTGAATCCACGCGCGCTTCTCCGGGCTGGCAATATGCATGAACTCGACCCCAATGGTTCCGCAATAGAAACCGCGCGCCTCCGCCGCAGCATCGTCTTCACCCTCGGGCAGCGCGACCGGAAACGGCTCTTTCGGCAGATACTGGCCCAGCGGATCAAGCGTGGTCTGCAGGTAGCCCCACCGGCGAAACACCTCCAGCACGGCTTCGCGCTGCGGGGTTGCCGTACTCATCTGCTTCGCCGTCCCGATCTTTGTTCCCGCCTCGCCCGCCGCCTTCAACTTCGTCGCCATGCTTTCGCCTCAACCCAGTCCCCGGCTCATTCTCCGGCACGTCAGTGCGGCAAAAAAAGATTCTTCACCGCACCATTGGTATGCTAGACCCTCAACACCACGCAAAGCACCCAATAGCACCGATAACCGAACAAGCCAGACTCAGGGAGCACACCGGCATCATGAGGTCTATGCCCCGCCGCAATCCGCGCCTCTTGCTCCCGCTCGTACTCGCATTCCCGCTCGTACTCGCATTCCTGCTCGCCTACACATCCGTGCCGGCGCAAGAACCCGAGTCCCGGACCGCGACAGCTGCCGACGCATCCGCGGCCACTCGCCCGCTGCCAGATGTTCCCGCCCTGATGCACCAAGTCGAGCAGCATCAGCTGCTCGCCGAAGCGGTCCACAAGGATTACATCTACCGCTCTTCGAGTAGGTTCGAACGGCTGGATAAGCATGGGCGGCCCAAAGATACCGACACCCGCGTCACCGACGACTTTTATCTCGATGGTGTACCCGTCGAGCGCCTGGTCGAGCACAACGGCAAGCCGCTCTCCCCTGATGAACAGAAGAAGGAAAGTGAACGCATGGACCGCGAGGTCGTCAAAGCCAAAGCCCGGCTTGCCAAGGCTGACGCATCCGGCAAACCTACCGATGCCGAGGGTGATTCCGTCATCACCGTATCGCGTCTGCTGGAACTGGCCCGCTTCACCAACCCGCGTAGAGTCCAGATTGAAGGTCGCCCGACCATTGTGGTCGACTTGCAGGCAAATCCTGATGCCAAGCCGCACAGTATGGGCGAGTCCGTCATCCACGACATGGCTGGAACCATTTGGATTGACGAGCATGACCGCGCCATCCAGCACCTTGAAGGCGCCTTCGTCAAAACCTTCAAGCTTGGAGGCGGTCTGGTTGCCAACGTCAGCCAGGGCACGCACTTCACGGCAAGCAACGTCCGGATCAACAATGAAGTCTGGCTGCCCGCCACCATCGAAGCGCAGGGCCACATACGTTTTCTGCTCTTCGTGAATATCGACGGCAACTTTACGCAGCACAACAGCGACTACCGCAAGTTCAAAGTGACCTCGACGATTGTGTCCACCACGCCTGGCACCCCCATGCCTTTACCCGCCACCAGCCCAGACGGAGCCTCGCCGGCAGACACATCCCGGCCCAGCCCGCCAGCAAAGAACCCGCAACGTTGACTTTATAGCGGATCACAGATGGTGTAGAGCAAGAACAAACGCAGATTCCCTTCGGGAATGACAACCAAAACGGGATGGGCTTTTCTACCGCGTATCCCTGTAGAGACGTCTTCCTGAACGCAGTGAAGGATCCCTGTATTTGCCGAACGTTCGCAACCCCGTCGGAGTTAGCGATCGCGGCTGGTGACGTATCCCGGAACCCAGAGCAGGGCGCGTTTTGCGTCGGTAGGCGGCAGGTCGGCGATCGACAGGCGCGCAGCTTCGGCATACGCGCAGGCGGTGTCCATCGCATACTCGAGTGAGCCGTGATTGTGCAGGATAGCCAGAATCTCAGCATGCGAGACGCGCTGAAAGCTGCGGTCGGCGAGCACGGTGCGGATGGCTTCCCGGTCGGCTCCGGTGCCGCGTTCGAGCGCGTGGATTACTGCAAGGGTCGCCTTGCCTTCGCGCAGATCGCTGGCCGCCGGCTTTCCCAGAATGTCTTCAGACGCTGTGAGATCTAGAACGTCATCGACAATCTGGAAGGCCAGCCCGAGATTGCGGCCGTATTCGCCAAGCTGCTCTTCGAGCGAGTCGGGCGCGCGCTCGATGGCGGCTCCCAATTGCATGGAAACCTTGAACAAGCACGCAGTTTTGCGGAAGATCAACTCAAAGTACTCTTCCTCGTTGATCAGGTGGCCAAGCTTCTCCATCTGGACGAGCTCGCCTTCTACCATCTGCTGGGTCAGCGAGATGAGCAGATCGAGAACGTGGAAGTTACGTTCCAGCAGGGCAGTGCGGAAGCTCTGCATGTAGAGCCAGTCGCCTGCCAGAACGCACTTGGCATTGCCCCAGGTGGTGTTAGAGGACGGGCGCCCGCGGCGCGTGTCCGCCTCGTCGATAATGTCGTCGTGGACGAGTGTGGCGGTGTGCAGCATCTCGACCACTGCGCCCAGCCGGATGCGTGCCTGCGACGTGGACCCTAGGGCTTTGGCGGAGAGCAGCAGCAGCAGCGGCCGTACGCGTTTGCCGCCACCGGCAATCAGGTACTGGGCGATATCTGTAACCACTTCTACCGGCGATGCGGACTGGCGGGCGAACTCGCGCTCAATCGCCGTGAGGTCATCGCGTACGAGGTCGTTCACTTCAGCGGCGGACGCGATGGAGAGGGCACTCACTCGTTAGTTAGAGTATCAGTCAGGGTGTAGTGTATTCTGCCGGTTTGATAGCATCGCAGATCGCGACCGCTTGTTGAACTGGGCACTACAGTTTCAATTGGAGCGGAAATTGGTGAACTGGAGCTCCACGCCGAAGTCGCCCGAGCGCAGCTTGCCCATGATCTGCTGCAAGACATCACGGTCTTTCGAGACGACCCGGACGGTGTCGCCCTGGATGGAAGCCTGCGCCTTGAGCTTCGAATCCTTGATGACGGCGACGATTTTCTTCGCGTTATCGCCGGCGATGCCCTGCTTGAGTTTGATCTTCTGCCGGACCGAGGAGTTGGTGGCGGGCTCGACCTTTTCGAACTCAAGGTTCTTGAGCGAAATGCCGCGTTTGACCAGCTTCTGTGAAAGGATTTCGATGACAGCCTTGAGGGTGTAGTCGTCCTGGCTGGCGAGCTGGATGGTCTCTTCGCCTTCGAGGTCGATCTTGGATTTTGAGCTCTTCAGGTCGAAGCGTGTTGCGATCTCTTTGGACGCCTGATCGATGGCGTTCTTCACTTCCTGAAGCTCTACCTTGCTGACCACGTCGAAGCTGTTATCGGCTGCCATGCTGTCAGTTATACCTCAGGGCGTGTGATGGGAAAGAGAGTGTGGAAGTTGGCCGTAGTCTGCTGGGCGATCGCTTCGGCAGAGGTGCGGCGAAGGTCGGCGAGGAAGGCCGCCGTGTGGATGACGAGGGCAGGTTGATTCTGCTGGCCGCGATAGGGAATCGGCGCAAGGAAAGGTGCGTCGGTTTCGATCAGGATGCGGTCCGAAGGCGCTGAGGCGGCGACCTGCTGGATGGTAGTGGATTTCGGGTAGGTGACGTTGCCCGCAAACGAAAGGTAAAAGCCGATCGCTAGTGCGCGGTTCGCGTCGGCCTGGGTGCCGGAGAAGCAGTGCAGCACACCGGGCAGGCCGGTGGGTGCCCAGTGTTGTTCCAGGAGGGCAAGCAGGTCGGCGGAGGCATCGGCTGAGCCAAAGCGGGCTTTGGCTGCGGGTGTTGCTAATTCGGAGGTGCGGCAGTGGATGAGGATGGGTTTTCCGGCGTGCGCGGCGATTTGCATCTGGGCAATGAAGGCGGCCTGCTGGACGGCAATGTCTGGATTGTCCAGGTGGTAGTAGTCGAGGCCGATCTCGCCGATGGCGATGCAGCGTGGGTCTTCCGCGAGCCTGGTTAGTTTGGCGAGCGCTTCGGGAGTCGCGTGTGCTGCTTCCTGGGGGTGGATTCCGGCTGAGGCGAAGACCTGCGGATGGAGGTGCGCGAAATCGAGGGCGCGGTGCATGGTGTCCGGACCCTGGCCGATGCCGATGGCGAGCATCTGGCCTACGCCGGCGGCGTGAGCGGCGGCGAAGATCGGTGCTGGGTCGTCGTAAAAGTCGAGGTGGACGTGGGAGTCGATCAGAATGGGTATACCCAGATTCCCTGAGGGAATGACAACAAGTGAGACGGGAACAGAGGCAAACGCAGATCCCTGCGGGAATGACAACAAAGGGCGAGAGGACAACTGTGGGGCTGTTGGGCTATTTGAGGCGGGAGCCCAGGGGCAGGGTGTCCGAATCGAGGAAGGTCGCGAGAGCCGGTTTGCCGGGCTTTTCGCCTTCTATCACGGGAGCGCTGGCGGCCAGCAGCATGCCGTGGCTCTCAAGACCGCGCATTGTGCGGGGTGCAAGGTTGGTGATCACGACGATGCGGCGGCCAATCAGGTCCTCAGGCGCGTACCACTCTGCGATACCGGAGAGTATCTGGCGCTGCTCGTAACCAAGGTCAACTTCCAGTCGAAGCAGTTTGTCGGCTTTGGGAATGCGCTCGCAGACGAGCACCTTGGCAACCCGCAGCTCGATCTTGGCGAAGTCGTCGATGGTGATCTGAAGGGACGCGGACGCGTCGGCGGGGCCGGTTTGCGCGCTCGTCCCGGCGAAAATGCCAGACGCGGGCGCTTCGCTGTGAGTAGGTGTGGGAGCGCGCTCAGGGGTGATGGCGGTCGATCCCCCGACCTGGGCTCCCGGGTTGGGTTCCGAGAGCGTACCCGTGCGCGGCGGAGCTCCGGGATGAGTCGAACTGTCTCCCGCCTGGGCGTCGATATCGGCGGGGTTGCTGGCGCCCATAGGCGGGTTGAGCTTGGTCTGGGCGGCTTGCTGGGTCTTCTGGGCTTCCATGTCGCTCATGGTCTGGGCTAATCCTTTGTCGGCGCGGGGAAAGATGGGGGAGAGTGGGCCTAGTCTGGTGCCGGGCTTCAGGCCACCCCAGGTGAGATTCGACAACTCTCCGTTTTTGGATGCTTGTTCGATGTCGCCGAGGCCAAGCTGACGCCAGACGTTGGCCGTCGCGTACGGGAGGAAGGGGTAGAGCAAGGCGGTGATAATGCGGATGGATTCGGCTGCGATGTACAAGATGTCTGCACACTTCTGCTTAGTTTCAGCATGAGGCAATTTGATTAGCTTCCAAGGCTGCATCTCAGAAAGAAACTTGTCGGTCATGCGGATCAGAAGCAACACGTAATCGAGCGCTCCGTTTTCGGTGTCAACGGCTTTGCTCTCCGTTCGCAGCCCGCTTAGCAATACGTCGAAATTCATTGCTGCCGAAAAGTTCAGCATTTCGAATTGAATAGGGTAAAAGTACAAAACTAGGGTCGCGATACGGGCTAGTTCAACGTCGGCAATGTTAATGAACGGCCCAATATCGATTGGCTTACCTAAGAACAGCCCTTTAGGTATCGTCCTTACCGCTACCTGCATGGTTCTCTCGGCCCATACAGCGTGTGTGGGCAGCTCAGACCCGAACCATTCTTGGATCATTTTCAGTGTTCGGCTGACGAGATTGCCATAGCCGTCCGCGAGGTCGGCGTTGTAGCGGGTGATGAGGGCGTCGAAGGTGAAGCTGCCGTCCTGGCCGAAGGGTATTTCACGGAGGAGGAAGTAGCGGAGGACGTCGGCGGCGAAGAGGTCGCGGTCTTCTTGTGACGGAGGGGCGGATTCAGCGGGTGGGATCGTGTCTTGCGACTCGGGTGTGGGCTGGCGGTTGGGATGGTCGGATGTAGGAGAAGCAGATTCCTCCGCTTCGCTGCGGAATGACAAATCAGCTGCGTTGCGGAATGACAAAACGTCGGGGGTTGGGGCGACTTGTGACGGTTGGGCTGGGCAGAGGCTGCCGAAGGCTTCGAGGATGGTTTCGGTGCGGACGATGTTGCCCTTTGACTTCGACATCTTGGCATCGTCGAACAGGAGCCAGCCGTGGGCGGCAATGGCTTTCGGTAGCGGCAGGCCAGCGGCGAGCAGGAAGGCAGGCCAGTAGACGCAGTGGAAGCGGATGATCTCTTTGCCGACGAGGTGGAGGTCGGCGGGCCAGAGGCGTTCGAACTTTGTTTTACCTTCGGGCGTGTCGTCCCCGTAGCCCACCGCAGTCATGTAGTTGGCGAGAGCGTCGAGCCAGACGTAGATGATGTGCGGGTCTTTGGTGAGGGAGGCGGCGGGCTCGGGTACCGGGATTCCCCAGGTGAAGCTGGAGCGGGAGATTGAGAGGTCTTTTAGGGCTCCGGGGATGTAGTGGTTGTTTGCGGCCGAGAGCCGCAGGCGGCCGGATGCGAGGGCCTGTTCTAGGGCCGGGATGACGCCTGGGGCGTTCTCCCCCGTGTCGCTCGTCAGAAGGGCGCTGACGTTGCCGCGAACGAAGCTGAGGACTTCATTCTTGCGGGCTTCGGGGGTGATTTTGAGCTCGTCCGACTCGATGAGATTGAGGAGCGGGAGCTGGTAGTCGCTGAGATGGAAGAAGAAGTTTTCTTCTGTAACAGTTTCGGTCGGTTTGCCGTCTGGGCCGATGGTTCCGGGGGGCCCTTCGACAAACATCTCCTCGCCGACGCTGTACTGTCCGGTGTAGCTCGAAAGATAAATCTGGCCGCGTTCGTAAAGGGTGGAGAAGAGTTTTTGGACACCGCGTTTGTGGGCTTGGTCAGTCGTGCGGATGTACTGGTCGTTGGTGATGCCCATGCGTCGCCAGAGCTTCGCGAACTCGGCTGAAACCTGATCGGCGAATTGCTGCGGAGCGATGCCTGCGGCGGCGGCGGAACGCTCGATCTTCTGACCGTGCTCGTCGGTGCCGGTGAGGAAGAAAGTGTCGTCGTCGAGCAGCCTGTGGCGGCGGGCCAGCACGTCCGCCACGATGGTCGTGTAGGCGTGGCCAATGTGCGGGCGCGCGTTGACATAGTAAATCGGCGTGGTGACGTAGAACTTGTCAGGATTTTCTGGCATGGGTGCTGAGGCAAGTTTAGCAGGGGAGATTTGCGGGCGAATGCTCCGAACGCTCAGCCGGATGGTGCGGATGAATGCATTCGGGTAGAGTGCGGGGGGGGCAGATTCCTCTGCGTTGCTGCGGAATGTGACAAGCGAGACGGACAGACGCAGATTCCCTGCGGGAAGGACAACCAAAGGGCAGACGCAGATTCCCTGCGGGAATGAAAACCAAACGGCAGACGGCGGACGCAGATTCCCTTCGGGAATGACACTCAAAGGGCAATGGCAAACGCAATTCCCTTTGGGAATGACAGCTAGTAGGGGAGTGGAGAAAGCTGGATCTTAGCGGGTGGATTCGAGCAAGACGCCGCGTGGTTTGATGTTGTTTCGGATGAAATCGACGGTGGCGGCTAGCGGTGTGCCGGGGCCGAAGATCGCGGATACGCCGGCGGCGC
>JAABUJ010005987.1_pt1 | contig 11952 bp, 8 predicted proteins | sample 5559131 | NCBI WGS metagenome assembly JAABUJ01 (sample SAMN10711875, study PRJNA513366) | rock metagenome | isolation source: Antarctica rocks | place: Antarctica: Victoria Land, Mt New Zealand nord | collected 2016-01-07
ACCGAAGCCGCTGGGCTGCGGCTCGTGCGTCTGCTCCTCGCGGGTCACCTCGAGGTTGAAGAGGAAGCCCACGGCCTCCTCCTTGATCGCGTCCATCATCTGCTGGAACAGGTCGTAGCCCTCGCGCTGGTACTCCACGAGCGGGTCGCGCTGGCCCATCGCGCGCAGGCCGATGCCCTCCTGCAGGTAGTCCATCTCGTACAGATGCTCGCGCCAGCGCCGGTCCAGCACGGAGAGCACGACGCGGCGCTCGATGTCGCGCAGCAGCGGCTCGCCCTCCTCGTCGAGCCCGAGGGATGCCTCGCGTTTGTCGTAGGCCTCGTGGGCGTCCAGGGTCAGATCCTCGGTCAAGATCTCCGCGGTGAGCTGGGCGCGGCCCTCGTCGTAGGTGCTGGCCGGGTAGCTGACCGGCCAGAGCAGCGACAGGCCCTTCCAGAGCTGGTCGAGGTCCCACTCCTCCGGGAACCCGTCGGCCGTCGCGCCGTCGACGTAGGCCTTGATCGTGTCATCGATCATGGTCGTGACGTTGTCGTGCAGGTCGGCGCCCTGCAGAACCGTCCGGCGCTCGGTGTAGATCACCTCGCGCTGCCGGTTCATCACCTCGTCGTACTTGAGGACGTTCTTGCGGATCTCGAAGTTCTGCTGCTCGACCTGGCTCTGCGCGCTCCGGATCGAGCGGGAGACCATCTTGGACTCGATCGGGGTGTCTTCAGGGATGTTGAGGCGCTGCAGGATGCCCTCGACCGCACCCGCGTTGAACAGGCGCATCAGGTCGTCGCCGAGGGAGAGGTAGAAGCGCGACTCCCCTGGGTCGCCCTGGCGCCCGGAGCGACCGCGCAGCTGGTTGTCGATGCGCCGGCTCTCGTGGCGCTCGGTGCCGAGCACGTAGAGGCCACCCGCCTCGACGACCACGTCGTGCTCCTCGGCGACCGAGGCCTTCGCCCCCGCCAGCGCGTCGGGCCACGCCGCCTCGTAGATCTCGCCGTCCTCCACCGGGGAGAGCCCGCGGGTGCGCAGCTCGGCCGCGGCGAGGAACTCGGGGTTGCCGCCGAGCATGATGTCCGTACCCCGCCCGGCCATGTTGGTCGACACGACCACGGCGCCCTTGCGGCCCGCCTGCGCGACGATCTGCGCCTCCCGCTCGTGGTACTTGGCGTTGAGCACCTCGTGCGGGACGCCCTTGCGCAGCAACAGGCCGGAGAGGTACTCGCTCTTCTCCACGCTCGTCGTGCCGACGAGCACCGGCTGGCCGGCCTCGTGCCGCTCGGCGATGTCGTCGACGACCGCGGCGAACTTGGCCTCCTCGGTCTGGTAGACCACGTCACTCGCGTCGAGGCGCCGCATGTCCCGGTTCGTCGGGATGGGTACGACACCCAGCTTGTAGATCTGGCTGAACTCGGCGGCCTCGGTCATGGCCGTGCCCGTCATGCCGGCGAGCTTGTCGTACAGGCGGAAGTAGTTCTGCAGGGTGATCGTGGCGAGCGTCTGGTTCTCCTGCTGGACCGGCACGCCCTCCTTGGCCTCGATCGACTGGTGCATGCCCTCGGAGTACCGGCGCCCAGCCAGGACGCGACCGGTGAACTCGTCGACGATGAGCACCTCGCCGTCGACGACGATGTACTCCTTGTCGCGCTGGTAGAGCTCCTTGACCTTGATCGCGTTGTTGAGGTAGCCGACCAGCGGCGTGTTGACGCTCTCGTAGAGGTTCTCCACGCCGAGGCGGTCCTCGACCCGGGTGACGCCCTCCTCGGTGACCGCGATCGTCCGCTTCTTCTCGTCGACCTCGTAGTCGCGGTCACGCTTGAGCAGCTGGGCGATGCGTGCGAACTCCGCGTACCACCGCTGGTCCTGGTCACTTGGACCGCTGATGATGAGCGGGGTCCGGGCCTCGTCGACGAGGATCGAGTCGACCTCGTCGACGATGGCGTAGAAGTGCCCGCGCTGCACCAGGTCAGCGCGCTGCCAGGCCATGTTGTCGCGCAGGTAGTCGAAGCCGAACTCGTTGTTGGTGCCGTAGGTGATGTCGCAGGCGTACGCCGGCTGGCGCTCCTCCGGTCGCATCGTCGGCTCGATGACCCCGACGCTCAGCCCGAGGAATCGGTGCACCCGGCCCATCCACTCGGCGTCGCGGCGGGCGAGGTAGTCGTTGGTGGTGACCACGTGCACGCCCTCGCCGGCCAGCGCGTTGAGGTAGGCCGGCAGCGTGCCGACGAGCGTCTTGCCCTCGCCGGTCTTCATCTCGGCGATGTTGCCCAGGTGCATCGCTGCGCCGCCCATGAGCTGGACGTCGTAGTGGCGCTGGCCCAGGGTCCGGCGGGCGGCCTCGCGGACCGTGGCGAAGGCCTCGGGCAGCAGGTGGTCGAGCACCTCACCGTCGGCGTACCGCTCCCGGTAGGTGTCGGTGAGCTCCCGCAGCTCGGCGTCGGTGAGGTCGAGGAAGTCCTCCTCGATCGCGTTCACCTGGTCGGCCAGGCCGGCGAGCCTGCGCAGGATGCGTCCCTCACCGGCACGCAGCAGCTTGTCGAGCATGCGGTCAGGCTAGCCGCGCGGCCCGTGCACCAGGCTGGTACGGGTGGAGCTGCCCGCGCTGACCGACCGTGACCTCACCGCCCGCCCGGTACGGGCCACCGACGTCGACGCCCTCACCCAGGCCGTGCTCGACGCCGAGCGGGACCACTGGAGCCGTGACTACTGGTCCGCGCTGCCGGGGGACGGCCTCGCGGCGCGGGTCGCGTACCTCCTCGACCCCGTGCGCGCCGAGCAGCGCCACCCGGTCTTCGCCCTCGACGCCGGGGTCGGGGCGGTGGGTGTCGTCGACCTCGACCCGCGGCGGGTGAGCAGTGCTGCCTGGGAGCTCGGCTGGTGGGTCTCGCCCACCGCCCGCGGGCGGGGACTCGCCACCCGCGGTGCCGCGCTGGTCACCCGCTGGGCCCGCCCCCAGGTGGACCGGGTCGAGGCCCGCGTGCTGGTGGCCAACTGGCGCAGCCGGCACGTCGCGCTGGCGCTCGGCCTGCGCTGGGAGGCGACGCTGCGCCGCCGGGCGGTGGACCCCGACGGCGCCCGTACCGACGTCGACGTCTTCGGCCTGCTCGCCGACGAGGAGCCGGTCGCCCCGCAGCCCGAGCTCAGCGCCGGCTCCCTGCACCTGCGTCCGCTGCTGCCGGCCGACGTCGAGCCGGTCCACACGGGCTGCCAGGACCCGGCGGTCCAAGTCTGGACCACCATCCCGGTGCCGTACGACCGGCACCACGCCGAGGACTTCGTGCACCGGACCGCTCCGCTCACGTGGGCCCGCGGCGACGGCGGTGTCTGGGCCGTCGTCGACAGCGTCGACGCGCGCCTGCTCGCGGTCGTCGGGCTCGACCTACGCCCCGGGGGCGTCGCGGAGGTCGGCTTCTGGGCGCTGCCCGGGGAGCGCGGTCGGGGGGTCGTCCCCGCGGCGGTCGACGTCGTCTGCCGGTACGCCTTCGCCGAGCTGGGCGTCGGCCGGGTGCAGTGGGAGGCCCTCGTGGGCAACGAGCCCTCGCGCCGCGTCGCTGCCAAGGCGGGCTTCACCGAGGAGGGCCTGGCTCGCTCGCGCTTCCCGCGCAAGGACGGCAGCGGCCGCCACGACGCCTGGGTCGCGGCTCGGGTGCGCTAGTGCGGGCGCGAAGCTGCTGCCGCCTGAGCGCCGACGTGCTCAGGCAGGGGTGTGCGCATCAGCCGGACCCTGCGGGCTGCGGCGCCGACCCGGGCCGCGGCCGCGCTGACCGGGGGCTGCAGCAGGAACCCCACGCCGAGGACGACGAAGCCCGCCAGCAGGTCCAGCACCCAGTGGTTGGCGGTGCCCAGGATGACGACCATCGTCGTGAGCGGGTAGAGCGCCGCGAGCACCCTCACCCAGCGCCGGCGCGCGAGCAGGACCAGCGTGACACCCACCCACAGCGACCACGCCGTGTGCAGCGAGGGCATCGCGGCGTACTGGTCGCCCGCGCTGGCGACCGCGCCGGTCCCCCACGAGCCCCAGACGTGCGCACTGTGGATGATGTCGTCGTACCCGCCGCCGACCAGGCGTGGCGGGGCCAGCGGCCAGGCGTAGAAGCAGGCCAGCGCCACCAGGCAGATGATGGCGAGGGCGGTGCGCAGCCGTGCGTACGCCGCCCGCCGCCGCACGAAGACCCAGCCGAGGACCACCAACGTGAGGATGAAGTGCAGCGTGGCGTAGTAGTAGCCGCTGATGACCGCGAGGCCGCGGTGGTCGGAGAAGAAGCCGTTGACCGCGTGCTCCCAACCCAGGTGCAGCGTCCCTTCCGCCCGCTGGATGTCGTGCGCATGGGTGTAGGCCGACGCGGGGTGGCCGCTCTTGGCGTTGCGGACGACGCCGTAGAGCGTGTAGCAGAGGGCGATGATGACGATCTCCCGCAGGGCACCCGGCGCCCACGTCGACAGTCGCGACCGCCGCGTCGCGACGGCGCGGTGGGCGTCGACCAGCGCGGCCGCCCGCGGGTCGGGGCGGCACCGAGGGAGGGTCGTCACTGGATCTCGAGGATCTTCTCTCGCAGCGCGTAGGCCACCGCCTGGATGCGCGAGTGCAGCTGCAGCTTCTCGAGGATGTTGCGGATGTGGTTCTTGACGGTGTTCTCGCTGATGTAGAGCTGGCGCGCGATGTCGCGGTTGGCCAGGCCCTTCGCGACGAGCTTGAGCACCTCGAGCTCGCGGTCGGTGAGCCGCGGCGCAGGCACGGACTGGCGGTCGTCGCCGCGGCGCATGGAGGCGAACTCACTGATGAGCTTGCTCGCCATCGACGGGCTGATGAGGGACTGCCCGCCGTGGACCGCGCGGACCGCGGTGGCGACCTCCTCGATGGAGATCTCCTTCAGCAGGTAGCCCATCGCGCCGGCCTTGATCGCGTCGTAGAGGTCGGCCTCCTCGTCGCTGATGGTCAACATGATGATCTTGGCGGAGGGGACGGTGTCCTTGATCGAGGTGCAGGCGTCGATGCCGCCGCGACGCGGCATCCGCACGTCCATGAGCACGATGTCCGGCGTCGTCTCCGCCGCCCGCTCGACCGCCTCGGCACCGTCGGCGGCCTCACCGACGACGGTGATGTCGGACTCCTGCTCGAGGACCATCTGCAGACCTCGGCGGAAGAGCGCGTGGTCGTCGACGACCAGGACCCGGATGGGCTCGGTCGCGGTCGCGGCATCGGGCTGTGTCACCACGCTGTGCTCGCCTCCCTCGCCGGGCCGGCGGTCGCCGCGGCTGGGGCGCCCGTCGGCCGCCCGGAGGTCCATCTTGCCCGATCAGTGCCTCGATGCACGCCGCAGCGCTGCCGCGCGGTGACCACGGGGCGCCGGATCAGCGGCCCACCGCGGTCAGCACCGCCTGCTCGGGCTCGAGCCGGAGCAGGCCGTAGTCGTAGCCACGGCGGCGGTAGACGACGCTCGCACCGCCGGTGGTCGCGTCGGTGAAGAGGTAGAAGTCGTGCCCCACCAGCTCCATCGCGTGCAGCGCGTCCTCGACGGTCTGGGGCGGGGCGCAGTGCGTCTTGACCCGGACCACCAGACCGCTGCCGACCGGGACCTCGTCGACCTCAGGGCCGTCGACCTCAGGGCCGTCGACCTCGTCCACCGCGGCGGTGCCGCGCCCAGCCGGGTCCGGCCCGCTGACGTCCCCGGGAGAGGCGGCCGACCCGTCGCCGGCGGCGGGTGCGCGGACGGGCGCGTGGGAGTGGTGGCTGTGGCTGTGGCTCGCCTGGCGCCGGGTGGCGGCGCGGCGCAACCGCTCCTCGAGCTTGGCGAAGGCCTTCTCGAAGGCGGCGTAGCAGTCGGCGGCGGCCGCTTCGGCCCGGACGACGGGACCGCGTGTGCGGCAGGTGATCTCGACCCGCTGGCACCGGTCCGCCAGCCGTGGGTTGGGCTCGTGGGAGAGCTCGACGTCGAGCCGCATCAAGCGGTGATCCAGGCGCTCGAGGCGCTCCAGCTTGCTCGCGCAGTGCGCTCGGAAGCTGTCTCCGACGTCCTTGGTGAGGTGACGACCACGAACCACGATCTCCATGCGTCCTCCATCGGTCGAGCCGTGCGGGGGGGACCCCGCCTGAAGCCAGCAGCTGCTCCTCTCCGCGGCGTCGCGACCCCGCGCGCCCGTCTGGCGAGGCTAGCGCCGCACCGTCCTCCGTGGCCGGAGCTCGCGCACTCACCCGGGGCGGTGCCGCAGGACCGTCGCGGCCACCACGGCGGCCGCGGCGGGAGGGCTGCCGACGGCGCGCAGCGCCCGCGCCGCCTCGGCGAGCGTCGCGCCGGTGGTGCTCACGTCATCGACCAGGAGGATGACGCCAGCACCGACGCGCGCCGGGCGGGCGACGAGCAGACCCGAACGGCTCGCGGCGCGCTCGGCGGAGGGCAGCGACTTCTGCGCTGGCGCGTCGCGGCGGACCTGGCGCAGCAGGCGGTCGACGGCGGCCGGCTGACCACCCGCCTGCAGGAGCCGGGCGGCCCGGACGGTGAGGCTCACCAGCGGCGTGCCACCCCGGCGCCGGGCACCGACCGTCGACCCCGGGACCGGCACGAGGAGGAGCCGGAGCGGCGGCGCCGCCGCCCCCCCGGCGCGCAGCCCGACCACCGCCTGCTCGACTGCCGCGACCAGCAGGGTCGCGAGCACCGGCTCGGCCGCCCGTGCGCCGCGCTCCTTGTGCGCCAGCACCAGGCGGCGGACCACCCCGCCGTACCCGGCCCCGGCGATCGTGCTGGGGTAACCGCTCGGGCGCGGGTCGGGGCGGGCGGCCCGCACGCTCGGGACGGCCGCCGCCCGGCAGGCAGGGCAGACCGACGGTCCCGCCAGGAGGCACCCCGCGCACCGGCCGGGCAGCACCAGCCCGAGCAGCGCGGCGGAGACCTCCGACAGGTGCACCTGGCCACCGTGCCGCGGCGCGCACCAGGGCCGGCCACGCCTGGGGACAGGGGCGGCTCAGCCCCCCGGGTAGCTGGGGACGGCGCCCACCGGGATACCCGCCGCCTGGTGCCAGCCGGTGCCCGGGTCGAGCGCCTCCAGCGTGCCGCCGCAGGCCGCGAGCAGCGGCTCATCGCCCGCCGCGCTCAACGCTGCCGGCTGCGCCGGGGCGCCCGGCCCCCGGGACGTGCAGGGCGCGCTCACCGCCACGGGGAGCGGCAGCAGCCCGGCCGAGGACAGCGTGCCGTCCTCCGCCGGTCCGGTCGGCACCCGGAAGACCCCCGACATCCCGGCGGAGCGGCCGACCGCCCAGACGACACCGCCGGACACAGGCGCGGTGGCGAGGCTGACCTGGTCGAGCTGGGGAGCCAGCGCCGACACCTGCGACAGGGTCGTGTCCGGGCCGAGCAGGGCGGTGCGCAACCGGCCGTCCGCCCCGATGAGCACCACGTGCACGCCGTCCCTGGCGACCCGCACCGACCGGAGCCGCCCTGGCAGGCCGACCCCGGTGACCGGGCGCACCGCGGCCGCTCCAGGGGCGAGCGCCACCAGCCGGCCGTCGCGCAGGAGGAGCAGCGTGTCGCGTGCCGTCCAGGTCGGCGAGGACCACCGGCCGGCTGCCAGCGTCGCGGGCAGCGACGCCACCGAGGCCCCGGCAGCGGAGGACGTGACGACCACCTCCGCCCCGCCGGCGGTGGGTCGGAGCAGCGCGATGCGCTCTCCATCGTCGGACTGCGCCAGCCCGAGACCCGTACCCGTGACGGCGCCCGGCCGCCCGACGGTGGCGCCCGCGACCAGCGCCTGGGCACCGTCGGGGAGCGCGTCGGTGTCCAGGTCCAGGACGTCGGAGGACAGGCTCTGCCCGTTGACCAGCACCCGCAGCGCGGTCGTCCCCCGCGCCGCGTCCAGCAGCGTCGCCGTGAGCTGGGCGACGAAGCGGCTGAGCTGTGCGCGGCTCACGTCCAGCGCCTCACCCGTCAGGTCGACCGTCACCGTGCCACCGTCCTGACGCACGTCGAGCAGACGGGCACCGCGTGGTGCGGCGGTGGTGACCCCCGCGACGGTGAGGCGCGCGCCGGGGGGCTGCAGGAGCGCCCGCACCTCCGCGGTCGGCAGGTCGTCGGAGGTCACGTCGAGCAGGACCGGGTCGCGGACCAGCGCGGTGCCGGTGGCGTCCAGCCAGGCGAGCCGGGCCACCCGCCGGCTCAGCCGGAGGTCACCGGTGCTCAGCAGCAGCTGCGGCGGCGGGTCCGTCAGCCGCCACCCCGCCTCCTCCCGCTCCAGGCGGACGACGGCGTGCAGGGGGCCGGCGGACAGGCCGACCGACCCGTCGGCGGAGACCCGGGCGATGGGGACGACGTCGATGGCCACCGTCGCCGTGCTCCCCGGCACGCTGTGGTCGACCGGCGACGCCGACGCGACACCGGACGACGCCCCCACGGACGACACCACCGCGGGGGCCACGGGTACGGGCGACACCGGTACGGATGGCGTTCTGCTGAGGCCGGCTAGCGCTCCGCTGCGGCGGACCGCCGCACCGGTGGGGGCCGAGACGACGGGCGCCGGTGGCACCACCGCACCACCGGCCAGGGTGGGCACCGCGTCGTAGACCTCCACCTGCGTGGGGTCCCAGGCCACGAGGGGGTCGAGGTACTCCCGCGCTATCGCGAGGTCGCCGGCCGCCGCCAGGAAGCCGGAGACGGTGTCCTGGGGGTCGCTCGCCGGCTGCGGCCCGGCCGGCTCCTTGCGCAGGTCGGGGGGGTCCGGGAGGCTGCCGACGGGGACGGTGCGCACCGCGTGCACCCCCCCGGGCGTGGGCAGGCCGGCGCAGGCGCTGAGGGCGGCCACGCCCAGCACGAGCGCCCCGACCCGCCGCCCGCGGCTGCTCACGGGCGCCCGACGGCGACGACCCGACGCTCGCCCGGCGGGTCCGCGAGCGGGCGAGGGTCCGCTGGCTGGGGCAGCGGGCGGTGCAGCGGCATGGGTGCGGAGCGCACCGGCTCGCCGGCCCGCCGCGGCACCACCAGCCGGAAGGCGGCACCGTGCCCGGGTGCGCCCCAGGCGTGCAGCCAGCCACCGTGCAGGCGGGCGTCCTCCAGCGCGATCGACAGGCCGAGCCCGGTCCCGCCGCTCGCCCGTGCCCGGGAGGCGTCGGCGCGCCAGAAGCGGTCGAAGACCCGCTCGGCGTCACCAGGGCGCAGCCCCAGACCGTGGTCGGTCACCCGGACGGCGACGACGTCGGCGTCAGCGGCGAGCACCACCTCCACCGCCCGGCCCTCCGCGTGCTCCAGCGCGACCAGGTTGCGCAGCACCCGCCCCACGCGGCGGGCGTCGACCTCGGCCAGCACCGGTCCCTCCGGCAGGTCGAGCCGCACGCTGACCCCGGCCTCCACCGCGACCGGTGCCAGCCGCTCGACGACGTCTCTGGTGAGGAAGACGAGGTCGCTGGGCTCGGCCTCCAGGGTGGCCGCGCCGGCGTCGTACCGGCTGATCTCCAGGAGGTCGCCGAGCAGCGCCTCGAAGCGGTCCAGCTCCCCGGAGAGGAGCTCGGTGGCGCGGGCCGCCTCCCTGGGGAAGCTGGCCCTGGTGTGGTGCAGCACGTCCGCCGCCATCCGGACGGTGGTGAGCGGGGTGCGCAGCTCGTGCGAGACGTCGGCGGTGAACCGCTGCTGCAACCGGGAGAGCTCCTCGAGCTGACCGATCTGGCGCTGCAGGCCGCTGGCCATCGCGTTGAAGGCCCCGGCCAGGCGCGCGATGTCGTCGACGCCGCGCACCGGCATCCGCTGCTCGAGGTCGCCGTGGGCCAGCCGCTCCGCGACGCTCGCCGCGCGCCGGACCGGCCGGGTCACCTGGCGGGCGACGACGAAGGCGACGAGCGTCAGCAGCAGCGCGAGCGCGGCACCGCCGGTGAGCAGCCGGCGGCGCACCAGCGCGAGGGTCTGCTCCTGCGGGCCGAGCGGGAAGGCGTAGTAGAGCGCGTACGGCCCGGCGGTGGTCGTGAGCGGCGCTCCGGCGAGCAGCGCGCGTGCGGCACCCGCCGGGCGCGCGTACTGGTAGGCCAGCCGTCCTTGCTCGACCTGGGCGGCCAGGCCCGGGGGCACGTCGCGGACGGAGAAGACCTTGGCGGACGCGTACGTGGCCTGGCCGGTCGCGCCCTGCAAGACGACGGAGAACAGTGCCGAGGAGCCCTGCCCGCGCTCGAGCCCGTCGAAGAGCGCCTGCACCCGTTGGTCCGTGGAGGCCGAGCTGGGGCCCGTCAGCGACCCGCCGCTCGTGGCCCCCGATGCCTCGGCGTAGCGCAGCCCCGCCTCCACCTCCGCCAGCGCCGAGCGCTGCTGCTCGCGGACCAGGTCACGCCCGACCTGCTCGTCGATGACGACTCCCACCACGACCAGCACCACCGAGGCGAGCACCAGCGTGCTGAGCACGACCCGTACCTGCAGGGAGCGCCGCCACGCCCGTGCTGCGAGCCGGGCGGGGGTGACGAGGACGCGGCCCGAGGCTGGCAGGACGGCCCTCGCCCGCGCGCTCAGGGGGGACCCGCCTTGTACCCCACGCCGCGGACCGTGAGCACGACGTCCGGCCGCTCGGGGTCGCGCTCGACCTTGGCCCTCAGCCGCTGCACGTGCACGTTGACCAGCCGCGTGTCCGCCGCGTGCTTGTAGCCCCAGACCTGCTCGAGCAGCACCTCGCGGGTGAAGACGCGCCCCGGGCGCCGGGCCAGCGCCACCAGCAGGTCGAACTCCAGGGGCGTCAGAGCGACCGGGACCCCTTCCCGTCGCACGGTGTGCCCGCCCACGTCGATGACGACGTGGCCCACGGCGAGCGTCTCCGGTTGCGGGGGGGTGCCCGCCGCGGTGCGCAACCGCGCCCTGACCCGCGCCACCAGCTCGGCCGGCTTGAAGGGCTTGACGACGTAGTCGTCCGCCCCGCTCTCCAGACCGCGGACCACGTCGACCGTGTCACCCCTGGCGGTCAGCACGACGATGGGGACACCGGACTCCGCCCGGATCGCACGGCAGACGTCGATGCCGTCCCGCCCCGGCAGCATGAGGTCGAGCAGCACCAGGTCGGGGCGGACGTCCCGGAAGGCCGCCAGCGCCCGGGACCCGTCGGCCACGAAGGCGGGCGACCACCCCTCGCCCCGCAGCACGATGCCGAGCATCTCGGCGAGCGCGCGGTCGTCGTCGACCACGAGCACCCTGGCCGGCGCCTCGGACCGCGGAGCCGGCTCGGTGCGTACGGAGGGGCCCGCCGTCGGCCGGGCCGCGGGCAGCCCGGCGGGCGCAGCGGAGGGCAGCGCGCCAGGCATACCCCCATCCTGCCTCCGCCGAGCCGCCGGCGCGGGAGGCTGAGCAGGTGGGTGAGGGGCCGACGGCCGGCTGGGTGACGCCCTCGGCCCCAGCAGCACCGGTCCCGCGCTCGAGCGTCGACCTGGTCGGCGCCCCTGCCAGCGCCAGCGCGCGGACCCGCGACCCGCGGCCCGGGGTCGTGCCGTTACGCCCGCTCGGCCTGAGCGACGTGCTCGACGGCGCGTTGGCGACCGTGCGGCGCAACCCCGCGGCGACGGTCGTACCCGCGGCGGCGGGGGCCGGGGTCGTCTCCCTCGTCTCGCTGGTCGTGGCGCTGGCGTTGCGCGGCCCGAGCACCCAGGTGACGACCGCGACGGCGGGGTTCCTGCAGACGCTGGTCTCCGGCGGGCTGCGCGCGACGCTGACCTTGCTCGTGACCGCGCCGGTGGCCGTCGTGGTCGGGCGGGCCGTCCTGGGTGAGCGGACCTCACTGGCGGCGGCCGCGACGGCCGTGCGCAGCCGGCTCGGTCCGCTGTGCGTGGTCGTCGTGCTGCAGCTGGTGGTCTCGATCGCCGGGCTCCTCACCCTCGGCGCGGTGACCGTGTGGCTGTGGGTGGCGTGGGGCTTCGCCGTACCCGTCGCCATGCTCGAGCCAGGGGCGCGGGGCCGCTCCTCGCTGGCGCGCTCCCGGGTGCTGGTGCGCGGGCGGTGGTGGGCGACCTTCGGCGTGCTG
>JAABUJ010005988.1_pt1 | contig 11949 bp, 8 predicted proteins | sample 5559131 | NCBI WGS metagenome assembly JAABUJ01 (sample SAMN10711875, study PRJNA513366) | rock metagenome | isolation source: Antarctica rocks | place: Antarctica: Victoria Land, Mt New Zealand nord | collected 2016-01-07
CATGTCACCCCGCTCACCCCTGTCCAGGAGCATGTGATCGCCTTGCTCCATCTGCCCCCCGATCTCTACGCCCGCCTGGCATCCCCTGCCCCTCAACCGCTCGCTCATTTACGCGAATGATAAGTTAATAGTACGGCTTCCCTGGGCATACAGTAGTAGCGCGCGGACGGCGCATGGCGTGTGGCGCAGCAATGAGGCGTGTGGCGCAGCAGTGAGAAGGACAGGTGATGCGATGTCTTTGCAGGTCGCGCAGGTCCCCGGCCTCCTCGGCGCCGCGCTCGAGCAATTCTGGGTGCCCGACAAAGTGGGGGCGCGGCTTGTCTCGTGCGTCACCGTCGTGCGGGATGTCTGTGAGACCGGCGTCTGTCAAGCCGGCGAGTTGCTCATCGTCATGCCCGACGGCGACATCGCGGGGCGGATGGTCGAGGTCGTCGATCTGCTGGTGGCCCGGCGGGCCGCCGCCGTGCTTGCGCCGGCTCCCGCGCTCTCACGCGCCGAGACCATCAGGCTGCGCGACCCCGGGGCGCGCCACGAGCTCGCGGTCGGCCTGACGGCCGCCGGAGCCGACGCGCGCGGCCTCGCCAACATGCTTGGCCGCGCTCTCGGCGCGACGCAGATTGAACTCGCGCTCTCGACGTTGCACGGCGCTGACGCCTTGCAGACACTGGCCGAGACGTTGGGCCGTCTCGTGGGAAACTCGGTCACGATCGAGAGCCCGCAGCACAAGCTCCTGGCCTTCTCCGCGACGCACGGCCCCGTCGACCGCGTGCGCGAGGAAACGATCCTGCGGCGGCAAGGTACCCCCCGCGCGCTTGCCTGGGTCGCGCGCGAGGGCTACCTGGCCGAGGTCCTCAAGGCGGACCGCCCGGTCAGGCTGCCCGGCAACCCCGAGCTTGGCTTCAGCGGACGTGTGGCCATGCGCGTCGCCGCCGAAGACGAGGTACTCGCCGTCATCTGGGTTACGGAGTCGGCGCGCCCGCTGGACGAGCGCGACGACGCCGTGATCCAGCAGGCGACCGAGGCGGCGGCGGCCATTCTGCTCCAACAACGCGCCGCCGTGCAGAAAGAGGCCGAACTGCACACCGAGTTGCTCGAGGATGTGGTGCACGGGCGCATCGTCGGCCTGGACAACATCCGCGCCCTCGCGCGTAACCTGCGCTGGGACATCGACCGCCTACGCCACCTGTTCGTGGTCACCATCGACGACCTTGAGGCCCTGCGCCTGCGTCACGCGGGGCAAAACGGACGCCGGCTGCAGCGCGTGCGCGAGCGCCTGACCGAGGTCGTGCGCCTGGAGACGCTCGCCATCGACCCCCTGGCGGTGATTGGGCCACGTAGCACCGGCGTCATCGTGCTGCTGGCGACCGCGCGGACGGCACAGGCCGACGAGGCGGCGCGTAAGGCGGCGCTGCTACGCCTGGCCGATCGCATCGTCAAGCGCGCCGCCGCGCACATCCCCGACATGTCCGTCACCGTCGGCGTCGGGCGCGATTTCCCCTCGTTCGAGCACATCCCCGACGCGTTCCGCCAGGCCGAACTCGCGGCCCGGCTCGGCGCGACGCTGTGGGGCGGCAACCGCGCGGTCCATTACGCCGACCTCGGCGTCCACCGCGTGCTGTTCGCCCTCCAGGAGCACGAGGAGATGATCCCGCCCGCGCTACAGCGCCTGCTCGACCACGACGCGCGCCACCACACCGACTACGTGCGCACCCTGGCCGCGTACCTCTCGTGCATGGGCCGCTTGCGCGCGGCGGCGGAGCAACTCGCCATCCACCGCAACACGCTGGAGTATCGCATGCAGCGTATCGAGGAACTCGCCGGCGAACTCCTCGACGACCCCAACAAACGCCTGGCGCTCGAGCTCGGTATTCGGCTCCTCGAGATGCGGCGCAAGACCGGGCCGGCTCCCCCCGTGGATACCCTAGATACCCTGTAACGTCAGCCCTGTCGCGCGTAGGCGCGCACGCCCATGCGTAGCCACGCGATGCCGCCATCGGGCCGACGCAGGAACTCGGCCTGCTGGCCCTGGAACGGTCCCTCGACGATGACCACGCGATCTTCGCCGATGGCGGCCACGCGCATGGGCGGCGGCGCGGGCCGGGCCGGCGAGTCCTTGCGCGGGAAACCGCCGCGCGGCGTCATTTGCAGGATCAACCCCTCATCGTCAAGTGTCACATCCAGGTCCGACCCGCGTGCGCTGTACCGTCCGGCGAAGGCGGCGAGGCTGTTCGCGGGCACGTCCAGGCGCGCGGGCTCCGGCTCGGCCACACCGAGGTAGTGGCGGAGCGCCCATGTGGTGATGTCGTGGTGGAGCTGGCCCCCGCGGTCGGCGTTCGTTAGCACGGTGATGGCGAAATCGCGCGCCGGGGCCATCACGAAGGCTGAGAGCTGGCCGTTGGTCGTGCCGCCGTGCTGCACGAGGCGTGTCCCCGCCACGTCGCGCAGCATCCAGGTGACGCCGAGCGCGTCGACGCTGGGGCCGGCGGGCGCTAAGGGCGACTGCATCAGGGCCATCGACGCGGGACTCAGCAGGCGTGTCCCGTCCGCCGCCGTCCCGTCGCCCAGGTGGAAGTGGGCGTAGCGCAGCTGGTCTTCGACACTTGAGATCAGGCCGCCGGCCGGATGGGCCGCGCGCGCCAGCGCCCACTCGCGCTGCGCCACCGGCCGGTCTTCCTCCACGCGGTGCCCGACGGCGACGCGGTCGGTGATGACGTCCTCGGCGAAGAAGAAAGAGCGCGCCATGCCGAGCGGGTCGAGCACCAGTTCCTGGATCGCCGCCTCGCAGGTCTGGCCGGTGACCCGCTCGATCACCCGCCCCGCCAGGTAGAACCCCGCGTTGTTGTAGGAGAACAACGCGCCGAGCGGCGTCAACTGGGCTAGGGCGACCATGCGCGGCACGATGATGGCCAGCGCATCGTCGCCCGCCCCGGTGTCGTCGAAGTAGTCGCCCTCCCAGCCGGCAGTGTGCGTGAAAAGGTGGCGCAGGGTAACGCGCGCCGCCACCTCCTCGTCGGCCAGGCGCAGTTCCGGCAGGTAGGCGCGCACGGGAGCGTCCAAGTCGAGCAGGCCGCGCTCGATCAGGCGCATCGTCGCCGTCGCCGTCACCGTCTTGGTTGTCGAGCCGACCTGGAACAGGGTGTCGGGTGTTACCTCCAGCGGGTGGTTTACATTGGTCACGCCAAAGCCGGCCGTATGATCCCGTCCCTCGTGAATAACGCCAACGGCGACGCCTGGAACGTGGTAGCGCTCCATCGCCTCCGCGACCTGTTCACCCAACAGGCTGAAATCCGCATCGGCGTTCGTCGTCGTGGTCTCCATCGTCGCGCTGTCCATGTGTGCTCTCCTATGCCTCATTAGCCTACTGGTGCGCGCCACTTTGCCGCGCCGGGTATCCACTGGGACCGCCGCGGTCCCCGCGGCTGACGGTCGCCTACGCCGCCTCAACGATGGCGCACCCCGCCGCTGGCCGCGTGCGACCAGTAGCGCGCGCTCGCGACAGCAGGCCGCGGGGACTGCGGCGGTCCCAGTGGATACCCGGCGCGACAAAGTGGCGCACACCCCTGGTCTACGCTCCTACGGACGCCGCGGCGACGGCGGTCACGCCGCCCTCCTCGGCGTCCTCGGCCTGCGTGCCGGACCGGCCGGCGGCCTTGAGATACGTGTCGAACCAATCCAGCGCGAGCTTCCACTGCAGGTAGCGCTGGAGCGGGGTACCGCTGGCCGCGATGACGTGGCTGCATCCCGGGAAGCGTACCAGCTCCACGATGCGCCGCCGCACGCGCAGCGCGGTCAGTAACTGCTCCCCTTGCTCGATCGGACAGCGGTAGTCGTTCTCCGATTGCAGCAATAGCAGCGGCGCCTCGACGCGGTCCACGTACGTGATCGGTGAGTGATGGCGGTAGCGCCGCCATTGTTCCTCGCCGGCCCAGTACGAACCGCCGAATTCCCGCTCCAGCCACAGCGCCGACATGTCGCTCGTGCCGTACATGCTGATCTGATTGGAGACGCCGTTGACGGAGACGCCCGCGGCGAAACGGTCGGTGTGCCCGAGCGCCCAGTTAGTCATGAAGCCGCCGTACGAGATGCCGGTCATGCCCAGCCGCGTAGGGTCGACGCGGCCCCGCGCCACCACGGTGTCGATGCCGGCCATCAGGTCGCCGAAGTCTTTCTCGCCCCAGTCCGCGGCACGACTGAAGCCCTGGCCGTAGCCCAGGCTGCCGCGTGGGTTGACGTAGAAGGAGGCGTAGCCCGCCCCCGCGAAGACCTGCGCCTGAAAATAAAAGGCGGCGCCCCACGCGCCGTAGGGGCCGCCGTGGACGTGCAGGATCAGCGGATAGGGTCGCTCAGGGACAGCGGCGCGCGGTTCATAGAGCCACCCCTCGATGTCCCAGCCGTCCGGCCCCTTCCAGGCGACGCGCTCGGGCGCCACGAGCGCGACCTCGTCGAGCAAAGCGCGGTTCGTCTCGACGAGCGGCCGTGGCGCGCCGCCCGTTATGGGCGCGACGAAAAGGTCGAACGGGCGTAGCGGGGCGGCCGCGAGCAGGACCAGGGACGCGCCGTCGGGCGCGCATTGGAGGCCGGCGACGTCGATGGGGCCGGGCGTGACGCGCCGCGCCGCGCTCGTGGCGACATCGAGCGCGTAGACCGGGCTGTCGCCGTGGTCGATCGACAGGAACAAGATCGCGCGGCCATCGGGCGTCCAGGCGAGCGATTGCGCGGAAGGGAAATGGTAGTCGCTCTGCACGAAGCGGAAGGCGCGGTCCAACCCCGCCGCCGCAGAGAGATCGCGGGCGTCGTCGCCGTGGCGCGACACGGTCCAAAGGTGGGTGTCGGCGTGGCCCACGCGGGTCAAGTCGGGCGCGGCATAGAAGGTGACGGTCCCGCCGTCGGGCGACCAACTCGGCGCGGCGGCCATGAGTGTGCCGTCCGTCAGCGCTGACAGCGCTCCACTGGCGACATCGACCGTCCAGACATCGGCCGCGAGGGTGTGCTCCGCGTCGTCGGCGCGATTCGACACGAAGGCGATCAGAGCGCCGTCGGGCGACCACGCCGCCTCGGTGTCGTCGTAGTCGCCGTCGGTGAGTTGGCGCGGCGTGGCCGTGGGATCAGCTTCGTTTTCGTTGTCCACGGGGATCACGAACAAGTGGGCGCGCCGGTCGATGTAGCCACGGCCGTCGACGCGCGAGGCGAGGCTGGTCTGGCGGCGTAGACGGGGCGCGGTTTTATCTGCCTCGGGGCGCGCCTCCAGCCAGGCCGCCTCCTGCGGCGCTTCCTGCCGGTCGGAGGGACAGTCAGACGCGTAGCACAGGCGCGCGCCGTCGGGCGACCACAGGGGCGCGTGGGCTCCCTCGGGCGCGTTGGTCAACCGGCGCGGCTCACCCCCCGCCACGTCGATGACGAAAATCTGTGGCTTGCCCTCGTGGCGCGTCGAGACGAAGGCCAGGCGACGGCCGTCGGGGGACCAGCGCGGCGCCATATCCGCGGCCACGCCGCTCGTGAACCGGCGCGGCTCGCCCCCTGAGAGGCCGGCCAACCAGATAGCGGAGTGGAGTTGATTACGCGCCTCGTCGTACGCGCCGACGACGTAGGCGGCTGTCGCGCCGTCGGGCGACAGGCGTACGTCGTTCACCGTCTTGAGCGACCAAAAATCATCCAGGGTCAGGGGGCGCTTCTCGGCCATCGTCGTCGCTCCTCTGCACAGCGTAGCACTGTGATAACTTGACTAATGTAACGAATACGTACAGGCGCGCCGCGGCGTCTCGTTCTGTATCGTAGCGCATCGCCGGTCCTCACGACTTCGGGCAAATAACCGAAATGTCGCCCCGCATCTTGTCCAATCTGCTGAGGACAGGACCGCCCGGCGCCCGGTATACTGCTCGGATGAACGGGAGACCAGAGTGCGTCCCCCGATTGTAGACGTGGCCTGCGACTAAAGTCGCATGGCAAACGACGGACACTGAAGTGTCTCTAAGTGTGGCGCCCCGCGCGACTTTAGTCGCCGTGGTTTGCCATGCGACTTCAGTCGCAGGCAGGCCGCATCTATCGTGGGGTACATCCGAGAGACCAGGCAAGAGTACCAGCGGACGGGGTATAGGAATGAGGGTTAGGTTTATGCAAACCGCGCCGCGGCTCATAGTCTTCGACGGTCACAACGACGTCTTGCTCTCGTTGCGCACGGGCAAGCGTACGTTCCTGGAACGCGGCGCCGAGGGCCACATCGACCTCCCGCGCGCGAGAGACGGGGGGCTTGGGGGCGGCTTCTGCGCCGTCTTCGTCCCCTCCGCCCCGCCGACGGGCGACCCCGACAAAGACGCCGCGGCGGCGCTTGCCATGCACGGCGATCTCTCGCGCATGCCGCCGACGCCCGATACCGGCCCCGCGCAAGCGACCGCCATGGCTATGATGGCCGACCTGTTTCGCCTCGAGCGTGAGTCGCGGGGGCAAGTCAAGGTCGTGCGGTCCGCCGCCGAGATCGAGGCGTGCCTGCGGGATGGTGTCTTCGCCGCGCTGCTGCATATCGAGGGGGCCGAGGCGATCGACGCCGACCTCGACGCGCTGGAGGTGTTTTACCAGGCCGGACTGCGCTCGCTTGGCCCCGTCTGGAGCCGGCCCAACCGCTTCGCGCAGGGCGTGCCCTTCGCCTTCCCCGGCTCGCCCGATACGGGGGAGGGCCTGACCGACGCCGGCCGCGCGCTCGTGCGCGCCTGCAATCGCCTGCGCGTGGTGATCGACCTGTCGCACCTCAACGAAAAGGGCTTCTGGGATGTCGCCGCCCTCTCCGACGCGCCGTTGGTAGCCACGCACTCTAACGCGCACGCCCTCGCGCCGAGCCCGCGCAACCTGACCGACAAGCAGCTCGACGCCATCAAAGAGTCGGACGGCATGGTCGGCGTCAACTTCCATGTCGGCTTCCTGCGCGCTGACGGCGCGCAGGACGCGGACACCCCGCTCGACGTGATGGCGCGCCACCTTGACTATCTCACGGAGCGCCTTGGCATCGACCGCGTCGGCTTCGGCTCCGACTTCGACGGCGCCACCATGCCGCGCGAGATCGGCGACGCCGCGGGCCTGCCGCGCCTGATCGAGGCCCTGCGCGCCCTATGGCTACGACGACGCGGCCCTGCGCAAGCTCGCACACGAGAATTGGCTGCGCGTCCTGCGCAAGACGTTCGGCGCGTGAGCCGGGCCATGTCGTTCCCCCCCCTCACCCCCTGCCCCCTCTCCCTCAAGGGGCGAGGGGAGACGGACGTGACACGACAGGTGGCTCTCCCTCACGGGGCGAGGGCGTGATACGACAGGCGGCTCCCCCTCTCCCGCGTCAGGGAGAGGGGGTTGGGGGGTGAGGGCCGTCAGGGGTGGGGGCGGCCCCCACATGAATAGTCGTAAGCGATAGCGATAGGTAAGGAGAAAAAATGACAACCGAGACACGCGCGCCGGACACGGCATTGGAGGGTTTCGATACATTCGCCGAGGCGACGCTCAAGGATTGGACCGTGCCCGGCGCGGCGGTCGTGGTGGTCAAGGACGGCGCGGTGGTCCTGTCGCGCGGGTACGGGCTGCGCGACGTGGCGCAAGGGCTGGAGGTGACACCGCGCACGATCTTCGCGATCGGCTCCTCCACCAAAGCCTTTACGACGATGACGTTGGCGTTGCTGGTCGACGAGGGCAAGCTGGACTGGGATACACCCATACGGCAGTACCTGCCTACCTTCACGCTCTATGATACCTTCGCGACGGAGCGCATGACCGCACGCGACCTCGTGACGCACCGCTCCGGGCTGCCGCGCCACGACCTCATGTGGTACAACACACCCTTCAGCCGCAAGGATGTCTTCGACCGCTTGCAGTATCTGCGGCCGAACAAAGACTTCCGCACCACCTGGCAATACCAGAACCTGATGTACATGACGGCCGGCTACCTCGTCGAAGCGCTCACCGGCCGCTCCTGGGAGGAGTTCGTCATCGAGCGCATCTTCCAGCCGCTGGGCATGGAACGCAGCAATCTCTCCGTCGACGTGTCCCGCCAGAGTAGTGACATCGCGCTCCCGTACAAGGAAAAGGACGAGGATGGGGATGGGGCGGGCGCGCCCGAAGAGATCTCCTTTCGCAACCTCGATACGGTGGGTCCGGCCGGTTCGATCAACTCCTCCGTCGAGGACATGGCGCGCTGGCTGCTGCTGCACCTCGAGGGGGGCAAGCACGGCGACCGCCAGATCGTGTCTGAGCACGGGATCGAGCAGATGCACACTCCACAGATGGTGATGATGGACGGGATCGGCATCCCGACGAGGTACCCCGAAGCGCCCCAGGCGAGCTACGGTATGGGCTGGTTCGTACAACCGTATCGCGGCCACAACCTGATCCACCACGGCGGCAACATCGACGGGTTCAGCGCCCTGGTCTCGTTCCTGCCGCGCGAGAAGATGGGCGTGGTCGTGTTGACCAACGGCAACGGCAACTCCGTCCCCTACATCCTTTCCCTGAACATCTACGACCGGCTGCTTGGGCTCGACCAGGCGCCGTGGAACAGCCGCTACAACGAGGACAGGGCGCGGGGCAAGGAGGCCGCCAAGGCGGGCAAGGAGAAGAACACGGCCGATCGCAAAGAGGGTAAAGGCCCCTTCCACGACCTGGACGAGTACGCCGGCGAGTACGAGCATCCAGGCTACGGCGTCATGTCCATCGCGACGGGCGGCGACGGGTTGACGGCCACGTACAACGGGCTGGATTTCAAGATGACCCATTATCACTACGACGTCTTCGAGTTGACCTACGAGCTCTTCGACATGCGCATGAAGGTGGTGTTCGCGACCAACGCCAAGGGCGATGTCGCTAGCCTGGCCCTTCCACTTGAACCGTCGGCGCCGGACATCGAGTTCACGCGACTGCCGTCCAGGGATCTGCTAAACAAGGCGACGCTGGAGCGCTTCACGGGCGCCTACGATCTGATGGGCCGCGCTTTGAGCGTGGCGCTCAAGGGTGAGGACACCCTGCTTGTGTCCATCCCAGGGCAGCCCGACTACGAATTGGCGCCCTACAAGGGGACGCAGTTCGAGGTCAAGGGCCTCTCCGGCATCAGCTTCGAGTTCAAGGACGACGAGGTCGTCGTCAGTCAGATGGGCGCGATCTTCACCGCCCAGAGACAGAAATGAAAGGCTTCGATGACTTCGCGCGGGCGCGCATGCGGGAGTGGGGAGCGCCTGGCGTGGCCATCGCCGTCGTCAAAGACGGCGCGGTGATTCTGTCCCAGGGCTATGGGCTCCGTGATGTCGACAACGGTCTGGAAGTAACGCCGGATACCCTCTTTGCCATCGGCTCCTGCACCAAGGCGTTTACGACGATGGCGCTGGGCATGCTGGCCGATGAGGGTAAGCTGGATTGGGACGCCCCGGTCAGGACCTACCTGCCCGACTTCACGCTCCACGATCCCGTCGCTAGCGAGCGCATGACCCCCCACGATCTGGTGACACACCGTTCCGGCCTGCCGCGCCACGACATGATGTGGCACAAGTCGCCTTTCACGCGTCAGGAGCTTTTCGCGCGCCTCAGGTATGTCGTCCCGAACAAGGACTTTCGCGCGGTCTGGCAGTACCAGAACCTCATGTATATGACAGCCGGATACCTCAGCGGCCAACTCGCCGGACAGGAGTGGGAAGACCTGGTGCGGGAGCGCATCTTCACGCCGCTGGGCATGCGGCGCAGCAACCTCTCCGTCGACGCGTCGCGGCAGGACGCCAACGTCGCGCAACCCTACAGCGAACGGGAGCACAGCGTGACGCGGGTTCCTTTCTGTGATATCTCCGCCGTAGGACCGGCTGGGTCGATCAACTCAAGCGTCGTGGAAATGAGCGCGTGGCTGCTGCTGCACTTGAACGGGGGGCTACACGGCGAGACACGTCTCATCTCCGAGGGTCAACTCGCGCGGATGCACGAGCCTCAGGTTGTCATGCCCGCCCCGGTCGCGCATGACGACATGCCCTACGCCGCCTATGGGATGGGCTGGGTCGTGCAAACGTATCGCGGGCGCCCCATGCGCTGGCACACCGGCGGCATCGACGGGTTCAGCGCGCTGGTAACACTGCTGCCACGCGACAACAGCGGCGTCGTCGTGCTCTCCAACTTCGATAGCGGTCCACTCGTGACCATTCTCTCGCGCAACCTCTGTGACCGTTTGCTCGGTCTGGATGAGATCGACTGGCAGGAGCGGCTGAAAGGGGAGTACGACAAGGCCAAGGCGGCCACGGAGGCGGATAAGGAGCACAGCGCCGGGTGCCGGGTGCCGGAAACGCGCCCGTCACACTCACTGGATAGCTACAGCGGCGACTACGAGCATCCCGGCTACGGCGTCATCACGATAACACGGGAGGGCGATCAACTAATCGCCTCGTACAACGGGAAGACGCCTCGGCTGGAGCATTATCACTACGATGTCTTTGACCTCGTGGGCGATCTAGGCGACGCCCGCTTCACCGCATCGTTTTCCGCCAATGTCGAAGGAGATATCGACAGCGTTGCTATTCCCTTTGAGCCAACCGTGCCGCCGATTGTCTTCCAGCGCCGCCCCGCCCACGCATGCTCCGATGGCGACGCCGAGGCAAAGGAGGCAATGGCGCCTGTCGTGTAAGCACGTTCAAGGAGAATCCTAATGGACGTTGGTGTCGTCTTACCCATCGAGGAGGCGTTAGAGGAATTGGGGCCTCCTCCGTCGTATATGCGTGTGCGCGCCCTCGCTTTGCGCGCCGAGGCGTTGGGGTTCCACTCGATCTGGACCGGAGATCATCTCCTGTTTCGGCGGAGTGAGGCGACGCCCACGATCCAGCGCACACAGGGCGCCTGGGAATCGTGGACCGTCCTGTCGGCGTTGGCCGAGGCGACATCGTGCATCCGGCTTGGCCCGTGGGTGATGGCCACACCGCTACGTAACCCCGCCATCCTGGCGAAGATGGCCGTGACGATGGACGAGGTGAGCGGCGGCCGTTTTATCCTGGGCCTGGGATCGGGCTGGAACCAGCCGACGTTTGACGCCTTTGGCATGCCCTTCGATCATCGGGTCGACCGGCTGGCGGAGGCGCTGCGGATCATCGTGCCCTTGCTTCGTGAGGGCCGCGTGGACGTCGAGGGGACATACTACCGGGCGCCCGACTGCGAGATCGTCCCGCGCGGCCCCAGCCCGACCGGGCCACCCATCCTCATTGCCGCGCAACGTCCGCGTATGCTCCGCCTCGCCGCCCGGTACGCCGACATGTGGAATCGGTCGTCAGGCTACCCGGAGATTCCGGCGACGCGGCAGGAGTTTCTGGCCGGTATGGACGAGGCCTGCGCCGAGGTTGGACGAGACCAAGCCACGCTGGCGCTGACGGTACGGATGTTCATCGGCTTTCCGGACGCCGGTCCGATGCCGCCGATCTTCACCGAGGGTACATACATCAAAGGGAAGGAAGGAGCGGCGGACACTTTGCGGGCCTACGCGGCACCCGGCGCCTCACTCGCCTTCTGCCAGATCTATCCGTGCAATGAAGCGGCGCTGGAGCAGTTGGCGGAGGGCGTGGCGATGGCTGGGGTGGGATAGGCCGACGCACAACACCAACAACACCCGCGGGCGCACACGCGCCGCTCAGCGGAAAACCGGCGCCACCTCTTCGGCGAACAGCCGTAGCGCGTCCAGGTCGAAGGGTGCGCCCATGACAATCATCCACTGGGTGATGCCGACGTCGGCGTAGCGCCGCACCTGCGCGCGGACCGTCCCACTCCCAGCACCGCGCTTTCGCCCACCATCCATGGAGGCATGTTCAATAAGACGTCATTGGCACGAACACCGCACATGAGTAGAGTAGGCGGCCAGCGAGGTACCGTTACCGGCCCTTTTCTGTCCGCCCCTCCCCGCACCGGACGTACGCCTTTCGGAGTATCCGGCGCTCCAGTGCCTGACTGCCGCACACGGCTGGCTCC
>JAABUJ010005992.1_pt1 | contig 11944 bp, 14 predicted proteins | sample 5559131 | NCBI WGS metagenome assembly JAABUJ01 (sample SAMN10711875, study PRJNA513366) | rock metagenome | isolation source: Antarctica rocks | place: Antarctica: Victoria Land, Mt New Zealand nord | collected 2016-01-07
TGCTACCGTGGTCATAGGGACGCTCCTTTGCTCCTAAGGTCTTCTACACCCTTATGATGCCAAAAGAGCGTCCCTGCTCATTTCTTAGCTTGATGCGAGTGGGTGGGGTTGTTGTGCGTCCCCCTGTGGCTGATCTTTTCCCCTATCCCGTCGCTCCGCGAGCCGCCGGCGCCCGTCGATGGGTGAACCAAGGTTGGATGATCGTGCGTGCGCTGAGGTTTGGCTTGGGCGCCCCTATCCGCTGCGTCCCTGTCGCGACCCACGCGGCCATGGCGAGTCCCGTTCCCTGGGAGCCAGAGCTACCTGGAAAAAATAAGGGGGAAACGACAGCCCACCCATTCTACAGGATGGGGTCTCAGGCCGCTCGACGCACCGACTCCACAGCGGCCGGCGGCACGCACGCGCCCCAGAGGCGCCAGATCGCCCGGACGAGGTAGCGTTTGAGCGCCCGGAAAGCTTCGCGTTTGGTCTTGCCCTCGGCCACGCGGCGCGCGAGGTAGGCCTTCGCCTCCGGGGACCAGCGGGCTTGCACGAGCGCAATGCGGTACACGATGGCATTGAGCCGCCGGTTGCCCCCGCGATTGAGGCGGTGGCGCACCCGACCGGCGGACGAGGTCTCCAGCGGAGCGATGCCGGCGTACGCGGCGAGCTGGGCCTCGGAGGCGAAGCGGCGCCCGGGACTGAGGATGCCGGCGAGGGAGCCCGCCGTGAGCAGGCTAACGCCGCAGAGGCGCGTGAGCGGGGTATAGCGGGCCTGGGCGAGCGCCTCAATCCGCCCGCCCAGCTCCGCGACCTGCTCCATGGCCAGCCGCAGGCGTCCCGCCAGCCGGCGCACCACCGCCGCCCGCTCCTGCTGCACGAGGCTGGCGCTCGTCGTCGTGTACGTTTTGGCCGCCTGGACACCGGCGACGGACGTGAGCGCGGGCAGGTGCAGGTGATACTCCGGGTCGAGCTGGAGCAGGAGGTGGTGCAGCCGATTGCGCAGGCGCGTAGCCTCGGCCTGCGCGTCCTCCCGCTCAGCCGTGAGCAGATCGAGGGCGACCGTCTCGTCCTCCACCGTGACGCGCGGGAGCTGCGCGTCCTCGCGCCGCACCACCTGGGCGATGGCCTGCGCGTCGAACGCATCGCTTTTGTCCATGCGACGGCTGCGGCGGCGCTCCGTGGCCGTCAGGCGGGGGTTGATGTCGTAGACGACCTCGCCCAGGCCGACGAGGTGCTGCGCGAGCCCGCGCCCGTACCCACCGCCCCCTTCGATCCCCCACTGCCGTTCGTCGCCGAGCGCCCGCGCCCACCGCGTCGCCTCGTCCCATCCAGCTGCGCTGTGCGCGCCTTGCCACTGGCCAGCGACCTGGCCCCGCTCATCCAGGGCTACCGCCATATGCGCGTGCTTGTGCGCGTCGACGCCAATCGTGATCATGTCTGCCTCCTCGTCCTTCTCTATCCTTCGTACGCTGCGCGGTGCTCCGGGGCCGACAGGGATCTCTCAAGCCACATGGACAAGCTCCTATCAAGTCAGGCCCGGGGAGCGAAAGCGAGGGGGCGACAGGTCAAAGATCGGGCACGAGGCCATCCAAGTCGAGGGTCAACCGCCCTCGCCGCGCTCACCTTCTAGCGTATAGAGATTCCAAGTAGTCCTTCATGTCTCGTGTCGAGACACCACCGCTCATGAAAAGCAGGCGCGCGGGTTACACTAAGGGTAACGGTCGGAGCGTGTCAGGTCGAGGGTCGCTGGTGCCGTGAGCCCGTCAAGTAGTCTGACCTGAGTGCCCGCAGGCACCACCGTCTGTCGCCCGCCTCGCGCGGAGCACGCACCCTAGAGTCTTCGTATCGGGGCACTCCCGCTCGACCGTTCCAGTGGAGTGTGGTCCAGATCCAGAGGAGTGAGGTGGAGCGATGGATGTCCTCTATGAGCGGTGCTGTGGCATCGATGTCCATAAGAAGATGGTGGTGGCGTCCCTGATCACGCCCGACGCGACGGGGACGCCGACGAAGGAGACGCGCACCTACGGCACGATGACGGCGGACCTGTTAGAGATGCTGGACTGGCTGGTCGACGCCGGCTGCACACATGTGGCGATGGAATCGACGGGAGTATTCTGGAAACCATTATACAACCTGATGGAAGGGACACTGGAGGTCCTCGTGGTCAACGCGGCGCACATGAAGAACGTCCCTGGCCGGAAGACCGACGTGAAGGACGCGGAGTGGATCGCCGATCTGTTGCGCCTGGGGCTGCTCCAGGCCAGCTTCATCCCCGACCGGCCGCAACGGGAGCTGCGCGAGTTGACGCGCTACCGCACCTCCCTCTTACAGGAGCGTAGCGCCGAGGTGAACCGCCGGCAGAAGACGCTGGAGGGCGCGAACATCAAGCTCGCCAGCGTCGCGACCGACATCATGGGCAAGAGCGGGCGGGACATGCTCGCCGCCCTGGTAGCCGGGCGAACCGACGCGGCGGCGCTCGCGCAGTTGGCGCGCGGCAAGCTGCGCGAGAAGCTGCCGCAGTTGGAGAAGGCGCTGCGGGGACAGTTCGCCGCCCATCAGCGCTTCCTGGTGGCGCAACAACTGGCGCACATCGACGGCCTGGACGACATCATTGAGCGGGTGAGCGCCGAGATCGCGGAGCGCGTGCGCCCGTTCGAAGAAGCGATTGAGCACATTGATACGGTGACAGGCGTGGGCCGGCGCACGGCGGAGGTGCTCGTGGCCGAGGTGGGCACGAACCTGACACGCTTCCCCACGCACCGGCATCTCACGTCGTGGGCCGGCTTGTGTCCGGGCAACAACGAGAGCGCGGGCAAGCGCCACGGGGGCAAGACGCGTAAGGGCTCGCCGTGGTTACGCGCGGCACTGGTCGAGGCGGCCAAAGCGGCGGGGCGCAGCAAGAAGACGTACCTAGGCGCGCAGTACCGGCGGATCGCGGCCCGACGCGGGGCTAAGCGGGCGGCCGTCGCCGTGGCGCATTCTATCCTGGTGAGTGTCTACTACATCCTGACCCGGCACGAGCCCTACCGCGAGTTGGGTGTGGCCTACTTTGACGAGCGCGACCGGCAGGCGGTGGAGCGTCGCCTCGTCAAGCGCTTGCAAGGTCTAGGGTATGAGGTGTCACTGCGGCCGGTAGCGGCCGCATGATCGGCGGCAGGCGGCGAGAGGGGGAAAGCGCGTGAGCGTCTTCAGCCATAACATCTACGAGAACGTGCGCACCCGCACGATCGTGCTCCATCGAGGATGCATCCTGCTGCACCCGCCAACGGACGACAGCGGCCTCTGGGAACCGGGGGCGTGGGGTCTCCCGGGCGGGGGATTAGAGCCCCACGAATCACTCACCGACTGTGCCCGGCGTGAGGTGTTCGAGGAAACGGGGATTGTGGTCCGCGTGGGCGCGATTGCTTTCCTGCAGGAATGGGTGGTGCCGCGCTACAGCCGGGCGGGTGAGGAGGGAGACGGACACGGCTACGGCCTCGAGGTCTTCCATTATGTATGCGTACCCCGAGGAACCTATCCCCGAACCCCGATCCGAGAAGGCGCGGCAGTCACCCCCACGCTGGGTGCCTCTCGGCGATGTGCCTCAATTGCCAATCTGGCCTAAACAGCTCAAGGATCTCTGCGCTCACCTACGGGATGGGCGGGTACCACAAGGATGCCTATCCTTCGTCGGACGCGTGGGCGAGAGCCCATGGGCTAGAACCGATCATGACCCATTTTCACCCTAGTTAGCCGTTGCCTGCGATCACGGTAGGGGTAGGCGACTAGCCGTAACTCACTACGGGTTTTATCGGTCGGCCCTAGGGGGCCTCTCTCAAAACCCTGCGTTCGTCGAGCGAGCATAGGGTTTGCGGCGCGCACCCTCACCGTCAGCCTACATGGTCGCGTCGGGCCATTGCAAGCGGGGTGCTCCGAGTGGGGTGAAAAGGGAATGGATGACATGATGGTGCGCCTTACCGTCAGCGAAAGGGCATTGACGTTGAGGTCCGAGGCTGGAAGCATCCCGGCCCGGTCGTCACGACCGGGCCGGGACATGGCGTGCGACAGGGTATCGGTTACAGCAAGCCTATGGCTTCCGCTCCCACAGGAGTAACGGCCCTTCCTCATCCTTCCTGCGGCCGCTCTGGACGAAGCCGGACTTCTCCAGTACGCGGATGGATGCTGGGTTGTCCTCCAAGCACTCGGCGGTGACGCGCCGCACCGTCGGCTGCCTCAACGCCCAGGCCACTAGGGCTTGCGCCATCTCGGTGGCGTACCCGCGGCCCTGGTACGATGCGTTAACGGGGGTGTACGCCCAAACCCCAGAAATTTCCGTCACGCCTTCCCGCCGTGTGAACTTTCCGGAAAAGAACCGATATTCGGAAAGTTCGGGGGGTCTCTCTGGGCAGATAGCCAGAGATGAAGTCTGCAGAGGCCCTCGTGTCACCTATCAAAAACGGGAATGTTCCCGTGTGGAAGAGTGCGCTTGCCGTAGCACCCACCATGGTGAGCCAGCGTACAGGGACTGAGTGGGGTAACGGGCCTCGGGTACGCGGGTGCCGACCTGCCTATGGGCAGCTGGTCTCTTCGCTTGCCCACTACTGCACATGATTTCTCACGGACAGAAATTTCTGGGGTTTGGGCGTACACCCCCTTAACGCTGTAGCCGAGTTCGACGGTGCCCGTCTCGTCTGGCGGGGCCTTGAACCCCATCGTGCCGACAGCCAAAAGCTCGGCGCGGTCGATGATGGTTCCGTCCCAGGCGTCCCGATCTGGCTGTGCCTTAGGGCCGGGCCGCCACTCCGTTGGGAAACGCACGCGCAGCATCTCGGTGACGCGCTGCCCGTCGCTGTCGATCTCGACGGGTACGACGGCCACGAAGTCGTCGCACTCGAGGCGCGTCTTCAACACGTCGAGGGGGGTCGGGGCGAGGACAAGTCTGGGTGTCTCGATGGTAAACATGCGGTCATTCCTTCGTGGATATAGTAGCGCGACGTTCGCTGCGCTATGAATGATCGGACCGAAGACTGTGTTGATCGAACAATGACCGCAATCATAAGGCTCACCTCCTCGCCCAGTATAAGCAATCCTAGACCTGACGCGCTCGGACCGTTACCCTCACTGTAACCCGCGCGCCCACTTTTTATGAGCGGTGATATCTCGACACGAGACATGACAAACTACTTAAAAAAGAAGGGCGCGGGCTCATGGCGGGTATCGTCAGTGGCCGGCTAGGTCGCACGCGGCGCACACCCAGTGGGACGGATCGCCGGCGCGCGCGGGCTCCCGCTCGACCGTTGCCGGCCGGCCACAGCCCCGACGACAGGGCCGGCGCGTCGTCCCGCACAGCAGCTCGGCCACGGCCGCGCGGCTCATGCCGCGCAGGGTCACCGTGCCGATCGCGCACCGGGGAATGCCGTCCCACAGCCCCTCGTCGCGCGGCGTGTACCAGTCGAAGGTGACGCGCGTGTAGGTCGTATCACCAGGCCAGTGGGGGCTCATCTCGGGGCGCGGGTTACGGTCGATCCAGACCAGCGGCTCGTCGATGGCCTCGAACAGGTGGGGGAAATGGGCGCGGATCACGGCGGCCGCGAGGTGGTCGTGCAGGACCTGGGGTGTCCGTCCGTCCGGGTCCGGGAGCGGCGTGCAGACGACCACCGGGGTTAGCCCCGACCCCTCGTAGACCTCGATGCGACAGCGGTAGTCGGCGTGCCAATAGCCGGGGCAGTCGCGGATATAGTCGATGGTGCGCTCCATCAGTCGCTCTCCCCGTACCGATGCCGGCGATACCACTCCTCGCCCATCTGTGTTCTGATCGTCGCCCATTCCTCCTCAACGCACGCCGCGCAGCGGCCGATCGTGCCCGGCCCCGGAGCCCCCCCACACGTCGGGCAGGTGTCGCCGGCCGAGGCGCTGGCCGCGCTCACCGGCGTCGTCAAGGCGATGTCGTCGCCCCCTTCCGGCCCCGCCGGTGTCTCCCACATGTCCATGGTGTGCTCCTCTCGTGTCTTGTCGGGCCGCTCAGGATGCCCGCGCCGTGGCCTCAGCCGGGACGCACGCGGGCGCGTCAACGACGTACTCGACGCGGCTGACGTGCCCGGCGCCGAGGGCGTTATAGTCGATCTTTTGCAACGCCGCCATCACCTTGCCGGCCAACTTACAGGCCAGCCAGTCCCGATTGAACGGCGCGGGGACGGCCACGCGTAACAACTCCCCCTCCTGGCTCAGGGCGCGCGTCGTAGCCAGCCACGCGTTGTAGTTCTCGCTGGTCATGACCTGGGCCAGCTCGTCGAGGACCGCGCGCCACACCGGATGCTCCTCGACGATGGGCAGGGGCGCGGGGCTGTCGGACCACGCGGCGTAGGAATTGACAGGCTCGCCGCAGCCGTCAGCGCGCCGGCGTCGCCGCCGACCGGGCCGCTCGTCGCGCTGGCGATCCGGGCCGATGGCGGCCGGCCGGGGGGGCGCGGGGTGCAGCAGGTCGGTGAGGACGGCGAACAGGTAGGGCATGCCGTTGGCGGCCAGGCCGTCACGCTGACGCTTGACGATGCTGGCCTGCCGGTCACGCGTCCGAGCCGCTGCCTCGTCGAGCAGCCGCAGAAAGCGGGCAGGCGGCACGCCGGCGTTGCGGCACAGGTTGCGAGCGCGGGTGACACTGGACACCGGGGCATTGTCGCCTAGCTCGGTGCTCAGGGCGGCAATCTCCTGGGTGAGCGCCTGGTCGGTGGGATCGTCGCTCGCCGTTGGTCTTACGTGTTTGTTAACGGGGGTAGGGGGTATCGAATCGAGATCGAAAGAGTCTATTTCGACTGGGTTTATTTGGGGTGAAAGATTTTTCACCCCTCCCCCGCGCGATCCTTCACCCTCCCCAACGGTTGGCGTCCCTTCACGCGTCGGCCGGTTATTGGGTCCACCATTCTCCGCACCTGCACATAGCGGTTGCCGTTCCGCGTCTTGACGACTGGGGGTGTGCGGGGCGCCTGGCCCCTGCGCGCGCGCAGCGGTGTCGCGTGGCACCGGGGGGCAATGTTCGTCACGCGGGCGCGCGTCGCGCGGTGCCGGCGTCCCTAGGCGGAGTGCGTCGTCGTCGTCTGCTAGGAGACCGTCCAGGTGAGCGAGCCCTTCGACGGCCGCGAAGAACGGGCGCAGGTCGTAGGCGTTCGTGGATTGGCGGCCGTGTGTGGATAGTCGAGTCTGTATGTGCAGTAACCCCTTCCCCTCCAAGGAGCGCAGGTAGCCCTGGACCGTGCGCACCGTCTTGCCCATGCGCGCCGCTAGCGCCGCCTCGCCAGGAAATGGGTCGCGCGCGCTCCACCAGTAGGTGCAGAGCTGCGCGATGAGCACCATCTCGGCTTCCGTAACGCCCAGCCGCGCGTAGTACACCCACGCGTAGGTCGGCAGCGCCGTGTAGCCCCCCGTCAGCAACGCGATGCCGTAGCGCTGCACCAGCCGCCGGTCAATGGTATCGGATGCCGTGGACGATGGTGCTGGTGATGTTTCTCCCCTGGGCGGGTGGGCATGATCTTGACATGCACGCACCGTTCCCGTATGATTGCTCATAGGTACTCCTCGGAAGCATAAAGCTCCCCTGTGAGAACTGGGAACCCTTGGATAAGGTTCCTGGTCCCGATTCAGCGGCCCTGGTAGCGCCTTCAACAACAAGCGCCAGAACCGCACCTAATAGTTAATGGACGTAGCCCATTGGGGAAACCCGGTGGGCTTCGTGCATGTAGCACGAGTGCGCTAGGACATAGCAAACTTCTCCATGATGGGCATCATAGCGCACTTCATCGCGTCTGCGCAACGCGGGAGATGCATGGCTGGAACATCAGTGCTATGACGAGACTTCACGCCGCATACGGTGCTTGGCTGCCGCCGTATGAGCGGCGTGTGCGGTGGCATCGTGCGCGGGGGCAAACTCAAATTGCTCGTAATCCTGTACCTCCTCGGGGTCGGCGCACACAGGGCAAAAGAGGAGAGCGCGAGACCGAGTTTCCCCCGTCCGTCTATCCACGACGGTTACGCTCCTAGCAATGGCCCGAAGGACGTGCAGATTCGGGTTAACGCGCAGGGGAAGTGGGAAGACATCCGCGCCGCAGTCGCAGCACACGCAGGCGTTCCCCTCGATCTCGCTAGGTGAGGTTGACTTGTTCAGGTTCACCGGTAGCCTCCATCAGTACCTGGGCCGCATCTGTTAATATACAAGAGTGGGACTTAAAGATAGACAACGTATACATGGAGCATAGCCAGCCGTGCGGCAAGATGTCAAGGTGAACGAAGGGGCCGAGAAGGGCAACAGTCAAGATGCCGAGCAACAGGGCAAGACCGGCCAGTCGCGCCAATTCGCCAAATTGCTGAACCACTTGTTCAAGACGCGCCTGACGGATAGCGGCCGTCCCTACACCCTGAGCGAGGTGAGCCAGGTCACCGGGATGTCCGTCCCTTACCTGTCAATCCTGCGCAAGGGCAACATTGGCGCGGTCCCTTTCGAGCGAGTGGAAGCGCTGGCGCGCTTCTTCCGTGTGCCCCTCGATTATTTCTCACAAACCGGGGCACCCGTGGACACGCTGGACGACGAGATGCGGCACAGCCTGGACAAGCCGCTCGTACGAGAGGTCGCGCTGCGCGCCGGCAGTATGGGCATGGCGGAGCGAGCCTTGATCTTACAGATGATGGAACATGCCGACAGGGTCTTGAAAGAGACGACGGGAGCGGATGATCCAAAGAAGGCGTCCGACGAGTAGCACAGCAAGAGGCGGCCACCCTATCACCAGGAGCGCGCAACCCCATGAGACCCCGCCAACGACCGAATCGCATTATCACCCCTGGGCAAGAGTTTATCCATCAAGAGTTTCCCAAACTGGGCCTATATCCGCGCGATTGCTCCCCTCTGAAGTTTGCCCGGAGCATAGAGTCCTTGCGTCGCGACGAAGAGTGCGAGATCGAGCTGCGTGAGCATTTCACCTTCGACGATGGCGTTTTCGGGATGGTGTGCAAGAAGATTGGCACAGAAAAATACGCGGTTCTCTACTATCCGCACCGCAACCCCCTGGTCGTCCTGCGGATCCAGTACCACGAGCTCATGCACATCTACAGGCGGCACCGGCTCAAAGAGATACGGCTGCCGGCCGACCTATCGCCGCACGCCTCCCTGCTGCCGTTCGGCTTATCGAAGGGGTATGTCGTCACTGACGAGGACGACGCTGACGCCGAGCAACTTGGCGCGGCCGCCACGCTTTACACCCTTGGCGACGACGAGGAGGGGTTGAATGTGCCCGACGAGGAGGAGTCGCCCTTCGGCCAATTCTTCGGCGGCCCGTTCCGTCGATTCCTCAGGCGGGCGTGATGCCATGACCACCATCCTGCTCCTGGCCCTGGTCCTGCCGTATGTCGTCGGGGTGGCGTACGTGGGAAAGCACGCGACGGCGGCCCGCCTCCCGGCTTTCCTCAGCGCCCTCTTCTTTGTGGCCGCGATGCCGCTCCTCCTCGACGCCAATGCGCTGCGCGTGGATCGCGTGATCCCCGTCGTGGGGCTGGGCCGCCTGCTCACGCATGCCAGCTTCATGGCGGTGTTCCTGTTTCACTATCTCATGATGGCGATCGTGAACCGCCGCAGCAGGCGCAGGACGCTCATCACCCTGTCCCTGGAGGTTGCCGTCTTCGCCGTCTTCGTCGCGTTGTGGCTGAGCGTCCACACGCTGCGCGCCGCGGACCCGAGCGGGCTGTACTACGGCGGACGCTGGGGCCATCCCACGGTGTTATGGCTGATGAATGTGGTCATGGGCGCGGGCGTCACATTCGCGTCCCTCTGCACCGAGGTGGAATATATCCACGCCTTGCGTTATGCGGGGGCTCGCCGGGAGCGGCTGAAAATCTGGTGGGGCATTGTCGGCTTCTTGGGCGGCGCCATACCGGGCATCCTCACGATAGCGGAGGCAACGGAGCGGCACGTCGGGTTAGGCGGCGCCGGTCCGTACCGCGCCAAAATCCCTGTCACCGTGGCGGTCGTTGGCTTGGGCGCCGCTCTCGTGCTGATGCAGGTCTTCGTCTGGCCGTTATGGGAGAGGCGCAAAGAGCTGGCACTGCGCTATGCGCGGCCCGAATGGATGAAGCTGCGCGGCGATCTCGTCGAACTCATCGTCTACAACGATCAGAAGGAAACGGAGAACCATAGCGAGGTCTACGCTAATCGCCAGATCGTCGACGCGGTAGAGGCGCGGTGCGTCGCGGACGGGGAAGCGGCCGAGGACGGCAAGCTCTCGGTGCAGGCGACCCGGTTGATCACGAACCGGCGGGCCAATGTGATCGACGACCCCGATAACGTCGAGGCCGAGTCATGGAACGACGTGAGCGAGGATGTACGCCGGGCCACCGACGAGCTGCTGGCCGGGACCGCCTGGGATTACGTCGGCCGGCAGATCTATTTCCTGAGCGACAAGATGTTGCTGATCGCGCTCGTGCTTGGCCTCGAGCACGGGCGCGAGAAGGACCATCGCGAGCCGGACGCGCGCCACTGGCGGCTGGCACGGCGCATCGCGACGGTCATGGGCGAGTTCGGCCAACCGACGCCCTTACTGGAAAGGATGCGCCGCGAGGAGGGCGGCGCAAAACCGAAAGGGCAGCGCGATCCGCGGCACCGCACAATCCACGCCCTCCCGTGGGCACGATGAGGCGCGTCAGGCCGCATAAGGCCGCTTACCACACGAAGGGTAGGAGGCGCCAGGTGTGGCGCGCGTAGGTCTTGTATGAGCCCGTGAAGGCATCGTGGAGGGCCGCCTCCTCGACGACGATGCGACGTCCGAAACCGACGAGAGTGAAGACGAGACACACCGCCACGCTCAGCCAGTTGCCCAAGGCCAGCCCTATGCCGGTGACACTCAGGACGCTTCCGGCGTATGAGGGATGCCGTATCACTCGGTACGGCCCCTTATCGACGAGGTGGTGATCGGCCTGGATGGTGACGACAGTCCGGAAGAAGCGCCCGAGCGTCCACACAGACCACAAGCGCAGGCCGATCCCGCCCCACACCAAGAGGACCCCGATGAGTAAAGGAAGCCACCCATTGCCGGCGATGCGCGCGAGCGGCGCCGCCCATGCGAGCACGAATGATAGGAGCAGGCCGGCCCATAGGCTGACCACGAGGAAGGTGCGGCTGCCCCGGTCTTGGGTCGACGCCTTGGCGTGTGCATGGCGGGCGATCCACACCCACATGACAAACCACGCCGCGCAGGTTATCCAGAAGAGGATGATAGGCAGCGGGGTAACGGTTGGAGTAAAAGCTGTCATACCCGTGATTATACGATGGAAATAGGAGAGGCATCATGCACAGTGAGGACAAAATAGTCATCGACGCGCCACCTGCGCGCATATACGACTTGGCCGTGCACATCGAGCGGTGGCCGGACATCCTGCCCCACTACCGCTATGTCGCGCTCTTTCGGGACGACGGTCACATGCGCCTAGCGGAAATGGCCGCGACGCGCGACGGCGGATTCCCGGTGAAGTGGACCTCAATCGAGGAGCTGGACCCCACGCGCCACAGAATACACTTCCACCACGTCCGCGGCATCACAAGGGGGATGGATGTAGAGTGGATCATCGAACCCGGCCTGGGCGGTACGGATGTCCGCATCGTGCACGACTTCACCCCACCCTGGCCCGCGATCGTCGGCCCACTCTTCGCGCGCTACATCGTCGGGGATTTCATACACAACATCGCCAGTAAGACGCTGCGTACGATTAAAGGCTTGGCCGAAGCGGATCAGCAGCAACTTAATGTTGTGTGAAACAGCGTGGAGATACAGCCTATATTTATGTCAAACTTCTACCCCCCCCCTTTTGTGACGGATTGTGCTCGTCTGGTGTTTAGACTATCCTGATACTAGGGGCGTCGATCGGTTTTTCTCGTCCACGGGACCGCCGCCGGTGGTCACCCTCAAAAAGGGGAGTTTAGACTAAATCCGCCCCCCTGGAGACCTCGCCA
>JAABUJ010005993.1_pt1 | contig 11943 bp, 11 predicted proteins | sample 5559131 | NCBI WGS metagenome assembly JAABUJ01 (sample SAMN10711875, study PRJNA513366) | rock metagenome | isolation source: Antarctica rocks | place: Antarctica: Victoria Land, Mt New Zealand nord | collected 2016-01-07
GGGGCGTGTCAAGGGTTCCGAAGCGCCCTTGACACGCCCCCGCCCCACCGGCCTTGCCATAACCAGTCAGGTCCCGTACCGTGGTCACGCACATCTCGATGGAGGCCCCCTTGACATAGAAGGTCTTTCATGATCTGTCACAACGGTACGCCCCGCATGCGGTAGCATGCGTTAGCCAACACGCAAGCACAGGGCATAGCTGCAACCACATTAGTCGTGAGGGAACGACCATATCTGCTAATTCGCTGCGTGGATGAACGGCCAACGTAGGGGTCGATCTGCAGCATCTGGGCGTGCAGTTGGTTGATCAGGTGCGTGCGTTCCCGCATCATGCTGTCGCGGTGGTCGCTCAACAGACGCAACTCGGTGCTGAGGTCATCGACCGGGACATGCGGGGAAAGCGTCAGAACTCAGAACACAACCGGTCAGATAGGAAAATCCTGCGTGAGAAGTGACAATGCTTAATACTTATTGCTAATCAGACCACAGAAACGGGTTATCGCGACGATTAAATGATGTGCAACGTAGCCTGGCAGGGCGAGAAGGCGGATTATGGCCTTGTATTCTGAATTCTGACGCTTCCACATAGAGCGGATCGTCATGGTGTGTCTCTCTTCAGCGCGCCACGTACCACACCGCCATGCGTAGCAAGCCGCTTCTTGGCCGCGACAGGCGTAAGACCCGTGCGCGCGACCACGATCGCCGTCTTGACCTCGTCGTTTGTATCACGCAACAACGCTGCTGCGGCCTCTTCGTCCAATCCCGTTGCCGTCGTGACGATGTGGACGGCACGACGGCGCAACTTGTGGTTCGTGGCGCGCATGTCGACCATCAAGTTACCGTACGTCTTGCCCAGCAAGACCATCGTGCCCGTGCTGAGCATGTTCAACACCATCTTCTGGGCGGTCCCCGCCTTTAGGCGCGTCGAGCCGGCAATCACCTCGGGTCCCACCACCGGCTCGATCGCGATGTCGACTGCCTGTGCGAGCGGCGTCCCCGTGTTGCAGGCCAGTCCGATCGTCAACGTGCCCCGTTCCCGCGCATGGGCGACGGCCCCAAGCACATAGGGTGTGCGGCCGCTCGCGGCGATCCCGACGAGGACGTCCCGTTCGCTGATCACCAGCCGCGCGGCGTCAACTCGGCCGGCGTCGGCGTTGTCCTCGGCGTTCTCAGCCGCCTGGGTGAAGGCATTCTTCCCCCCCGCGATCCACCCGACGACCGTCTCAGGCGCGGTGTTGAACGTGGGCGGGCATTCCGAGGCGTCGAGCACGCCGAGGCGTCCGGACGTGCCTGCGCCCATGTATACCAAGCGCCCACCAGTTCGCAGTCGTTTGGCGATTTCTTCAATGGCGCGCGCGATCCGAGGAAGCTCACGTGCGACGGCCCCGGCCACCGTCGCGTCCTCGGCGTTCATGACCTGCACGATCCCTAGCGCGCCCATGCGATCGATCTCACCGGTGACGGGGTTGGTCGCTTCCGTCTCTAGCGTTCTAAGCGTAGCGTCCGGGTCGGTTGCCATGCCCCCTCCTTCTCCGCGCTCTCGCGGGCGACACGACGCACGAGGGCGCCATAATTCGCGCCTGGCGTGATTTTGCCCAACACGGCCGGCCCACCCGCACCGGTACAGCGCGGTAGGTTACCCGAGCGCCCGTGGACTGCTTCGTACCCGAGCACGGCGAACAAGATCGCTTCCTTGGAGTCGGACGGCAGCCCGATATCGTCGTAGTAGCGGAGGCGGGCGTTGGGGAGCGCCGCCCGCAGGTTGTCCATCAGGACGGGGTTGCGCACGCCCCCGCCACTGACGATAATCTCGTCTATAGTCGGCGGCCCGAAGTCGCGGTAGGCGGCGGCGATGCTCGCGGCGGTGATGGCGGTCAGGGCGGCCATGGTATCCGCCGGCGAGAGGCCGCGGGTGGCGGCACGTTCGATAACGTCGGTGGCGAACCCGTCCCCGAAGAGCTCGCGGCCGGTCGTCTTGGGCGGCTGGCGCGTGAAATAGGGGTGCGACAACACCTCAGCGACGAGGGTATTGTCGACACGGCCGACACGGGCCATGGCTCCGTCGCGGTCATACTGCGCCGTTTCCCGCGAGAAGTGGCGCGCGCCGTAGTCGATGAGGGCGTTCCCCGGGCCCGTGTCGAAGGCGTAAGCGCCGTCGGGTCCGGTCCCGGCCGGGAGAAACGTGACATTGCCGATGCCGCCGATATTCTGCAGCGCGCGCGTGGATACGCCGCTACTGAGCAACAGCGCATCGAGGAAGGAGACGAGTGGGGCGCCCTCGCCACCCGCCGCCATATCGGCGACGCGGAAATCGGCGGCGACCGTGACACCCGTACGAGACGCGATGACGGCGGCCTCGCCGAGTTGCAGCGTCGATCGTACGCGACCCGGCTCGACAAGGTGGTAGACTGTCTGCCCATGCGAGGCGACGAGATCGAGATCCCCTGGTGTGAGGTCAGCGACAGCGGCCGCCGCGAGGACAGCGTCGGCAAAGAGATCCCCGAGCATGAAATTGAGCTCTGTCAGGTCGTCGAGTCTGGCCGTCGCGGTACGGCATAGCTCCAGGACCCGCCGACGCAGCGGCGGCGGGTAAGGATGTTCGTGGCGCCCGATCAGGCGTAAGGCGAGGTTACCGGCATTCCCGTCAGCCGTGGGCGCAAGCTCACAGATCGCGACATCGACCGCGTCGACCGACGTCCCCGATAGGAGGCCAACCACGCGCATACCTGTCCTCCCGTCGTCCAGCCTTGTCATAAGCTGTGCAGTCCCTCCTTGGCCACGCCCGCGATTGTCACGGGTAACACCCCGCGCGCCTGCGCCTCTCCGAAGAGTGCCTCGACAGCGGCTTGAGCGCAGGAGACATCGTAGCCTAGCGCGGCGATGTAGCCGTCGACGTCGGGGAAGGAGGCCAATTCGTAGGGATCGCGCATGCCGAGCACGATGATGGGCTTGCCGGTCTGGCAGAGCGCACGCACTATGTGTTCCTGCAGCGCGGTGGGGAAGTCGGTGCCGGGCAGCGGATAATTCTCCGTGATGACCACGACAGCGCGCGCGTCGCCCTGCGCGACGTCGGCGACGCAGGGTGCCACATCACGCTCGTCCTGTAGCGTGACCAGACGCGCTCGCGGCACGCGCTGGGCGATCTCCGGCCACGCCACGTCGAGCGGTCCATGGTCGGGCAGGATGTTGGGGCCGATCCCACGTGTGCGCAGCAGGTGGGCGCGCTCCTCGGCCGGGACCGCACTGACCACCACGACCTCGTCGCGCGCGCTCGGTGTGAGCGGGAGGACACCATCCTGGTTCCGCACGACCACGACCGCTGCACGCGCGGCGGCCAACGCCGTGGCCGCTTGTTCCGGCTGCTCGATCGTCTCCCGCGCCTCATCCAGGGTAAGAGGGCGCCGCTCGAACAGCCCGTAGCGCGCCTTGAGGGACAGGATGCGGCGTACCGATGCGTCGATGCGCGCCTCGGGCACACGGCCGGCACGCACGGCTGCGGTCAGGGCGTCGAGCAAGGCTATCTGGTTCTGTAGATAGTCTCCAGATTCAGCGCCATAGCGCTCAGTGTAGCGCTCTTCGGCCAGCATGATCACGTCGGCCCCGGCCAGGACCGCATCGATAACGGCCGTCCCTGGGTCATACCTCGCTTTCATGCCGCCCATGTTGAAGCTGTCGGTCAGTATCACGCCCTCGAAGCCCAACTCGCCACGCAACACCCCCTGCAAGAGGGTCGCGGACAGGGTGGCGGGATGGGCGGCGTCGCGCGCCGCATAAATAATGTGCGCGGTCATGACCATGTCGACGCCAGCCGCGATGGCGGCCTGGAACGGTGCGAGGTCCGTGCGCAGGATAGCGGCCCATTCACGGGTGACAGTGGGGATACCGCGATGGCTATCGTCGTGCGTGTCGCCGTGGCCGGGGAAGTGCTTGGCACAGGCGATCGTCCCCGACGCGTGTAACCCGTCGATGGCGGCGCCCACGGCGCGCGCGACCCTCTCTGGGTCCTCGCCGAACGAGCGTGTGCCGATGATCGGATTGCGGGGATTGCTGTTGACGTCCGACGCCGGCGCCAGGTCCGCGTCGATACCGAGCGCGTGCAGTTGCCGCCCCAACGCCCGATACACCGCGCGCGTATGCTCGGCGGAAGCCGCTCCGAGGGCCATGTTGCCCGGACCCGCGACCGTGTCCGCGGTCATGACCGCCCAGGCGCCCTCCTGATCACAGGCGGCGATGATGGGCAACTTGTGCGGGGTCGCGGCGGCGAAGCCGTGCAGGGCCCGCACGAGCTCCACCCCGGTAGCGAGATCCGGCAGGTTGTCCTGGCTGAGGTAGACGCCGCCCACATAGTAGTCCTCGAGTAGTACACGGGCGGCGGCGAGATCCGTCCCCTCGAAGGCAAGGAGGAAGAGCTGCCCGATTTTTTCCTCTAAAGAGAGCGCGCTCACCATTGCCTCGACCTCATCTATTGTCATGCGCCGTTTCCTCTCACTCTCGTCATTGCACGGCCCCGAACGACAGGCCGCGTACCAAGTAGCGCTGAAAGAACAGAGCCAGGACCATGGGTGGCAGGAGCGTGACCACGGCCGCTGCGGCCATGGCCTCCCAGGCGACGCTGTACTGACCGATGTAGAGCGAGAGCACGACAGGAAGCGTCTGCGACGCCTCCGAGTTGGAGAAAATCAGGGGGATGATGAAGGCGTTCCAGGTCGTCAAGAGCGAGGTGAGAAAGACCGCAGCGAGGCCTGGCAGCGCGACGGGCACGATGACACGCCACAGCGCGGTCAGCCGCGAGCACCCATCAATGAAAGCTGCGTCCTCGATCTCTTTAGGCGTCGCCCGCAGGTAGGTCTCCATGATCCAGATGTAGAGCGGCAGGCCGTAGGCGACGAAGACCAGGATCATGCCGAGATTCGTGTCGAGCAGGTTCAAGTCCGCGATCACGAAGTATAACCGGATCAGCGAGACCCAGATGGGGAGCGGGAGGAGCAACATGATGGCCAGAAAGAGGATGCGTCGCCCCGTGAAGCGAATGCGCGCGAAGGCGTAGGCGGCGAGCGTGCTCAACACGGTGATGATGGCGGCGGCGCAGACGCTGGTGATGAGGCTGTTGCGCACGCCCGCGATCAACGTCGAGCCGCTGGGGATAGACCCGCTCGCGCTGAGATACTGACCACCGCTGGTGAAGATCGCCTTGTAGTTGTCCAGCGTCGGATGCGCTGGTATCCAGTGCTTGTAGGGGGCCGCGTACAGATCGATGCGCGTGCTGATGCTGCTGATGACAACCCACACGATAGGACTCAACGCCCAAATAAGTAGCAGCGCCGCGGCCACGTAGAGCAGGATTGACCGGATGCGTGAACGTTTCATGCCTCCTCCCTCACACCGAGCAACTTGATGAAGAGGAAGCCCACCAGCAGCGAGAGCAACAGGATGAGGTAGGCCACAGCCGAGCCCGCGCCGATCCGCAGGTCGCGGAAGACGACGGCGTAGTTATAGATCATGAGCGTCTGTGTGAAGGGGTTGATGGTTGTGCCGGCGGCGCCGCCGGAGGTCAGCGACCAGATGACGTCGAAAATCTGGAACGTGGCGATGAATTCGACGACGAGCGCGATGAGGAAGGAGGGCAGGAGCAGGGGGAACGTGACGGAGCGGAACAGGCGCAGGATGCCCGCGCCATCGACGCGTGCCGCAGCATAGACCTCGTCGGGGATGTTTTGTAGCCCGGCCAGGATCAGGAGCATGGCGAAGGGGTAGCGCGTCCAGGCCTGGGCCACCGAGACCCAGACCAGCTGGCTGGTGGGGCTGGCTAGCCACTGTACGTAGTGGGGAATGATATGGAACTGATAGAGCAGGCCGTTGAGGGCGCCGTAATCGCCGTTGAGCAACCAGCCCCACATGAAGCCGTTGACGATGGGAGGCAACATCCAGGGGATGATGAGCAGCGTACGCACGAGCCCACGACCCACGAACTTCTCGTGCACGACCAGCGCGGCCACCAGGCCGATCCCCATGTCGAGCGGTAGCGTGATCGCCACGACGATGAAGGATCGCTCCGTTGAGCTCCAGAACTCGCCAGAGGTGAGCGCCGACGCGTAATTGCCGGCACCGACGAAGTGGGTCACCGGGATGTGTAGATCGTACGACGTCAGGCTCGTCCACAGCGTGGACAGAGCCGGATAGAAGACGAAAACCGCGAGGAACGCGAGGGCGGGGACGATCAGGCCGTACGCAGTCAGGCTATCGCGCCGTCGCAGGCCACGTCGGCGTGGCCGAACGCCGGCGTAGGGTTGTGCACTGGGAACAGAGGTGCGTCGAATCATCATCTACATCCAAGACGCTGGTAGCGATGAGCTCGCGACAGTGAGATACAGGAGGGAGCATCGCGTGACGCCGCCGCTACCGGGAAACGTGTGACAAGGGTTCATCACGCACCACTGCCTGCTCATTGTGACCAACTCATCGCTTAGTGTCCCGAGTACTGGCCGCGCAGGTTGTTCCACTGCGCGCCGAGGTCATCGATGATCTGGTCAGAGTTCATCTGGCCGACGAAGCCCTTGCGCACGTCCTGTGTGACGGCGCTGGTCCAGGTGCCCCACCACGAGGCGTAGCGCGGGAGTTGGTGGACGTAGCGGGACTGCTGATCGATGACATCCGCGCCCTGGATAGCGAGGCTCTTCTGTACCGAGAGGCGCGAAGGGATGAGCCCGTAGGCGTTGTAGATGTCGCGTTGCTGCGCGGGCTGGAGGTACCACTGGATGAACGTCCAGGCGGCCTGCACGTTGGTGGAGTGTGTCGAGATGCCAAGACCAGCGTCGAGACTCCATGTGTTGTGCTTGTCGGGCAGGAGCATGTAGCGCACGTTGGGCGCTTGCTTGCTGATCTTCGGGTTGTTCATGACCGCCAAAGCGCCCTCCCATGACTGGTGGAAGGCCCCGACGCCGCTCTCGTACTGCACATGCGGGGTTGGCTGTGTGAGCTCCGTGGGAGAGATCAGGCCCTCTTTATAGAATTTGATCAACAGCGCCATGGCGCGTCGGCCGGCCGAGTTCTTTGCTGTGAACGTGGGATTGAGCTTGGTGTCGAACATGGGGTCGCCCATGGACAGGGCCATGAGGTACCACGACCAGTCGGAGGCAGCCATGGCAACCGGGTAGTTGTCGATACCTTTCTTCTTGACGGCCATCGCCTCGCTATTGAGCTCATCCCAGCTTCGCGGCGTCGCGTAGCCGGCCTTGCGCAGCTTGGCGGCGTTGTAGTCAAGCATCACGAGTTGGACGTAGCTGGTGACGCCGTACTGCTGTCCACCCACATTCCAGAAGGAGAGTCGCTGGATGTCCTTGGTGTTGAGCCCAGGTGTCGCGGAGATCAAGCTGTTGAGCGACTGAACGTCCTGCGCCCCGACGATATTCGAGGGCGCCTCCTCGGTGAGAAAGATTACATCCGCAGGAGAGCGGTGCGCGGCGCTGGCCACCTGCACCTTGCTGTACAGCTGAGCCATGGGGACAGACGTAATCTGCACGGTGACGCCGCTTTGACGCTCGAACGCTTTGAGCGCCTGCTGGTTGGCGGGGATGCCCCAGGGCGGGGTGAGGAACTGGATCGTAGCGTTCCCCGCGCTATAGCTATGCCTGACGGTGATGGGAGCGGCGACGAGGGTGAAGATAAGGGCTGACGCGACGAAAGATCGGCGCAAACGGGCCATGTGCTCTTCCTTCAGCATTATGTACATGTATGTGACGTCTACGCCTCGATAGTCGATGGACGACGCACGCAGACCGTGGCATTGCCGCCGCCATCATCCATTGGAATCGGGCGACACGATATCCGCTAACGGCGACACGTTGTGATCGACCTCCTTTCTTTCTTCGCATGACTCGTCCCCTGCCACTATCTCCACGAGCGGCGCGATAACTGGAGGCAGGCGTGTGTTGACGCCCGCGTGCAATCAGTATAAGATGGAATCGATGTTTTGTCTAGACCTTCCACATCGCGGAACTGGGCGGTAGGACGGTAGAAACATGAGAGACACCCGGCCAATAGATATATTGTCTAGCCCATCTGGCGTGCTATGACTGTCGGTAGCGCCATCAGACGCAACGACGACGTACCGATCTACGCGCAAATCGAAACCTTCATCCGCGAAAAGATCGAACAAGGGGAGTGGGTACCGGGTACCATGCTGCCGACGGAGTGACAATTGTGCGCACAGTATGGCATCGCACGCATGACGGCACGCCAGGCCATCAACAACCTCGTCAACGCGGGCCTCCTGACGCGGACGCGGGGGAAGGGGACCTTCGTGAGCCGTCCCCCGTTGCGGCAGTCGCTGGGGAAGCTGTCGAGCTTCACCGAGGACATGCGCGACCGCAGGCTGCTGGCCACGACGCGTCTGCTGGCCCGGGAGATCCTGCCCGCAACAGGGCCGTTTGCCCACACGCTAGCGGTCCCGTTGGGGACGCCTATCCTTCACTTGAAGCGACTGCGTTTCGCGGCCGGTCAACCGATGGCCGTCGAGGCATGCGCGCTACGCGGCGACATCGCCATGCCCCTGCAAGGGGCGGATGTCGAGCGCCAGTCGCTCTATAGCCTGCTGGAGCAACACTGTCATGTCATGTTGACGCGCGCGGGTCATGGAGATCGAGGCCGGCGAGGCTGGTGAGGCCGAGGCGATCCTGCTCGATATCGAGCCCAGCGCGCCCGTCCTGCACATCCAGCGCACCACGTTCGCATTATGGCGCGAACAGGAGGTACCGTGCGAACACGTACGCTCGGCCTACCGCGGCGACCGCTATCGCTTCTACGTCGAGTTGCGCCGCTAATCGGGAGTATCGATGGCCGCATTAGTCATCGCTCCGGCTGAGGAGCACGGGTTCGACCCGTCGCGCCTAGAGCGGGCCATGGCCCTGCTGGATCGGGGGCTCGATGAGGGGGCCTACCCAGGGGCGGTCGCCCTCGTTGCGCGCCGCGACGCTGTCGTCGCCTTGCGCGCAGTCGGTCTTGCCGAGTGCGCGCCGCACGTTCGGCCCATGATCCCCGATACGATCTTCGATCTGGCCTCGATCACCAAAGTCGTCGCCGGCCTGTCGGCCGTGCTCTTGTTGGTCGACGCCGGGGCTTGGTGTCTAGACGACGCCGTGGCGCATGTCATCCCCCAGTTCGACCAAGGAGGGAAGGGCGCGGTCACGCTGCGCCACCTACTCACCCATACGTCAGGCTTGCCGCCCTGGCGACCCTGCTACGTCACGGCGCGCACGCCCGAGGAGACGCTCGCCTATCTCTGCGCGCTGGACCTCGAAGTGGCACCGGGTACGCAGATGCAATACAGCGACCTGGGAATGGCGTTGATACGTGCGCTCGTGGAACGCGCCACCGGCGACGATCTCCCCACGCTCCTACAGCACGACCTGTTCGTCCCTTTGGGCATGCACGATACGGGCTACCTGCCGCCGGCCGCGTGGCGCGACCGCATCGCGGCCACGGAGGGCGGCAATCATATCGAGCAGGGTATGGTGGCCCGCGCGGGGGTGCGCTTCGACGGGTGGCGCGAGCGGGTTCTGGTTGGCGAGGTCAATGATGGTAACACACACTACGCGCTCGGCGGTGTCAGCAGTCACGCGGGCCTCTTCGCCACCGCCTCGGACGTGGCGCGTTTCGGACAACTCTACTTGCACGGTGGACGCTGGGAGGAGCGGCCTATATTCAGTCCGGCCACGATCGCGGAGGCGCTCCGTCCGCAGACGCCGGGTTTGGGCGATAGCTACGGCCTGGGCTGGCGCCTGAATACGCTCGACAACTATTTGCGCCCGCGCGTCCCTCCCGTGCGCTCAGAGGTGACGCGCGCTATCTTCCCTGTTGATCCGGACGCTCCCCCGCCAATCTCCCCGTTCGGTGATCTGCTCTCGGTGCGCGCGTTTGGGCACACTGGCTTCACCGGCACGTCCCTGGTCGTCGACCCCGCGCGCGACCTGCTGCTCATCCTGTTCACCAACAGCATCCATTTCTGCAAGCCCAGGAGCATGGTGTTGAGCCGGGTGCGCGCCCGCTGGCACAACGCGGTCGTCGCGGCCATGACGTCAGAGCCGGGCGAGAAAGATGGATTGCGGGGACACCTCCCTGTCGGGTAGGTGTAGACAGCAATGGATGCTCAACGAGCGAGGCTCAAAGGGGTACGGGCCGGGCATCCCTCGTCGAGGATGAGGTGGAGCTTGTACATACAAGCGGTCAAAGGCGTGTGATGGCTTGTATATTGGGGATGTCGGTTCCACGACGGCGGTGATGACGTTGTGTTGGCAGCGGTGACGCCTGCCCAAAGTAGATTGTTCCCCATCGGCGCCGGCCGGCACCGAGTCTGGACCGGATGATGTGGCGTTGACCACGTATGACAAGCACAGACGATCGCCGCCTGGAATCGCCCCGCTCCCTGGCCAACCCTTTATAGAGGAGGACGCCATGTCCGTCAGCACCTGTGGTGCAGCGTGCGCTACCCCCGTCACGTATGTCGTGCCAATGTGCTGCCGGTTGTCCATATGCACGACAGTGGTGCCCGCGTTCAGGCTGCATTGCCCGAGGGCTTGTCGTGTAGGCATTCGGCGCAGGCTGTTGAAAAAGGGTGTGCTGGCTCCCCTCGCCATCCACCACATCGTCGTGGGTGACATGGCGGTCAGGCCGCTCGTCGATAATCGTGATGTAGGCCGCCCAAGACCGGGAGGGAAACGACGGGCGTTGCCGGATGTAGCGTCCCCATGTGTCCCGTCGTCTCAGGGATCGCTTGCTCAATGCCTTGGTGGGGTCGCGCCGCGTTGAAGTACGCGCAGTACGCCCGGAGCACGCGGCGCAACTGGTCCTCGTGCAGGATGAGCAGGTGGTCGAGGCACTCGCGCCGGACGCTGCCGAGGAACCTCTCGCAGATGGCATTGGCGCGAGGGGCCCGCACGGGCGTCCGCAGCACCTTGATGCGATTCCCGGCCGCGACGCGCGCGAACTGCGCGCCGAACTTGGCGTCGTTGTCACGGATCAAGAAGCGCGGCCCCGTGTCGAACGGCGTGGCCTCGCGCAGTTGCTGGGTGACCCAGGCGTCGGTGGGGTGCCGCGTGACGCCGACGTGGACGACCCGCCGCGAGCCCACGTCAACGATGAAGAACGCGAAGAGCGCGCGGAAGCGCAGATCGATGACCGGCAGGAAGTCGCAGGCCCACACATCGGCGGCGTGGATGTGCAGGAAGGTCGCCCACGTCTGCCCGCGCGGGCGCAGCGGTCGCGCTGAGTGCATGTGCCGCTGGACGGTGCGCTTGCCGACGCGGAGGCCAAGTTTGATCAACTCCCCACGTACACGCTCCGCGCCCCACAACGGATTCTCTGCCGCCATCCGCTTGATGAGGGCGACCGTTTCGGGCGCTATCTGTGGCCGTTTCAGCGCGGTCGTTGACGTCGCGTGCCACACGAGACGAAAGGCGTGGCGATGCCAGCGCAGCACCGTGTCCGGCTGGACGATGAGCAGGGCAGCCTGCCAGCCAGGGACCAGGCGTGCCAGGAGGACGAGCAGCAGGCGATCGCGGGGCGTGAACGCGGGCCGCGTAACCTGACGCTGGAGCACAATCAGCTGCTGGCGCAGGAGCGCATTCTCGGCCATCACCGCAGCCTTGCCCTTGGCGACATCGGCCATTGCCCCTCGCGTGAGGGTTCCCGTCGCGGGCTTGGTCTGCCGGAGGAGCCAGCGGTGTATGCCCCCCAGGCAAGCGTATCCGCGTCGTTTGATTGCGCCAAAGATTGTCGTCATCATGTCCTGCCCTCCTCAGCACCGAGCCCGCACCTAAATGGATCGCGATCGACCCTGCCTACTCCTCCTTTGAGCATATCGGCTCCACATGCCGCGTCACAAAGGTCCGGATGGCGACGGGAGCCAGCACAACCGTGGTCATAGGGAAGCTCCTTTGACTCCTAAGG
>JAABUJ010005996.1_pt1 | contig 11937 bp, 14 predicted proteins | sample 5559131 | NCBI WGS metagenome assembly JAABUJ01 (sample SAMN10711875, study PRJNA513366) | rock metagenome | isolation source: Antarctica rocks | place: Antarctica: Victoria Land, Mt New Zealand nord | collected 2016-01-07
CGGGTCAAGGCGGTCCATAATGGGAGCGGGCAGAGTAAGCATCGTCGGCCTCTTTTCCTTGCAACGGTGGAGCGGTTCTTTGCTTAGTCTGCCTGTCTTCTCTCTTCCGTGAATGGCCAAAGTCTAGCTTAGCACGGGCAGCATCGCCCGGACCTTCGCGCAAGGCTTGTCCACGTCGCGGACCGGCCGGCTCGTCGCCGTGGGCAGCCGTACACAGGAGGCCGCCGACCGCTTTGGCGCGGAGTTCGCGGTCGCACCGCCCCATCGCCACGCCGACTACGACGCGCTGCTCGCCGACCCCGCCGTCGAAGCCGTCTACATCGCCACGCCCCATCCTATGCACGCCGCGTGGTCCATCAAGGCGGCCGAGCGAGGCAAGCACATCCTGTGCGAGAAACCGTTGACGCTCAACTATGCTGAGGCCGCAACGGTAGTCGCGGCCGCGCGCCGCCACGACGTGTTCCTGATGGAGGCCTTCGCGTACCGCTGCCACCCCCAAACGGCGCGCCTCGTGGAACTGATCCGCGCGGGGGCCATTGGCACGGCGCATGCGCTCCAGGCCACCTACAGCTTCGACGGCGGCGACGACCCCGACAGCCGGCTGCTGCGCAAGGATCTCGGCGGCGGCGGCATCCTGGACGTGGGTTGCTACGTCATGTCGATGGTTCGCCTGCTTGCCGGCGCGGCCACCGGCGTCCCTTTCGCCGAGCCAGTAGACCTCATGGGCGTCGCCTCTCTTGGCGTGCGGAGCCAGGTCGACGAGTTGGCGATTGCCGCGCTGCGCTTTCCCCGTGACATCCTGGCGCAGATCGCCACGGGTATACGCCTGCAACAAGAGAACGTTGTGCGCGTCTACGGGTCCGAGGGCTCGATCGTCGTACCCATCCCCTTCGCGCCGAGCCGCGACGGCGGCCCGAGTACGATCGTCGTCCAGACGCACGGAGGGCCGAGCACGACCATCGTCCGCGAGGACAGCGGGCCAGGGCCGCAGGAGATCACGATCGATAGCGGTATCCCAGCCCATACCGAGGCCGGGCTCTATGGCTTGGAGGCTGACACCGTCGCGGAGAATATTGCCGCGCGGCAAGCGCCGGCCATGACCCCGGACGACTCGCTCGGCAACATGCGCGCGCTCGACCGCTGGCGCGCCGCCATCGGGCTGGTCTATGACAGTGAGCGATAGGCGTAGGCTCCTATGGCGCCGCCGTCTCCCCGGCTACACGCCCTGATTTCGGACCGACGCGCGCTCGATTAGATTGCACGCGAAGACATTGCGCTGCGCCTCCGTGCGGCCCGTCTCCAACCGCTCCAGCAACAGTTCGACGACGCGCTCGGCCATCTGGCGCACCGGTTGTGCGAGCACCGTCAGGGGCGGTTCGACAATCTCGGCCCAGAAGGGGTCGTCGATCGCGACGACCGACATCCGATCGGGCACGCGCAGCCCGCGCGCCCGCAGGACGCGCAACGCGCCGATGGTCATGAGGTTGTTCGCGACGACGAGGGCCGTAGGCGCCTCGTCGCGCACGAGCTCTTCGACCGCCGCCGCGCCGCCCGCGATGCGCGACCGCCCGTCGGCGATACGCAGTGGCAGGTTCGCCGCGCGTAGGACTTCCTCATAGCCGGCCTGGCGCGCGACGCACGTCGCGACCCCTGCGTCACCGATGAAGCCGATGCGCGCATGGCCCGCCGCCCTGAGATAGTCCGTTGCCCGGCGGCCCGCGTCGCGGTTGTCGGCGACGACGGCATCGGCGCGCGGGTCGTCGACCGGACGGTCGAAGGCGACGACGGGGATGCCCAGGTCTAATAGCGCTGCGATCTCTCGCCCCGCCGGGTCCGACGGCGCCAGGATGACGCCCAGCGCACGTTCCGCGGCCAGCATCTCTAGATAGGCGCGCTGCTTGTCCGCGCTCTCGTCGGTGTTGCACAGAAGCACGCGATAGCCCCGACGGTATGTGGCGTCCTCCACCGCCCGTACCATCGCCGTGAAGTGCGGGTTCTCGATATCAGACACGAGCACTCCGATCATCCCCGCTTTCTGGCGGCGCAGGTTGCGCGCCAGCAGGTTGGGACGATAGTCCAGCTCGTCGATGGCCCGAAGCACGCGCTCACGATGCAGAGCCTTGACGCCGCGCGACCCATTGAAGACGCGCGAGACCGTCGCAGGCGACACTTGCGCCCTCCGAGCCACATCCACGATCCGAGCCGTGCCTCTTGTCTGAGCGGTGCGCCCATGCGGTGGTGGCGCGCCCTCGCTCATCGCGCCGTATGCTTCATCCGTCCCGTCATGCATAGCCGTCACTGCTCCTGGGCCATGTCGGGCGGTAGGCCCGACCCTATTGACATTGACAACGCCTCTCGGTCATGTTACCATGCTGGAAATCGATCAAGAAATCGGTTTCCAATGAGGGTCGCAGAGCGCCCCACTTGCGCCACCGAAGGCGCAACAAGAGGAGGACGGGAATGGTCAATCGTTTCGCATTTCGTCGCCGGTCGCACCGCATAGCCCTTGTCGCAGCCACGGCGGCTGTACTGACGGCTACCGCAGGCGTCGGGAGTTCGCACGCCTCGACCACGGAGCGCCCGCAAGCCAGCCAGATCGTGGTCGGCCTGATCACGAAGACCGACACAAACCCGTTTTTCGTCAAGATGCGACAGGGCGCCCAGGCCGAGGCTAACGCGAAGGGCATCAAGCTGCTGACCGGAGCCGGCCAGTACGACGGCGACAACCAGACACAGGTCACCTTGATCCAGAATTACGTCAACGAGGGGGTGAAAGGCATCCTGCTCGTCCCGAGCAGCACCACCGCGATCGTCCCCACCGTCCTGGCCGCGCGCAAGAAGGGCGTGGTCATCATCGCGCTCGACACGCCGACCAACCCCCAGAGCGCCGTCGACGCCCTGTTCGCCACCAACAACTTCACGGCGGGCCAGCTGATTGGCCGGTATGCGCGGGCGGTCGAGGGCAGCAAGCCGGTTCAGATCGCGACGATGGACCTCAACCCGGGCATCACGGTCGGCGACCTGCGCCACAACGGCTTCCTGAACGGCTACGGCATCAGGAGAGCCAGCCAAGGCGTGGTCTGCAGCCAGTACACGCAGGGCGACCAGACCAAGGGGCAGACGGCGATGGAGACCTGCCTGCAGAAAGACCCCAACATCAACCTCGTCTATACCATCAACGAGCCGGCCGCCTTCGGCGCGTATCGAGCGCTCAAGGACGCCGGCAAGCAGAAGCAGGCGCTCATCGTTTCGGTCGACGGGGGATGCACGGGCGTACGCGGCATTGAGTCGGGGCAGATTGCCGCGACCTCGCAGCAGTACCCGCTCAAGATGGCGAAGTTGGGTGTCGACGCCATCGTCACCTACGCCAAGACTGGCAAGAAGCCAAGCGGCTATACCGACACGGGCGTCACCCTCATCACCAACAAGCCGCAGTCCGGCGTCCCGTCGCAAAACGCCGCGTACGGCCTCGCCCACTGCTGGGGCTAGCGGCTAGCGCGTCACACCCTCAACGTACGCGTCGCGGCGGGGCCGGCCTCGCCGCGACGCGTATGCCCCTGCTACCGCAGCATAAGGATCCCCGATGAGCAAAATAATCAACCACGAACGGCTCGAGGTCGAGGTGGGGCGCGGAGACCGTGCCCGCACACTCCCCGCGCTCGGCCCCGCCCTCACCGCCCTCGCGCCGCTGGCGGCCCTCATAGTAGCGTGCGCCTTTTTCGCGATCGAGTCACCCCGCTTCCTGACGGGGGGCAACCTGTCGCTGATCGTCCAGCAGGTCATGGTTGTCGGCGTCCTGGGCGTCGGGCAGACACTGGTGATCCTCACTGCCGGGATCGACCTTTCCTGCGGCGCCGTGATGGGGCTCGGGTCGATTGTCATGACCTCGCTCGCCGTCAACAACGGGCTCAATCCCTACCTGGCGATCCTGCTCGGCATCCTGGTTTGCGGCGCTTTTGGGGCTCTCAACGGATCCTTGGTCACGCGGATCAAGCTGCCCCCGTTTATTGTGACGCTGGGCACCCTGAACATTGCGTTCGCGCTCACGCACATCTACTCGGGTGAGCAGACCGTCAACAACCTCCCGGCGCCCCTTATCTTCTTCGGCAATACGTTCCCGATCGGTGGCGCCGACGTCACCTATGGCTCGGTGCTGATGCTGGCGCTCTTCCTGGGCGCCTGGTTCGTGCTGCGGCAGACCTCCGCCGGCCGCCATGTCTACGCCGTGGGCAACAACCCCGAGGCCGCCCGGCTGGTCGGCATCCCCACGCAGCGACTGCTGCTCTACGTCTACGCCGTCGCCGGCCTGCTCTACGGCATCGCGGCTCTGCTGCTCGTCGCGCGCACCCAGGTCGGTGACCCACAGGCGGGGCAGACCGAAAACCTCGACAGCATCACGGCGGTCGTCATCGGCGGCACCAGCCTCTTCGGCGGGCGCGGCAGCGTCTTGGGCACGCTCATCGGAGCGCTCATCGTGGGCGTCTTCCGTAACGGACTACAGCTCATCGGCGTCGCCGCGATCTACCAGGTGCTCATCACGGGCATCCTGGTCATCCTCGCCGTCGCCGTGGATCAACTCGCGCGCGGGAGGCGACGATGACAGCGATCGACAATCGACCGATAGCGGACACACCCGGTAATCGCCCAACCCCCGTCCTCGCGGCGCGCGGCCTGGTCAAGCGCTACGGCGGGGTGACCGCCATGGACGGGGCCGACTTCGAGCTGCTCCCCGGCGAGATCCTCGCCGTTATCGGCGACAATGGCGCTGGCAAGTCCACGCTCATCAAGGCGCTCTCGGGCGCGATCATCCCTGACGAGGGCGAGATCCTGCTCGACGGCAAGCCGGTGCGCTTCAATAGCCCGCTCGACGCGCGCCGCCACGGCATCGAGACCGTCTATCAGGACCTGGCCGTGGCGCCCGCGCTCGACATCGCCGACAACCTGTTCCTGGGCCGCGAGTTGCGCCGCCCGGGCATCTTGGGCTCGGTGTTTCGCATGATCGACAAGCCGCGCATGGTGGCCGAGTCCCGCGCGTCCATGCAAGACCTCAAGATCGGCATCCGCTCGATGCGCCAGGCGGTCGAAACGCTCTCGGGCGGCCAGCGGCAGGGCGTCGCGGTAGCACGCAGCGCCACCTTCGCGCGGCACGTCGTGATCATGGATGAGCCGACCGCGGCGCTGGGGGTCAAGGAAACGCGCATGGTGCTCGATCTGATCCTGCGGGTGCGCGAGCGCGGCCTGCCGGTCATCCTGATCAGCCACAACATGCCCAACGTGTTCGAGGTGGCCGACCGCGTGCATATCCACCGCCTGGGTCGGCGCGTCGCGGTGATCGACCCACACAGCTTCAGCATGTCGGATGCCGTGGCGATCATGACCGGCGCCATGGCCGGCGAGGATATTCCCGACTAGACGCGTTCGAAGATGGTGGCGATGCCCTGCCCCACGCCGATGCACATCGTCGCCAATCCGTAGCGGTGGCCGCGCCGCGCCATCTCGTGCACCAGCGTGGTGACTAGCCGCGCCCCGCTGCAACCGAGCGGGTGCCCCAACGCGATGGCTCCGCCATTGGGATTGACCTTGGCCGGGTCGAGCCCCAACTCGCGGATGCAGGCCAGTGACTGCGCGGCGAAGGCCTCGTTGAGTTCGACCACGTCGAGGTCGTCCGCGCGCAGCCCGGCTCGATCCAAGGCCTTGCGTGTGGCCGGCACGGGGCCAATGCCCATGTAGGCCGGGTCGACCCCGGCCACGGCCATCGACACGACGCGCGCCAGCGGCCGTAGCCCCAGCGTTCGCGCCCTACTCTCGGACATAACCAGCGTGGCCGCCGCGCCATCGTTGATGCCCGACGCGTTGCCCGCCGTGACCGTGCCGCCCCCTTTGAACGCGGGCTTGAGCGCGGCCAGCTTCTCCAGCGTCGTGTCCGGCCGGGGGTGCTCATCCCGCTCCACCAGCAGCGTCTCGCCGCGCTTCTTGCCGGGGACCTCGACCGGCACGATCTCTTGTGCAAAGATACCCTCTTCTTGCGCACGCGCCGCGCGGCGCTGGCTCTCCAGCGCGAAGCGGTCCTGGTCCTCGCGTGAGACACCGTACTTTTCGGCCACGTTCTCGGCCGTCTCGCCCATGCTGTAGGGGTAGTGCAGCGCGTCGAGCCGCGGGTTGTTGAAACGCCAGCCGATCGTCGTGTCGACGAGCGCCATGGCGCCGCGCGGGAACGCGCCTTCGGGCTTGAGCGTCACGAAGGGCGCCCGCGTCATGCTCTCCACACCGCCGCCGATGAAGACATCGCCCGTCCCGGTCATGGCCGACTGCGCGCAACGGTTGACGGCGTCGAGCCCTGAGCCGCATAGGCGGTTGACGGTCAGGCCGCCGGCTGTCTCAGGCAACCCGGCCAGCAGCAGCGCCATGCGCGCCACGTTGCGGTTGTCCTCGCCGGCCCCATTGGTACAGCCGAAGATCACATCCTCGATCTCCGCCGGGTCGACGCGGTTGCGCGCCACGATAGTTTTTATGACGAGCGCCGCCAGATCATCCGGCCGCGCGCTCTTGAGCGCGCCGCCGTAGCGCCCTACCGGCGTGCGCACCGCGTCCACGATCACCGCACTGTCCATCATCCACCCTGCTCCTTCGCGCTCAACCGCTTCATTGCTCATTTATTATAGTCAAATTGGAATGGGTTACACGCTACACGATACGCCCAGCGTGATATGCTACCTTCACGGTAGTTGGTAGCCTTATAACAAGAGGGGGGACGAGGATATGGCAGTACGGACATTTACGGCGATCTTGCATAAAGAGAACGATTTATATGTGGCGCAATGCTCCGAGGTGGGGACGGTCAGCCAGGGTGATACTATCGAGGATGCCATCGCGAACCTTAAGGAAGCCACAGAGCTTTACCTTGAAGAGTTTTCGTTGCCTGAAAGCTCGCATCCCCTGTTAACGACGTTCGAAGCGGAAGCGGTCTATGCCTAACTTGCCCCAGGTTTCAGGCGCCGAAGTGATTCGCGCCTTGGAGCGGATGGGATTCGTGCAAGTCAGGCAACGCGGCAGTCACGTCGTCCTGAAGAAACAGACACCGGATGGCGCGGTGGGGTGCGTTGTACCGCTGCATCGCGAACTGGCGGTCGGTACATTGCATGGTATCCTACAGCAAGCCCATGTGACAACGGACGAATTCAGCGCGAATTTGTAGCGTATAGCTCCGCTACGTCGCGGCGCGGCCGTTCACCGCGAAAACACGATAACATAATCTGTAGAGGGGTTCTGACGTGGACGTTGTGCTGCTCTCAGGGTGCGCGCTGCTGGGGACGGTGCTGGCCGCGATGGCCAGCCTGATCCGCGCCGAGGTGCGCTACACACATCGCGCGCTGCACTATCGGCCGCCGCCCCACCAGCCATCCCCGTCCCCGCGCGGCCATACCCAGCCAGCGGGCGCGCGTTATGGAACCTATACCCATGCGCGACGCCCACACGCCCGCGCGGATTATAGCGGCCAACGGTTCGCACACCCTGTACAACCTGCTCCGCCCCCTCCCGCCAACCCGTGGGCGCCGTTCGTCCTGGGACCCAATATAGGGCGCGACGACATCAAGCGGCAGTATCGCGCCCTCGCCCGCGCCCACCACCCCGACCGCGGCGGCGACCCCCGCGTCATGGCGCGCATTAATCGGCTCTACGCCACATTAGTCGATAGTCGGTAGGGCATGCTCCGCAACCGCTCACTGCTGGCGATCTCGCTGGTCGTCGCCGTCACGTTTATCGGCATCGGCATGGTTGTACCCGTGCGCGTCCTCTACGCACAGTCACGCGGCGCCTCGCTCGCGATCATCGGCGCCATGGCCTCCGCCTTCCTGCTCTCCAACTTTCTCTGCCAGTACCCCGTGGGCTGGCTCTCCGACCGCTGGGGACGCAAGCGCATCATGGTCTGCGGCCTGATCGCACAGGCGGCGCTCGGGCTCGTCTATCTAGCGGTCACCGATCCCCTCGCGTTTGTCGTGCTGCGCCTGGTCGAGGGGGCCTTCGCGGCCGCCGTACTACCGGCGGCGCGCGCCCTGGTGGCCGATATTGTCCCACCCGAGCGCCGTGGCGAAGCCTACGGCATCTTCGGGGCCTTCCTCAACGCCGGGTTCCTGCTCGGGCCGGCGCTCGGCGGCCTGTTAGCCACGACCGGCTACGCCAGCGCTTTTGTCGGTTCGTGCGTCTTTCGCCTGGCCGCGCTGGTGATCGTAGTGACGCCGGTCCGGGACGGAGGACGAGCGCCGCTCGCCGCCCGCCTCCGCGCGCGGGCCGCGCCGCGTCGCGCGCTCGTCACACGGCCGCTGCTCGGCGCGTACATCCTGGTCTTCGGGGATAACCTCTACTTTGGCTTTGACCTCACCTTGATGCCGCTATGGATGCGCCAACACCTGGGCGCGCCGGTCGCGGCCATCGGGCTGGCCTACGCGGTATGGGCGCTGCCCAACATCGTCGGCGCACCGCTGGGCGGCCGGTTCGCCGACCGCGTGCGCCGCTCCAGCCTGATCATCGCTTTCGGACTGGCACAGGTACCCCTGTACGCGGCCTACGGACTGTCAAGCGCCATCGCGCCCGTCATCTTCATATTCGGGTTGCACGGAGCCGTCTACGCGCTCATGCAGCCGGCGGTCGACGCCACGCTGGCGGCCGCGTCCCCACCCGAGGCGCGCGCGGGTGCAGGGCGTCTACAGCGCCGTGGGACTGGCGAGCGCTTTCATCGCGGCGAACACGCTGAGCGCTCTCTACGGCTTGAACTTCCGGCTGCCGCTCTTTGTCATGGCCGGTGGTTTCGGGCTCTGCGTACTCGTGGGCGGAGCGCTCATCCGACTCGCCGAGCGCGACGGGCTAGCGCCGGCGACCCATCACGCCATAGCCGTGACCGAGCCCAGTACCGTTTAACTCTCGACTAATCACCGCCGCCGCGCCCCTCCTCGCCCATGTTGAGGTAGTGACGGATCATGATGGCGGCGGTCGCGCCTTCACCGACGGCCGAGGCGATCTGCTTGGTGCTGCCGTGGCGGCAGTCGCCCGCCGCGAAGACGCCAGGCATGCTCGTCATCAGGGTCTCCGACGTCAGTACGAAGCCGTTGGCGTCGAGGTCGACCTTCCCCTGCAGCAGTTCGGTGTGCGGGGTGAGGCCGATGAACACGAAGGCCGCCGCCGTGGGCAGTGTCTCCTCGGCGCCGCTCGCCTCGTCGCGCACGCGTACCGCCGTGAGGCGCCCGTCCGCGCCCTCGAAGCCTATGACGTCCGTGTTGTAGCGCTCCGTCAGGTTGGGGTACTCCGGCAGCTTGTCTTGCGCCGTCTTGCCGGCGGTCATGTGGTCGCCGCGCACCAGGATCGTGACCCCTTTGACGATGCCGCTGAGATAGGCCGCTTCCTCGGCGGCGCTGTTGCCGCCGCCGATCACCACCACGTCGCGCCCCTTATAGAAGGGACCATCGCAGGTAGCGCAGAAATGCACGCCCGCGCCGATGTAGTCGTCCTCGCCGGGGACGTCAAGCCGTCGATAGGTCGAGCCGGTGGCGACGAGAATGGCGTCGGCGCCGTAGCTGGAGCCATCGGCCGTGGTGACGAACAGCCGGTTGTCGCGCCGGCCTAGCTCGGAAACCTCGCTGGCGACGAGCGTTTCCACGCCGAAGCGCGCGGCCTGCCGCGCGACGCGGTCGGCGAACTCGCCGCCGGAGATACCCTCGGGGAAGGCCGGGTAGTTGTCGACGCGCTCGGTGATAGCGGCCTGTCCGCCCGTGCCGGCGCGGTCGACGACGAGCGTGTCGAGGCCCTCGCGTGCGGCGTAGATCGCGGCGGTCAGCCCGGTCGGGCCGGCCCCAATGATGATGAGGTCGTACGAGGCGCACTGAGCCTTGGTCTTGAGGCCCAACTTGGCGGCAAGCGCGGCGTTGGAGGGTTCGACCAGGATCGAGCCATCCGCGAAGACGATGGTGGGGATGATCTGCTTGCCGTCGTTGTAGCCCTCGACGACCTGTTGCGCCTCGGGATGCTCACCAAGGTCGACCCAGTTGTAGGGGATGAGCTGTTCGCCCAGGAACTTCTTGGCGCGCCGGCAGTCGGGGCACCACGTCGCGCCGTAGACGGTGATGGAGGGACTTGTTTCAACCATCGTCGTGTTTATCCTTATATGCATATCGGGCGCTTGTGAACACCACTACTCCGTCGCGCACCTCTACCTTAAACTCCGGCATGGCGTACTCAATTCCCTGACCTACAGGTCTATAGCGCCGGTATGCCAAGGTCTTCACAAATCTTGACAGCCAACCTGTTTGCAACTTCCGTATGCCTTGGTACAGCCGATGTCCTACGATTAGCCGGATTCCAGTAGATGGAGTGTTTGCGACCTTCCCTAAGTAGCTGGCAGCCATACTTCCTCAGATGCGCGATTAGAGCGTGTCTTTAGATACGCGATTAGAGCGTGTCTTTTCATTCCACGGCTACGAGCAGTTGCTCTCGCACAACATCCCTGCCCCCGGCATTGCGTCGGGCCAACTCCCGGTTAGCCTCGATGATTAGCTGTACCGCTTCTATCAGGTTTTCTCGCGCCTCTTCTATAGTATGGCCTTGCGTATTAGCACCAGGCAATTCCTCGACGTAGCCGATCCACCAGTCTCCGTCTTGCTCAAAAACCGCCGTAAACTTCTCCATCATGTGCCTCCCAAAGCGTAGTGGAACGCCAATCAACCACGACCGTTGAACCCTCAGTTTAGCGTAAGCGACTAGGAAGCGGTTGTAACAGGCGTGTGGAGAGCCTCACTCATCCATCAACGCGCGGAGTGTGGTCACAGTCCGCCAGTTCCTCCCGGTACTCATCGTGGCAAGCGTCGCGTCGAAGTAGGCATTGGTCAGCTTGGTCCGCGCGGCCCCGTGTGGAAGCCGCAGGTAGATCTTTTGACCGCGCACCATGAACGTGTCGGGCGGCGAACGGTCGGGATCGAGGGCGGCGATGCGGGGCGCGGGCGGTAGGTCCGCCAGGAATAGGATGTGCAGCGTCTCCGCGGCCACCCCCTCCGCGACGAAGGGGTTACGCTCAATGACGTCGCCGATCTGCGCCGCCGTGCGTATCACTAAGGGTACCCGATAGCCGAAGCGCTCCGCGATGTGTGTTGTCATGACGCTGGGAAGCGACGCGACGACGTGCGGGTCCACCCGGAAGATCACGTTTCCGCTCTGGATATAGGTCCGCACGTCGCGGCAGCCGGCGGCGACAAACAGGTCACGCAGTTCGTTCATGGGGAGTTTGTTGCGTCCTCCCACATTGATCCCCCGCAATAGCGCGAGGTACGCTGCTTCCATCATGTGCTCCCAGAATGTAAAGGGGGGTGCACCCCCCAAGCCACGTTCCAGGGGGTACGGGTACGCCGCCGCAAAGCGATCTCTTTAAGGCAGCAGCATTAGCAACTGTGTCCGCCACAGCCGGCGCCACCGCAGCCGCAACTGTCGTTCTCGCCCTCGACGCCGCCGGCGAGCCACCAGTTGTAGGCCTCGGCGAGCGTCGACCCATTAAAGCCCTCGGCGCGCAGACGGGCTACGCCGGCCTGCTCGCGCTCCGCGATGGCACGCCCCGCGCGCTCGTGATCGGGCGAAGAGAGCAACGCAAAGTAGTCCTGTTGCGTCGGCAGGTCGTAGCTACGCCGGAACGTCATCAAGTCGCGTGTCGCGGTCTCGGTTGTCATGGTCAGTGTCCCTTCGTTGCTTGCCCGCGAAATTAGATGCAGTTGTACATAGGTATTGTCGCATACGCGCGCAATAGCGCCGGGACCGGCGGGCGCGCCCTAGGACAATCGCATTATAAAAAAGCTTGCCAGAGAGGGGACAGGAGGCGATACTAGGGCCAAAAGGGTAGGGGGCAACGATGGACGCGGGCGCCACCTGTACGATCATGACGCATTTTGAGGCATTGGACGA
>JAABUJ010005997.1_pt1 | contig 11935 bp, 11 predicted proteins | sample 5559131 | NCBI WGS metagenome assembly JAABUJ01 (sample SAMN10711875, study PRJNA513366) | rock metagenome | isolation source: Antarctica rocks | place: Antarctica: Victoria Land, Mt New Zealand nord | collected 2016-01-07
GATCTTGACTAATTGATCTTGAGACCTCTTGGCTGCTGAGGCAGGGCGAGGGGCAGGAGGACGACCGGGCACCGAGCCGGGGCCAGGGTCATGGCGGTAGCGGGCGCGACGAGCCTAGCCGCAGCTAAGCACATGACCATAAGTTCGGCACGTTTTTCGCGTCTGGCTCACCCTCAGATAGGCCATGCCAGACTTGTGGACACCTGCTTAGTGACCTGTTCGTATTCACGCTGCTGCACCACACCACGGACGGCGCCTGGCATCGCCCGGCCCCCGAATCGCCGCGCCGCGAAGACCGCGCGGGCTGGCTCGTCGACCGCTCCGGGGTTCCACAACCACTGGAACGAAAAGTCGGGATAAGCCTTTGAGCTACGGGTCGGCGTGACCGTGTTTCTCCCACTCGCGGGCTTTGTGCTTGGCCGCCTCGCGATTATGGGCGATGTACACCTCCAGGCTGCGCAACGACGTGTGCCCGCTGAAGCGCTTGAGCTCGACCTCGGGTGTAGCCCTTGGCGGCGCGGGCGGTGATGGCCGTGTGGCGCAACTGGTGCAGGTCCCAATCGGGCGTGTACCGTTTCCAGAGGGTGTCGGCCTGGCGATAGGAGAGCCGCGCATAGCCCTCCGCCGTGAGATCGGCCTGGCGCGGGTTCCGGGCACGCCGCGCCGTGACGAAGAGCGGGCCGTGGGTCGGCTCGCCGCGCTCCTTCAGGTAGGCGTCGAGGTACCCCGACACGCGGCGGGAGAAGAACATCTCGCGCGGACGGTCGCCCTTGCCGTGGATGCGGATGCACCGCTCCATCCAGTCAATATCATCCACGTCGATGGTCAGGGCCTCGCGGCAGCGCAGCGCACCGTCGTAGATCAGCCAGAACAGGGCGCGGTCGCGCGTGTCGTGGATGGGATGCAGTCTCGCCTCGACCTGCTCCGGGTCCAGGGCGCGTGGTTCGCCCCGCACCTGCGGCCGGCGCTCCACGCCCATCAAGGGATCGTCCGCTAGCCAGCCTTGTGTCGCGCACCAGCGCGCGAAGCTGCGCAACGCGGCGTAGCGGCGGTTGAAGGTGCGCGCCGCCAGGTGCTCGTGTGCCGCCAGGTACGCGGACGCGACGCCGTGCGTCAGCGCCGAGACACGCTCATCACCGACATGGGCGAGCAGGGGCGCAAGGTCTTGGGCATAACTATCCCGCGTCCGCACGGCAAAGCGCGACCGTGCGAGGAAGCGGTCGATCGCCACCCGCACCGATGGGACGAGCGCAGTCGGCTGCGGCACGGGCGTCATTGTCTGTCTTTATCGCACATAACGCGTAGTATACGGCATCGACAGAGGGGATGCGTCACGCCTGGCGGATGCGCGCAAAAGGCGTTCTATCGCACAGAATGGCCGTTCTGTGCGATAGCGACACTGCCGTTGCCCTTCGGTGTCAGTCGTGTGCTATCATTGTGACTATGCAGACGGGACAGCACACCACTAACACCACTATCGCCATCGGTGCAATCATGCGGCACGGCATGCCTATGTCCATGCCCATGCGCAAGCCTCGTCTGCTTGCGCAAGGCGGGCCGTAGCGCGCCGCCAACAGAGCACGTAGAACGGACGAGGCACCTCGAGACATCGAGGTGCCTCTCTTCTTTTTGGGAGGGACAATGGACGAGCACATCGGCATATTTGTCGCGTGGCCGTATGCGAACGGCGACCTGCACCTCGGGCACATCGCCGGCGCTTATCTCCCGGCCGACATCTTCGCCCGTTTCCACCGCTTGCGTGGCGATCATGTGCTCATGGTCAGCGGCAGCGACGCGCACGGCACACCGGTGACGCTGCAGGCCGAGGCGCAGGGTATCCCGCCGCGCGCCTACTTCGAGCACTACCATCGCCGCTTCCTCGACGATTGGGTGCGCCTGGGCATCACCTTCGACCTCTTCACTCATACGGATACCGAGAGTCACGCCGCCGTCGCCCAGGGTATATTCCGCACGCTCTACGACGAGGGCTTGATCGCGCTCGGCGCGATGACGCAGCTCTATTGTGAGGCGGATCGCCGGTTCCTCCCCGACCGCTACGTGGAGGGGACCTGCCCGCACTGCGGCTATCCCGCCGCGCGCGGCGACCAGTGCGACAACTGCGGGCGCACCCTCGACGCCGCCGATCTCATCACGCCCCGCTGCCGCCTCTGCGGCCGCTCGCCAGTTCCGCGCGAAACCACCCACTTCTTCCTGGACTTGCCCGCGCTCCAAGGGCGGGTCCTCGCGTACATCGAGGCGCAGGGGCAGTGGCGCCCCAATGTGCGCAACTTCGCCCTCCACTACGTCCGCGACGGCCTGCGTCCGCGCGCCGTGTCGCGCGACCTGAGTTGGGGCATCCCCGTCCCGGTCCCCGGCTACGAGGGCAAGGTGATGTACGTCTGGTTCGAGGCTGTGATTGGCTACCTCTCCGCCAGCATCGAGCGCGCGCGGTTGCAGGGCGACCCGACGGCGTGGGAGGCATGGTGGCGTGACTCCGATGCGCGAGGCTACTACTTCATTGGCAAGGACAACATCCCCTTCCACACGGTCATCTGGCCGGCCGAGCTCATCGGCTACGACCCGACGCTTGCCCTGCCCTACGACATCCCCGCGAATGAGTTCCTTAACCTAGAGGGGGCGCAATTCAGCACCAGCCGCAATTGGGCCGTCTGGCTGCCGGAGTATCTGGAGCGGTACGCGCCCGACCCGCTGCGCTACTATCTGACGAGTGTCGCACCCGAGACCGGTGACAGCGAGTTCACCTGGCAGGGCTTCGTCGAGCACACCAACAATGAGGCGCTGGCGACATGGGGCAACTTGGTCCAGCGCGTCGTCAGTTTCGCCTACAGTCGCTGGGACGGACAGGTCCCTACGCCTGGAGACCTCGACGCGCGCGACACAGCGCTGCTCGACGCGATCGCGCGCGGGTTCGACACGGTGGGGGACCTCTACGCGCGCACCAAGTTCAAAGCCGCTCTACAGGAAACGATGGGGTTCGCGCGGGCCGTGAATAGGTACCTCGACGAGAAGGCGCCCTGGTTCCAGATCAAGGCGGATCGCGAGGCGGCCGCGACGACCATCTTCGTCGCCTTGCGCGCGATCGACTCGTTATCAATCTTGTTCGCACCGGCCCTCCCGTTCACGAGCGAGCGGGTGCGGCGTTTCCTGGGTCACGAACGACCGCTTTTCGGCCCATCGGCGATCGAGCGGATCGAGGAGACAGCACGAACGCATGAGGTGTTGCGCTATCATCCGTTGCCGGAAGAGGGGACGACGGACCGCTGGCGACCAAGCGCCATGGAGGCGGGACGCCGACTTGAGCGACCGAGCGCGCTCTTCGAGAAGCTGGACGACGCGCTCGTCACCCAAGAACGGGAGCGGCTACGGCAATCGGCCGAGGCTGTGCGGCGTTAAGGGGAGATCGCCGCACCATGGAGTACTATGTCGTCAAAACGTTCGGAAGAGGTGTGATGCTGTCCCCCATCGTCGCGCCTGATGGGGGCGATGCCCCCCATGAGAGGTGAGGTTATGTCCGTTGTGAGTTACCTACGCGCCGCGCCCAAAGTCGAGTTGCACGTCCACCTGGAAGGCGCGATCCAGCCGACCACGCTCTTGGAACTGGCCCGGCGCAACCACATCCCGTTGCCCGCCGACACCATTGACGGGGTGTGCCGCTGGTTCACCTACCGCGACTTCCCGCACTTCGCCGAGATCTACCTGACCATCACGCGCTGCCTCAAGACGGCGGACGACTACGAGTTGATCGCCCACGAGTTCGGGGCCGCGATGGCGCGCCAGAACGTCCGCTACGCCGAGGTCACCTTCTCGCCCGGCACGCACCGTGACCTCGGCATCCCGCACGACGTTTCTTTCGGCGGCCTGACGCGCGGGCGGGAGCGCGCCCGCGCCGACTTCGGCGTGGAGATCGCCTGGGTCTTCGACATCGTGCGCCACGTCCCCCTCGACGCGGACGGCCGCGCGCTGGCCGACTATGTGACGGACGCGGCCATCACTGGCCAGGTGGACGGGGTGGTGGCGCTGGGCTTGGGCGGAATCGAGCCTGGCCACCCGCCGGAGCCGTTCGCGCCCTGGTTCGAGCGTGCGCGGGCGGCGGGACTTCACAGCGCGCCGCACGCGGGCGAAACGGCCGGCCCCACGAGCGTCTGGGGGGCGTTGCACGCCCTGGAAGCGGAGCGCATTGGCCATGGTGTGCGCGCGAGCGAGGACCCGGCGCTGGTGGACTATCTGGCCGAGCGCGGTATCCCACTGGAGGTGTGCCCGACGAGCAACGTGCGCATCGGCGTCTACCCGGACCTGGCGGCGCATCCCTTGCCGCGCCTGCACGCGGCGGGCGTCATCGTCACGATCAACTCCGACGACCCGCCGCTCTTCAATACCACCTTGACCGATGAGGTCGTCCTGCTGGGCACCCCCTTCGGCCTGGGCGTGCCGGCCATCGACGAGATCCTGCTCAACGGCGTGCGGCACAGCTTCCTGGCGCCAGAACGCAAGCGGGAGATGGACGCGGCCTTCAGGGCCGAATTGGCGACCCTGAAGGCCGTCCACCTCGGTGGCGACGACGCGCCGTGATGACGGGAAGTTCATCGAGGGCTAGGAAGACGCCCGCCGGTGAGTGCGACGACCGGGGGAGGGGGGCGCCATGCCCGTCGATTTCCTGACGGACGAACAGGAGCGACGGTATGGGCGCTACGCCGGGGAGTTGTCGCCCGTCGAGCTCGCGCGCTCCTTCTATCTCGACGATGCGGACCGCGCGCTGATCTCCGGTTGCCGGACGCGATCGCGCGTGGCGAACTGCGCCCCCTCCGCGATCCGGCCGCGCGCGATGATCACGAGCCCTTCGAGCTGTAGCCTTCGGTCACGACTCTATCGGTCCGCGTATCTTCACCGGCAACCGCTCTTAACCCGACTTTTCGTTCCATTGGTTGCCAGACCCCGCTCCTTCGAGCGGCGCGCCCTCTACGCTAGGCGTTAGGCGGCAGACATAGCGGCAGACATAGGAGAATGTAACAACGTATGCAACAGAAGCTGCAACAATCGCCGGCGCGCCACACCATCGCCGTCGGCAGCGGCAAGGGCGGCGTCGGCAAGTCCACCGTCAGCCTTAACCTGGCGCTGGCCCTGGCCGCGGACGGCGCCGCTGTCGGCGTTCTCGACGCCGACCTCTACGGCCCCAACATCCCACTCATGGTTGGGTTAGCGCGCAACGCGTGGAGCACAGGCTGGACGATCGCCAGCAGGGAGCAGACGCCACTCCCGCCCATCGAGCGCTACGGGCTCAAGATCATGTCGGCTGGCTTCATCATCGCCGAGGACCAGCCGATGGGCGTCTCAGGGGCGACCGTGCGCATGCTGCTCACGCAGTTGCTCACGCAGGTCGCATGGGGCGCGCTCGACTACCTGGTCATCGACCTGCCGCCGGGGACCGCCGACGTGCAGCAGGGCCTGCTACAGACGATCCCTCTGTCGGGAGCCGTACTCGTCGTGACGCCGCAGGACGTCGCGCACCTCGATGGCAGAAAGGCACTGCGGCAGTACACCGATGCCAAGGTCCCGGTGCTCGGCGGCGTGGAGAACATGAGCGGCTTCGTGTGCCCGCACTGCGGCGAGATCAGCGACATCTTTGCGCGCGTGTCCGAGGCGCGCTCGATCTGGGCGCTGGGGGTGGACAAGCTAGGCGCGATCCCACTGGACCCGGCGCTGAGTCGGGCGGGCGACACGGGCCGCCCCCTGCTCGTCGCCGACCCGCACTCGCCCCAAGCCGCCGCCTTCCGCTATGTGGCGCAACGGCTGAAGGACAAGCTGGAGGTGATAGACTAACGGCATCTCTTTTCGTGATAAGGGGAGCGACGGACCCATGGAACAACCCGTATCAGACTCCGGCGCGCCTGACGCGTCTACATTGCATCAAGCGCTCGTCGACAAGCTCAAGAGCGACGGCTACATCCGCTCTCCGCGCGTCGAGGCGGCGTTCCGCGCCGTCCCGCGCCACCTGTTCCTGCCCCGCGTCGCGTTGGATACGGTGTACAGCGACACACACATCGTGACCAAGGAGCGCGACGGGCAGAGCATCAGCTCCTCGTCGCAGCCGGCGATCATGGCAATCATGCTCGAGTTGCTCGATCTACGGCCCCGTCAACGCGTCCTAGAGATCGGCGCGGGCACGGGCTACAACGCCGCCCTCATGGCGCACATCGTGGGCGACACGGGGCGGGTCGTCACCGTCGACCTCGATGAGGACATTGTAGCCGCCGCCCGCAGCCACTTACAGGTGGCGGGGTTCGAGCAAGTACAGGTCATGTGCGGCGACGGCGGGCTCGGCTTCGCAGACGAAGCGCCGTACGATCGCATCATCCTGACGGTCGGGGCGGCGGACATCGCGCTGGCCTGGCAAGAGCAGGTCATGGTGGGCGGGCGGCTCGTGCTCCCGCTGGAGATCACGCGCCTCCATTCTCTGTTCGCCGCGCAGCTCCTGCTAGCGTTCGACCGCGTCGACGATCACATCGAGAGCGTGGCCGTGCGCGAATGCGCCTTTGTGCGCCTGCGCGGCGCCTGCGCGATGCCGTCCGAAGAGCCTGTCGCCCTTGGCCCCGAGCCGGGTCTCAACCTTGTCACGAACACAGCCGGCGACGTGGACGCCGACGCCGTCTACGCCCTCTTGACCGGCCCCAGCCACGACGAAGAGATCGGCATGCGGGCGACGCCGCGCATGCTCTGGGGCCTGCATCTCTGGCTGGCCCTGTGCGAGCCGCGCTTTTGCGCCCTGTACGCGCTGGGGGATATGACGGAGCGTGGTATCGTGCCCGTCCTGCAACGACGGCGGGACAAGTTCATCGAAACAGTCGGGCTCTATGACGGCACGACCCTGTGCCTGCTGACGCATCCGCCCGACCAGCTACCGTCGCCTGCGCTTCCCCTCGCGCCGGATAGCCCGCTGGATCTCGTGGTGCGGCGCTTCGGCCCTAATACAACTCTCACGCAACGCTTGAGAGAACAGGCCGCCGCCTGGGAGGCCGCGGGGCGGCCATTCGCGTGGAGAGCGGACTGGACGGTCGAGAACCTACGGATTCGCGCCTATCCGCGCGAGGCGGCGTACACGCCGGCGGCGAACGAACTCGTCGTCGATCAGCGCTCGGCGCGGCTCGTATTCGCAATGGCAAACCAGGGCTCGTGAATTAGCGCAGGGGCGTCTGGCTATACGCCCCTGGAGTTTGGCTTTTCGGGAGGGGCATGAAAGAGGGCACAGAGTTGACGGTCCCTCCCCAACTCTGCGCCCCTTAGACGGCCTTGTAGCGGTCCTGAGGGTGTGTGGCTAGCGATCCGGCACGGCGACCGCGAACAGGGCGTCGGCCTCGTCCGCGTCGGGCTCCTCCGTCACGCCGGCGGTCTCGCCCGCCGTCGCCTCGTCGTCCCTTTGTCCCCCGAGAGCGAGCGCTCGGACGCGTCGCCCTCCGGTCCCGGCCAGGTGGAGCAGTAGCGCGAGGCTGAGCGCTGCGTCTGGGAGCGCGCGGCGAACAGGCAACGGGCACAGGAGCGGCAGCGCAATCAGGGTCGAGACCGTGACCGCTGGGACCACGACCGTTACACCAGACCTGTTAGTCGAGAACGACTCCAAAATGCACGACCCTCTACTTATGGCTAGCATGGGCGCTGATTGCGCTGTAAACTAGGGGCTATGAAAATGGACCCGATGCCGCTCACCTTTCGCCCTCTGGCGCTGGCTGATCTGGTCCTCATGCATGGGTGGTTCGCGCAGGCCCACGTCGCGGAATGGTACCGCGACGAGGCCAAGCTGTCGTATGAAGGCGTCGTGGCCAAGTATGCTCCGCGGATACAAGGCCACGAGCCGGTCCGTGCCTTCATCATCGCCTACGGCAACCACCCCATTGGCTACATCCAGGTCTACATGGTCCGCGACTACCCAGACTACAGGGCCTACATCGACATCGACGATGGCACGGCAGGGGTTGACCTCTTCATTGGTGATCCCGCCTACGTTAACCGGGGCTTAGGCGGACCGATGCTCGCGCTCTTTCTGCGCGCTATCGTCTTTGCGTCCGCTGATGTGACGGGCTCCCTAATTGATCCTGAAGTAGCGAACGCACGGGCAATCCGCAGCTACGAAAAGGTTGGGTATCGGCACATGACAACCATCGAAGACAGGCAGAACGCGCGCCCTGTACACCTGATGTACCTTGGCAAGGATGATGATGCGATGATAAGGCGCGATGGGCGCCCGACGGGCAACGCAGGGTGACAAGCTGCATGATCGTCGGAAGCTCTGGCTACCGATACACCCCGCTGTGAAGATGTGTGAAAGATGATGAGAGGCGTGGAGAGAAGGGGTGCAGGGGGTTGTAGGACATAGAAACCCTGCCCCCTGTACGGCCCTCGTGGCGCGTCTGAGGGCCGTGTCTAGTGGTCGGGCGCGACGGCCGCCGCCAGAAGATTGTCCTCGAACGGATCGGGCTCCTCCGACGCGCTGCTCTCGCCCGCCGTGGCCTCGTCGTCGTCCTGGCCGCCAGTGGGTGCGCGGCCAGACTCGTCGCCCTCAGAGTTGTTTGGCTCGTCGTCGTCGAGCGCGTCGTCGAACTCCGGGGCCTCTAGCGGGCCGCCCAGGCGCGGCAGGCCGAGCGGGGGTATCCAGCTCTCGCCCCGCGCCGGCGCGCGGCCCTTGACCTCGGGATCGTCATAGTAGCGACGCTGGGTGAGGCGCGCGGCGGGCTTCTGCGGCATCTTCACCAGCAGCTCGTCCTCCCGGATATTCATCACCTCGTCGGGCGTCAGCAGCGCCCGCTTGGTCTCGCTCTGACTGGCGCCGCCCCGATCGGTGGTGACGTGGAAGCGTCCGCGCTGGACGTTGCTGCTCTGTGCCACTTCCGTTGCTTGCCCCAACACCGACTCGCTGAACCACTTGGCGTCGTCGTCGACCATGTTGCTCAACCCTATCTTGGTGCCGCACGCCGCCTTGATGGCGATGAAGCCCTGCTCGTCGTAGGTCTCGACGGCTTGGCCGGTGGTCTGGAAGACGTAGACGCCGTAGACGCCGGCGCTGCGCAGCAGGTTGAGCGCCGAGGTGAAGCGCGGCACGAAGCCAATGTGGCCCCACTCGTCGCCGTAGATCATCACGTCCTGTGTCAGGGCGCCGCCCGGCGACATGCGCGCCGTGGCGCCGAGGGTGCGATACACGTCGAGGAAGAAGCTGGCGGTGAGGGGGCGCAGCTCCTCGATCATGTCGGGGTCGAGCGCCAGGAAGATCGCGACGGGCTTGCCCTCCCCGCTGCCCAGGCGGGACAGCTTGATTTCGTGCGTCGAAGTCGTGGCCTGGATAGTCGGCTCACTCAGCAGCATGAACTTGGGGCTGATCTCGCTCCACACGCTGCCCAGGAGCTTGCTGTTCTTTTCGAGGTTCGCCATGAAGCCACGCGCCAACTTGCGGGCCTGGCGCGACGGGCTCACCCTGAGCTTGGCGATGACCCAATCGGCGCTGTGGCCGTTGAGGAGGTCGTCGAGGTGCGCGAGCGTGACGGTCGCGCCGGTCGGGTCTTTCGCTTGCAGGTGGAAAATGCCGGCCATCATCACGTCGCGCGCCCAGTTGTCCCAGATCGGCTCCTTCTCGTTGGCCCCGGTGTTCCTGATCCAGGCGTTGCACCAGAGGGCCGTCAGGAGCGGGCTGACGCAGCACGAAAGGGGGTTATAGCCCATCGAGGTCGCCGGCGAGCCGAAGTTGACCACCCAAATCTCGTAGTGTGTCGAGAGGTGCGTGTAGGCTTTCTGCAGCAGTTCGAGCTTGAGGTCGGGGATCACGAGATCGCGTGCGCCGGTCTCGCGCAAGAGGTTGGCGAGGATGAAGCCGCTCGTCTTACCGGAGCCGATGGGGCCGATCAGCAGGACGTTGAGCACTTGCAGGGCGCGATCCAGGGCGACGCTCACGCCGTCGCGCGTGCCCAGGAGGAGCGGAGCGCCCTGATAGGCCACTGTCCGCAACTCGGCCCGCGTCATCCAGCGCGCCGATCCGTGCGCCGTGCTCGGCTTGAGCGGGCGCGGCCGGGTGTAGAAGAACCAGAAGCCGCGCCAGCCAATGACACCCAGGAACACCAGGGGCACGAGGAGTTCCATGGCGATGGCGCCGCCCAGGCCGCCGTGCGCGCGCGTGTGCAGCCAGGCGTAGCGGGCGTCGATGTCGTGCGTCCACGCGCCCCACTCGTAGACGCGCTGATGGGGATTGGTCAGCGTTTGGGTGCTGTCCACCACCAGCTCGACGGGGTACGCGAGCCACACGTAGAGGTGGCGGTAGGCGGCCTGGGGCAGGCCCAGGAGCCAGAGCAGGGCGAGCGCGCCCAGGGCGTAGAGGGCCAGGCGACTGCGCCGGGGCAGGCGAGCGACACGCCCGCGAAGACCGGCTACTTGGAAAAGAATGGCGGGGCGTTGCGCCTTATTCATCGCCATGCCCCCCGTCGCCTATGTCCGGGCGGCCGGCCGCAGCGTGGTCGTCGATCAGCCCACGCGCCGCTTCCAGATCACCTGTACGTCGGTCGTGTTGCCGTCCGGCGACCGGATCACGCCGGCTAGCGACAGGGGATACGCGGCGACGAGTTCCCACCCGTCGGCGCCCATGCTGTTCATCATCCGCTCGTACTCTTTCATCTCCCGTGGCGGTATGACATCGGTGTGGTACTGCCACATTCCCGCCGCCGGCGTGCCCGGTCTGTACTGCTGCTGCGTGTTGGCCACTATTCGTCCCTCCATCGTGCGGGGCCGGCAACGCGAGGAGGCGTGGCCCGACCCGATCCACTAGCGTCCCTTCCAGCGTAGAGGGAAGGTAGCCGACGTGTCCAGTCGCGTCGAGGTCGGCCAGGCGCAGCTTGTGCGCGAGCAGCGCGTCCATCAGCTCCTCGTGCGCGAAGCCCACTGCCGCCGCGATCGCGGCCGCGTCGCGGTCCGCTGGTGGCAAGCTCTCCCGCACCTGGCACCACAGGTGGTAGCGGTCGATGGTCTCTTCTCGCGTCCAGCCCTCCTCGTCGGGGCTGGCAAGCAGGCCAGCCGGGCGCGGTTGTCCGTGCCACAAGGCGGTCAGGTCGTCGGCGGCCATCTCCGCGCTCAACGTCAGGAACGTGCGCGTGGACGGCAGCCCTACCACCTTGACGCCTCGGACGAGGCGGCGGCCGTCGCCGCTGCCCCAGGTGAGCGCCCACACGATGGAGCCGCCGCCAACCAGGGTAATGAGGAGCGAGAGTTGGGTGACGAGCATTGCCGCCACCAGCGTCACCAGCGCGATCCCAAGCGCGGGCAGGAGCATGCCGCCCGCGCGCCCGTCGTGGTCCTGTGCCTCGCCGGCGATGCGCGAGAACTCGTACCAGGGCATCCAGGTATGCCACTGGACGCGCGCCTGAAACTTGGGCCGCCTCATAGGCTTTCTCATGATGTACCTCTCTAAACGGGGATTCCCGCGATCACTTAATGCCCTTCGTTGCCCATTTCTTGACGGCCCCTATGGCCGTACCCACGCCAGCGTCGGTGATGGACGAGGCGACGGCGCCGATGGTGGCCCCGGCCCCTCCGACGAGACCGCCGACGACGGCGGGCATCTTGTAGAGCAGCAGCGTGAGACCGAGGGCGCCGAGCGCGGCCGAGAAGCCGCCGAACTCGGACATGGGGCCGCCGGCGGCGAACATGAGCGCGATCAACTTGAGCGCCACGGCGTAGCCCACCGGCCAGAGCGCGATGCTGATAAATGTCTTGGCCCAACTCTTGGCGATGGTGTCGAAGTACGGGCTGACAAACAGGGCGAGGCAGAGCGGGCCGACGATGTAGAGCCCGCCCAGGATGCCCTCCCCGAACATGCGGATCACGACGGAGAGGACCACGATGACCCACCCCACGATCAGCACGATCACGTCGAGGATGCCCGTGAACG
>JAABUJ010005998.1_pt1 | contig 11935 bp, 11 predicted proteins | sample 5559131 | NCBI WGS metagenome assembly JAABUJ01 (sample SAMN10711875, study PRJNA513366) | rock metagenome | isolation source: Antarctica rocks | place: Antarctica: Victoria Land, Mt New Zealand nord | collected 2016-01-07
CATTGTTAATATGTGCGCGGGTTCGAATCCGGGATCGACCGCGCGCAGATGCACGAAGCTCTTCATCAGCAGGACGGCACCGATTAACAGAACGATGGATAAGGAAACCTGCCCAATTACGAGCACTCCGCGCGTGCTTACCCCAAACAATGTGCCGCGACCGGTGGTCAGGCTGTGTCCCGCACCCACACCGCTCTCTCGCAACTCGGTCACTAGGTCCCGGCGCGAGGCACGCAAAGCCGGAGCTAGGCCGAACAGAATGCCGGTCGTGATAGAGAGAGCAACTGTGAATGCTAGTACCGAGCCGTCAAGACGGATCGATACAAAGCCAGGCATATTGAGGGCGCTCACGTGTTTGATACCGGTGAGTGCCCATATTGCAAATGAAACGCCGATGATCCCGCCTCCAACCGCCAACACCAGGCTTTCAGTCAGCAGTTGCCGGACCAGCCTGCCCCTGTCTGCACCCACTGCCGCCCGTAGAGCGAATTCGCGAGATCTGGATGTTGAACGCGCGAGCAAAAGCCCAGCCACATTAGCGCATGCAATCAGGAGGACGAAAGCCACAGCCCCAAATAGAATCAAAAGTGTTGGGCGTAGACCTGCTACAAGCTGAGCCTGCAGCGATGTCACATGTAGTCCAAGGCCGGGTCGAGCATCCATATTGTCCGGGTGTGCACGAACATATTGCTGGTTTAATACGTTGAGTTCGGCCTGCGCTTCCTTCAAACTGGCTTCCGGCCTCAATCTTGCAAACGCATTCAGAGGGGTGACATAACGCCAGAACCGAGGAGGTAACATCGACCATTCCGTAGGTCTTGTAACCCATACCTCGGTGTCTGTAAAGGGAAAGGCAAAATTCGGAGGCAGTACGCCTACTATCGTGTAAGGCAGAGCGTTGAGTGTCACCGATTTGCCGGCAATCTGCGGATCGCCATTGAAACGACGCTTCCAAAGTCTGGAGCTGATGATCATGACAGCAGGACTTCCGGGAGCGTCTTCCTCGGAAAGAAAACTGCGGCCCACGACCGGCCTGACTCCCAGAGTGGTGAAGAAGTTGGCTGATACGCGTGCGCCTTTAAGCGCCTCCGGTCCTCCAGGGCCGGAAAGTGACATGTCTTCCTCAAATTTCAGGTACGCTGCGACTGAGTGAAAGGACCGAGCAGTCTTTCGTATCTCCTCTAATCGCATCGGTAAGACAGAGCCGTCACGCTCGCCCTCACGATTATTGTCGACGGAGATCCGTACCAGCTGCTGAGGTTCCGGATACCGGAGCGGCGTCAGAAGCGTACCGCGTATGACGGTAAAAATTGCGGTGTTACCGCCGATCCCAAGAGCGAGCGTGAGCACGGCCGTTATGGTGAAAGCGAGATTTTTCCGCATTGTCCGGATTGCATACCGCACGTCCTGCAAGCTCGTTTCGAGGAAGGCTAAGCTGCTCATTCGATATACCTCCTCACGGATTGAGGTTGAATTGCCGAGTTTTCTTCTCGCGGCTGAGTATGCTTCCTCCCGTGACATGCCGCGGCCTATGTTGTCTTCTGTCTCGGCTTCCAGGTAGAACTGAAGTTCTTGAGCGTTTTCCGAAAGTCGCTTTGCTCGACGAAAAACACTAATCCACCGCATATCGTGCTTACTCCGTAGCCGGTTTCAGAATGCGGCTTATCCCAACGACCAGCCGTTCCCATCGTGACGTCGCGGCGGCCAACTGCTTGCGACCGGCTGCAGTAAGGCGATAGTACTTTGCTTTCCGATTGTTTTCAGAAGTACCCCAGAATGATGCTATCCATTCGCGGTCCTCCAGCCGATAGAGCGCCGGGTAAAGAGACCCGTGCTCCACTTGAAGCACTTCCTCCGAGCCCTGCTCAATTATGCGAGCGATCGTGTGACCATGCGCAGGACCAAGTATTAGAGTCTGAAGAATGAGCATGTCCAGTGTTCCTTGCAACATGTCACCTTCCGGCCTGCTTCGTTTAGCCATAGCTCTGTGATTATTCTACAGGAGGCTCTATATGTTCTTCTAGCGGAGGTACCACAATGATCTGTGGAATTTCGAGTGCTATGCTCTCCGGTTCCACTAGACGTGCTAATAATGAGTTTTATCTGAGGATTGTGAAGTACGGCTGTCGGTAAAGTGATCCTTGGCCTGCGCGAAGATCAGCTCAAAGACTCTTCGGAATGAACTTCGTGGACTGCCAATCAACTGTTCCAAGGTGGAGGCTCCCAAAATAGACTTCCAGGGCATTGTCAGAGCCCTGTAAAAGGCCCACGGGCTGATCTCTCAACACCTCCGTGATGAAGATCTCCCGATTCTTCCAACGTATTGTTCCGTTTCGCCGAATCGGTCTGACTATATAAGGCTCTTGATAAGTAATCGCGTCCAGCTTCGCTGGGAACGCTTTTTCACTCGGCGAATACATTGAAAGTGGCGTCTTCATTCCAAGAGCTTGGTGAGGGCGTTCGCGATTGAACGATAGTGTGAACTCCTCAAAGCGTGCTTGTTGCGCCAAAAGAGTTGGTGCTGGCGGACTGGCGGTGTCTTCTTTTAGTGTTCGATGCATCCGTTCATGGCGCCCATTCTGAGTCGGTTTGCCGGGGTCGATCCTCTCGTGAACGATTCCAAGTTGCATCCACTTGATGGACAGCTTGCTGATCCCTAAACCGCTGATCGAGCTGAATGGGGTGCCGTTGTCCGTTCGTATGCGTTCCGGTATTCCATACTTTCGCATGAGCGCATCACAAATCCGGTCTACGTCGTCGTGGCCCAAGCTTTTGATAGCTTGACAGTGGAGAATGAAGCGGCTGAACGCATCCGTTACAGTGAACGTGTCACAGCGCTCTCCACTGGCGCAATCAAAACTTCCTTTGAAATCCATACACCAGACCTGGTTCGGCCTGATCACCTCCACTAAGGCAAGCCTGAATGGGACGACTCTCCGTCGCCGAGGCTTGCGCGTCACTCGCGCTTTTCGTAAGATCTCGTGAATCGTGCTGGCGGCTGGCCAGTTGAATTGCGGCTCTGATTGCAGCAGCCTTACTTTCAGCTTCCTTGCACCCCAAGTCGGATGCTTTGCGCGAAGCGCCAATATTCGGTCGATGAGATCTTTCGGCGTGGCCCGCGGACTGACCTTTGGTCGGCGGCTCATATCTATAAGAGCAACTGGGCCGCCATGACGATAACGATCTCGCCATTTGTAACCCGTCTTCCGCGAAATGCCGAAAGCACGGCACAAAGCAGTCATTGACTCTTCGCTTTTCAGCAGTTCCGCTATGAACTTCACACGTTGATCTAACACTCGACTCTCTTCCCAAGGCATCCGCCGCATTCTCTGCTACATCGCCCTTGTCGAGTCCATCCCGAAGTCACCCGTGTCCCTGGCCCAGATTGTTACCGATGTTCCCGGGCCATACAAAACGCCATCCTTCCCACGCCGCAGCCAAAAAGCGTGTCTGCGTCTCCCATCCTCAGCGGGCCGTTCCTTCCCGCAACGCCCTGTACGCTTTTGAATGAGGCTGCGCCGTCCAAAAGCTCAGCCTTCACGTAGCTGGCCGTCAAGAGCGCCTCCGCAACGCCGTGAACCGATCACCACTAGGGGGGACCTGCGCCTTGACGGTTGAGCCGTGATGCAAGAACGTCCAGTGGGGAATAGCGCCGACCGCAGGGAGGATGAGCGCCGGTACAGGGATGACGAGAGCATCACGAATCAAAACAGAGGAGACTATCTTGGATCAACACTTCCGTTATTTTGTCGGGATTGATTGGGGAACACAAACTCATTGCGTTGTATTGCTCGATGGCGAGGGACGAGCGATCGAGCAATACAACGTCGCCCATAGTGGTGAGGGTCTGTTTACCCTCGTGGAAAGACTCAAGCAGCGAACGGGCTGTGAGCCAGTTGAAGTGGCTGTCGCCGTTGAAGTCGCTTGGGGGTGCTTTAATCGAAACGCTCGTGGAGAATGGCTTTAGCTTATTCTCGATCAACCCGAAGCAAGTGGATCGGTTTCGCGACCGGTTCACGGTAGCAGGAGCGAAGGACGACTCCCGAGATGCTTTGGTATTGGCCACCTCTCTAAGGACGGACCGAAAGAGCTACAAGCGTATCGAGGTGGAATCTCCAGAAATCATCCGACTACGGGAGCTTTCTCGATTTGAGGAGGAGTTAAAAGTAGAGCTTCGGCGGGCCACCAACCGTTTGTGGCAGCAGCTCCATCGCTACTATCCACAGCTGCTCAGTCTGAGTCCCGCTGCCGATGATAGATTCGTTTGGGACCTGCTGAGTGAGGCCCCAACTCCGGCTCAAGGCGCGGACATTAGCCGTATCCACATAGAACGTATTCTCGCCACTCATCGGATCAGGAAGTTCTCCGCTAACGAAGTGCTTTCAACCCTGAAAGCCACTCCGCTTGTGCTAGCCCCCGGAGCAGGCGAGGCGGCCGCTGAACACGTCTTGCTCTTACTTCCGCAGATCAAGCTGCTCGATCAACAGCTTCGAGATGTGAGTCGACTCATCGGCCAGGTCCTCACCACGTTGGCGAAATCCAACGCCGAAGATGGCGTATCGCCATCAGATGCGAGTTTGATCCTTTCCATTCCCGGAATCGGGCCGGCAGTTGCCTCAACACTTCTGACGGAAGCCTCTCGGCATATACGAGAGCGTGACTATCAAGCTTTGCGTTGCTATGCCGGGACAGCGCCGATAACCAAGCAAAGCGGAAAAAGGAAAACCATAATCATGCGGAACGCCTGCAGTGTCCGACTGCGCAAAGCCGTTTATCACTGGGCATCCACCAGCATCAACTGCGATAGCAGAAGTCGCCAGCAATATGATGCCTTGCGAGCATCCGGACATCATCATGCGCGCGCCTTACGTGGCCTTGCCGATAGACTCCTTGGAATATTAGTGTCGATTTTGAAGCACCACACGAAATTCAGCCATTTGCGCCGCCAATCCTCTTCTGCAGCGTAGCGCGCCGGCCATCCGTTGGTTCATGGGTCATCATCGCAGGCGCTGAAGTGATTCTCTAAAGGTTGTCTCCCTCCGACCTACTCCTGGCGCAGCGTTTCGGTCGGATCGATGGAAGCGGCTCGAAAGGCGGGCAGCGAGGCGGCAAGCAAACCGGTGATGGTCAGAGTGAGGCAGCCTGCAAGCAACAATCCGGCTGCGCCTTGACTGGTGACGAACGCAACACCGGCCAGCAGCCTTTGCGCCGCCACGCTAAGGGCCGCGCCTGTAACGAGGCCAATCGTGATCAGCAAAACCGCTTTGCGAATCACAACCGATAACACTTGGCCGGGTGCGGCCCCTAACGCCATGCGAATGCCAAATTCACGTCTCCGCATTTCGACTGAATACGCGAGCGTTCCGTAAAGCCCGATGGCTGTTAACAGCAGCGTAACGCCCGCAAAGCTCGAGAGCAGGACGGAGGGAAAACGGAGACGGCCCAGGCTGACGGAAGCCAATTCATCCATCGTTCGGACATCGTAAATCGGCGCCTGCCGGTCCAGACCGGCAATCAGCGTACGTACGGAATTTTCCAGCGCTCGCGGCGGCCCGGAAGTCTTGAGAATCACTGAACCAAAAAACCAGGTCAGTTGCTGATACGGGAAGTAATAGATGGGTTCGAAAGCGGGCGCAAGAGGGTTCTGCCGCGCGTTCGCGACAACTCCCACTATTTCCCTGAGCCTCGTTCCTTCTTTGGCATTGGTTGCGCCCGGCTCGATCCTTTTGCCAAGCACGCTCTCGCCCGGGAAGAACTTGTCAGCGAACGCCTGATTCACCACCAGCACCGGGGGACTGTTTGCATCGTCATGCTCGGTAAACGACCTGCCCTTCAGCAGCCGAATCCCGAGTGTCGAGAAATAATCAGGCGACACAATCGAAATAGCGCTGTGCGGCCGGTTGTTCGGCCGCTGCCGTCGCTCTTCGATATCAAACGAGACTGACATTTGATCGCCCGTCAACGGCAAAACTGCTCCCGTAGCGGCTTGCTTGACGCCTGGCAGGGCCCGCAAACTCGTCAACATATGATTCCAAAATGCAAGCTGCTGTTCTCTTCTGGGGTAGGCGCTGTCCGATAAACCGACGCTGAACGTCAGAATGTGGTCGGGTTCAAACCCTGGATCGCGATGCGCTAAATGGATGAAGCTGGCCATGAGTAATTCAGCTCCGGTCAGTAACGTCAGGCTCAGCGTGATCTGTGAAATGACCAGCATGTCTCGAAGGCGCATGCTGCGGCCGGTGACACTGCGAGACCCATCCCGGAGAACTCTTTCCAGATTCAGGCGAAAGCTTTGAACGGCGGGCACGATGCTGAAGGCGATGCTCGTGAGGAGCATCAATCCAACGGCAAAAGCGATTACCTGCCACCTCAGCTTCGACTCTGGAAGGCGCGGAATCACGTCGCCGGCCATGGTAGAAGCGACGCGAAGAAAGAGAGCAGCGGCCACGAGGCCGAATCCGCAACCGATCGAGCCAAGCGCGAGGGTTTCCCAGAGCCACTGACGGAGAATTGCGGACGGGGATGCGCCTAAGGCGGCCCGCATTGCGAACTCCTGGCGGCGCTCAGAGCCGCGTACCAGCAGCAGATTGGCTACATTCGCACAGGCAACCAGCATAAGCAGCCCGACGGCTCCGCAAAGAATTAGGATAGGCGTTTTGGTATCGCCGACGATGGCGTCCAGGGCTGGGTGAACCCACGTCGCACGATTGTTGCCGTCGTCATCCGGGTATTGCCTTGCCAAGCTGACGGCGATCGCATCCATCTCTGCCTTTGCCCGTTCTAGCTTCACTCCGGCCGCCAATCGTCCCATAGCATCCAATACACGGGAGCCGCGCTGGATGGAAAGCGGATGGCCTTCGACGCTTACTGAATCGTCGGCCAGAGTAACCCAGACTTGAACGCCGGGATTCTGCGGCGGAAACTGAAACCCGGCGGGTGCCACGCCGGCTACTCTGTAACCTCTGCCATTGATGGAAACTATTTGTCCCGCGACATTCGGATTCCCGCCGAAGTGGTCTTGCCATAAGCGATAGCTCAAGACTGCTGCGTGCATGCCTGGCGCTTCGTCCTGAGCGCGGAAGCCTCCGCCATGCAACAGTGTCACCCCGAGCATGGGGAACAGATCCCAGGAAACGATCTCTCCCTGCAATTGAACCGCCGGCACTTTGGCGGTGAGCGTGAACTGTGAATCACGATAAGAGACCAGGTGGGAAAAGACTTTATTCTGCCGCCTAAAATCGAACAAATCGGGATAAGAAAGGCTGTCCGGTGCCGGCACGCCCGGATGAGTCTTGGTGCCGCGGGTGGATTGAAACGACACCAGCCGGTCTGGATCTGCGTAAGGTAGTGCATGCAGGAGCACGGCGTAAGTGATGCCGAAAATAGTGGTGCTGGCGCCGATGCCGACGGCCAGCGTTAGCCCGATCGAGATCGTGAACGATGGCTTCCGGCGCAGCTGTCGAAACGCAAGGACGGTATCGCGCCAGAAAGTGTCGATTTGAGGAAAGGCGCGTTTTTCGCGCAGGTCCTCCTGCAGGGCAGTTTTTCTGCCAAATTGGCGCAGGGCCGCAGAACGCGCTTCCTCTTCCGTCATGCCTTGCGCGGTAAAACGGCTCACCAGCATCTCTATATGAAGCCGAATCTCTTCGTCTGTCTCCCGGTCCCGCGCAACGCGGCCGCCCAGGCTGGCTGCTAAGCGAGACAAAAGCGTTCGGAGTTGAGTCAGCATTTACCTCTCCTGCGGCCTCATGCGCAGCATTCGTGTAATCACATCAGCCATCCGCTCCCAGCTCTCGGTTTCGCGAGCCAGCTGTTTCCGCCCGGAGACGCTGATCGAGTAAAACCTGGCCTTCCGGTTGTTCTCCGAAGTCCCCCATTCCGACTCGATCCAACCCTTCTGCTGCAAACGAATCAGCGCCGTGTAAACCGTTCCCTCATTCAGCCGCAGAAGCTCGTCGCTCAGCTGTTCAATGCGCCGGGCAACTCCATACCCGTGTTGCGGACCCAGTGCCTCCAGAGTCTTCAAAACCATAAGGTCCAGCGTCCCTTGCAGCACTTCAGGTTTGTCGTTCGGCAGAATTTTCTTTCCTTTGCACTTTGCATAGGAGTCTAGCACAATTCCTTTGGATATTGAATAGGAGCGCAGTCCTACACGCTGTATCCCACTCGTCCATCGGCGCTGCCACTGAAACACCCTTACATGGGGCCGTCCCAAACCGTCTCGATGCTGCAGGGCTGACCGAACTAGCTCCTCTTCTGGTGCTTTTATAGGGCCTTTGCGAGGCTAACGCGCAATAGTCGCGACAAGATTTGCGGAGAATGCAGTTGCAAAGGCGTGGGGAGTCCCCCCTTTGATCCGTCTGCGAATCGAGAGTAGTGCGCTTCTCCTTCCCCATGCCACTTATATGCTCCGGGCTTCAGAAATCAAGGGACCTGCCCTAAAGGGTTTCGGCTCCCCCACCAGTTTTCGCAAGCGAAAAACGGGCCGCTAGCGTCCCTCTGGCGGTCCCCCCGAAAAAGTCGCAAGCGACTTCAGGAACCCTTGATTTCTGAAGACCCTCCAACATCGCCTCTGGCCATGGAAGGTGAAGCCACCGAAATGCTTCAGCCACTTTCACCCCAAAGGAACAACCATGACAACCACAACGAACACCCAGAACCGCAGCGTTGAACTAGCCGCAGATGCACTGAACACGCTTATCAAGGCCTTGGAAGCCGGTAATAGTGAAGCACTCACAAATTATCTGAGCGTGATGGCGCGCTTTTATCAATACTCGTGGAACAACTGCCTTTTGATTTCATTGCAACGTCCAAACGCGACCCATGTAGTCGGTTTTCATGCATGGCACAAGTTCGGGCGCAGCGTGCGGAAAGGCGAGAAAGGAATCATGATTCTTGCCCCGGTTATTGTTAAGCGCGAGGCCTCAGATGAGCACAACACCACAAACGACAATGCAACCGTTCAGAAGAAACTTGTAGGCTTCCGCGCCGCTTACGTGTTCGATGTTTCCCAGACCGAAGGCGCAGAACTCCCCGAGTTTGCCACAGTCGCCGGAGAGGCAGCCCAGCAAATCGAGATGTTAAAGCGCTTCATTCATTCGCGTGGAATTGAGCTTCGGTATGACGCCGCAATCGCACCCGCCAAAGGTCTTTCACAGGGTGGCCGAATCGCTATCGCGCCAGGTCTTACGTCAGCCGATGAGTTCTCAGCTTTGGTACATGAGACAGCGCACGAAATGCTTCACCGCGACGAACGCCGCAAGGAAACCACTCGCACAATTCGCGAAACCGAAGCCGAGGCCGTTGCATTCGTCGTTTGCAAAGCCAGCGGACTCGATACCAACACCGCCGCTTGTGACTACATCAAGCTCTATAACGGCGATGCTGCAACGCTGTCCGCTTCTCTGCAATTCGTCCAGACCACAGCAGCAGCAATTCTAAACAGCCTTGAACAGGCCAAGGAGGAATGCGCGGCGTAAGCCGCGCTTCCCTGCCCCGATGTTCACAACTTCCCGACCGCACAAGCAAAGTAGAAAGGAAAAACGTATGGCAACATGGAGCCCCGCTTTTGTCCTATCAGGCGAACGCCGGATGGCTTCGGCGCAAGCCGCTGCAAAAATGATGGGAAGGTCATCGACTTTAACCTGTCATCCTCGCCGCGCTCAGCCTTGGCCCACACGACATCGCAGAGTTCTTCCCCAACCTTCATGAGAACTGTTTCATCCCTTTATCGTGACTCCGCGTGACGCCGCCGATTTATGCTAAAAAGCTACGATGAAAGGAAGCCGCTATGACGATTGAAATTCACAGACCGGAACTGGAAGCCTTGATCCTGCAACGCATGAAAAGCGGTGGATTTCATAATGTCGAAGACGCTTTGATGCAGGCGTTGCAAACGTCCCCGGTGGTTGACGAGCATGAGGAAAAATCCTGCGATCAACGGACCGGAGCCGATCTTATTAAGGCTTTGCAGTCCTCGCCATACCGGGAACTGGATATCGAACCGCCGCGCTTTCGTTCACCCATGCCCGCGCGTGACGTGACCTTCTGATGGCGTGGCTTCTCGACACTAACATTCTTTCGGAAATTCGGAAACCAAGGCCAGAACCCAAGGTGCTGGCTTTTATCGCTGGAATGCCACTGGATGAACTTTACATCAGTGCTGTGACGCTTGCGGAACTTCGCTTCGGGATTGACTTGTTGAGTCCCGCCAGCGCGCAACGGACTGACCTCTCTCAATGGCTCACGCATGCAATCCGGCCCATGTTCAGCGACCGCGTGCTGCTCGTGACCGAAGACATTATGTTCCGGTGGCGCGTTCTGATGGAAGATGGCCGCAAGACCGGCCACACCTATTCACAGCCAGACCTCATCATCGCCGCCACAGCCCTGCAACATGGCTTTACAGTTGTCACGCGCGACCGCAGCGATTTTGATATGGCACGCGTGCCGGTTCTTAATCCGTGGGAAACCAAGTAGCTGCCACGGTTGCACAAAGGGGGTCGGGAAAGACAACGGGAGTGAGGCGCATTCACTCATTTCTTCTTTCAGGCGACCCTGAAATTGTCGTTCTCCTCACCAAAGCTCTGCGCTATCCGCACTATAGAAATCTACTTTCAACGACGAACGTTCACGCTGCATATCGTGCGCCTTCGCCTGAATCTGTTGATTATGTGAGTTGTTGGGATCGCCATAAAGGCTGATGAACAGCTGATTTACTTGGCTTCTGCTTATTGCATTTAAAATGTGCTCGTCGGATTCGCCCAGTGACAGGCCATAGATAAACAGCGGGTCTTGCGTGTTGGATAGAGTGTTGAAGCAAAACCGCAGATAACGGCTGCTCTGTATATGGACGAGCTTTTGTTGGTTATACCCTTCGCACACGAACAACGGTGCGTGTCCGTCAGCGATGCGACTGGCAATTTGTTGGATTAATCGGCCTCCCTCACCCTCGAAGTATTTAATTTTTTCTAGTCTTCCGTTGTCCTGAAACAGATGTAATGCGCCATGAAGATAAAGAACGCCTTGGTTCGGGAAGTCCGCCCATTCTAAACCGTTGTCACCTTGCTTAAATCCATCAGTGAATAAGTTGGACAATCCTTTGCCAGATTGAACGAACGCCCAATACAACAGCAGATCGTAGTTCACAGTAAACAGACGGCCAAAGTTGCGAAGGAACAGGGCTGTCGTTTTTATTCGATCCTTGTCGACCTCGAAAATGTGCGCCGGATGCGTAGACTGGATTGCTTGAATCAGAGCATCTTTCAAAAAATCTGCATCATGGCGTAAGATCTCGCTGGTCCCGTTGCCCCATTCGTAGATGTCGGCAACTTCCGCAGCGATCTCAAGGTTACGGATGGCTACTTCGAAATCCACAGTTTTCAGCACATCGAAAACACGTTCTACTTTTGGAGCCTTTGACCAATCGACCGAGGTAAACAAAGCTCGGTAACTAAAAATATTGCGGTCATAAGCAATACTGAACCCGTTACCGAGCAGCAAGGTCGGTTTTCCTTGTGAGGGTGAACCTTGCTTCAGAGCCTCTTCAAAGGTTAGGCATTTCACGGATTAGAGGCTATCAAAGGGACACAAAGCGTAAGTTTTGACCATCCCCAAACCCGCGTAGAACGTTGGCGCTTGGCGTGTCTCATAACGCAGAGGCAAATCCCGCCTTCGTTTTCCGGTGAAACGGGTGTACTTGTTCAAACGGACGTTTGAGACTGCTACGGCAGGACTGTACAAATCTAAACCAAGATTTAGAGCTTTTACGAGCACAGAGGAAACTCCTTTAACAAAGCTATGCCGATACTCGGTAACGGAAGTCGAATTCTAGTCGACGGCCTGATGTCCCTGGCCGGAAACCGTTTGTTTGACGGCCAACGATCTCTGAGCAAAAACCGTCATCAAGCGGTTTAACGGAATCGCCCAAACCTGC
>JAABUJ010005999.1_pt1 | contig 11935 bp, 8 predicted proteins | sample 5559131 | NCBI WGS metagenome assembly JAABUJ01 (sample SAMN10711875, study PRJNA513366) | rock metagenome | isolation source: Antarctica rocks | place: Antarctica: Victoria Land, Mt New Zealand nord | collected 2016-01-07
CTTCCGTTTTCGGGTATTGTTAGGTATCTATAGGAAACAAAAGCGGCAGCATCGCTTTTGGTTTTCTATTCCCCGGCGCAGGGAAAGCCTGTGCTATGTTTTTCCGGTCTTTCCGGCAAGACCTCTTTGTTTTTGCCCACGGAATTGCTTTTTCTTTGCTGATGCCGAATGTGAAAAAGCAGCCCGCCGACGCCCTAGGGCGCAGCGGCTTTCGAGGCGCTTTTCTTATGGAGGCTGCGATACCCATGAGCGCATATCCCATTGCCAAGCGGCATACGGTCGCTTACGTCGGCACTTACCCGCCGAAAGAATGCGGCATCGCGACGTTTACCCTGGACATGGTCAATGCGACCGACTTGTCCGGGTGGCGCAGCATTGTGCTGGCTGTGGACGACGAAAAGCCCGAGGGCCGCCACCACGACAGCAAAGTGGTTTACACGATTGCCAAAGAAGATCGGGACGACTACAAAGCCGCTGCTAAGATTTTGGCGGAAAAGCATGTCTCGCTGCTGTCTATTCAGCACGAATACGGCATTTATGGCGGCGACCACGGCGAATATGTCGTGGAGCTGGCACGGGCGGCCACCATGCCGGTTTTGGTGACGCTGCACACGGTTCTGCCCAATCCCTCGGAGCCGCAAAAGCGCATTCTGAAAGAGATGGAAAAGCATGTCGCGGGCTTTGTGGTGATGGCGCACAAGGCCGTAGAGCTGCTGCAAACCGCGTATGGCATCAGCCGCAAGAAAATCCACTTTGTGCCGCACGGCGCGCCCAATGCGCCGTTTCATGCCGACAAGGCCGCCAAGCGCAAGTTCGGGCTGCACGGGCGCACAGTTCTGTCCACGTTCGGGCTGATCTCGCCCAACAAAGGCATTGAAGATGCGATTGCTGCCATGCCTGCCGTGGTGGAAAAGCACCCGGAAGCGCTGTATCTGATCTTGGGGCAGACGCACCCTGTGATCAAGCGCAAAGAGGGCGAGTGGTACCGCGAGAGCTTGGTCGCACAAGCCGACGCCTTGGGCTTAAGCGACAACATTCGGTTTGTAGACAAATATCTCAGCCTGCCGGAACTGATTGCGTACCTGCTGGCGACCGATATTTATATCACGCCGTACTACTCCAATCCTTATCAAATTACGTCCGGCACAGTCGCGTATGCGATGGCGACAGGCAAAGTGATTGTTTCCACGCCTTATCTCTACGCCCAGGAGCTGCTTGCCGAGGGGCGCGGCTTTCTGTACCCATTCCGCGATGTGCCTGCCCTGTCCCAAACCATCCAGGCCATTCTGGACGACCACGCGCTGTTTGACCAGACGCGCAAAAGGGCATATGAATACGGACGTTCGATGACATGGCAGAGCGTTGGCTTGCAGTACACGCGCCTGTTTACGGAAACGCTGAACGAGCGCTGGGTCAACAACCGCGCGGCTGTGGACACAGTGGCCCTTCCCGGCCTGAGCGAGATGGCGCGCGAGGGCGAGACACTGGCCCTGCCGCCGGTGGCGTCTCCTTCCATACTGCAAAACGCGTAAGCCCGCGCCCTTTCGTTTGGTGCATTATCACGAGGAAAAATCACTATGCCGACAGAAGCGCTTCTACGGCCTGGCAATGCCGCCTCGCCGCTTGTTTTGCGCGCTGAATACCAAGCCCCGCTCAAGCTTGACCACCTAGATGCTATGCTAAGCGAGGTCGGCATCTGGCAGCACAGCGTGGGGGCCGAGCCGGATGTGCGCCACGGCTATTCTATTGACGATGAAGCGCGCGGACTTATTGTCGCCGTGAGCTATTGGAGCCAGGGACGCAGCCCGGAGTTCATAGGGCGTCTGGGCGGAACGTGCTTCCGGTTTGTCCGCGAGGCCGCAGTTTCCACGGGGCCGCAGGCCGGACGCTACCATAACTTCTGCGACACCGAGGGCCGGTGGCTGGACAGCATCGGCAGCGATGACTCGTTTGGGCGGACGCTTTGGGGGCTGGGCGCGGCCTATGCTGCCAATGCTCCCTTCGCGCCGCGCGCTGAGGCGCAGGCACTGCTGGAAGGCTCGCTCGGGCAGATTGACACGCTGCAGGCCGACTGGCTGCGCGCCAAAGCATTTGTTGCACTCGGCCTGCACCTTGCGCGCCTAGATGACGCGCGCCTCAAGAAGCTGGCGGATGCGCTGGCCGATGCCTACGAAGCCACAGCGGGCCGAGACTGGCAGTGGTATGAAAGCCACATGACCTACTGCAACGCCCGTTTGCCGATGGCCCTGTTTGCCGCATCGGAAGTGTTCCCGCACGAGTCGCGCTACCGCACAATCGCTACCCAAAGCCTGGACTTTCTGCTCGGTGTCATGCGTGATGCGCGCGGCAACTATTCCCCTATCGGCAATGCGCGCCTGGCGAATGCCGGTTGGTTCCAGCGCGGCGAAGCCAGGCCTTTCCAGTGGGATCAGCAGCCGGTAGATGCAGGCGCATTGGTGGAGTGCTGCGCTCTGGCCGCGCGCGTGACCGGCGAAGCCCGCTATGCGGAGGCCGCGCAGGCGGCGTTCGGCTGGTACCTGGGCGAGAACTGGCATGGCCTGCCGGTCTACGACCCCCAAACAGGCGCAGTCGCCGACTCGCTGCACCAGCATGGCGTGAGCCGCAACTTAGGCGCGGAGTCCGTGGTTTCGGTGCATCTCGCGTGGCAGGCATTGCAGACAATCAAGCCGTAGCAATCGGCAATCTTGACGGTTTCACTTCCCCTCTTCCGCGCATGCCGAAGGGGGGTTTGTACGTGCAACGCGGGCAATTCGGAGGAGACAAAATACTTATGGCGGAGCAAAAACCCACAATCAAGTTCGGCACGGATGGCTGGCGCGGAATAATCGCCGACGACTTTACCGGAGCAAACGTCCGCCTAGTTGCGCAGGCGGTGGTGAACTTCTTCAAGCGCAGTGACGTGCCGGGCGAGCCAAAAGTGTTTATCGGCTACGACAACCGCTCGCAGTCTGAGTACTTTGGGCTGGAAGCCGCCAAAGTAGTCGCCGCATCCGGCCTGAAAGCCGTGCTGTCGCAGGGGTCGTGCTCGTCGCCTGCCATCTCGTACAATGCGCACAAGTTCGGGGCCAAAGGCGGGATTATGATTACCGCCTCGCACAACCCGCCCCAATTCAATGGGCTGAAGATTAAGATGGGCTACGGAGGCTCCGCGCGCCCCGAAGATGTGGCGGAGATTGAGAAAGAGCTTGCCAAGCTGCTGGACGCCGGCCAGTTAACAGTGGACGTGCCTGCCGAAATAGAAGACCAGGTGGAGCGGCGCGACCTGCGCCCGGCTTACTTTGACGGCCTGCGCGGCATGGTAGATTTGGAACTGATTGCGCGCGGCGGCTTCAAGGCTATCTCCGACCCGATGCACGGCAGCGGCAGTGGCTATCTAGAGGACATTCTGCGCGGAGCCGCTGTGGATGTCACCGAGATACGCGGCGACCGCAACCCGGTCTTCGGGGGCATTAATCCTGAGCCGATAGCGCAGAACATGGGGGCTTTGCACGATGCCGTGCTGGCGCAAAAGGCCGATGTCGGCCTATGCGTGGACGGCGATGCCGACCGGGTGGGCGCAATGGATGCGCAGGGCGGCTTTGTGGACAGCCACCGCATCTTTGCAGTCACGCTGCGCCACTTGTTTGAAGACAAAGGCGAGCGGGGCAGCGTCGTGAAGACAGTCTCCACAACCACGCTGATTGACAAGCTGTGCGCCAAATACGGGCTGACGCTGCACATCGTGCCCATCGGCTTCAAGAATATCTGCGAATGGATGCTCAAGGAGCCGGTGCTGATTGGCGGCGAAGAGTCTGGGGGCATTGGCGTGCTGGGGTACATCCCCGAGCGCGACGGGCCACTGATGTCCCTCTTGATACTGGAGGCCATGGCCGCGCGCAAAAAGCGCCTTGATGAGCAGATCGCCGAATTGATGGCTGAGTTCGGCCCGCACGAGTACCAGCGCGTGGACGTGCATACCACGCTTGCCAAGATGCCCGCCATTATCCAATCGCTGAAAGAAGATAACCCCAAACAAGTCGGCGGCCTGCCGGTGCGCAGCATTGACCGCTTGGACGGCACCAAGTTTGGGTTTGACAAAGATGCCTGGCTGCTGCTCAGGGCGTCAGGCACGGAGCCGGTGGTGCGTGTCTACGCCGAAGCGGATACGCAGGCCAAAGTGTCCACGCTGATTGAAGCCGGCTTGGGCATTGTGCAGCAATTCTAACTATGCAGCAGTTCTAACGGCACGGGGCGCAGCCAAAGATAAACTGCGCGATGCAGGACAACACGCCGCGTGCGTGGTAAACTCGTGCTATGAATGCGGCAGCTTTGGTGAGTATCGCAGCAGTCGGCATCGGCGTGATTGGCGGCAGCATTCAGGCGCTGGGCTTTCTGCAAAGGCGGCGCGAGCGCCGGGCACGCCCCCAGAGCAATACGCCTGAAGTGCCGCCTACTCTGCCGCCTGCTGTCTTAGCACACGAGACAAAAGATACTTTTCCCCTGCCTGATGTTCCTGCCCCCCTTGTTCTGCCGCCGCGCAACCACTTTGCTCTTTCTCATGGCGACGGGGCCGTGCGCGTGCTGCCGGGCGGCACCGTGACTTTGCTGTTCACAGACATTGTCGGCAGCACGCGGCTTTGGCAGGAGCAGCCTGCCCTGATGGGGCCAGCCCTCGCTCGCCATGATGCCCTTCTTCATGCGGTTGTTCCCCGGCACCACGGCCACGTTTTCAAGACAGTCGGCGATGCGTTCTACGCTGTCTTTGCCACGGCGTCGGACGGTGCAGCGGCAGCCCTCGCCGCCCAACAGGCCGTGCGCGCCGAGCTTTGGCACCCGGACGCCGCCCTCCATATACGCATTGCTTTGCACAGCGGGGCGGCGGAACAGCGCGGCGGCGACTACTTCGGCCCTACTCTTAACCGGATTGCGCGGATGCTGGCATCAGGGCACGGCGACCAGGTGCTGGTTTCCGCCGCTGCATTTGCGCTAATCCAGGACTGCCTGCCCCCCGACACTTCGCTGCGCGGGCTGGGGCTGGTGCGCCTGCGTGACCTGGCCCAGCCGGAACTGCTGTTTCAGCTTGTTCACCCCGCCCTGCCCCACCAGTTCCCTCCCCTGCGTTCGCTGGACACGCTGCCCAACAACCTGCCCCAGCCCGTCACCAGCTTTATTGGGCGCGAGAAAGAAACTGCCGAAGTCAAGGCTTTGCTGTCCCAAACGCGCCTGCTGACACTGCTCGGCATGGGCAAGTCGCGGCTGGCGATGCAGGTGGCCGCCGATGGGCTGGATCAATACCCGGATGGCGTTTGGCTGGCCGAGCTGGCTCCGCTGGCTGAGGGCGGATTGGTGGCGCAGGAAGTCGCACACGTTTTGCATATCGCGGAAGAGCCGGGGCTGCCTGTTTTGCAGTCGCTGGCGCAGGCGCTGAGTGCAAAACATCTGCTGCTGATATTGGACAACTGCGAGCATGTGCGCGCAGCCTGCGCCGAGCTGGCCGACCTCTTGCTGCGCCACTGCCCCCAGGTGAGAATACTGGCAAGCAGCCGCCAGGGACTGCACGTCAGCGGCGAGCAAGTCTACCCTGTGCCCTCTTTGGCCCTGCCGATTGGCGCAACCGCCACGGTGGAAAGCCTGGCGCAGTCGGAGTGCGCACGCCTTTTTGTGGATAGGGCCATGCTGCAAAAGCCGGACTTTCATGTCACCCCGGCCAATGCTTCGGCGGTGGCCGAGATTTGCACGCGCCTGGACGGCATTCCTCTCGCGATTGAATTGGGCGCAGCCCGCGTGGGCGTGCTGACTGTGGAGGAAATCAACAATCGCCTGGACAATCGCTTTCGGCTGCTGACCGGAGGCAGCCGCACGGCTTTGCCGCGCCAGCAGACCCTGCGCGCTTTGATTGACTGGTCGTACAACCTGCTAGGCGAGGCTGAGCGCCATTTGCTTTGCCGCCTGTCCGTCTTTTCCGGCGGGTGGACTGTGGAGGCTGCCAAGGCCGTATGCGCAATGCCAGGCGACGACAGCGACACTTTGGACGGCCTGAGCGCCCTGGCAGGCCAGTCGCTGGTGCAGGCCGAACAGGCGGGCGGGCGGACGCGCTACCGGCTTTTAGAAACCGTGCGCCAGTACAGCCGCGACCGGCTGGCCGAGGCGGGCGAGACAGAGGCCGTGCGCGACCGGCATCGGCGCTTCTTTCTGGCTCTTGCGCAGGAGGCCGACACCCATTTGTTTGGCCCCGCGCAGGCGCAGTGGATGGACAAGCTTCAGGCCGACCATGATAACCTGCGGGCCGCGCAGGATATGTGCCTTGCCGACAATGGCTGCGGGGACGATGCCCTTTCGCTGGCCGCCGCCCTGCGGCCCTTTTGGATGCGGCGCGGCTTTTACCGGGAAGGGTTGGCGCGCACCGTGGTTGCCCTGGCCCATACGGAAGGCGATGCGGAAACCAAAGGCCGGGCGGATGTGCTGCGGGCGGCAGGCATCTTTTCCCGGCAGATGGGCGACTATGCTGCCGCGCAGGAGTTTTTGGAGCGCGCCCTAGCCGTGTGCCGCACTTTAGGCTACCAAACCCGCATGGCGACAGTCTTGGAAACAATGGGCAGCCTGGCCGTGACGATGGAGCAGTTTGAGCGGGCGCGCGACCTATTTACCGAAGGGCTGGCTTTGTCCCGCAAGATGGGCGACACTCTGAACGCGGCTTACAGCCTGGTTTCCCTGGGCCGGGCTTATTACTATCTCCGGGACTACGCGAAAGTGCGCCCTCTTATGGAAGAGTCGCTGGCCGCGATGCGTGCGCTGGAAACCGATGAGGGCATCGCCAGTGCCCTGGGCAACCTGGCAAGCATCGCTCTGGCGCAGGAGGACTGGGCGGGCGCGGGCCTCGCCCTGCGCGACGGCATTGCGCTGTTCCAGAAGACAGGCGACCAGATGGGCATTGCCTCCGCCCTGGACAGCTTTGCTACCCTTGCTTTGGCGGAGGGCCTGCCCCGGCGCGCGACTCGCCTGCTGGGCGCGTGCGCCTCGCTGTACCAGGCTTTGGGGGTTTCGCAGCCGCCTGCCGACCAGACGCAGTTTGATGCCATGCAAAGGCAGGCGCAAACTCTGCTGCCGCCCGACGGGTACGCGTTCTGCTGGGAGCAGGGCCGAAACATGTCCCCGCAAGCCGCTGTTGATTATGCCCTGTCCTCCGAAGACAGCGATTGACACTGCCCCGATTGCTTGCTATAATAACAGCGCCTGCCCGCCGCAAGCTTGCGCCTGGCCTGGCTCGTTTTCCCATTCCCTCGCTGCCTCCTCTCCTAAAAGGACGACATTGCGATGATGCGCTTTCCCTTCTCCCCCCTCCCCTTTCGCGGGAACCCCTTTCTTCTCGCCGCGCTGCTGCTGTGCGCGCTCGGCGGTCTTTGCCCGCACGCGGTGCAGGCCGCGCCCTCCCGCCGCAGAGAACAGTCTGCCGTTCCACGCGGCCTCGTGGCCGTGCCCGGCACGACCTTGCAAATCCAGGCCCCCAGGCACGCAGCAGGACGGCGGCAGGGTGCGCGTTTGATGCTGACTTTCCCCACGCGCGGCTATGCCTATCCCGCCGTTTACCGCCATGTTCGGGGCCGCTGGGTGCGCATTCCCTCCCGCATTGTCCGCCGCACCCGTCGCACGACCACCCTTGTCGTGCCTTTGTCTCGCCTTAATCCCCGCGCACGGTACGCCGTGTTTGCCCATCGCTGCCATCGCCGTTCGCATGGACGCGCAATGCACCCGCTTCAGCATGAGAGGCATCCGGCTATGGGCGTGTTTGTAGGGAAAGTTAAGCCGAGCCTGCGCGGCCCCATCGTCGGTTCTCCGCCAGTTTTGGATGGGCATTAGTTTCCTTTCGCTTCCCGCGAGAAAACAAAGGGTTTTGATCCGCACTGCCCCAAACGCGCCTTTGGCCTTCAAAGCCGAAGGCGCGTTTTTGCATCAGCCCCACCGCCGGGAAACACTCCTGCTTTTGTTGGTTTGACCGCCTATGGCGTGCCGGTGTTGCAAGCTTCCCGGCCCCTTGCCTGCTGCCTGCTCAGGCATTTCTCGCGCGGGGCAAGCGCATACCAACGACGGCCTCATTTCTTCCGTGGTTGGTACGGCCTTGGAACACGCTGGATCAGCCTTGAGAAAGGCAACAAGAATCCTTCCCCCGCCGTGAGTCCCTCCCCCGTGCTCGCATGGCTCTCACTTCCCCTCCCCTGAAGGGGAGGGGTGCCTGTATCAGTGAGTTGATCAATGTGATAAAGTGTTCTTCTCTGCCAACCCATACACAAAGCACAGCCAATTACCGAAGAGATCAACCAAATGACACAGGCATCCCTCCCCTTCAGGGGAGGGGAAGTGAGAGCCATGCGAGCACGGGGGAGGGACTCCTACGTGGGGAAGGAACTCCTGCGCCCAGGCCGGGTATACTCTGCCTATGAGTATCCCTCCGGCCCACCCGCGCTCCGCCGCCCTGTTTGCCGAAGCCCAGTTCTACATTCCCGGCGGTGTTAATTCCCCGGTGCGGGCGTTCAAAAGCGTGGGCGGCGACCCGCTGTTTATGGAGCGGGGCGAGGGGCCGTATATCTTTGACGTGGACGGCAGCCGCTATGTAGACCATGTGATGAGCTGGGGGCCATTGATTTTTGGGCACGCGCCGCCGCCGATTGTGCAGGCGGTGACTGAGGCAGCGGTTAAAGGCACATCGTTTGGGGCGAGCACCGAAGCCGAGCTGACTCTTGCCAAGAAGATTGTCAGCGCGGTGCCGGGAATTGACAAAGTGCGCCTGGTATCCTCGGGCACTGAGGCCGTGATGAGCGCTGTGCGGGTGGCGCGCGGCTACACCAAGCGCCATAAAATCATCAAGTTTGAGGGGTGCTATCATGGGCACTCCGATGGCTTCCTCGCCAAAGCGGGGTCGGGCCTGACCACATTCGGCCTGCCGGACTCGGCGGGCGTGCCTCCCGCCCTGACGCAGGACACCCTGACGCTGCCGTACAACGACGCCGACGCGTTCGTGGCCGCCATGCGGGCGTATCCCGGCGAGGTCGCGTGCGTCATGCTGGAGCCGGTGGCGGGCAACATGGGCGTGGTGACGCCCCGGCCTGCGTTCCTGCATGCTCTGCGCGAATGGACGGCAAAAGACGGCGCGCTGCTGTTGTTTGACGAGGTGATTTCAGGCTTCCGGGTCGCGTTTGGCGGGGCGCAGGCGCTCCTGCAAGTCACGCCTGACCTGACGTGCCTGGGCAAGATTATCGGCGGCGGCCTGCCTCTCGCGGCCTATGGAGGCCGCGCGGACATTATGGACATGGTTTCGCCCGTCGGGCCGGTCTACCAGGCCGGGACGCTGTCGGGCAATCCCCTCGCCGTCGCAGCGGGCCTGGCACAAATAACCCTGCTGGAACAGCAAAAGGACACGCTGTACAGCGACCTGCACCACAAGATGCACGCGCTGGCGCATGTCACCAAGGAAACGGCGCGTTCGCTGGGCATTCCCCATCGCATCAATCGCCTGGGTTCCATGATGACGCTGTTCTTTACGGACACCAAAGTAGTGGACTTCGCGACCGCCAAGACCAGCGACACGGCGCGTTATGGGGCATTCTTTCGGGCACTCCTGGCGCGCGGCGTGTACTTTGCGCCGTCGCAGTTTGAAGCCGCTTTTGTCAGCACGGCGCACACGAGCGAAGCCCTGGCGCAGACAGCCCAGGCAGTCACCGAGGCCCTGCATGTCGTGGCTTGATGCCCAGTGGAACACGCTGCCGCGCACAGACGAACCCGAAGACATTGATAATCCCAATCAGCCGTTCCCAGACATTGCGCGGTCAATGGCGGATGTCGCGCGCACCAACCGCCTGTTTGGCGGGACGCGGGCTGTTTTGTCTCATGTCGCGCGCCTGCTCCGCGACGTGCCCCAAGGCACGCCGATCCGCATTCTGGACATTGCCACCGGCTCGGCAGACATTCCCCGCGCCCTGCACGCGTGGGGCAAAAAGCGCGGCCTCCCGCTTACCCTTGTCGGCGTGGACAATCTCCATGCCATGCTGCGGCTGGCGCATGAGTTGTCCCCCGAAACGCAGCTTGTGCAGGCGGACGCTCTGCGCCTGCCGTTCGCCCCGCGCTCGTTTGACATTGCCTTGTGCGCCCTGGCCTTTCACCACCTGGGCTTTGACGGTTCCGTGCAGGTGCTGCGGGCGATGGACACGCTTTCCACGCGCGGCTTTGTTGTGGGTGACCTGCGCCGCGACCAAGTGACGCTGGGGGCTATTCACCTGGGGGCGAGTATTATTCGCGCCCACCCCTTCACCCGGCACGACGCTCCGGCCAGTGTCCGGCGCGCCTTTACGCCGCGCGAGTACGAGAAGATGGTGATTGCGAGCGGCGCGCAGAACGTGCGCGTGCTGAGCCATTGGCACTTCCGCATGGCCTTGGTGCAGCACAAGCCTCAAACGCAGGCCATCAGAAGCAAGCCGTGAGTGCAAGAACGAAACGCGCTGAGAATGGGTATGTTATCAGTGGGGCGTGCCCTTAGGTTTGTAATTAGAATGGCAAGTGAACGTGAGCAAGCAAACGTATGACGTGGCGGTAATCGGCGGCGGCCCGGCGGGAGCCACGACCGCCCTGCGGCTGGCCCGCCGGGGCTATCAGGTGGTGCTGTTTGACCGGGACGCGGCCCCGCGCCCCAAGCCGTGCGGGGAGTATCTCACGCCGGGGGCTGTGGAATTGTTGCGGGACACATTGGGCGTGCTGCCGCAGATGCTGGCGCAGGGAGCCGCCCCGATTACCCGCGAAACGGTTGTCCCGCACAAGGGACGCGCATTCGGCGGCGAAACCAATGCCCTGGCGTGTCCGCGCACAGTGACCGACACTGTCCTGCGCAACGCGGCCCGCGTGTCGGGAGTGGCTGTGGTGGAAGAGGTTTCGGTACGCCATGTTTTGCAGCAGGACGGCTGCATTCAGGGGGTTCATGTGCGCGGCAAGAGCGGCGATGAGTGGGATTGCCGCGCGCGTGTCACGGTCGGCGCGGACGGCACGCGCTCGCTGCTGGCCCGTGCCTTGGGCGTGGTGCGCCCGCTGCCCCAGCTCCAGAACATCGCGCTGGTGGGGCATTTCCAGTACCCCTCTGGAAGCGGCGGGGCCTCGGACGGTGTTACCATGCACCTGCCTTCGGACGGCAGCCACGCCTGCTGCGGAATGGGGATGCCGTGCGGGCCGGACCGCGCGAGCAATGTCAACATGGTTGTGCCGCTGTCCGAAGCTTCGCGCCTCGCCGGGCGGCGCGAGGAATACTTTGCCGAACGCCTGCGCGTGTCGTTCCCACGCGTGTACGAGACATGGCAATACGCAACACTAGTCGGGCCATTGCTGTCCGTGCCGTGCTTTGGGCATCACACCACGCGCGCGACCGGTGACGGGGCCGTGCTGGTCGGCGATGCGGCAACCTTTATCCATCCGTTTACGGGGGAAGGGGTCTTCTTTGCGCTGCGCGGGGCGGAATTGGCGGCGCAGGCCATAGACAAAGCGCTACGGGGCAGCGATGTCAGCCAGCATAGGCTGCAAAGCTACGATGCCGCCCGCGCCCGCGAGCTTGGGCCGCGCTATCGTTTGTGTGATGCCGTGCAGCGCGTGGTGCATTCCCCGGCTCTGCTGGCTCTGGCGGGAACAGCTATGCGCCGGTCGCCGTCTCTGACACAGACACTGCTGCGGGCGATTGGCGATACGGGTCATCCGCGCGACTTGTTTCTGCCGCCTGCCGTGTCGCGCGCGTTGTCTTAGCCTTTTTATGCATACAGAAAACACGATTACTATTAGCGCTCCCATTGAGCGCATCTTTACCCTGGCCGCCGATATTCAGCGCTGGCCGGATATGCTGCCCCACTACCGCTTTGTGCGCGTGCTGGACCAGAACACCGATGGCACGCGCAAAGTGGTGGAAATG
>JAABUJ010006000.1_pt1 | contig 11934 bp, 11 predicted proteins | sample 5559131 | NCBI WGS metagenome assembly JAABUJ01 (sample SAMN10711875, study PRJNA513366) | rock metagenome | isolation source: Antarctica rocks | place: Antarctica: Victoria Land, Mt New Zealand nord | collected 2016-01-07
CTTCGCACCCGCATCGAAGGGGAACAGGTCGGGCACGTCCTCGTGTGCTGCCGCCCGGGTGCTGGGCTCGCGGGCGCACGGCAGCGGAGATGACACCACCCGGAGCGGCGACCTACTATTTGGATAGCACTTACTATCCACCTCCTGAGGACGGCCGCGCGTGGGAGCGGCTTCGACGAGCCCCCTCTCCGTCCGGGGTGTCCGTTCCCATTGCAGTTGAGTCAGGCGTTGTCTACCTGAGGCATTCGGTCTGTAGTCCCATCGACCACTGCGCCGACGGTGCCAACCAGTTGACCATTCACACCGATCGCGATTCCTCGATGCCCTCCAAACCGGTTACGTCTGTTCCTGCTCGCCGACCTCGCGTCACCCAGTCCCACAGCCGCCCACACGTCTCCGATGACAACCCCTTCAGTGAGGCACAGTTCAAGACGCTGAAGTACCGGCCGGACTTCCCCACCCGGTTCCCCTCCGTCGAGGCCGCCCGGCAGCACTGCCAGACGTTTTTCGCCTGGTCAACCACGACCACCGCCACACCGGGCTCGGGCTGCACACCCCAGCCGACGTCCATTATGGACTCAACGCTGCCAGGGCCACCGACCGTGAGGCAGTACTCGCCACCGCACGCAGCGCTCACCCCGAACGCTTCATCAGTTCCACCACGCCCAAGATCCTGCAGGTCCCCAACGCGGCCTGGATCAACCAACCAGCCGCATATCTCCCACTGGCCTCAGCCACCTTGACAAATTCCGGGGACCGCAACGTTGACAAGAGGACACTTGGATAGATTCGGGCCACTACAGGAAGACCGCGGAATACTCACCCTTGTAGCCGAGTGCTTAAACTATTTCACGAGTACGCCTCCATCGACCGGCAGTGCGACGCCCGTAATGTAGCGCGCCTCATCGGAGGCCAAGAACAGTACTGCGTTGCTGACGTCGATCGATTCAACCCACGGTATCGGGTAGAGAATAGTTTCTCCTGAGGCCCGAGCAAAGTCTTCCTTGGTGGGGTTGTCCAGTTCAGGGCTAAATAAGTCGTACATTCCTTGGTTCTGCACCATCGGTGTGTCGACTTGAGTGGGGTTGACGGTATTCACCCGAATACGATGCTCGGCCAGTTCTTGCGCGAGGGTTTTCATGAGGCCGATGACGCCGTGCTTTGCCGAGACGTAGTGCCCTACCCCGGTGTACGCCCGGAGCCCAGCGACGGATGAGGTCAAAATGATTGACCCGCCCGTTCCTTGTTGTATCATTTGTGGAATCACGGCTTTGGCGGTGCGCCACACTCCGCTGAGGTTGATGTCCAGCATGTCGGCCCAGGTTTCCTCGGTAAGCTCGTGCGCAGCGCCGAACGAGAGGATTCCGGCGTTGGCAGAGACGATGTCGATGCGCCCGAACTCGGCGATCCCATCGTCGACTGCCTGCTTGAGTGAGCTGAAGTTACGCACATCGGCGGCTCGGGTGATGATGCGCCGGTCGAGCGCCTCGACTTGGCGGGTTGTCTCGGCCATGTCTTCGGCGCGCGCCATCGGGTAAGGGACGGTGCCGATGTCCTGTAGAGCGTCGACGGCGATGATGTCGGCTCCCTCGCCGGCGAGCCGCACTGCGTGGCTGCGGCCTTGGCCCCGGGCTGCGCCGGTGATGAACGCGACCTTGCCTTCTACTCGTCCTGCCATGAGTCTGTCCTCCTGGTAATTGTTGGGCCGTCGTCCGGCACCCGGATTCTTCTACTTGACGAGCACTCCGGCATCCACCGGAAGAGCGACTCCGGTGATGTAACGTGCTTCCTCAGAAGCGAGGAAGAGCACCGCATTGCTGACGTCTCGAGATTCCACCCATGGGATGGGTAAAGCGTTCATCTGCTGGGATACCGGCGCGAAGTCCTCGCGGGTCGGCTGCGCTTGGTCGGGGCAGAAGAGGCGGTACATCGGGTCGTTCATGATCATCGGAGTATCAACCTGGGTCGGGTTGACACTGTTCACGCGGACCCGGTGTGGGGCGAGCTCCTGCGCGAGGGTTTTCATCAGGCCGTTGATCCCGTGCTTAGACGCGGTGTAGTGGGCGATGTTGGCGTAACCCTTGAGTCCGGCGGCCGAGCTGGTCAGGATGATCGCACCACCTCCGCCGGCGCCGATGAAGTGTGGGATCGCCGCTTTGGCGGTGCGCCACACGCCGCTGAGGTTGACGTCGAGCACTGTGTGCCACTGTGCCTCGGTGATGTCCTGGGTTGGCGCCGGACTGTTGACGCCGGCGTTGGCGCAGACGATGTCGAGGCCACCGAGTTCGGTAACTCCATCCTTCACGGCCTGGTGAAGGCTGCCGTAGTCGCGGACGTCGCCTACCCGTGCCACGATCCGTCCGCCGACGGCCTCGACCTGCCGGACCGTCTCGGCGAGGTCGCTGGGCGTGGCTAGTGGGTACGGCACTTCTGTCAGGTCGGTGCAGAGGTCGACCGCGATGATTGCGGCGCCTTCTTCCGCGAGGCGGACTGCGTGGCTACGGCCTTGGCCACGGGCGGCGCCGGTGATCAGTGCGACTTTGCCTGCGACGCGTCCGGTGCTCATTTGATCACTCCGTAGCGTCGGCGGTCGATGGTGAGTGCGACGGCAACGATCACGACTGTGCCTTTGACGATCAGCTGGGTGTAAGGGGCGACGGCGGTGATGTCCATCCCCGAGCTCAGGACCACGATGACGAGGGCACCGAGCAGCGTGCGGTGTGGGCCACCGACGCCGCCGGACAGCGCGGTTCCGCCGACTACGACGGCGGCGATGGAGTTGAGCAGGCTCGCGTCGGCCCCGAGGGGCACACCAGTGCTTGCTTGCCCGGTGAAGATGATGCCCGCGACCGCAGCGGCGGCGCCTGCGAGCGCGAACACGGCCAGCTTGACCTTCCTCACCTGGATCCCGCTGAGAGCGGCGGCCCGTTCGTTGCCTCCGACCGCGTAGAGGTGGCGCCCGAAGGACGTGGCGAACGCGAGCACGGTGGCGAGCCCGATGAGGACGAACGCGATAACAGCCCCGTTGGGCACTCCAGCGATGGTCGTGTCGTTGACCAGTGTCTGCAGGAGCCCCGACTGGTAGGAGACCGGTCCGCCGCCGGAAATCGTGTTGGAGACTCCGTCCAGGATGGACATCATCCCGAGTGTTACCAGGAACGAGGGGACCCGGAACAGGGTGGTGATCAGGCCGTTGATGAGACCGACAGCCGCCCCAACGGCGATGACCATCACGATTGCTAGGAAACCGCCGAAGGTGTCGATCCAGGTTGCGATTAGGATTCCGGCCAGGGTGGCATTCGCTGCCACAGAGAGGTCAATTCCGCCGATGAGGATGACGAAGGTACCGGCGAGGGCTATCATGGCGAGAAACGCCATCTGTCGGAGGATGTTCTGTCCGGAGTCAACTGACACGAAGGCGGTTGTTTTTGATTGAAAGTATGCTATTAGTGCAACAACCGCGACCAGAGGAATGAGCACGTTACGGTGCCTGCCCAACCAGTATGGGGCTGCGCGTATACCTCCGCCGCGTCGGGGCGGCGGTGAGTCCTGCGACGATGGGGCGAGAAGTCTCTCGGTCACTGTTTCCTCACATCATGTGCTTGATGATGTCGAACTCTGTTGGCTTGACATTGACGGGTGCGGGCAACTCGGCGCTCACGTGTCCATCTTTCATGATGATAATTCGGTCGGACATACCAATGACCTCCTCCAGCGACTCGGCGCAGAGCAGCACTGCGATGCCCGACGACGCCATGTCTCGAATCAGGTCGTAAATTTCCTCGCGGGTACCGACGTCGATGCCGCGGGTGGGGTCGTTCAGGACGAGCACTCGACAGCTCCGCCCCTGCCATCGTGCGAAGACGGCTTTCTGTTGGTTTCCTCCACTGAGTTCGCCTACGGGGGCCGACAGCGATGACGCCTTGAGCTTCAACCGGGCCGCGAGCTCTGCGGACCGGGTTCTCTCCATCCGGAGCCGGATGAGCCGTGACCACCCCCACCGCAGGTGGTCTAAGAAACCCACTGAGATGTTTGCTCGGATGGAGGTGGTCGAAAATATTGAGTCCTGGGATCGTTCGGGGGGGATGTAGAGCACTCCTGCGCGCACTGCGGCCGCGACGCTCCAGTGGCGTCGTTCGGCCCCCTGGACCGCGAGGCGGCCGCGGTCCAGCTTCACCGCACCTGCCACCGCCGCCGCGAGGGAGGACTTTCCGGATCCGATGACCCCGGCGAGCCCGGTGATCTCCCCTGGCCGAAGCGAGAGGTTGACGTCGGTGAACTCGCCGGTGATTGCGGCGTCGGTGAGCTCGAGGACGGCTGTTTCCTCGAGGGCGCCTACCTGGTGGTCCTCGTGGTAGTAGTCGGCGCTGCGGGCGCTTCCGACCATGAGCTCGTGCAGCTGCCCCGCTGAGACACCCTCATTTGGCAGCGTGTCGATGACGCGGCCGTCGCGCAGCACCAGTAGTCGGGTGCTGATGCGAAGAACGTCTTGCAGGATGTGTGAGACGAAGATGAAGGCGACCCGGTCCCGCCAGCGTTCGACAAGCCCGAACAGGATGTCGACCTCGGACTCGCTGAGCGAGCTGGTCGGTTCGTCGAGAAGTATCACCGGCGCCGCGAGGTCACGGTCGATCCGGGAGAATGCCTTGGCGATCTCGACCAGCTGGCGCTGGGGGTAAGTGAGGTCCGCGACCACCGAGTCGGCGCTGATCCCGGTCAGGTGCAGCTCGGTGAACAGGTCGCTGGCGGCGTTGCACAGGCGGCGACGCCGTGCAGGGCCCCGGCCGCCAACCTCGGTCTCCCGGCCGAGGTAAAGATTCTCGAATACCCGCATGGGCGCGACCAGCGCCTGCTCCTGCGCGACCACCGAGATGCCGAGCGCGTTGAGCGACCTCGAGTCGCCCAGGGGTGCGTCGGCGCCATGGACCTTCAGCCTCCCGGCGTCGGGGCGAACCGTGCCACTCAGGACACCTATCAGGGTCGACTTGCCGGCGCCGTTCTCTCCGATGAGTCCGAGGACCTCGCCCGGTTGTACCTCTAGTGAGACGTCGCGCAGCGCTCGGACCGGTCCGTAATGCTTGGACACTCCGGAGAGCTCGACAGTGGGTGTGGGAGGCATCGGTCAGGCGATGAGGTCGCTCTTGTACTCGAACAGCGGCCCGGTCTTGAACGCCTTGTCGTACTTCGCGCGTACACCCGTGATATCCGCCGATTTCCACGCGGAGTTGAGCTTGTACTGTTCTTGGGGCACTCTGGCGTAGTACTCGTTGGGATCGATCGGATTGAGGAGCGTCTGGGGGTCCCAGCTGTCGGGGTTAAGGGCTCGGCTCATCTTGGCCCAGTCGAACGGTAGGATCTGCTGGTAGATCGAGCTCAGCACCTTGGTCGCTGTGTCTGGGTTGACCAAGAGCGCCCCTTGCGCCAGGAACTGCTCGGGGAGATCGAACTTGACCCCGTTGAGCACGTCGAACGTCGTCACTCCCAGCAGACCGGCCGTCAGACCCCCAACTGTTGCGCTCGTGAGGAACTGCTTGCCGTCGGCGATGTACTGGATGTTCTGCTTGTTGCCGTCGAAGCCGGTGATTATTTTTCCCTTGATGCCCTGAGCGTCGAGGGCCGCAATCACACCGGCCGCCTCGCTGTCGTTCTGCGCGAAGACACCCGCGAAGTCGGGCACCGAGGGAAGGACGTTGTTGACGGACTTCCGTGCGTCCTCCGACGTCCAGTTCCCCGGTGATGCGGTGACGATCTTGATGTTCGGGTACTTCTTGAGGGCTTCGTTGAGCCCAGCGGTGCGTTGGTCGTCGGCTGATGACCCTTTGGCCCCAGGAACATGGATGACAGTTCCCGTGCCGCCAATCTTCTTGAACAGTGCCATCGCGGTGGCGGTGGCGATCTTGGTCGACTGGGGGGTGATGAACCGCACCCACTTGTCCGCGTCGGCCGGCGTGTACCACGCTGGCGCGGTGTAGGAGCTGGCGTAGAGGATCCCCGCCGCCTGGGCGGCCTTGGTCACTGCGGCCGCCTGCGCCTCGGTGGCGGGGGTGCCGAAGATCGACTTGCCGCTGACGGCCCGGACGTTGCCGAGCTGGCTCAACGCGGTGTTGACGTTGCCGGTGTCCTCGAGAGTGCTCATCTCCACTCCCAGGGCCTTCATCGCCTGTTTGCCGCCCTCGTTGAAGGCCACAAAGTAGTCGTTGGACAAGGTGGTGACCTGGCACCAGGCCTTGTCCTTGACGGTGCCGCCCTTCGAGGTAGCGCCACCCGCGGAGGAGCCTGTGCTGCTGGAGCTGCCACAGGCAGAGGCGCCGAGGACGATCCCGGCCGCACCTGCCACCGCCAAGAACGATCGGCGGGAAAGCGGGTGGGAAAAATGGCCGTTGCGGGCGACGTCCACGATCCTTGATTCGACAGATGCCACGATGATGTCCTTCGGTGCGGTGAGCGGCGATTAGGAGGTGGTTTGGCCCGGCAAGAGGTGCTGGACGAACCAGGCGGTGGCGTGCTCCGCTGCGGCCGCAAGCTTGTCGCGGTCGCTGTAGAGCGTCATGTGCGAGGTGTGGGGAAGTACGACGAGCTCCTTCTTGCGCGTGGGAATCTTGTTGTAAGTCTCGATCTCGAGGTCCCACAAGGTCAGGTCGTCGCCTTCGGCGACGATCATCAACGAGGGCGTGTCGTAGATGCGGTCTGCGAAGTAGTTGACGTCGTAGTTGAGCAGGAGGTCGACCGACTCCATGGTGCTGAGGTTCTGGTAGAGCGGGGCCTCGGTGCTTTGCAGGGCGGCGAACGTCGACTGGGTCTCTGGAAACGGCCAAGCTGACAGCTCCCGCTCGGGGTTCGCGGTGGCGTGGGGGATATACAGCCGGTCCTCGGGGTTCTCATACCGCAACGCGCGGTCTCGGAGCACGGCGTCCCACAGGGTCCGCCACCCCAACGTCCCGTGGATTCGTCGCATGTTCCGGAAGCCGTCGACGACGGGGATCTGGCTGACAATGGCCTTCACCCTCGGGTCTGTAGCCGCAAGGACCAGGACGTGGCCGCCGGAGTAGGAAATCCCCCAGGCGCCGAGCCGCTCGGGGTCGATGCGCGGGGTGCGCTCCAAGAAGCTCAAGGCGTTGCGGTAATCGCGGATCTGAGCCACGGGGTCCAGGTGCTGTCGGGGCTCCCCGTCGGAGACTCCGAGGTTGCGGTAGTCGAACACGAGGGCGGCAATTCCTGCCTCGGCGAAGGCCTCCGCGTAGTGGGGCATCACCAGCTCACGGACGTAGCACCAACCACCGGCGAGGACCACCGCCGGCACGTCCTGGTCCCCGGCGGGCCGGTACAGCCACCCTCGCACCGTGGTTCCCTCACTCCGGAACTCAACGTCTTCTCGCTGCACAACGCCTCCAACACCACGGGTGATCCGGACGGACAGTGGGCCCGGGACCGGGTCCGGGCAGAACACGAGAGTGACCCACACCACAACTAATGTCAAGCAGCACTGGACACTAAGTTGGAGCTGGCCGTAAGGTCCCACTACGAGGCGGTTTCGTCAAGTATCACTGGACACTCCCGTGGCACAGGCAGGGCGTCTGGGACGGCGACGAAGTTAGGCCGACAGGTGAGGCGGCACGCATGAAGATCGACGAGCTCGCGGCCGCCTACGGCCAGATGGTCCAGATCCGCTTGCTGGAGGAGCGCATCTCAACCCTCTACGCGGACGGCGCGATCCCGGGGTTCGTGCACACCTCGCCGGACCCGGAGGCATGCGCTGTAGGGGCCCTGGTGCACGCTCGGGGCTCCGATGTCATCACCTCCACCCGCCGTGGTCGCGGCCACGTGGCGGCCAAGGGGATGGAGCCGCGCCGGTTGCTCGCGGAGGTGATAGGCAAACAGGCTGGCGCCTGCCACGGTCGGGGGGGTCCATGCACGTGGCCGACCCCAGCATCGGAGCGTCGGTGCTGGGCTGCCGATCGCCGTCGGCGCTGCGCACGCCCTTCGCGGTCGGGACTGCGGTGACGTGGTGGTGTGCTTTTTCGGCGGCGGCGCCGTCGCGACCGGCGCCTTCCACGAGTCCCTCAACCTCGCAGCCCTTTGGGGGTTGCCCATCGTCTTCTTCTGCGAGGACAACGGCTTTTCGGAGTTCTCCCGGACCGATGCCCAGCACCCCGTTCCAGTCATCTCACGCGCCAGCGCCTACGGCATGAACGCCCTCGAGCTCCCCGGCAGCGACGTCGAGGCCGTCGCCGACGGGATGCGCAGCGTGCTCGAGGGCATCCGCGGCGGCAGCGGGCCCGTGCTGGTCGTGGCTCACACCTTGCGGGTGCACGGACACCACGAGGGCGATCCCCAGCGCTACCGGGACGCCACCACGATGGCGATAGAGATCGCTGCCACCGACCCGATTTCGCTGACCCGCGGTCCGTTGCTGGATCGGGGGGCGGCCCAGCAACGCCTCGATGAGATCGAGCAGCATGCCCTCGTGGTCGTCGATGAGGCCGAGCAGTTCGCCCCGGCTGCCGCGACGCCCGCGGCTTCGAGCGTCTTGGACTACGTGTACGCCGCCCGCCCTGCCGCCGCTGCCGCTGCGCCGCTGGCCCAGGATCGGCCCCTGCTGTCGCAGTCACGAATCATCAGGCAGGCCATGGACGACGCACTGGAGGCAGATCCCACGGTCTTCCTCGCCGGCATCGACGTGGCCGGTGGCAACATCTTCGGGGTGACCCGCGGGCTCGCGGAGTCCTACCCGGGTCGGGTGCTCGACACCCCCATCGCCGAAACCGCGATCATGGGCCTCGGTGTCGGCGCCGCAGTGGCGGGCCTGCGACCGGTGGTCGAGCTCATGTACCTCGACTTCCTCGGCGTGTGCCTGGACCAGCTGATGAACCAGACCGCCAAGCTGCCGCTGATGACCGGGGGCGCCGTCACGGTGCCCCTCGTGGTGCGAACCCAGTTCGGCTCGGGCCGGTCCTCGGGCAGCCAGCACTCACAAAGCCTCGAGGCGTTCGCCCGCACGGACAGGATGGTGATCGCTCAGGAAGCCGTCACCGACTTCGGGGTCGGAGCCGAGATCGCGGCGCTCGCAGTCAGCGCCGGTTTCTGGTCGCCGGACGCACGGGTGCTGCGGGTCGGTGCCCCTTACGCTCCCGTCCTGGAGCGGGAATGGGAGGCCGGTCAAACCGAGATCGTCGCCCCCGTGCACCAGGCCATGGCGTGCTGAGCCCGACCCGCCCCCACAGCGTAAGCGGCGGCCAAACCGCGGCCACGTTGCCGTCCCGCCTCAGGGCTGCCTGCAAGCTCGCACCGGATGCAGAAGCCCTCGTTGACGACAAGATACGCATCTCCTGGGCCCAACTGGTTGCCTACGCCCAGTCATTCGCAGCTGGCCTGCACGATCGTGGAATTTCCCATGGCGACGTCGTCCTCATTCAACTCCCCAACTGGTGGGAGACGGTGGTCGCCACCTGGGGCACCTGGCTCGCCGGGGCGGTCGTGCTGCCAGTGGTGCCGATCTACCGAGCCCACGAGCTCGCCTTCATCGTCGACCAGGTACAGCCCGCCGCCGTGATCACCGCCCAGCGCTACCGCGGCTACAACCACACCACGGAGCTCCAAGCCCTTCTCCACGACCGGAAGTCGACCGCGGTGGTGATCGCTGCACGTACCGCGGAGACCACCCCCGCTGCAGATCCCTTCGAAACGATGCTGGACGCCTCGGCGAAGCTCCCCGCGCAGGACGCCTCCGCCGACGACATCGCTTTGATCCTCTACACGTCGGGCACCGCTTCCTCACCCAAGGGCGTCCTGCACAGCCACCGCACCCTGCTCGCCGAAAGCGCCAGCATCCGCACCGCCTGTCGCCTGACCTCAGCGGACCGCATCTTCATGCCGTCCCCGCTGAGTCACATCACCGGACTGTCGTACGCCGTCGTGCTCCCCGCGGACCTCGGCGCTGCTGCAGTACTGCTCGACCGGTGGGACCCAAGAGCTGCGGCAGACCTCATCGAGAACGAGCGGTGCACCTTCACCGTCAGCGCAACACCGTTCCTTCGCGGACTCACCGAGGCCTATCCGGCGCGTGGCCCAGCCCGCTCACACCTGCGCACCTTCATCTGCGGCGGCGCAGACATCCCGCACGACCTGGTGCGCCGCGCCCACCGCGTCCTTGGCACCGCCGTCGTACGCACCTACGGTTCCACCGAAATGCCCACCCTCACGATGGCCGATCCCTTCGGCGACCTCGATTCGGCGTCGAGTGCGGAAGGAAGACTAATTGGTCGCAACCAGATGGACCTGCGCATCACCGACCAGGGCGTAACCGAACTCGTGTGTCGAGGGCCAGAGATGTTCCTCGGCTATCTCGACACCACGCTCAATGAGAATAGTTTCACAGCAGACGGGTACTTCCGCACCGGCGACACGGCCTCAATAGTAGACGGGGCACTCAGAATCTCAGGGCGCATCAAAGATATCATCAACCGCGGCGGCGAGAAGTACAGTGCGGGTGAGGTTGAGTCAGCACTGGCACAGCACCCTCTGGTCGCCGACGTAGCGATCGTGGGCTATCCGGACCAGCAGTTAGCCGAACGTGCCTGCGCGGTCGTGGTCCCGGCAGGCCCCGTCCCGCCAACTCTCTCCGATCTGCGCGAGCACCTCCTGGCGCTAGGATTCGCAGGACAGAAGTCGCCGGAGCGGCTCGAGGTCGTCGACGAGCTACCCCGCACCGCAAGCGGCAAGGTCCAGAAGTTCCAGCTACGCCAAAGGCTAGGTTGAGCGCCGATATGCCACGAATCGGAGACTTACTGATGACGACCGGTGTGGGCGCTACCTCACCCACGCCGCGCCGTGGCCAGACCAAGCCAGCTACGGCGAACAACCCGAGCGACCAAAGCAAAGGCTCCACAGAGGACGGCCTGGGTGCCTCGGTAGGGCAGAACGTTCGCGCCGAGCGGAAGCGTCAGGGGATCTCGGTGCGCCAGCTGGCCAAGCGCCTCGGTGTCTCGGCGTCCTTTATATCGCAGTTCGAGCTGGGGCAAAGCAAAGCAGCCGTCAACACGCTGTTTGCTATTGCGACGGAACTCAACCTTTCACTTGACGAGCTGCTCGGCAGCACGGTCAACACCAACCACTCGAACGGGGCCGCCTCAGCACGGCCCCGCCGCCTGACCGACACGGGAAACCAGACCGCCTTCGGTGAGTACCTTCAACTGCAGAGCGGAGTGCGTTGGAAACGGCTAGCCGACACCTCGCCAGACCACCACGTCCAGTTCCTCATCACCGAATACGACCCGGGATCCGACTCAGCCCCCGGCGACGCCCCACAGCGGCACCCAGGAAACGACTACGGCTACGTGCTCGAAGGAACCTTAACCATTGAGATCGACGGGCGACGACGAAACCTCACCGCCGGTGAAGCAATCCACATGCGCGGCGACATACCGCACCGATTAAGAAATTTGTCGGATAAATTGGTCCGTGCCGTATGGTTCGTCGTAACCTGACTGGCTGCGGCCGCGTGGACCGGCCCACTGATGTCCGTTCGCGTGGTTGCGGTGCCAGCCCCTCACCCTCCGACGGCACAGCGGCACCGCATGCGGAGAGGGCATAATGGACAACTTCTTCCAAGCGAGCGAAGGTCGCGAGCAGAGTAGGTGTGGTCGCCCTCCCACAATTCGCGCGTGGTCGACTGGGCCCCCTTGCGGCGTGCGGGTCAATGCCATGACGACTGACTGCTTCGGCATCGACCTAAGCGTTGGGCCACTCTGAGCATTCCTTTCCTCACGTGTGGCGGCTAAGGCTACGCCACCGGATCTACTCTGACCGACGTCGATGGAGGCTGGACCGCATGGTAAACCCCGACGACCTGCTCGAGATGTATCGCCGTATGCGCGTGATTCGGCGCTTCGAGGAGCGGACATCGCAGCTCTACCTGGATAGGGAAGTACCAGGATT
>JAABUJ010006002.1_pt1 | contig 11931 bp, 12 predicted proteins | sample 5559131 | NCBI WGS metagenome assembly JAABUJ01 (sample SAMN10711875, study PRJNA513366) | rock metagenome | isolation source: Antarctica rocks | place: Antarctica: Victoria Land, Mt New Zealand nord | collected 2016-01-07
GATCAGCGGCCGGGCGAATAGGCCAACCCCCATGAACGCAGCGGACGTGGCCGATTCACCGGGCCACCTCCTCGCCGCCCTTGTCGACGCCGCGTGCTACGCGGCGTAAAAAGGCCAAAGTCGAGTCTCTTTTGGTGACGGCGGGCCGGGAGTCGACGGACCGGCGCGGCGGCGCCTCGGGCAGGGAGCACCTGTGGGAGAATAGCGCCCCCTGTGCCGCGAGACGCCGCCCCGGAGGTCGCCATGCCCACCCTGCTCCCCGACGCCGAGAGCCTGGAGTTGGCGGAGTTGGTCGCCGACGAGGCGGGCGTCACCATGGTCGTGCGGGCGCGCCGCACGAGCGCGTGCTGCCCCGACTGCGGCGCGCCCACCACGCGCGTGCATCGTCGGTACCGGCACCGACTCGGCGACCTCCCGTGGCAGGGCTTGGCGGTGCGTATCCGTCTGCACACCCGGCGCTGGTGCTGCGACGCGGCGGACGGCGCGCGGCGCATCTTCACCGCGCGTTTCCCCGCATTCGTCCCGCCACATGGGCGGCGCACCGCGCGGCGCGGCACGCTGCTCACGGCGCTGGCCTTCGCCCTCGGCGGGCGGCCCGGGGCCCGCCTGCTCGCCGCCATCGGCCCGGTCGTCAGCCACGACACCCTCATCAACACGATCCGGCGCGCGGACCTCCCGCCCACGCCGACGCCGCGCGTGCTGGGCGTGGACGATTGGCGCTACCGCCGTGGCAAAGTATGTGGCACCATCCCGGTCGACCTGGAGCGGCATCGGCCGATCGATCGCCTGCCCGACCGCACCGCGGCGAGTTTCGCGGCCTGGCTGAGGGGCCATCCCGGTGTCGGGGTCATCGCGCGACCGGGGCGGGGCCTACGCCGACGGCGCGCGCCAGGGTGCGCCGGACGCCATCCAGGTGGCGGATCGCTTCCACCTCATCAGGAACCTGGGCGAGGCGCTGGAACGCCTGCTGGACCGGTACCACGCCGCGTTGCGCACGGCCGCTCGCGCCGTGGCCGTGGCAGAAACGGCGGCGGCGGGCGCGACGGCGGCGGCCGAGGTGGCGTCGCCCACGCCGGTGGAAGCGCCATCCGTCCGGCCCCCGACGCGCACCCAGCGGGAGATGGCGCAGCGGCACGCGCGCCGCGAGGTGCGGTACGACGCGATCCACGCGCTGCTCGCGCAGGGGCTGAGCCTGCGCGCGGACGCCCGCCACCTCGGCCTCGGGCGCGACACCGTCCGGCGGCTGGCTCGTGCCACGCGTTGCCCGCACTACCGCACGCGTGCTACTCGGTCCGGTGTCCTGGCTCCCCACGAGGCCTACCTGCGCGACCGCTGGATGACAGGGGAGCGGAACGCCGCCCAGCGCTGGCGCGAACTGCGCGAGCGCGGCTTCGCCGGATCGCCCGGGCTCGTCCGCCTCTTCCTGGCCCGCTGGCGCGACACGCCGGGGCGCACGGGGCCGCGCCCCCGTGCGGCGACCGGAGTGGAGGCGACGACCGGACGTCGCCCGAGAAGGTGAGACAGACGATGGAGACATGGCCGCGGGCGCGGGCGTGCCCGCTTAGGCGGGGTTGAGGGGCTGGACGAAGGCCGGGTCGCTGCTGCCGCTCCGATTGACGGCGGGGGAGACGGGCCAGCGGCGCAGGCGCGCGGCGTCCGGGTGCAGCAGGAGGGGCAGCACCGCCTGCGGATCGGTCAGGCCGGGGTCGAGCCAGGCGGCCTCCGCCGCGCGCGGCAGGACGGCGGGCATCCGGTCGTGGAGGGCGCGCAGGTCGTCGGTCGCGGCGGCGGTCGTCACGATGGCGCAGGCGGCGCGCGGGGTGCCGTCCCCATCGACCCAGCGATCGAGCAGCCCGGCGAGGCCGAGCAGGTCGTCGCCGTCCGGGTCGGTGATATACCACGGCTGCTTCGCCTTGCTCCCGGCCGCCGCCGTCCACTCGTACCAGCCGGAGGCGGGCACGAGACAGCGCGAGCGGGCGACCAGCGGGCGGAAGGTGGGTCGCTCCGTGAGCGACTCGGCGCGGGCGTTGAAGGCGAGGAAGGGGCGACCGCCCGGGCGGTGCGGGGCGATGCCCCAGGCGGCGATCGCGACCCGCCGCGCGCCGGACGCCTCCTCAACGATCACCGGGACCGGCGCGGTCGGGGCGATGTTGAAGCGGTCGGCGAGGGCCGCGCGCACCGCGTCGTCCGCCGTCGCGTCGAAGCGCAGCGGGATCTGCTCGGCGTTCCTCAGGACGTAGCGCCCGCACATGGTCATGCCTCCTTCGTATCAGTATCGTGCGGCGAGTATACCGCCTCGTCGCCGCGCGCCATCGCCCACGCCTCGACGGAGACGACCTGGAGGTTGACGACGGGGCCGCGCCGCTGGACGTGGCCGGTGGCGACGACAGTGAGATGGGCGAAAAGTGGGGGTTGGCAGCACTGAGCACGCCAGTTTCGGGGCATGCTGGAACTTGACGCCCGCGATCGACGGCCTGAGTGGGGAGATCCAGATCGATGGTTACGACGTTGTCCGAGTTCTGACACTTCCCCCAATACTGTGCTTGGGCGTTAAGAATCGGCCGTGAGCGGGGGGATGCCCCCCACTTTGATGTCATCACTCAAGTTAACAGTATCCGTCAGACAGGATCGCGCCGGGAGCTATTGTGCAGCGCGCCATCGCTAGCGCGGCGCGACGTGCTCAGGCTGCGTGCCGAGGGCCTGCATGATTGCGTCTGGCGCACGACCGATCACTTCAAGGTACGCACTGGCCGTCTGGTCGGGATGAGAACGCCCCTGCTCCCAATCGCGCAACGTGGCGAGCGACAGATGGAACCGGTCGGCAAACTCCTCTTGCGTCATCCGCAGCGTGCGGCGCAACACCTTCACTTTGGCAACCGGCTTTGATTGGGCTAACTGCTCCGGAGTAAGGAGCTGGGCATCCGGGTCGGCCATTGCCGCCGCCTCGATCTCCTCATCGGTCATCTCCCGCTTCGGGGTCGGCGGGAAAGGCTGCTCCGAACCGTCCGACATCTCCCGCACAACCGTACCATCACTGCGTTTTCTGGCGGTAATAATTGTTTCGCTCATTTCTACTGGCCTTTCTTGCCGATATGATCGTGATGTTCAGTCGGCGCTCGGTATACACGACGACGAGTAGTCCCGCTCCATTGTGTCCTATCAGGATGATGCGTTCCTCGCCATACTCCGCCCGAGTGTCGAGCACTTCCAGCGCATCGGGGTCGTCAAACGCCTGGACTGCTTCATCAACGCTCACTCCATGTTTCAGGAGATTGCTTGCCGCCTTCTGTTCATCCCACTCGAAGCGTTCATCCATCGTTATATTATACGGAATTTCCGTAGTTGCTCAAGCAGTTCTTTGCCACCGTACCTACGCATCGCCGCTAACTCCTGCCGCCACCCCTATTTTCGGCATTGTCAACTTAGGACGAGGGTCGTCAGCATGCGATACTGGCTGCATGAAAGAACCAGTCGCGCCGCCATCTTACGCCGGTTATCGCTTTGCCCCGGCGCTCATCGTGCACGCCGTCTGGCTGTACTTCCGGTTCACCCTCAGCTATCGCGACGTGGAGGAGCTCCTGGCCGAGCGCGGGGTGATCGTCACTGACGAGACGATCCGGCAGTGGTGCGGGAAGTTCGGGCAGGCGTAGGCCAATGAACTGCGCCGCCGCCGCCCGCGCCCTGGCGACAAGTGGCACCTGGACGAGGTGTTCAGCAGTATCAACGGCGAGCAGCATTACCTCTGGCGGGCCGTCGATCAGCAGGGGATGCTGCTCGACATCCTGGTTCGGCGTCGGCGGGACACGGCTGCTGCCAAGAGGTTCTTCCGCCGGCTGCTCAAGGATCGGCAGTATGTGCCCCGTGTGCTGATCACCGACACGCTGGCGCGCTACGGGGCGGCAAAGCGGGAAGCGCTGCCGAGCGTCGAGCACCGGCAGCACAAGCGGCGCAACAACCGCGCCGAGAACGCGCACCAGCCGACCCGCGAGCGGGAGCGACGGATGCGCCGGCCCACGTCCCCGGGGCATGCGCAGCGGTTCCTCGCCGCCTCTGGCCCGATCGCCGACCACTGCCGCCCGCGCCGCCACCGCCTCACCGCCGCCGCCTACCGCCACCAACGCGACCGAGCCTATGTCACCTGGCGGGCGGTCACCGGCGTGGCCGTTACCGCGTAATGCGCCGGTCGCGCAGGCCAATCACGTCTCCGGGCAATCTCCTCACCCCACCACCCGGTCAAGTTGACTCTCTGTCAGGATAGGATTGGCCTGGCAAGGCGGGTTGACCCACAAGTTGAGCGGCGCGATGCCTTCGTATTGACCTGTCGCCCCCTTGCCAGGCTCCCGAGACCTGACCTGATAGGAGCCGGTCGCGACCGTGCGACCCGAGAGAGTCCTGTCGGCCTCGGGGGGACGGCGGCTGCGAGTGGTGAGGAGGCACGGATGATCACGATCGGCGTTGATGCCCACAAGCGGGTGCATGTGGCGGTAGCGGTGGACGACGCGGGGCGGGAGGTGGCGCGCTGGTCCGGACCGAATAGCCCCACCGGGTGGCGACAGCTGGGCGTGTGGGGCACGACATTGGGGCCGGAGTGCCGCTGGGGGATCGAGGGGGCCTGGAATGACGGGCGCGGCCTGGCCCAGGATCTGATCGTAGCGGGGGCCACAGTCTACGAGGTCAACCCACGCTGGACCGCACAGCAGCGGCAGCGCGCGCGCAAACCCGGGAAGCACGACCGCCTCGACGCGCGTGCGGTGGCGCTGCTCGTCTGGCGCGAGGCCGCGACGCTGCCTGTCGTCACCCCGGACGACGAGACCGTCGTGCTCGACGTACTCGTGACGGAGCGCGAGGGCGCGGTGGCGGAGGCCACGCGCCTGCGCAACCAGGTGCACCAGCTCCTGCTCCAGCTCGATCCTGAGTACCACACGCACCTGCCGAGTCTGCGGACATCGGCCGGCGTCGCGGCGGCGGCCAGTTATCCCGCGACGGCACCCGGTCCCCTCGCGCAGCACCGCGCTGGCGCGGTGCGCCGTCTGGCCGAGCGGTTACAACTCGCCCTCACACAGGCCAAGGCCCTGGCCGCCCAGATCGCCGGGCTCGCCGTGGAGCGATTCGCTCCGCTCACCCAGATCTGCGGGGTCAGCCTGCGCACCGCCGGGGCGCTCGCCGGCATCCTCGGCCCCGGTCGCCGGTTCGCCACCGACGCCCAACGAGCGGCCTATGCCGGGGTCGCCCCGCTCGATGCCTCCTCCGCCGAGCGGGTGCGGCACCGGCTCAGCCGTGGGGGCAATCGCCGTCTCAATGCCATCCTTTACCGCATCGTCCTCACGCAGTCACGGCATGCGCCAGCGGCACAGGCGTATCTGGCGCGCCGCGCGAGCGAGGGCAAGACGCGGCGGGAGGCGGTGCGCGCACGCAAGCGCTTCGTCGTCCGCGCGATCTGGCGACGCTGGCAGGACTGCCTTGCACCGGAAGCCACCCTCGCGCAGCGCGCGGCGTAGCGACGGCATTGCTACTGCGCCTCGGGTAGCGCGCTATCAACCTGGTGTAGCCTGTGGAGGTGCCCTCCACAGGCTACACCAGGAGTCCCGCGGCCTGCCGCAAAGCGCCGGACTATGGGGCTTGACAGAGGAGTCCATATGCCGCCGATGGGGCACCGGCGGGGAGGCAAATCGCGGTATGCTGCCCCTGGCGTGGGCGGCGGGCGCGGTGGTCGTCACTGACCTGGTGCGCGAAGCCTGAAGAGGAGTCTGACCGGGACACCCATAGGCACCAGCGGTTGCTGCCCCGTCCATCGGGAGCGCGGAGGAGCGCTTCTACCCGGGGGTGTCCAGGCCCGTCAGCGCCACGCCGCGGCGGTGTTAGGAGAGGAGGCGCCAATGGAGATCCTCTTTCCCCGGTGTGCGGGTGTCGACATCCACAAGCGTACGGTCGTCGCCTGCCGGATCGTGCTGACGGGCGACGGTGAGTGGCTCCGTGAGACGCGCAGCTACGGCACTACCAGCGAGGAGTTGCTGCGCCTCGCCGACTGGCTCGCCGCCGGCGGGTGCACCCACGTCGGGCTGGAGAGCACCGGCGAGTTCTGGAAACCGGTCTTCAACCTGCTGGAGAGCAGCTTCGAGGTCTGGCTGCTCAACGCGCAGCACATCCAGGCCGTCCCCGGCCGGAAGACCGACGTGCGCGACGCCGAGTGGATCGCGGACCTGCTGCGTCACGGGCTGGTGCGGCCGAGCTTCATCCCGCCGCGCCCGCAGCGCGAGCTGCGCGAGTTGACCCGCCATCGCACCAACTTCGTGCGTGAGCGGGCGACGCTGGTCAATCGGGTGCAGCAGGTGCTGGAGGGCACGAACCTCAAGCTCGCCTCCGTCGTCAGCAACGTGGTCGGGGCCTCCGGGCGCGCGATCCTCGCCGCCCTCCTCGGGGGCGAGACGGACGTGGTCATCCTGGCCGATCTGGCCAAGGGCAAACTGCGCAAGAAGCGCGACCAGTTGGAGCGCGCGCTCGTCGGGCATATCGCGCCGCATCAGTGCTTCCTGCTGACGGAACTCCTCGCACAGATCGACGGATTGGACGAGACGATCGCCCGCTTCGATGACGCGATCGCGCGGCAGTGCGCGGCCAGCGAGCAGGAAGCAATCATCCAACTCCTCGACACCATCCCCGGCGTCGGGCGGGCCATGGCGGAACTGCTGGTCGCGGAAGTCGGCGTGGACATGACCCGCTTTCCGACACCCGGCCACCTGGCGGCGTGGGCGGGCGTCGCGCCGGGGAATAACGAGCGCGCCGGGCGGCAGCGGTCAGGCCGGACCCGCACAGGCAACGCCTGGCTGAAGACGGCGCTGGTCCAGGCCGCCCACGGGGCGGCGCGCATGCGGGGGACCGCCCTCGCGGCGAAATACCAGCGTGTGGCCGCCCGCCGCGGCGCGAAGCGGGCGATCATGGCGGTCGCCCACCGCCTGCTGATCATCGCCTACCATGTCATCGCCCGGCGCGAGCCGTACCGCGAACTCGGGGCCGACTATCTGGAACGCCGCCACGCGCCAGCGACCGTGGACCGGCTGGTGCGACGGCTGCAACAGTTGGAGGTTGCCGTGACGACGACGGACATCGGCAGCGCCGTGCCCCCGGTCGGCGCTGCGTTCGCCACATCCCCCTGAGACCCTGATTTGCAGGAGAGCGTCAGTGCCCCCTCGAGGCATTAACGCGCCATTGGCCACACGACCGCCACAATCGATGAGCCGGATAGGACAGGGGATGGTACGCATAATGCGTGTATCGGCAATGGGGCGACATCTTGGCACCCCGCGCATGGATCAGCGTGAGGGACCGATGAAGATCACCCACCTCGATGTCAGCGCCTATCGCATCCCGACCGACCAGCACGAGCAAGATGGCACATACGATTGGGACGCCACCACCGTCGTCCTCGTCGAGCCGGTCGCGGAGGACGGCCTGCGCGGCCTGGGCTACAGCTACGCCGACGAGGCGACCGCGCGGCTCGTGCAGGCGACCCTCGCCCCGGTGGTGTGCGGCCGCGACGTGCAGGATACCGGCGGCTCGTGGGCGGCGATGGTCGCGGCGATCCGCAATCTGGGTCGTCCCGGCATCGCCGCGATGGCGATCGCGGCGGTGGACATCGCGCTCTGGGATCTCAAAGCGCGCGCCCTCGGCTTGCCGCTCTACAAGCTGCTCGGCCCGTACCGCGAGGCGATCCCGATCTATGGGAGCGGCGGCTTCACCTCCTACAGCGAGGCGGCACTGATCGCCCAACTCGCCGGTTGGGCGGAGGCGGGGATCCCGCGCGTGAAGATGAAGATCGGGCGCGATCCGGCGGCGGATCGGGCGCGTGTGCGCGCGGTGCGCCGGGCGCTCGGCCCGGAGATCGCCCTCTTCGTCGATGCGAACGGGGCCTACGACGCGACAACGGCCCTCCGGCAGGCCGCGCATTTCAGCGAGGCGGATGTCAGTTGGTTCGAGGAGCCGGTCTCGTCGGACGACCTCGCGGGGCTGCGGCTGATCCGGGGGCACACGCCGCTGATCGACGTCGCGGCGGGCGAGTACGGCTATGACCGCTTCTACTTTCGCCGGATGCTGGAGGCGGGCGCGGTCGATGTGCTGCAGGCGGACGTGACGCGCTGCGCCGGGGTGACCGGGTGGCTCCAGGCGGCGGCGCTCGCGCATGCCTTCGCGATCCCCTTCTCCGCCCATTGCGCCCCGGAGTTACACGCGCATGTCGCCTGCGCCGCGCCGGAGTTTCGGCACGCCGAATATTTCCACGACCATGTGCGGATCGCGGGATTGCTCTTCGATGGCGTGCCGCAGCCGAAAGATGGCTATCTGGCCCCCGATCCGTCGCGCCCCGGCCTTGGCCTGACCTTGAAACGCCGCGATGCCGCACGCTGGGCCATCTGAGCACGCCCAACTCAATCGATGACGATACGCAGAGGAGTACGCGATGAAAACGAAACTGCTACTCGATGGTCAGGAGAAGATCTACGCCGTGGTCTTCGATCCGGGCGACGAAGTTCTCGCCGGATTGCAGGCGTTCGCGCGCGAGCAGGATCTGGCGGCGGCGCAGATCACGGCGCTCGGTGCCTTCAGTCGGGCGACCTTCGGCTACTACGATCGCGACAAGCAGGAGTACGCGAAGATCCCGATCGAGGAACAGGTCGAGGTGCTCTCCTTGATCGGGGACATCTCGCGCAACGAGGGTGCGCCGCAACTCCACCTGCACGGCGTTGTGGGGCGGCGGGATGGGACGACGCGCGGCGGGCATCTGCTCGAAGCCTACGTCTGGCCGACGCTCGAAGTCATCGTCAACGAGTCGCCGAGCTATCTGCGGCGACAGATGAACAAGGCTGCGGGCCTCCCGCTGATCGCGCTCGACGCCGAGTAAGCCATCGCGGAAGAGATGTCGCAGAGGGCTGGCATGGATTGCGCGGTACAGTGAGGCAGACGGACGACGTACTGGCATCGGGTGATAAGGAGCGGATCATGGTTGAATCGGCGACGACGACGACGAAGGGTGGACCGCAGCAGACCAACGGCACCGCCGCGGATGCGTTCATCGAGACGATTATGAATTGGGGGATCGATACCATCTTCGGCCTGCCCGGCGATGGGATCAACGGGCTGATGGAGGCGCTACGCAAACGGCAGGACAAGGTGCGCTTCGTCCAGGTGCGCCACGAGGAGGCGGCGGCCTTCATGGCCTGTGCCTATGCCAAGTACACCGGCAAGCTCGGCTGCTGCATCGCCACCTCCGGTCCCGGCGCGATCCACCTCCTCAACGGTCTCTACGATGCGAAGATGGACGGGCAGCCGGTCCTGGCGATCACCGGCATGACCTACCACGACATGATCGGCACCTACTATCAGCAGGATGTCAACACCGAGGCGCTCTTCCAGGACGTGGCGGTCTACGACGAGCGGGTGATGGCCGGGTCGCAGGCGGCGCAGCTGGCGAATCTCGCCTGCCGCGCGGCGCTGAGCCAGCGGGGCGTCGCCCACGTCACCTTCCCGAACGACTTGCAGGAGGTCGACGCGGGGGCGGACCGCTCCAAGGCCAATATCGCCGAGCACACCTCCAGCGCCTACACCCCCGAGCGGGCGCTGCCGAGCCAGGAGCAGTTGCGACAACTGGCCGACATCCTCAATGTGGGGCAGAAGGTCGCGATCCTGGCGGGGCGCGGCGCGATCGGCGCGGGCGCAGAACTGGAGCAGATCGCGGAACTCCTCGGTGCTCCGATCGTCAAGCCGCTCCTGGGCAAGGCGTGTGTCCCGGACGAGAGCCCTTACACCACCGGGGGCGTCGGCCTCCTCGGCACCGCCCCCTCCGAGAAGGCGCTGGAAGGGTGCGACACCCTCTTCATGATCGGCACCTCCTATCCCTACATCGAATTCCTCCCGAAGCCGGGGCAGGCGCGCGGCGTGCAGATCGACATTGACCCGGAGCGGATCGGCCTGCGCTATCCGGTCGAGATCGGGGTTGTCGGCGACACGAAAGTTGTCCTCCAGGCGCTGCTCCCGCTGCTCAAGCGCAACGAGGACCGCGCATTCCTCAAGCAGGCCCAGGACGGGATGCGGGACTGGTGGGCGCTCCTGGATGACCGGGGGACCCGTACCGAAACGCCGATGCTGCCGGAAGTCGTCGCCTGGGAGCTCGACCGCCTGCTGGACGACGACGCGATCGTCAGCACCGATAGCGGCACCAACACGACCTGGGCGGCGCGGTACATCCGCATCAAGCGGGGCCAGCTCTTCTCCTGCTCGGGTAACCTCGCGACGATGGCCCCCGGCTTCCCCTACACCAACGCCGCCCAGATCGCCTACCCGGAGCGCCAATGCGTCGCCCTGGTCGGGGACGGCGGCTTCACGATGCTGATGGGCGAACTCGCCACCGCCGTGAAGTACGACCTGCCGGTCAAGATCATCATCTTCAAGAACAATGTCCTGGGCCAGATCAAATGGGAGCAGATGGTCTTCCTCGGGAACCCCGAGTACGGCGTCGAATTGCAGCCGATCGACTTCGCGAAGTACGCCGAGGCCGTCGGCGCGCGCGGCTTCACGATCACCGATCCCACGACCTGCCGGGCGACGCTGGAAGAGGCGCTGCGCCACCCGGGTCCGGCGATCGTCCAGGCGGTGGTGGACCCGAATGTGCCGCCGATGCCGGCGCGGATCAAGCCCCAGCAGGCGCTGAAGATGGCCGAGGCGCTGGTGCGCGGCGAGCCTAACGCCGTGCGTATCGGCCTGACGCTCTTCCGCGACAAGGTCAACGACTTCACCGCGCCGGGCGGCCACTCCGAGGGCGGGGATGATGAGAGCCTGCTCGACAAGGTCAAGGACAAGATCCGCGACATCGTCGACTGAGGCAGCGTCCGGCGCGCGGCCCCGGCCCCCGGCAATCGGGCGGGCCGGGGCCGCAGCGCCGGGCCAATCGTGAGACAGTCACCGGAGTGGAACGACGATGCGTGTACCGGCGTTCATGAAGCGGGCCTCCGCCGACCGGAGGGGGACGGGCCTACTCGATCTGTTGCCGCGCGGCCTCGCCCACGAGGGCGTGGTCCTGGAGCAGCACCTCCGCGAGGGGCGTTTCCAGCGCAGCCTGGCCGTGATCGCGGGCCTCGCCAGCGCCCTCAGCGGCCTGGAGGTCACCTACGAGCACTATCGCGGCAGCTACAGTCAGCGCGTCATGTGGAGCCCTATACTCCTGAGCCCGGCCCTGCTGGTGGCCGGTGTGTGGGGGGCATTCAACCGGCGCGCGGCGCGGACGGTGCTGCCCCTCGTCTCGCTCGTCACCATTCTCGATGGCGCGATCGGGTTCTTCTTCCACGTTCGCGGGATCAAGCGCAAGCCGGGCGGCTGGCGGCTGCCGCTCTTCAACATCATCATGGGTCCGCCACTGTTCGCCCCCTTGCTCTTCGGCATCAGCGGCTTCCTCGGCCTGATCGCCGCGTTCCTGCGCCGCGAGGACGATCCGAGCGAGCACCTGCCCCTGGGGGTGCGCCGCTCGCGATCGGCCTGGCTGAACCTCCTGCCACAGGGGCTCTCCAGCGAGGGCCTGATCCTGACGCAGGACATCCGCGAAGGGCGCTTCCAGCGCGGGCTGGCGGTGGCGACGGCCTTCTCGGCGCTCTTCAACGGGATCGAGGCGCTCTATTCGCACTATCGCAACGGCTTCGCCTATCCATCCCAGTGGCTCCCGATCGTGCTGACCCCCTTCATCATGGTCGCGGGGATCGGCACGGTCTGGAGCCGCACGATCGCCCGGACCCTCCTCCCGCTCAGTTCGTTCCTGGCGGTCATCGTCGGCGGGATCGGTTTCTTCTACCACGCGCGGGGGCTGCTGCGACGGCCCGGCGGCCTCAAGCTCCCGCTGTTCAACCTGATCTACGGCCCGCCGATCTTCGCGCCGCTCCTGTTCGTCGCCAC
>JAABUJ010006006.1_pt1 | contig 11927 bp, 10 predicted proteins | sample 5559131 | NCBI WGS metagenome assembly JAABUJ01 (sample SAMN10711875, study PRJNA513366) | rock metagenome | isolation source: Antarctica rocks | place: Antarctica: Victoria Land, Mt New Zealand nord | collected 2016-01-07
TCGACGACCGCCTCGATGACCAGGTCGCAGTCGGCCAGGTCGTCGAGCGCGGTGGTGCCGGTGATGCGCCCGAGCGACTCGGCCGCGGCCTCCGCAGTCAGCCGCCCCCGCTGCACCTGCTTGTCGAGCGACGTCGAGATCGCGGCCCGTACGGCGGCCGTCTTGTCCTCGCCGCGCGCCCGGAAGGTCACGTCGTACCCGCTGCGGGCCAGCACCTCCACCATGCCGCTGGCCATCGTGCCGGTGCCGACGACGCCGACCCTGGCCACCGGGCGCGCCTCCTCGAGCGACGGCCCCGAGGCGGCCCCTATGTCGACCGGGCCACCGGTCTCGCCATAGCTGTAGAAGCCGCGGCCGGCCTTGCGCCCGAGGTAGCCGGCGGTCACCAGCTGCTTGAGCAGGGGCGGCGGCGCGTGCAGGTGGTCCCGCGAGGAGGAGTAGATCGTGTCGAGGATCTCGTAGGCGGAGTCGAGCCCGATGAGGTCGAGCAGCGCCAGCGGACCCATCGGGTGCCCGGTGCCGAAGCGCATCGCGGCATCGACGTCCTCGCGGGTGGCGTACCCGGCCTCGACCATGCGCACGGCGTTGCCGAGGTAGCCGAAGAGCAGCGCGTTGGCGATGAAGCCGGCCCGGTCGCCGACCGTGACATCGGTCTTGCCGACCCGGGCGACGAGCGCCTCGACATCCGCCACGACGTCGTCGTCGACCATGACGGTGCGGATGACCTCGACGAGGCCCATCACCGGCGCGGGGTTGAACCAGTGCAGCCCGATGACCTGCTTGGGGCGGCCCGAGGCGACCGCGAGGTCGGTCACCGACAGCGCGCTGGTGTTGGTGGCGAGGATGGTCTCCGGCGCGCAGATCCGGCCCAGCTCGGCGAGCAGCGCGCGCTTGCCGGCGAGGTCCTCCGGCACCGCCTCGAGCACGAGGTCGCAGTCGGCCAGCGAGGCCAGGTCGGTGCCGAGCGCGATGCGGGCGGTCAGCGCGGCCTGGTCCTGCGCGCTGAGCTTGCCCTTGGCGACGGCCCGGCCGGTCGAGCTGGCCAGGTGCTCGTGCGCTCGCTCCACTGCTGCGTCGTCGACGTCGACCCCGACGACGTCGAGGCCGGAGCGGGCGAGCACCTCGGCGATCCCGGCACCCATCGTCCCGAGACCGACCACACCCACCCGCTGCACCTCGCGTGCCACCGACCGCCTCCTGATGACCGACCACGCCCGCACCGGGCGCGCTGCGGCGATCCTGCCAGCCGGTCCAGGCCCGACCGCTCAGACGGGTACGGGGGCCTCGGCGGCCGCCTCCGTGGGCAGTACCGGCTCGGGCGGCTCCATCGGCACGTCGCGCAGCCCGAAGAGCGGCGAGCGGATGACGAACAGGCAGGCGGACAGGGCGATCACCCCGCCCACCACCAGGGTCAGGCGGGGGCTCGTCAGCGACGCGAGGCCCCCGCCGGCGAGCGCCCCCAGGGGCATGCTGCCCCAGACGATGAAGCGCACCGAGGCGTTCATCCGGCCAAGGAGGCGCGGCGGGCAGATGGCCTGGCGGTAGGACACCTGAGCGACGTTGTAGACGACCGCCCCGAAGATGACCACGAAGCTCCCCAGCGAGAGCAGCAGCACGCCGGGGCCGGCGAAGGACAGCGGGCCGAGGAAGGCGAAGGGCGCCGTCACCAGCACGGACAGCCAGATAGTGCGGGCGCTCCCGACCCGCCGCGCGATCCACCCGGCGCTCAGCCCGCCGAGGATGCCGCCGACGGAGCCCAGGCTGAAGACCAGCCCGACGACGAGCGAGCTCGCGTGCAGCGTGCGGACGAGGAAGACGACCTCGACCGCACCCGCCATCGCGCTGCCGAAGTTGCTCGTACCCGTGCAGCCCACGATCCGGGAGAGGACCGGGTGCCCGGTGACGAAGGTCAGACCCTCCCTGATGTCCGCGCGCAGCCGCTGCCGCTGGGCCTTGGCCACGGGCACCGGGTCGGGCCGGCGGATCGCCGCGGTGGCGCCGCCGGAGACGAGGTAGCTCACCGCGTCGACCGCAACCGCGTACGGCGCGCCCACCAGCCCGACCAGTGCGCCGCCGACCCCCGGGCCGGCGACCTGCGCGAAGGACTGCGTCGTCCCGAGCTTGCCGTTGCCGTCGATGAGCTGGTCGGCGTCGACGACCTCGGGCAGGTACGACTGGTACGCGACGTCGAAGAAGACGCTGAGCACGCTGCTGGCCAGGGCGACGACGTAGAGCTGGGCCAGCGTGAGCACGCCGAGCGCCTGTGCGACCGGCACCGAGCCGACGAGCAGCAGCCGGCCGAGGTCGCTGCGCACCAGCACCCGCTTGCGACGCCATCGGTCGACCCACGCCCCCGCGGGCAGCGCGATGAGCAGGAAGGCCGCGCTCGTCGCCACGCTGAGCAGGGCGACCTGGAAGGTGCTCGCGTGCAGCGTCTTCACCGCGAGCAGCGGGAAGGCGAGGAAGGTGACGGACGAGCCGATCTCGCTCACCGTCTGGCCGCCCCACAGCAGCATGAAGTCGCGGTGCCGCCACAGGCTGCGCTCGGGAGACGCCATGCGTGAGGGTGGCCGGAGTGATTGGCAGATGTCAAGCACTTATTCTGGCAACGTGGGCGACGAGCGGGTGGCGACCCTGGCGCAGAGCCGGGCGATGGCCCACCCCGACCGCCTGCGCATCATCCGGCTGACGTACGACACCCCGCTGACCAACGCCCAGCTGGCCCAGCGGCTCGGCCGCGACCCGGCCACGGTGCTGCACCACGTCCGCACGCTGGTGCGCACCGGCTTCCTCGTTCCGCAGGAGCCCCGCCGGGGGGCCCGCGGGGCGCGCGAGATCCCGTACCTGTCGACCGGTCAGTCCTTCCGGTTGCAGACGCCGCAGCCCGAGGAAGCCCGCGCCATCGACCTCGCCGTCGTCGACGCCTTCCGGGTGGAGCTGGCCGAGGCGCTCGAGCTGGGGCCGCAGACCCTCGGCCGGCTCGTCGTGCGGCTCTCGCCGGCTGGGGCAGATGCGCTGCGGCGCAGACTCAGCGAGCTGCTCATCGAAGCGGCGGGGTGGGAGCCCGTCGCGGGAGGTACGGCTTACGCGCTGCTCCTCGCGCTGCACGAGCAGGTCGAGGGGTAGGCACGAGCACGTGAGCACCGCCACCCCGACCACGCCGACCGCGCCGATCCCGCCGATCCCGGCCGAGCTGCAGGCCCACCTCGACGCCGCGCCCCGACAGCTGTGGCATCGCGGGCGCTGGGCCGACGCCGCCGACGGCGCGACCTACCCCGTGGTCGACCCGGCGACCGGTGCTGAGGTCGCCCGGGTGCCCGATGCCAGGGCGGCGGACGCCGTCGCGGCGCTGGACGCGGTTGTCGAGGCCGGCCCAGCCCTCGTCGCGATGGCCCCGCGCGCGCGGGGCGAGGTGTTGCGCCGCGCCTACGAGCTGATGGTCGAGCGCACCGACGCCCTCGCTGCGGTGATGACCATCGAGATGGGTAAGGCGCTGGCCGAGTCTCGTGCCGAGATCGCCTACGCCGCCGAGTTCTTCCGCTGGTTCAGTGAGGAGGCCGTCCGCGTCGGGGGCGAGTGGCGGCGCGACCCCGCGGGTGGCTACGACCTGCTCACGACCCGGCGTCCCGTGGGGCCGGTGGTCATCCTGACGCCCTGGAACTTCCCCCTGGCCATGGCCACCCGCAAGATCGGCCCGGCGATCGCGGCCGGCTGTCCGATGGTCTGGAAGCCGGCCGAGGACACGCCGCTGTCGGCCCTGCTGCTGGCCGGCATCCTCGGTGAGGCGGGGCTCCCCGACGGGGCGCTGGAGGTGCTCACCGGCCCTCGGTCGGAGGAGCTGGTCGCCCCGCTCCTCAGCGACCCGCGCACACGCAAGCTCACCTTCACCGGGTCGACGCGGGTCGGCAGGCTGCTCGCGGCGCAGGCAGCGGAGCGGCTGCTGCACTGCACCTTCGAGCTCGGCGGCAACGCGCCCTTCCTCGTCTTCGACGATGCCGACGTCGACGCAGCGCTGGAGGGCGCGATGGTGGCGAAGATGCGCAACATCGGCGAGAGCTGCGTCGCCGCCAACCGTTTCCTCCTGCACGACAGCGTCTTCGACAGCTTCGCCGAGCAGCTCGGCACGCGGATGCGGGCGCTGAGCGTCGGTCCTGGCTACACCGACGCGGCTGTCGGCCCGCTCATCAACCTCCGGCAGCGCGACCGCGTCGCCGCCCTCGTCCGCGACGCCCTCGACCGCGGCGCCACCGCCCTGTGCGGTGGCGACCCGGCCGACGTCCCACCGGGCGAGGGCTTCTTCTACCCCCCGACGGTGCTCGTCGGGGTGCCGGCAGACGCCCGGCTCCTGCACGAGGAGATCTTCGGACCGGTCGCGCCGCTGGTCCGCTTCGCCGACGAGGCCGAGGCGCTGCGGCTGGCCAACGGTGTCGACGAGGGGCTCGTCGCCTACGCCTACACCCGCGACATCGGCCGCGCGCGGCGGGTCGCCGGAGCGCTGGAGAGCGGGATGGTCGGGCTCAACCGCGGGCTGGTCAGCAACCCGGCGGCGCCCTTCGGCGGCGTCAAGCAGAGCGGGTACGGGCGGGAGGGCGGCCGGGAGGGCATCGAGGCCTACCTCGACGTCACCTACGTAGCGCTGGGCAGCTGAGGCTGCTCGCAGCGACGCTCAGAAGAGGACCGGGTTGGTCGGCTCGATGCCCCGCATCTCGTCGTAGTCGAGCAGCACGCACGTGATGCCCCTGGCCTCGGCGAGCACCCGGGCCTGCGGGGTGAAGTGCTGCGCTGCAAGCACACCACGCACCTCGGCCAACGCGGGGTCGCCGGCCATCCGCTCGACGTAGCGCACGACCTGCTCCACGCCGGCCATCTCGCCCTTGCGCTTGACCTCCACCGCCACGGGTCGCCCGGCGGCATCTCGGCAGAGCAGGTCGACCGGCCCGACGTCGGTCATCCACTCCCGGCGGACCAGCGTCCAGCCCTCACCCAGGACCGCGCACCGGTCGGCGAGCAGCTCCTGCAGATGGCGCTCGACGCCGTCCTTGACCAGCCCGGGGTCGATGCCCAGCTCCACTGAGGTGTCGGAGAGGACCTCCGCCAGGTGGACGAGCAGCTGCTCGCCAGCGGGGTTGCTGACGACCCACTCCCCCGGCCGCTCGCGCAGGGTGCACGGCGGCGCCATCCAGTTCAACGGCTTGTACGCCGCCTGGTCCGCGTGCACGGAGACGCTGCCGTCCGCCTTCACCATGATCAGGCGCAGGGCGGGAGGGAGGTGCGCCGACAGCCGACCGACGTAATCGACGCTGCAGCGGGCGATGACGAGCCGCACAGACCCACCGTAGGCGAGGACGCGTGCGGCTCATCGACGCACCGAGCGGCCTCAGGAGGGGAGCAGGTCCTCGACCTTGTCGCGGACGTCGCTGGCCAGGTGGCTGACGTGCGCCTTGACCTCACCGGCCAGCTCGCCGGCCTTGACCAGGGTCCCCGTACCGGTCGAGACGGTGTCCGCCTTGGCCTTGGTCCCGAGCAGCGAGCCCTTCGCCGCCTGGGTGGCCGCGATGGCCTTCGCCTTCGCGGCGTCGGTGCTGGGGACGGCGTCCTTGGCCTTGGCGGTCAGCTGGCCGGCCTTGGCGGTGGCGGTTCCGGCGAGGGCACCGGCCTGCCCGCGCACCGCACTGGTGACCGTGTCGGCCACCCCCGCGAGGCGGTCCTGCGCACCGTCGATGGCGTGCCGTGCGACGCCGAGCGCGACCTCCGAGGGGCGCTGCTGCTCGCCGGCCTGGGCGCTGACGACGAGGACCCCACCGGTCAGGGCCGGGAGGGCCCACTGCAGGGCGGCCAGCTGGCGCTGCGCCGAGGCGACATCGGGGGGCGTCTGCGCGCTGGGGCTGGTGCCCCCGTCGACGGGTACGTCACCCGCGTCGAGGATGCGCTTGCCGAGCACCCGGGAGTAGGCCGTCGCGACGAGCGCTGCCGCCGTCAGGCCGGTCTTGACGGCCGACGTCGCACCGACACCCTTCTGGTGCTTGACGCGGCCGCGGTTCTCCTCGAGCAGCAGGACGCTGCCGGTCAGGTGCGCCCCGATGGCGAGCGCGTTGACCGGCGTCCACCGCGCCCAGCCTGCGTTGGCCACCCTGGCGCGCTGACGGGGGTCGTCGACGTCGGCGGCCGCGCCGTTGACGCCGACCGCGCCCATCAGGGTGCCGCCGAACCACGCGGCCAGGCCGACGTCGTGCAGGGTGCGGGCGACGGTGGAGCGGGTCATGCGTCCTCCTCGGGCTGGCTGGTCCGGTCCTGCCGACGCCGACAGCAGCGGACCACGTGCCTCGTCAGGGAGCGGGTCGCCCCCCTGGTCCAGCACCTCCTGCCCTCGACCCGCAGGCCGTAGTCCTGCGCCGGGCAGCGCCCCTCCGGGCGGGGGTTTGACCCATCTGTACCGGGTCAGGTATGCAGCGGCCTCCAGCCCCCCGGGCTTGCCGAGACCACCCTCGACCCAGGAGCCACCGCATGCACCGACGCACCACCGCCCGCCTCGCCGCCGGAGGGTTCGCCTCGGCGGTCGCCGCGGCGCTGCTCACCAGCCCCGCCGCAGCCGCCCCCTCAGCCGGAGGCGCGCAGACCTTCGCGGCCGAGCGGCTGGCGACGATCTCCTACCGCGCCGCGGAGCACCCCTACCTCGTCGGGACGCTGGCGCAGGTCAGCGCCCTGCACGGCAGCCGCAGCCCGCAGGCCCGCGCCGTGGCGAGCGCCCTCGCGGCCAACCGGCACAGCCTCGCGGGGCTGCTCACGGGGACGCTCCCCCGGCAGTCCGTGCTCGAGGTGGCCATGACCAAGCGCGACCAGGCCGAGCTCGCCTACGCCACGGCGACCGTCGAGCGCTACGGCAAGGGCACCACGGTGCAGCACACCAAGGCCGCCAACGACCAGAGCAAGGCCATGCTGTCGCTGAAGAAGTCGGAGGCCGGGCTGGCACAGTACGCCGTCGACCAGTACCCGGGCATCGACCGCGGCCAGCTGTCGCAGGTGCTGGCGCGGGTCGACGCCGGCGACCTCACCACGCTCGAGGCGATCGCCCAGACCAGCAAGTACGTCTTCACCGACGCCCTCGTCGGCTCCACCGCCAGCGCCAACCTCTTCGCGCTGTTCGGGGTCGCCGAGATCGAGCGGCAGCGGGTCGCCGGTGACCCGCTGGCGCCTGCGTCGGTCTACCGCGCCGCGCTGACCGTGGCCTTCGTCCAGCACGTCTACCAGACCGGGCTCACCGGTACGTCGGGCCTGCTGACCAGTGTGACGAGCACCGACACCAAGGCCGCCCTCGAGGCCGAGGACAAGAACACCGTGCTCATCGCCGGCCTGCTCGGCGGTCCGGTCGGCAAGAGCAACCAGGTGCTCGGTGACTGGCGGCTGCACATCGGCAGCGGCTACGTGCCCATCCTGAAGTACCTCGACGGCGGTGCGGTCAGCAACCGGCAGTACGGCGAGCGGGCCCTCACGTCGTACATCAACAAGATCACCGGTGACGTGCACTCGCTCGCGCCGGGCCTGCCCTCCTCCACCGTCAAGGCGGAGTACTCCGCGCACTCCTTCGGCACTGAGCAGGTCTTCAAGGACCTCGCCTCGAGCTCCAGCAGCAAGCAGGCCGCCGGGTACGAGCTCGCCTCCACAGGAGCGGCGCACTTCGCGGACCTGGCCAGCCAGATCGCCGTCGCCGCCGACCAGTCCGGCAACCTCGCCGCCCTGACCACGGAGGGCAGCGCCGGCCGGCTCGTCACCGGCTGACCCGACCGGCGAGCGGGGGCGCTGCTGGCGGGCCCGACGCTCGTGTGGGTGCACGACGACGGCGGCTGGGAGTGCTCCAGCCGCCCTCGTCGCGTCAGGGCTCGGGCCCGTCAGCCCGGGCCGGTGGTCAGCGTCGGGCGCGGCTGCGCGAGGTGCCGCCGACCGCGCCGACCAGGACCACCGCCAGGGCGACCTGGATGATCAGCGTGATGACGAAGTGGCGACCGTTGCCGATGTGGTCACCGATCGCCCCGCCGACGAAGGCAGCGACCAGGCCGAGCACGATCGTGACGATGATGCCGATCGACTGTCGGCCCCTCGCGAACAGGCGCCCCAGGGCGCCGATGATGAGGCCGACGATGATCGCGCTGAAGATCGAGTGGGTGTGCACGCCGGGGCTGTGCCCCGATGCGGGCGCCTGACACCACGGTCGCGGCGTCGGTCTGCCCCAGCCGGCCGAGGGCGCCGGAGCGGAGGTCACGGTTCGTGCCCCAGCGGAGCGGACGCGTGCGTGTCGCACGGCTGCGCGTGGTGGGGTGGCGGGGTGCACCACCACCACGGGATGCACCTCGTCGTGGCGATCACGGCCGCGCTGCTCGCCGCGCTGTGCTTCGCCAGCGCCTCGGTGCTGCAGCACCGCAGCGCGCAGGCGGCCCCTCAGCTCAGCGGCATGCACCCGGGGCAGCTGGCGCGATTCGTCGCTGACATGGTGCGCTCACCGCTGTGGTTGCTCGGCACGACCGGTGACCTCGTCGGGCTCGTGCTGCAGGCCGTCGCGCTGGCCCGGGCGTCGCTGGCCCTGGTGCAGCCGCTGCTGGTGTGCGGGCTGCTCTTCTCCATCGGCGTCGACGCGGCGCTGACCCGGCGGGCTCCCACCCGCCGCCAGCTCGGTGCCGCGGTGGTGACCGTGCTCGGCCTCCTGCTCTTCACCCTGCTGGCGACACCGCACGGCGGCGGTCGGCTGCACGGTCGCCCCACCGCCGCCGCCCTGCTGGTCACCGGTGCGGGGGTGGCTGGGCTGGCGGTGCTCGGCGCGCGCCGACCGCACGGCCCGACCCGCGCCGGGCTGCTGGGCGCGGCCTGCGGGCTGGTCTTCGGCGCGACCGCCGCCGTCCTCAAGCAGGCGACGGAGGACCTCGGCCACGGGGTGGGGACGCTGCTCGGCGGGTGGCCCTTCTACGTCATGCTGCTGCTCGGTGTGGTGACGATCGTGCTGGCGCAGAGCGCCTTCGCCGCTGGGCCGCTGACCGCCAGCCTGCCGGGCATCGCCGTCGCCGACCCGCTCGTGGCGGTCGCGCTCGGGGTGGTGATGTTCCGCGAGCAGCTGGGCAGGGGCGCCGCCGACCGCGCCGGCCTGCTCGTCGGCCTCATCGTGATGTCGGTCGGCGCCGTCGTGCTGGCCCGGGCGAACGCTCGGGTCGAGGAGACCGTCCTGCTGGTCTAGGAGACCGGCGCCGAGGGCGCACCCGCCTCGAGGCCGTTGGCGGACCGGACCACGCGCACCACGTCCGCCATGATTGCGGTGAGCTCGTAGTCCTTGGGCGTGTAGACCGCCGCGACCCCCTGCGCCTCGAGGGCGCGGGCGTCGGCGTCCGGGATGATCCCCCCGACGATGACGGGTACGTCACCCGCCCCCGCCTCCCGCAGCCCGGCGAGCACCGCGGGGATGAGCTCCATGTGGGAGCCGGACAGGATCGACAGGCCGACGACGTCGACGTCCTCTTGCACCGCGGCCGACACGATCTGGCTGGGGGTGAGCCGGATCCCCTGGTAGACGACCTCGAAGCCGACGTCGCGGGCCCGGACCGCGACCTGCTCGGCGCCGTTGCTGTGCCCGTCCAGGCCCGGCTTGCCGACCAGCATGCGCAACCGGTGCCCCAGCTCGGCCCCCGTGGCGTCCACGCTCGCCCGCACCGCGGCGATCGCATCGCCGGCGTCCGCCGCGCTGACCGTCGCGGCCCCCACCCCCGTCGGCGCGCGGTAGCCGCCGAAGGTGTCGCGCAGCACCCCGGCCCACTCCCCCGTCGTGACGCCGGCGCGCGCGCACGCGATCGTGGGCTCGACCAGGTTGGCGTCGGTCTTGGCGGCGTCGCGCAGCGCCACCAGCGCCTCGTCGACCGCGGTCGCGTCGCGCTGCGCCCGCCAGGCCTGCAGCGAGGCCACCGCCTGGGCCTCGACCGCCGGGTCGACGTGCTGGATGGAGCCGATGCCCGAGCCGTCGACCCCGCCGGTGAGCGGGCTCGGCTCCGTCTCGCGCCACCGGTTGACCCCGACGACGATCATCTCGCCGGTCTCGATCCGGCGCCGCCGCTCGGCGTGGGCGGAGACCATCTCGCCCTTCATGTACCCGCTCTCCACCGCGGCCACGGCGCCGCCCATCGCCTGCACGCGGTCGACCTCGGCCCGCGCTCCAGCCACGATCTCATCTACCTTCGCCTGCACCACAGGCGATCCGGTGAAGAGGTCGCCGTACTCCAGCAGGTCCGTCTCGTAGGCGAGGACCTGCTGCAGCCGCAGGGACCACTGCTGGTCCCAGGGTCGGGGCAGGCCCATCGCCTCGTTCCACGCGGGCAGCTGCAGGGCACGGCACCGGGCGTCCTTGCTCAAGGTCACGGCGAGTGCCTCGATGAGGATGCGGTAGACGTTGTTCTCCGGCTGGGCCTCGGTGAGGCCGAGGGAGTTGACCTGCACGCCGTAACGGAAGCGGCGCTGCTTGGCGTCGGTGATGCCGTAGCGGGTGCGCACCAGCTCGTCCCACAGAGCGACGAAGGCGCGCATCTTGCACATCTCCTCGACGAAGCGGACGCCCGCGTTGACGAAGAAGCTGATCCGCGCGACCACCTCGCCGAAGCGCTCGGCCGGGACCTGACCCGAGTCGCGCACGGAGTCGAGGACCGCGATCGCTGTGCAGAGCGCGTACGCAACCTCCTGCACCGGTGTCGCGCCGGCCTCCTGCAGGTGGTAGCTGCAGATGTTGATCGGGTTCCACTTGGGCACGGCGGTGTAGGTGTGCGCGATCATGTCGGTGATCAGGCGCAGCGACGGGCCAGGCGGGAAGGCGTACGTCCCGCGCGAGAGGTACTCCTTGACGATGTCGTTCTGCGTCGTGCCCTGCAGCTGCGCCGGGTCAGCCCCCTGCTCCTCGGCGACCACCTCGTAGAGCGCGAGCAGCCACATCGCCGTGGCGTTGATGGTCATGGAGGTGTTCATCTCCGCGAGCGGGATGCCGTCGAAGAGCGCGCGCATGTCACCGAGGTGCGCCACCGGCACTCCCACCTTGCCGACCTCACCGGCGGCGAGCTCGTCGTCGGCGTCGTACCCCGTCTGGGTCGGCAGGTCGAAGGCGACCGACAGGCCGGTCTGTCCCTTGGCGAGGTTGCGCCGGTAGAGCGCGTTGGACTCGGCCGGGCTGGAGTGCCCGGCGTAGGTCCGGATGACCCAGGGCTTGTCCCGCTCGACCATCTGACCAGGGTAGGACGGCCCGTGATCTCGGTCGTGACCGGCTCAGGCAGCAAGCTCGACGTGCAGCACCCGGCCGAGCCGCGTGCGCCAGAGCAGCCGAGCCAACGGCTGCGGCACGGCGCGCAGCACCAACATGTGGCCGTGGCGGGCTGCCCGCCGGTGGGCCGAGAGCAGCGCGCCGAGACCGGTCGCGTCCGAGAGGTCGAGCGCGTGGACGTCCAGCACCACCCGGCGGGCGCTGCTGACCGGGAGGGCGTCGATGACCGCGTGCAACCCCTCGCGCAGCTCGGCCACCGTGGTCACGTCGATGCGGCCGCGGGCATGGACGACCCCGTCCGGGGTGACGGTGACCTCCAGCGGCGCCGGCACGACCTGCATGGTGCTCTCCATGCACCTGTAGACGCGCCAGGCGCGCCGCAGGTTGCCCCGCTCAGATCTCGAGCAGCGCGGCGACCTGCTCGAGCAGACCGACGTGCCAGGCGCCGCCGACCCGCACCCGCCGCGTCAGCACCTTGCGGGCCAGGTCCCTGACCTCGGCGGCCAGCGGGTTGGGCAGGACCCGGAGCACGGTCGGCAGGCTGGCCAGCCCGACCATGGTGGCGCTGTCGAGCACGAGGTGCAGCGTCGCCCGCGGGATCCCGGAGCCGAGGACGGTGACGGCGCCGGCCGCGAAGATCAGCCCGGCCTCG
>JAABUJ010006007.1_pt1 | contig 11923 bp, 13 predicted proteins | sample 5559131 | NCBI WGS metagenome assembly JAABUJ01 (sample SAMN10711875, study PRJNA513366) | rock metagenome | isolation source: Antarctica rocks | place: Antarctica: Victoria Land, Mt New Zealand nord | collected 2016-01-07
CGGGATCTCTGGGCCATGAGAAGCAAGATGCGAAGAGTTTCGCTGAATGGGGCGTCGGTAAGGACTCCATCCTAGAGGCGGATTGCGGAGGGAGCTTTTGCAGCTGATCCGAGGCGCTCAAGACTATCTCAAGTACGACAACTGCTACAACCAAGGCCAATCCGGAACCGCGCTGATAACATTCAACCGCTACAAAACGATGTCGCAAGCCTTGAACGAAACCGGTAAGGCCGTCCCGTCACTCCCTCGCCCGAAATCCCTGTCATTAAAGACTAAAGCACAGGTCGCCCGATCGTCTACTCAATGTGCAACTGGGGCCAAGACTCCCCCTGGAACTGGGCCCAGACGATGGCCAACAGCTGGCGCATCTCCGGCGACGTGTACGACTCCTTCTCCCGCCCCGACGCCTCCTGCCCCTGCACCACCTACGACTGCGCCCTCCCCGGCTTCCACTGCTCCGTCACCAACATCCTCGCCAAGGCCGCGCCGCTGCCGTCCAAATCGCAGCCGGGCGCGTGGAACGATCTCGACATGCTGGAGATCGGCAACGGCGGCATGAGCGATGCCGAGTACGTGCTGCATTTCAGCATGTGGGCTATCCTCAAGAGCCCGCTGATCATCGGCACCGACGTAAGGGATATGACGCCCCAGACGCTGGGTATTTATTCCAATGCGGCGGTGTTGGCGGTGAGTCAGGATCCGAAGGGGAGCGCGGCGAATCAGGTTTATGAATATCCCGCTGCGCTGGATGGGTACGGCCAGGGCAGTATTTCCTGCTGGGTCGGCGAGCTGGAGGGTGGGGATTGGGTGGTTGCGCTCGTGAATGCGGGGAACGATGCGCTGACGATGAATGCGAGCCTTGCGGATATCTTTGTGCTGCAGAGTGATACGAGTGCGAAGGGCGTGGCGCCGCAGGTGGGGCAGGCGTGGGAGGTGTATGATCTCTGGGGAAACAGGATGAGTAACGTGACGGCGCAGGCGGTGCTGGATGGGAATGCGACGATGAATGGGACAGTGATGGACAGGGCGAATGCGACGATGAGTTACAATAGCACTAAAACGAGCTATGAGGAGGGTCTGAAGATGGGGGATGCTGCGTTGTTAGGGGTGAGGGTAGGGTCGATAGCGCCTAAAGGAATGTTGACGGCGCAGGTGGAGAGGCATGGGATTAGGCTATTCAGGTTGCGCATTTCAGGGTCCGGGAAGAAGAAGCGGGATGAGTTGTGAGGAAATGTCTGGTCTATATATATAAGATGTATCGGGGTCCCGTCGTGGAGGCTGTTCAACATAGACTATGGCAAAGCCGGCTTCCTGGTTCTATTGAACGCTTGGCTGAATTACAGCCTCGAAGTTGTCCAGTTCTTGATGGCATCGGCCTGCTGACCTTTTCCTGGCGTGCCGATGGAAATCATGGGCTGGTCGTGAAATTCGTTATGGGCTATCAGCAGAGTGGTCTTGGAATGTGCGGCCTATCAAGAAAGCCCGAGAGTCAGCTACCTGGTACGAAGCAATCAAAATGACTCGAAGCTCCCAAATTGACGCAAAAGGCCACCACGATCAACCACCGCAGGTTGTAGGTGTGGATGACGCTTACCTTCAACTTCTTTTCCATTTCGCGTATCGAGTCCACCAAGATCTCGTCGTGGCCTCCCACGATGAAAATCTCCGCTACTACATCCTGCAGACCAGCCCACCATTGCTCGTCTGTGCGCTCGCCAGGCTCGTTGTATTCGTCTTTGCTCGACGTGCCGAGGAAGTTGGCGGACCATAGATCGCCGACACTGGGCTGGATGATATCTTTCTGCGCATTCGCCTTTGTTGAAGGCCAATCCGTGCGGAAAGAAACCCAGGGCGCTAGGAGAATGGCGCCTTTAAGTGGAGCGGAGAGCGGAAGTGGTGGACATTTAGGATGGGGGTGTAGGCTATGTGAGATGACACCAAGAGTGAGGTTTCCGCCTGGAGAGGTGATTAGCTTTGCCCATGGCCACTTGTGGAGTTGTTTGCAGAAGCAATTTATAAGTATGGGTCTCGTAGCACTGACCTGCAGAGTCGCCGCCAATCATAATGTTGGTCGGGCTTCTGGCAAGTTCATCGAGCGTGTATCGCAGTATCTCAACGCCTTGCTGCAGTTGCCGAGGATAGCAAGCGTGAGGTGCTAGAGTGTAGGCGAGGAATAGTACACAAAGGTCTTTGCCTGCGGCTTTCGCGTTCTCGATCAACACAGACGCAAAAGTCAGATGGGCTGGATCGGCTGCGATTGTATAGCCGCCACCTTGGATATGGTCAGCAAGATTCTCGTTGCTCGCAATCCGTACTTTTGGAGGGGAGGTTACTAACCGTGAAACCATATGAGGACATTTTTGCTCTTTGAATTTCCCACCCAATATGCCTTCGTGCCATCCTTCATGGTCACAAATTCTGGCACAAACCCCTTTTTCTGTGCATGCGCGGGGTATATCGATTCTAAGGGAGGAGTAATGTACCTGAAGATTCGGTATGTATGTCTTGCTTTATAAAGGATAGTAGGCCTACTGGCTTTGAGCAATGCTCATATTTTTGAACAGTGCCCGTCCAATGGCAAGCTTCACATGTGTGAACACTGTCGGAGCACCACCCTTCCCACGAAAAGGGGAGAGGATCAATGCTACGACACCAGAGCCCACTGCGATTGCTTGAGCAATTAGGTGCAAAGCTTAGAGGCGAAAGTCTTACGAGCGCGCAACAGGACATAAATCAGTACCGCTTTCTCCCAGAATGAAAGCGTCGTGGGATATCGTGTAGACATAGTAATAATTGAATCCCTGGGAAACCGATGGGAGACTCTAATAGCTGCACAAGATGCAGTGACGAACAGGTAGATATAGATGGCTAATAATAATAAGCCAAGTTAGCTTACTCACACCAATTCATCAGCAGTGCCCAATGTGGTCTGGCAAATTCGTTGATCTTTTAGGCAATATTCTCACGAATGCGACAGTTAAAACCAAGTGTTCAAGAACAAAGTCGTTCGTCGCAGACTGAACCATTCCAATAGTGGGGCTCTCCGCGAAGCTGGACCGAGGTTTGCTGAGACATTCCGTATGTCCGTTAATGCCGGACGCCCAGCAATCGATGGATTTACTGTAACTCTAGATTGTCCGAAGTTGAATTAGGGAACCTGCTTGCAGGTTGGTCAAGCAATCTGTTCCTGTGCTAGCAAAAGCACTGAACCACCTATTGCCAGTATCCCGCCACACCAGCTCCCGCCCGAGCTCCTTGATCCGTCGCTGCGGCATTCCACTTCTCGCTCAAAATCTCTACTTCCTTGGCTCGAAGTAGCCGCCGGGCGGCTGATGATACGTGTTTCGGTCTTTGCGTTTTATCCCTTCGTGTCCTGGGGTCACGTCCCCACTCTCGACGGCTTGGGAGCATGGTGAGAGCAATGCCTTCTTCTCCGCCGATCCAGCCTGCTCTTCACGGGTATCCGTTTGTTCGGCAAGACATTCTTTCGCATCTTGCTCCGCTTTGACCTTGGTGAGGGCAGCGGCCAAGGTTGGTCCTACAGGCTTGTGTTGCTGAGACGAAGACATCTCGAGAACCAGGGAAGTGGTTTGTGAAAGTCGTTGAAGTGTCTTTCAAGTGCTTTATAGTGTTGGATCTTGGCGTGAATCTGCCATATTAGCTCGGCCACCAAGCACTAGGAAGCAGGCGCTCTGGATTCTCACGGAGGACAAGCCGTCGATTGCAGCATTCGAGACTTGGAGTCGGACCGTGTTTTGAGTTTTCTTGAATGCTATACCAGTCAGATACCAGTCATTCAGACGTGATTCTGTGGAAATACCTTGGAGATTGTGGAGATCGATATGGTGATGGGAAAGAAGAGGACAGAAGGATGAGGTGAAAAGTCCATGTGCTATTATGTCGTGGGACAAGCGAGACTGACGTGGTCGACCACGTAATCAAGACTTCACCTTGAAATATTTGCCCATGGAAATAGACAATAGAATATCGTTCACATTTATCTTCTTTGACTTGCATACTCAGGTACAAGAGGTAACCAGATACATCAATACAAAGAAATTGTCACCTTGGAAATTTCACCTTGCAAATTTCACCTTCTAGGATTGTGATACAGCTGAGCCAGGGCGGTAGCACATCACTGTTGAGGATGTTTCTCAACCTAACAAAACAGGCAAACCCTAAGAAAACCGGACGAAACAAAAAAAGAGAGGCATCCTCATTACCATCCATGAACGACTTCTTATTCGCCCCCTAAAAACTTTGGAAGCTAAGAAGTAGGCATACCGAATAGGTGGTTGCAAAATTGGAATTATTGTGGTTGCTTAAGACTTCGGGACCATATTTTAATGCAGTCCATGCCCCATGGCCTTCAGAGCCGCGGCAAGCGCTCTGTGGGGCGCAAAAGATCCCTGCTGCCGGGAGTAGCTAAAATAGTCGTCACTCGTCGGCTTGGTCATCAATGCTTTTGTTGCGCGATTCAGTCAAAATGACTTCATCATGCTCTACAGGCCCGGACGGGTGTCCACAGGCATTCGGAATACGAAACACTCTCCTGCCAGGAATACTTGGGCTTGCTGACTTTGCGCCACGGTGCCGGGACACATCGGGCGCCTTCCTTTCACGATATGGGACTTCTAGCCATTGGAACTCCGCTGGAGTGGCCCGAAGCCAAGAAGAACGCCAATCACGTTCGTGAATGGGGCATCGAGCAATTGCTCGCGATCTGGCGCCGGGCCAAAGGGAAAGAGCGTGATGCCCTGCTATGGGGCGACGAGATCGAGTATCTGGTGGTAGCGTACGATGAAGAGCGACGAAAGGTTAAACTCTCACTACGACAAGCGGATATTCTAGATGCACTAGCGAAGGATGAAGCACTATGTAAGCAGGGAGGTTGCGTACCCGATCTTCAATCGTTGGGTCATAACGGCGATCCTTTGCCCGTTTTTCACCCAGAGTTCGGGAGGTTCATGTTGGAAGCAACCCCGGGAAAGCCATGGGGCATTGGGCTAAAAGATCTACTGGATGTGGAACCGAACATGAAGTGGCGGTTTGTGACCCTACCTCTCCAAATTCCAGAGAATTTATTTGACCTTGCGGGATAGGCGGAAGATTGCCATTGATCACATGGAGTCGTACGAGTACCCAATAACTCTGACCACTTTCCCTCGCCTCGGTACCAGAGACGAGTTTATTACGCCCTATTACCCTCCGTCTGGGGAACGACTGCGATCGCAGTTCCTTCCCGACCAGATAGCCAATCCTCACATCCGTTTTCCGACGCTGGCAGCCAATATCAGGTCACGAAGGGGTCGTAAAGTTGAGATCAACGTGCCGATCTTCAAGGACACACATACGCCTTCGCCGTTCCGGGATCCTACTGTGAACTACGAGCTCCACAATTGGCCAGAAGATGATGATGTTAGGAACGGAGCGGCCAAGGAAGATCACATCTATATGGACGCCATGGCCTTTGGCATGGGCAGCTGTTGCTTGCAAATCACCTTTCAGGCAAAGAACATCACAGAAGGCCGCCGGCTTTACGACCAGCTTAGTCCTCTGGGTCCCATCATGCTCGCTTTGACAGCAGCAACGCCGATTTACAAAGGGTTCCTTGCAGACACCGACGTTCGATGGAATCAAATCAGCAGAGCGGTGGATGATCGGACACGGGAAGAGCTCGGAGAGAAGGTAGAATGTCATTTTCTCAGACCCCTTGTGCATGTGCTAACGAGCCAGTAGCCCCTCAAGCATGACCGTTGGCGTGTTCCTAAATCGCGCTACGCATCAAATTCAACATACATCTCTCAGGATTCACGCCTACGGAAAGAGTATATGGACCCAGATCTCGTGGTGGATGAAGACCTCAAGCAAAGATTGATGAACGGCGGAATGGATGATCTTCTTGCTACCCATTTTGCTCATCTTTTCATTCGAGATCCTATAGTTATCTTTGCTGAAGATCTACAGGAGCTTGATCTAAGCAAGACTGATCATTTCGAGAATATACAATCGACCAATTGGCAGCACATGCGCTTCAAGCCCCCACCACCGGATAAAGACACAGGATGGCGGGTTGAGTTCCGTTCCATGGAGATACAGATTACAGACTTCGAAAACGCGGCATTCGCCGTGTTTCTTGTGCTTGTCACCCGCGCCATCTTGAGTTTCGACTTAAACTTCTATATTCCCATCCCACTTACTACAGCGAACATGGAGATCGCTCATGTTCGTAATGCGGTCCTCGGCCAGAAATTTCACTTTCGCAAAGACCCACTGCCTCCTCGACCGGTGAAGACCAATGGGGTCACCTCAGGCACGACTACTCCAGCTCCGAGCTCTCGGCCCATGACACCCACTGGTCCTGTAGAAGATGAGCACTCCCTCATGACCATCGATGAGATTATCAATGGCCAGTTCGATAAGAGCAATGGGGTTGTCTGCTTTCCTGGCCTGATTCCGCTTGTTGAGTCATACCTGAACAGCGTCAATGTGGATGTCGAAACGAGGTGTGAGCTTGCGCGATATTTGGACTTAATTCGCAAACGCGCTTCTGGACAACTGTGGACTGGTGCGAAATGGATACGGCACTATGTCAGAGGGCATCAGGAGTACAAAAGCGATAGCGTCGTGAGTGAAGAGATATGTTACGATCTTCTCAAGGCTGTAGAAGGAATCACGAAGAACGAAGGAAAAGGGGATGGAGCTGGACGAGAGATGCTGCGGATCGACGATCCAATCACCAGACCGACTGGTACCAGTGCTTGTGGGTAAAATGCATGCAGTCTAGATATCCCCAGTTCCTGAAGACTTCGCCAAAGTATGGCCGTTGCTGCGTGCACACCCCTTTTTAATATTCTCATATCTCTCTTTCCCCTGCTCTACTATCACATAGTTCCGCGCTTGCGCGATCAAATCTTGAAAGAGCTGTAGAATTAGATTATATGACAGAGCTGGTCTTTACAAATCCTCTATTGAATTTACATTTACAAAAGCGAGTATCGAGGTCAAGAAACGAAATCGAATTTACGACATGTCGCGAAACGCTGTGCAAAGAGATTCGATTGGCTGTAGCTAGTTATTCGCGAGTTCTCAATACATGTACCTTATGAATCCTTTAAACCCGCACGACGAATTCTGTGCGCCGATATTAGATAGTGTGGGAATAGTAATGAAGGGTGTGCACGTAGCATCTACCCAAAGTACGTGAATGCGAATGCGGCATTTGGGCACGTGACTGATGGGAGTTGTTGGATAAGGTAAGTAAGGTATCATGATCTCAACGACTTTGGTCAAACCGTCACTAGAATATGCTTACGGCGATTCACCGACCGCTAGACTCGAAGATGCTCTTGATTGCACACCATCAGTAATATCGATGATTGCATAAAGGTGAGGTAATGGACGAGTACTGGAAAGCTGGCCCCCCCGCCAAGCCTCGTCACGGGGACCGAAGACACGAGCTGTCTCCACCAAAGCAGTTGTACATCTCACATTAGGTCAAAACCGCCCTAGAGGGTTAACAGTATGGCAGGCATTCATGATGTTCTGGATCTTATGTCTTTACACGTCTATCGCATCGTGTGTGCGACTCAATCTTTGGCCGTCGTGCCAAATAATTACTACCTCCCCGCCGTGACCCCGCCTTGCCCGTAGTGTCAAGACCTCCGAAAGCTGATACTACTCTTCGCTTGACCTGCCTGTTGTTAAGGACGACTTGACAGTACGGGCAGCGTGTCGGTCATGGAAGGCATTCATGGAATTGACGTGAGCTGGCTCCACCACTCAAAGAAAGGTATGCAAAGCTCCGCTGCCGAAGCGCCGGGACGGTCTTACCAGCCATGAATGCGCATCACTTGACACTGTAGCGTCGAACAGCTACCGTGGGGAAGAGGTTGGTAATTTTACTGACATTACATCCATAGGTCATACCCAAAAGCCCGCAAATATACCTACAAATGCTACGAGCCACGATCTCACAAGGCCAACAACGGAGTCCAACGACCGACATGATGGGCCCAATGGCACAATTAGAACCAGTGCAGATGGAGAACCCTCTCAACACTCGCACCATCATCTTCCTCGGCCACATCTGGGTAGTCGTGCTAGCACTGACGCACCGAAATCTCCTTCCCAAGCCGCGCCGAAAGGCTCGAAAGACTCCAAGCCAAGCCCTGTTGTTGGTCGAAGAAACTCATGGATGTCAAGTATTAGCTCCAAGTTCTCATCTAACCCCATCTCTGCCTCTGCGCCGTCAATACCTGCGTCACCCCCCGCTGCAAGAGGAGCTTCGACTTTCCAATTTGAGAATTCAACTCCGTTCGGCGCAGCGATTACCCCTAGTGTTCAGGACCCTAGAAAACCGGATGACACATCAAATGCATCACCACAAGCTTCTCCAAAGCCTAATCATTCTTCTTTCCTGCAAAGTGCTTTTCGGCGGTTGTCGTCTGGAGGTGGAGCAGCTTTAGGAAAAGCTCCGGTGATTGGCGGAGTTTGTCAACGGAAGGTGATGAACATCGACCCGTACCGCGAACGGTGTTCTATACCTGATCTTGAACAAGCGAAATTACGACGGGTCTCCTTCTGTGTCGATGTGGAGATCGCACCTGCCGCTCAATACAGCGAGGAAGAGCCCGAGGATAATCCACCGTCTACCGTCAGGCGACCAAGTCTTACACAATTGGAGCACCAGGTTGACGTTACGAAGAAAAACGATAAGAAATTCAGAAAGGGCGAAGGCGCGGCATTGAAAAGCCCACAAGCCGTAACTGAGGAGAAGGAGAAGGAAGGGATGGTTAAAGCCAATGGAGAGGAAATTCAGTCGCAGAAGCTCATAGCAGCAGGATCTATCGAACCCGCGATTAGAGACTCTAGTCGGAAAAAAGAGAAGAAGAAGCGCTCTGAGGGGGAAAGGAAAGAGAGACAGGAACGAAAGCGAAATCGAGCTTTAGCGAATGGCGATGTCCCTCGAGAGTTGAAGAAAGAGAACAGTAGCACCGATGGAACCGACTCGGCGAATGGCGTTGATACGCCGCCAAAGTCACAGGACCGGCCAACAACGGACCCCCTTCGAATATACAGGCGATGTTGCCAGCTAAGAGAAACGCCAATCCTGAGGCGAATCACCGAACAGATCTCGTCTCCCTCAGCTTGTCCGGTGGCAACACCTGGCGTCATCTCCTGCTTAGATCTTACCGGCTATTGGATGCAGCTACCAGATCTCATTACATTGAGCGACTACCTTGCCGTCGTTCCCGTAAAGAAATTGATCTTGGAAAATTGTGGTCTCGGTGACGAGGCTGTTCGCGTCATTCTTGCAGGGCTTCTTGCAGCCAAGACCACAGAACAGGCAAAGCACAACAAGAAGCTTTCCAAGAAGGCCTGCGAAAGGACCAGACAAGGGAAGACGGAGGATCTGGGCGTCATTGAGAAAGTTTCATTGAAGAATAATCCAAAGATTGGAAAAGATGGCTGGCGTCACATCTGTCTATTCCTTTACATGTCGAAAACCCTCAGAGCTATTGATTTATCCGGAATATCTCTACCACAGCCTATAACCAATGTTCAGGACGAGTCAAAGGCAGCAACGGATGTTCCCACTCTGTTGCACAAGGCCATTGCAAAAAGGCCAGGTGGCTCCCGGCTCGAAGAGCTCGTGATGAGCGAGTGTGATATAGCGGTTGAAAGCATTGGGAAAATTGTGGATGCCGTTATGCAATGTGGACTCACTAGATTGGGGCTCGCTAGCAACAATATCACTTCGGAGGGTCTGCAACATATTCTTCGATTCCTGCGATCGGGCAAATGTGAAGGTCTGGATCTGGGTGGTAATGATCTCAGTCAACTACTAGGCGCTCTCTCAGATGCGCTGGATGGGGAGAACCCCTTATATGCGCTGAGTCTCGCGGATTGCAGCTTGAATACTTCGGCACTGGAAAACTTGTTCCCAGCACTTGTGCGGCTGCCGAATTTTCGATTCATCGACCTTTCACATAATCGGGATCTTTTCGCGGTCCAGCCTAACGTTTTGCATCTTTTACGCAAATATCTACCCCAACTGCCTATCGTCAAAAGAATCCACTTGATGGACGTGGCAATGATGTCCGAGCACGCTATCGCCCTCGCTGAGGTACTACCGGAGATACGAAATCTGGCACATCTGAATTTACTCGAAAATCATCTGCTGTCGCCACTTGCCTCTGCGAAAGATGAAGCTAGCCAAGAAGAGGCTTGTGCCCTCTATGCCTCCCTAATGGCCGCGGTACGAGTGTCCAACACTATCATCTGCATCGATATAGATGTTCCTACTGCGGACTCCAGTGAGGTAGTCAAGGCTCTTGCAAAGCAAGTCGTAGCGTATTCTTTACAAAATCTAGAAAGCCTTCCTCTCACGGAAGCTAACGGTTCCGCTATCGCAGCAATTGCTGGTCCTCACAAGGGCGAGAAACATGTTACTGTCCCGGATGTTCTTTTACACCTGGTGGGCCATGTTGAAGGCTTCCCGGAAGATCACGACAACGACGACCCAGCTCCTGACGATGATTATATCGTGGGAGGTACAGGGGTCGTGAAGGCTCTAGGTGTCTGTTTGAACAGATTGGGAGACGGGAGAAGACGATCTCGCGACATTACGCCTATCGGTAGTGGCACAGCTACCCCCAAACAGGTGCACCAAGGCGATGAAGTCAACAAAGGCAAGGCGAAGGAGATGTCAAAGAATCTCTTAGGCAGCGCGAGGAAGATAAGAGCAAGGCTCCAACCGGCTCTCGTTCGAGAAGCAAAGAGTGGCGATGAATTGAATTATAGTATGTTGAGAGATATCTTGTTCGAGGCGAGCGTAAAACTAATATACTTACAGAACGTCTTCAATTTCTGGATTCAACCCTCCAGCGCATGATCCAGCGCTTTGAGGACGAGTATCCAGAAACTCGTCCACAGCCTCCCACACCACAAATCGACGCTGATACCACGCCGCTATCTCCCGAACACTTTCCAGTGGACGATAGCTATCTTGCAGATTACCGCAACGAAGCCTTCGGAACAGACACAGAAGACCTTAGCGCTCTCCGCGCCCCTCTCAGCCGCCGCGATTCCGACGTATCACTCGCGTCACGTCAAGCTCAGGAGGAAGGGCGCATGCACCGCCTCGGGCAACGAATGCGGCGTGAGATACTGCGTCCTCAAACGTTGGATCATGCCCACTGCACTACAGGCGAGGAAGAACCCGAAGCGGAACATTTGCGCGAATTGAGAGAGAGACTGGCAAGAATCCCGGGGGACGAGATCCGTCAAAAGTTTCAAGAGCTTGGGCCGGAAGGGCTCTTCAAGGCTATTGGTACCACGGCTGAGGAATTGAAGGCGTTAGGGGAGCAAGATCCAAGGATCAAGGAAGGAAGGCTCATGGAATTGTATAACATGGAAAACGGTCCGTTATCTACGAAGGCAAGAGACCAAGAGGCAAACGAAGTTTGAGTGGGCACGCTCTTGGATGCTATGGCATTCTAGGGGGCACAGAGAATGTGTGTATGCAGCGGGCGTTGACTCACAGATACCAGGCATTCTTACTTTCTTGGAACATTGTTCTGTCAAGCTTCGTAAGTGCGATGTCTCAAAGCGCTATCAGAAAGGTGCCAATCAACTCAACAGCGGCCGATGAATCTATATAACATGGTGCTGGCACGCTGAGTCGACGCAAATGAGGCATCAGGGGCACAACCCAAGATGTTTGGCTACATGTTTAACCATCCAATCATAGAGTGTGCTATCGCATGGCTCATTCCATTGTCTACTTCGTATGTACTATCTACTTTGCAGCCGCGAATGGTGTTGTACGACTAGATCTGCTTCCTTCGAGATATGTTGCCTCAGTGCTCAGACCTCCTTTGCAAAATTATGTTTGATGTTCGACAAGTCATAACCCTAG
>JAABUJ010006008.1_pt1 | contig 11922 bp, 11 predicted proteins | sample 5559131 | NCBI WGS metagenome assembly JAABUJ01 (sample SAMN10711875, study PRJNA513366) | rock metagenome | isolation source: Antarctica rocks | place: Antarctica: Victoria Land, Mt New Zealand nord | collected 2016-01-07
AGCGCTGCGCGTACGTCATACCCAGGCCCAGCACCACGGCCACCACGCACGCATCCATCGCCTGCGTCGCATACAGTTGCCACAGGGCTGTGCTCGATGCGACGAAGGTATACTCGATCGCCGCGATGGCCAGACCGCCCGCGATGAGCCGGCCGAGGCCGACCCGCTCGGCGAGCACGCCCGCGAGCGGCATGACCACGAGTTCCACGACGGGCGACATAGCCATGATGGCGCCGAAGGTGGCGACGCTGCCTCCTAAGTGTGTGGTGACGTGGATCGGGAGATAGGTGTTGCGGATCGTCTGGCCGCTCAACGCGAGCGCGCATATCGCCGTGAACGCGAGGAGCGGTATATTGCGACGCCCGCCTGTTTCCGGCGCCGCGCCATCCGCGGCGGTCGCGGCGCCGGCGACAGTGACGTTGAGGCCGCGCAGCAGGAGCAGGCAGAGCAGGTAGAGACAGCCCGCGGCGATGAAGGCGACGCGGAAGCCGATCACGGTAGCCATGACGCCTCCCGCGAGTGGGCCGAACACGAAGCCGAACGACCAGCCGGTGCGGATCGTCGTGTTGATGAGCTGCGGCTGCGTCTCGCCATCGCGCGTCATGACGTCGTGTAGCGTCGCGTACAGCTGCCCCATGAGCGCGCCCCCCAGGCTGAGGAACACGGCGCCGACGGAGAGGGTGAGCCAGGCCAGGGGGGAGAGGGCGAGGACCAGCCAGCCCACCCCGACCCACACCGTAGCGCCACGGATGAACGGGAGGCGAGAGCGCCAATGGTCCGAGCGGCGCCCCAGCAGCACGCCGAGGACCAGGCCCGGCAGCGCCATACCCGTGAAGAACAGGCCCGCCGTGGACAAATTCACGCCCACGTCGCGCACCAGGTAGAGCGCGATGAGCGGGATGCCCGACGAGGTAGCGAATGACATGAGCACCATGAGGAGCAGGAACGTGCGATACTCCTTCGTGCGCCAGACGCGGGCGAACAGGGCGAACCGCGCCCGTGGCCGCGTGGGCGCCGCTCCACTCACGGGCGTCTTCTCCATGCGCCGCTCCGTTACCACCGCGTCACCATCTACTCCCTCTCGCGCCATTTCTGTAACGATACGTTATATCGTTACAGAAATGATACCAAGCGGCGTGACGCCATGTAAAGGGCACGGTATGATGTGACCATGGAACCAACCGACACAGCAGAGACAGCAGAGACAGCGGACTCGGCGGACCCGGCCGCGCGCGCGGAGCGGCTGGGCCGGCGGCCGACGCTCAAGGATGTCGCCGCCGCGCTGCGTGTGTCGCCGATGACCGTGTCCAACGCCTACAATCGCCCCGACCAGATCGCGCCCGCCACACGCGCGCGCGTGCTCGCCGGGGCCGCCCGCCTCGGCTACCCCGGCCCCGACCCTACCGCGCGCAGCCTGCGCCGTCGCCGCGCCGGGGTGGTAGGCCTGCTCTATGCCGGTCCCCTCTCCTACGCATTCTCCGACCCCGCCGCCGTGCTCTTCCTGCAAGGTGTCTCGCTGGCGACCGAGGCGGCCCGGCTGGGGTTGCTCTTGTTGTCGGGTTCCGCGCCCGAGGACACCGCGCTCGTGGCCGAAGCGGCCGTCGACGGCCTCATCACGTTCGCCCTGGCCGACGACGACCCGCTGCTGGACGCGGCGCTGGGGCGGCGGCTGCCACTGGTGCTCGTGGACCAGCCGGCGCTGGCGGGGGTAGCCAGCGTCGGGATCGACGACGAGGGCGGCGCGCGGGCCGCTGCCACGCATCTGATGGAGCAGGGGCGCCGGCGCGCCGGCGTCATGTCCCTGGGGTTAGGGCCGGGACCCGACCGGCGCGGCGGTCCCGCCGACGCGCGGCGACAGGCCGCCGCGACGCAACCGGTGGCACGGGCGCGCTTGCGCGGATACGCGACGGCTCTGGAGGCCGCCGGTATCCCGTGGGCCGGCGTCCCCGTCTACGAGTGCGCGACGCTTACGCTGGCCGAGGGCGCCCGCGCCGCCGCCTGGCTGCTGGAGAGGGAGCCGCGGCCAACGGCGCTCCTAGCGATGAGCGACCAGTTCGCGCTCGGCGCCCTGGACGCCGCGCGGGCGCTAGGGCTGCGCGTGCCCGAGGATGTCGCGGTGGTGGGGTTCGACGATATTCCGGCGGCCGCGCGCGCGGAGCCGGGACTCACCACGGTGCGCCAGCCGCATGTTGAGAAGGGTCAGCGGGCCGGCCACCTTCTTATCGCATCCATACAAGGCGTCAGGCCAGACCTGGCGGGGGCTGTCGTGCTGCCCACGGAACTGGTGGTGCGCGGCTCCACCGTGCGCGTCCCCCCGGTAACGAGTGGCGAACGAATTCCTGTGTAAGGCAGCGTTAGTGCGCACACCCCCAAGGGGTAGTGTATTGCTTGCCAACATGCGCGCGTGCTACACTACGATTGTATCACGCCTGTATGACACGGTAAGAGGTTATGATTGATGACGACGATGACCAGTTTGCGCATCCCCGACGCGATGCGAACGCAGTACGACGCCTTGGCGGAGGCGACAGGGCGTACGCGCAGCGACCTCATGGTCGAGGCGCTCGACGCTTACATCGCGGCGAAGATGCGGCGCATCGCCATGATCCAGGAGGGCGTGCGGCAACTGGATGAGAGTTCCACGCACACGCATGATGAGGTAATCGCGACGTTGCGTGCGCGCGGGATGCTCCCTCCCGATGACGAGCGGCCCGCGTCGTGAGCTTGCGTTGGTCCGACGCGGCGCTGGCGGACCTCATCGGTCACCATGACTACATCGCGCATGACAGCGCGGAGGGGGCGCGGAAGGTCGTGCAGGCGATCTTGGACGCGGCGGACGGGTTGCTAATCTTCCCGCAATTGGGCAAGGCCAGCGAGGTGGCGGGCCTACGTGAGCGGGTGCTCGCGCGGTTGCCGTACACCATCGTCTATCGCGTGATCGAAGATCGCCGCGAGGAGGGGAGGGAACCCGTCGTCGAGATCGCGCGGGTGTTGCACAACCGGCAAGAGTGGCCCTAGCAGCGGGTACGGCCCCCAAGCCGGCTCATTGACCTATCCTTGCAACCGATCGCGTCGGCGGCTTGACCACGAGGAGGTTTACACGTTCCGCTGACGCGCGCGTAGAGGGGTACCGCGGGCGCCTGTACTACTAATTACCCCGTAGCATGTGGGGCCAGTGGCCGCGTGGGGACGCCCACCCTGGTGATGACCACGGGCATAATGTTCCCCTCGGCGTCGAAACGCATGCGGTCGACGTACACGACGCGATGGTGCGGCGAGGTCGCGTGCGGTGGACGCAGGTGGTACGCGATGTACCAGCCCTCGAACAGGGGGTTACCGCTCATCGGCGTTGTGTCTGTTGCGTTTGACATAAAATACTGGCCCATCCCGCCTTACATGAGGTGGAGGGGCGACACGGTCGCCCCTCCACCCTTGATGCAGCCTCTTTGCGTTGGGACCACTCCCCCCAAGGGGTTCTCAGTTCCGCGCTAGTGTGGGTAGCCGAAGGGGTAACTGAGTTGGGCGGCTATCCGGGCCATGATCGCCAGCAGTGGCGCGTCGCGCTGAGCGTCCGCCAGCGGCAGGTAGGGGTTGACGTTGTAGTCGCTGTCGGACCAGTCGGCCAGCATCCACACGTTGCTGCCCGCGCCGCCAGGCGTGCCCCACGATTGTGAGGGGGCCAGGGCGCGGCGTGTGTTCCTTGACATCCCGATAATCCATGCGACAATGGTCCTGGTAGGAGAACGCGCGTCCTCCAAAGGAGGGGCGCCGGTGGGCGAGGCGCGAAAGCACGGCGTTGCACGAGAAGTGGTCGGCGGGTTGAGGGCTGTGCACGGGCGCGCGGCCCGTGCGGGCGCCCGTGCAGCGCGCGTCTATCGCCGTGGGTGCACGGACGCCCCGCGCGTCCTCGGCGGCGCCACCTCGCGGGCCGCCGAGGACGCGCGGCCGGCTGCGTCTCACAATCGTCGGGCGCGCCCCGCGCCGCCCGCGTTGTAGAAGGTGTCGAGCATGTCCTGATACCATTGCATGCGCGTCGCCGTGAAGGACGGATCGCTTGGCTGCGGCAGCGCGCCGTGCCTGCAATATTATAGACGCCGTCTGGCCCAACTCCTGCCCTCTGCCAGGGTGGAGGACCGCGAGGATGAGCGACGGAACGACGAAGCGCAAAATAATCTGTGGGTCATGCGGGGAGCGCGTCCTCGCATCGAAGGCGAAGGACGCGTACCGGGTTACTGAAAATGACGGGTTCACGCGGTTTAGAGATCATCAAATCGCGGGGAGCACGCTCACGCAGTTGTGCCCCGAGTGCTACGAGGAGTGGGCCGTGGAAACGGATGGTCTGCGCCTCTAGGACGGAGCCGTGGAGCCAGTCGGCGCCATGTGGCCCGGAAAATAAATGACCGCGTCAATCACTAAAATCGCTAGAGAGGACATGTCTATATGATCACGAGCATCGGGCACGTCGCCTTCCGTATCACCAACCTGGAGCGGTCGCTAGACTTCTACTGTGGCAAGCTAGGTTTCCGCGAGGCGTTCCGGCTGGATCGCGACGGTGAGCCGTCACCGTGGATCGTCTATCTCCAGGTCGTGCCGGGCCAGTTCATCGAACTCTTCCCCGGCGCTCAGAGCGTAGCGCCGCAACCAGGCGCCGCTGGCGGCTATAATCACTTTAGTCTGGGCGTCGACGATATGGATGCGACGCTACGGCAGTTGCGGGAACGCGGGCTTGAGGTCCCTGGGGCGGCCACGCAGGGCGTCGATGGCAACTGGCAATATTGGATCACCGACCCCGACGGCAATCGCATCGAGTTGATGCAGGTCATGCCCGACTCTCCTCACGCCGCCGCGGACGCGGGCTGGGTCGAGGCGACAGCATAGGCGAGGAGCGGGGCCGAGAGCAACTAATGGACGACGTCTACCGAAAGGGAAGAAAGAAGCATGCAGCATGGCGCACTATCGCGCGAGCCGATCCGGGTCGCCATCGTTGGGACGGCGTCGCGCTCGGACTACCTCTACGGGCCGATCGTCCAGGCCTTGACCGACGATGTGGAACTCGTCTCCGTGTGGGGACGCAGCGAGGAGTCGGCGCGCCGGTTGGGCGAGAGCCTGGGTGCGCCGTGGTACACCGACCTTGATCGGCTGATCCGGGAAACGGCCCCGACCATCGGCATCGTGTCGGTGGCCTACGCCGCCAATGGGCAGGTTGGGCTGATGGCTGTCGAGCACGGCTTGCATGTGCTGCTGGAAACGCCCATCGCGCACGACCTCGGCGAGGCCGACCGCATCATCGCGGCCGCCGCGCGGCGGAACGTCAAGGTCGAGGTGGCCGAGCAGTTCCATCGCCGCCCCCTGGAGGCGCTCAAGCTTCGGCTGATCGCCTCCGGCGTGTTCGGCCGGGTCTACGCGTCGTTCAACGACTTCGCGGGTCATGGCTACCACGGCGTGAGCGTGATGCGTAGCTACCTGGGCTTCGACGCCGTCCCGACACAGGTCAGCGGCGCGGTCCATCGCTACGACCTCGCCGCCCACTGGTCGCGTCTGGCCGATACGCGTGGACCGCGGCAGGAGACGCAGGAGCACGGCCTGGTGGAATTCGAGGGCGGGTGCCTCGGCGTTTTTCACTGGACCGATGTGGGCTACGACTCGCCCTTGCGCTGGTGGCGCAGCAGCCGCTTCCTCGCGGAGCGCGGGATGGGCATTACCACGGGCTTGTACCCCGATGTACGGGAAGAGTTGTCCCTGGTCTCTCCCGATGGCGAGGCGCCGCTCTTCATGACGGTCGAGCGGCGTCTGGAGCGCAACGACGGCGGCGCGCTCGTGTCCATGGTCGCGCATACAGGCGACCCAGCGACGCCGACGGTGCGCTGGGATAACCCGTTCGCCCCAGCCGTGAAGGGGCACGGGTTACAGTGGCACGACGACGAAATCGGGGTGGCCGCGTGCCTGATGAGCCTGGTGAACGCGGTGCGCGGCGGCGGCGAGCCGGCCTACGGCGGCGCGCAGGCGCGCCTCGACCAGGAGATCATCCTGGCGGTACACCGGTCCGCCGACGAGGGTGGCCGCCCGGTGCGCCTGCCGCTGGAACGGTAGCGCATCTATCAATTAAGAAGGAGCGGAACACGATGCAGTATACCCAGTTGGGCCGTACCGGCCTCCGCGTGAGCCCACTGTGCCTGGGCACCATGAATTTTGGGCCGCAGACAGAGGAGCAGGACGCCTTCGCCATTATGGACCGCGCGCACGAGCTCGGCCTCAACTTTTTCGATACGGCCAATCGCTACGGCCAGATGTCCGGCCACGGCCACCTCGGCGCCACTGAGGAGATTATCGGACGGTGGTTCACGCAAGGGAACGGCCGGCGCGAGAAAACGGTCATCGCCACCAAGGTCTACGGCGCCATGGGCGACTGGCCGAACTTCAGTGGCGTCAACGCGCTCACGCTCCGCCGCGAGTGCGAAGCCAGCCTGCGTCGCCTGCAAACCGACTACATCGACATCTACCAGATGCATCACATCCCGCGCGGCACGCCGTGGGAGGAGATCTGGCAGGGCATGGAGCAATTGGTCCAGGAGGGCAAGATCCTCTACGCCGGCAGTTCCAACTTCGCCGGCTGGCATATCGCACAGGCCAACGAGATCGCCCGCTCGCGGCACTTTCTTGGCCTGGTCTCCGAGCAGAGCCTCTACAACCTCAACGCGCGCATGGTGGAGCTTGAGGTTGTCCCGGCCTGCGAGGCCTACGGCCTGGGGCTGATCCCCTGGAGCCCGTTGGCGGGTGGTCTGCTCGGCGGCGCCCTGCAAAAGGCCAACGAAGGGCGTCGCTCCTCGCCGGACATGCAGCGGCAGATCCAGGAGAACCGCGACAAGCTAGAGCGGTGGGAAGAGGTGTGCCGCGCGATGGGCGAGAAGCCGGGTGATGTGGCTTTGGCTTGGCTGCTGCACAACCCGGTCGTGACCGCGCCGATCATCGGACCGCGCACCCTGGAGCAGCTCGAGGGGAGTCTGCGCGCGCTCGAGATCGAGTTCTCGGACGCTACGCTGAATCAACTGGATGAGATCTTCCCTGGTCCTGGCAAGGGGCATGGACTGCCCGCCCCCGAGGCCTACGCCTGGTAAGGCAGGTACGGAGGGCCGCTGGGCTCCCCCATCACAATAAAACACATGTCGTGACACGAAGCCTCGTATTTATCAGTCAGTAGTGAGGATGCGCATTCATGCAGTATCGACATTTAGGCCGCGCCGGCGTGCGCGTCAGCACGATCAGCCTGGGGAGTTGGCTCACGTACGGCGGTTCGGTCGCGGAGCAACAGGCGATCGACTGCATCCACAAGGCCTATGACCTCGGCATCACCTTTTTCGATACGGCCAACGCCTACAATCGTGGCGCCGCCGAGCAGGTCGTGGGCCGCGCGCTCAAGGATATCCCACGCGAATCGTACGTGCTGGCGACCAAAGCGTACTGGCCGATGGGCGATGGGCCCAACGACCGGGGTCTCTCGCGCAAACACCTTATGGAGCAGTGCCACGCTAGTCTGAAGCGCCTCGGGGTGGACTACGTCGATCTCTATCAGTGCCACCGCTACGATGTGGAGACGCCGGTGGAGGAGACACTGCGCGCGTTGGATGACCTGGTGACGCAGGGGAAAGTGCTCTACGCGGGCGTCTCCGAGTGGTCGGCGGCGCAAATTACCGACGCGGTGCATGTCGCCCGTGCGCTCAATCTGGATCAGATCGTCTCCAACCAACCCATCTATAACATGCTGCAGCGCTACATCGAGCCTGAGATTATTCCCTTGTCGGATAGGGAGGGGATCGGGCAAATCGTCTTCTCGCCGCTGGCGCAAGGCGTGCTCACCGGCAAGTACAAACCGGGTCAACAGCCAGAGCAGGGCACGCGCGCCGCGGACCCCGAGTCGGGACAGGGCATGCGCGATCTGATGAGCGACGCGACGCTCACCCGTGTACAGCAGCTACAGGGTGTGGCGCGTGAGGCCGGTCACACGCTACCGGAACTCGCCCTGGCGTGGGTGCTGCGCCAGCCCAACGTCTCGTCGGCCATTATTGGCGCCTCGCGTCCAGAGCAGGTCGAACAGAACGTCAAGGCGGCGGACGTCACGCTTGACGATGACCTACTCGCGCGCATCGACGATGTGCTCGGCGACGCGATTCGTTTCGAGCGCTGAGGGTAGGGCAGCAGGGGTAGCCATTGTCTGGGACGTTAGCGGCAGCGCATGGTGATGTGAGGAGTGTTTGTCGGTGCAACAGCTTATCCTTTCTGGCGACTGGCGCCTCAAGCAGCGCGATCCGGCGCGCGATGTCAACGACGATTGTGCAAGTGCCGATGGGTGGATACCGGCGCGCGTGCCGGGCACGGTCCATGAGGCGCTGCTCGCGGCGGACCGTATCCCCGATCCATTTTACGGGCTCAACGAGCGTGATGTGCAATGGGTTGGTGAACAGGACTGGCTCTACCACTGCGCGTTCGACGTCGATCCGTCGTTCCTGGAGGCGGGGCCGGTCACGCTGTGCTGTGAGGGGCTGGACACCGTAGCGACCGTTTGGTTGAATGGCGAGCGGGTGCTCGACGCCGACAACATGTTTGTGCCGTGGCGTGTGGACGTCGGCGCGTCGCTTCGTCCGGTGCGAAACCTTCTGGCTATCGTGTTTGAGTCGGCTCTGCGGGTGGGCAAAGCGCGCGAGGCCGAATGGGGCGTGCGCGCGGTCTGGAACGGTGACGCGAGCCGGGTGTACCTGCGCAAGGCCCAATATCACTATGGTTGGGACTGGGGGCCATGCCTCCTCACTGCGGGACCGTGGCGCCCGATCCGGCTTGAGGCCGCCTCCGCGCGCATCGTCGACGTGCAGTGCCCCACAGAGGTGGCCGACGATCTGGGTAGCGCGACGGTCTTCGTCCATGTCACCGTCGACACAGACCATGCTACCAATGGTGATGGGGCAGGGCGCGTGCATTATCTAGGAGGGACGGGCGAGACGCCACGAGCCCTAAGTAATGACGCGCTCGGTGTGCGGTTGCGGTTGATCGATCCGCACGGCGCGGTGGTTGCCCAGGTGGAGGCGGCGATCGAGGGCGCCGGTGAGGCGACGCATCAATTCGTCGTGCCCAACCCCGAGCTTTGGTGGCCCAACGGGTACGGCGCGCAACCGCTCTATCGCCTGGAGACGACGCTCGTGCGGGGCGACGCGGCGCTCGACCGGCGGGAGCAGCGGCTGGGCTTGCGCCGGCTGCGTCTCCTCCAGGAGCCTCTGGCTGGTGAGCCGGGGACCGGTTTTGTCTTCGAGATCAACGGCCTGCCCATTTTCTGTGGGGGCGCGAATTGGATCCCCGCCGACTCGTTCACCACGCGCCTCACGCCCCAGGACTATCAGACACAACTCGCGCAAGCGGCGGCCGCCAACATGGTGATGCTGCGCGTGTGGGGCGGCGGCGTCTACGAGGACGACGCGTTCTACGATGGATGCGACGAGGTGGGGCTGCTGGTGTGGCAAGACTTCATGTTCGCGTGCGGCATGTATCCGGCGCACGCGTCGTTCCAGCAGAGCGTTCGCGCCGAAGCCGAGGCGCAGGTGCGCCGGCTGCGCCACCACGCGTGTCTCGCGCTCTGGTGTGGGAACAACGAGGACTACTCTATCGCCCAGTCCCTTGGGGCCTATGACGCCGGCTTCGATGGCGATTTCAGCGAAACCAGCTTCCCAGCCCGCGCCATCTACGAGCGGTTGCTGCCCCAGGTCTGCGCGCGGCTCGATCCCACGCGCCCCTATTGGCCGGGGAGCCCGTACGGCGGCGGCGACACCAACGACCAGACGGTCGGTGACCGGCACACCTGGGATGTCTGGCACGGCGCGATGGCCCCCTACCAGGACTACCCACGGTTTGAGGCGCGGTTTGTGAGTGAGTTCGGTATGGAGGCCGCTCCCGCGCGGGCAACGATCGACTCCGTCACGCCGTCCGACGAACGCTATCCACAAAGCCGCACCATGGACCATCACAACAAGTCGACCGACGGCCCGCGCCGCCTCGCCGCCTACCTCAACGACACGCTGCGTGTGCGCGACACCCTTGACGACTACATCTACGCCACACAGTTCGTCCAATCGGAAGCGTTGGGGGCGGCCTACCGTGGCTGGCGACGACGCTGGCACGGGCCGGGGCGGTACGCGGTGGCTGGGGCGCTGGTGTGGCAACTCAACGATTGCTGGCCCGTGACCAGTTGGGCGATCGTTGATTTTGCGCGCCGGCCCAAGCCCGCCTACTATACTGTTCGTCGGGAGTTGGCCCCGCTTGCCGTCGGGCTAGCGCGTGCGACCGAGGGCGCCGCGGCGTGGGCCGTCAACGCGACGCGGGACACGGTCGAGGGCGGCCTCATCGTGCGGGGCTATGGGGCCGATGGCGCGGAGGTGTTCACGCACGAGCGGCGCGTCACGCTCGACCCGAACCGCGCGACGGAACTCGGCGCCATCGACTATGACCCGCCGCGGGACGCGCTGCTCGTCGTGGCGGCGCGTCTAATTGTGCGGGGCGCGGTCGTGGCGCGGGCGACGCTGTGGGCGGAGCCGTTCAAGTATGTCACGATGTCCGACCCGGAGATCGTGCTGGAACATGATGGCGACCATGTGCGCCTGCAGGCGACCCGTCCGGCCAAAGGCGTGTGGCTGGAGGCGGGGGCCGGCGTGGAGTGGAGCGACAACATGCTTGACCTGCTCCCGGGCGACCCCCAAACGGTCACCGCGCGTGGGCTGGGCGATCAGCCCCTGCAGGTGCGGTCGTTGTGGTCGTCGTCGTAATCATGACGCCTGCGACTAAAGTCGCATGGCAAACAAGCGGACACCTAAGTGTCTCTGGGCGTGGCGTCACGCGCGACTTTAGTCGCCGTGGTTTGCCATGCGACTTCAGTCGCAGGCAGGCCAACGGCATTCGCCAAGTTATGTAGGCCAAGCTGTACTAGCGTAGAAGGAGCGGAACACATGGCGCGTTTGCGCGTAGGGATCATCGGGACGGGCCGCAAGAAAGATCGGCCGGACATCACGGGCTTTTTCATGGCCTACCAACATGCGGCGGGTTACCAGGCGCTCCCCGACCAGTGCGAGTTGGTCGCCTGCGCCGATATCGTGATCGAGAACGCTCAGGCATTTGCCGAGGCCACGGGTATTCCAGCGGAGGGTGTCTTCACGGACTATCACGCCATGCTGGCCGAGGCCAATCTTGACATCGTGAGCGTGTGCACCTGGCCGCACCTGCACGCGCCGATGGCGCTCGACTGCGCCGTCGCAGGCGTGCAGGCCGTCCACTGCGAGAAGCCGATGGCCGACTCGTGGGGCGCCGCGCGGCTGATGGCGCAGGAGTGCGAGCGGCGCGGCGTGCAGCTTACCTTCAACCACATGCGGCGTTTCGGCGCACCGTTCGCCCGCGCTCGCGACCTCCTGCGGAGCGGGGCCATCGGCGACCTCCTGCGCGTGGAGACCGGCTTCAGCGGCGATATCTACGACACGGGTACCCACTACATCGACATGTGCGGCTTCTTCGCGGGCGACCAGCCAGCGGAGTGGGTGATCGGCCAGGTTGACTATCGTGCGGAGCGGCGCGTCTTCGGCGCCCACGCCGAGAACCAGACGCTGGGTAGCTGGCGCTATCGCAACGGCGTGTACGGCGTGGTCGCCACCGGCGCCGGAGCCGCGTTGGTCGGCGTGACGCATCGCTTGAGCGGCACGGACGGTACGATCGAGGTGGGCGTCCACGACGGCCCGCTCCTGCGCCTGCGCCGGGCAGGCGCCGCGACATGGGAGGTCATAGATACGGGGGGTGAAACATTGCACGGCCCCGGCTTCCATGAGCGCGCCATTGCTGACCTGATCGACGCATTGCGCACGGGGCGCGAACCGGAGTTGAGCGCGCGCCGCGCGTTGA
>JAABUJ010006009.1_pt1 | contig 11919 bp, 13 predicted proteins | sample 5559131 | NCBI WGS metagenome assembly JAABUJ01 (sample SAMN10711875, study PRJNA513366) | rock metagenome | isolation source: Antarctica rocks | place: Antarctica: Victoria Land, Mt New Zealand nord | collected 2016-01-07
TTGAGGATGGGGAGGAGTTGGGGACGTTGGATGATATGTGTTTGCCCGGGTGGTGATATCTTGCTGTTGGAATGGAGGCGAAAGCTCGAAAATTGGGTATGGGTGTTGCGGGATGCTGATGGAGCATGCTTTAAAAACAGCGGATGTCCAATGCTGTGCGAAAGCTTTGAGGTGAGTTGGGGACAGTCCGATCATGAAAATGAGGGTTCATACTTACAACTCACTGGTAGCAACGGAGGATCCCAAATGTCATCTCCAATGGAGATTCACTTTGCCAATACTCGCTGATACAAGTGCTGTCCCTTCTCCCCCAGAGAAGCCAAGGCCTAGCTGGCCTTCCTCCAATTCGCCATGGTTGGACTCCTCCTTGTGCTTTCCCAATATCGCGCCAGCTCCTAATCACAAGTTCCTGGAAAGATCATCGCGAGCTGATCCTATTCCAAGCTCCATCTGTTCATAAACCATGACCCAAAATCACAATACCCCATCCGGCTCCCCCTTCATCCTCTCTACCCTCCTATTCTCCCAATCATCCAGATCCTTGGCCGCCAGACGATAGTACTCCTCCTGCATACTATCGACCTTCCGCCTATCCTTTCCAATTCCCATCTCTTCCTCCTTACTGAGCCGCCTCATCTTCCGATCATGCCGCTCGTAGCGAAGAGCGGTGGCGGGGGTCAGGAAGAACGAGCCGGCGACCATGAGGGTGATGAAGGGGAGGCCGAAGAGGAGGAAAGGGTGGCGGGCGAGGTGGCGTCTGTAGGTGGCCGCGATGGTGTGTTGGTAGGAGTTGGGGCGAAACTTTCTGGCTTGGAAGACGGGCATTTCGTATCGATTTGGGCAATGCAACGAGAAGTGAGAGGATGGGGTAGGTGGGGGCAGAAAAGTTAAGGTTGTAGTTGATGCGGTCAGCCCTATCAGCCTTGGCGTCGAGCTGATGGTGATTCGACAACTTGCCTGCTTCTCAAGTCCACTGATCTACTTCACCTTCACGAGAGCGAAGCGGAGGACCCACATTCGCAGCATTAACATTGAGCGGATTTCACAGTGGTGGGTTCAACACTTGTACGTAGTGATTGCGCCCGATTACTGTCACTACCGCCTGCTGTCTCTGACAGCGGCGATGAAGTTTCTAGGCTGAGCAAAGCCTCTTCCAGAACACGGCTATCCCTGCAGTGTGACGACGAAGGCTTGCATATCTCGATAAGCCAGGGCCGAACAGGTCTCCTTTTGGAAACATCCCATTTGAAGTACACACTGACTGGGCTTCCCCACTGACAACGAATCGTCGAACCACGCGGACCTACTTTATCGGTGGAGTGATAGTATGTGCTATTGTGAGTCCTCTGGTAATTAGAATATCAATACAACAATCTGGGTACTTGTGGGAGAGGCCTTCTCAGAGACTGCACGGTTTCCCGGCATAACGTTCCTGCAGTAGCGGGGCTGCAAAGTCTACTATTGATAGACCTCTCAGGCTCGTATCTATCACCAGCCATGCATACAGACTGTACCACGGAGAGAAAAGGGAGGTCGCAGTTATCAATACTGTGCCATCCAAGAAGCCCTGCCATGTCCCACGCTCAAACAGATCATGAAATATGCAAGCCATTCGAACGGAGACAAAGTCGGGGAGATACCTATGACAGAGAGTCTCGTCGTGTACGCCTGGCCATGCATGGTGTAGCCACACCTACGCATTGATTGGGTGAAGTTTGCTCCGAGATAGGCGAACTCAATCTGCACAATGAGGTCTATCCGATGGTGCTGTGAGACATAGCCTCGTGTTCTCTAGGGCTGGGATTCTTCTCGATGGCGATCTTGTTTCTATACTGTTCTTGCGTTATATGTAAGTGGTAGCATCGCTTCTATGTCTAATCTCTTTCATGTCTTCGGCATTCCTACTTCATCTGAGATCATTCGTTCCTCTTCTGTTGTAGCCTGATGGGATGTTTCTGGTATTTCCAGGCGTTGATCGTCCAGACAGCCATACTCTTGGTCAACGCTGGAGAAGCATACTACGATATCTCGGGACCGTTGAATACTACCGGTGCTTCCCAGCAACCTGGAGCCAATTCTACGCAATCGCCTGGCAACAATACCGGTATCCCAGATGTAAAAGACTGCGTGCTCTACGCTGGAAATGTCCAGGTACTGTATTTTCCTGAAAGCAATTCCACCAACGTATCGTCAGGTGTGGTAACAGCGGTGTCTGATGGCTTTACCTTGTGAGTGAACCAACAAAATATCCGCATTGCCCATCAAAGCCTGACTGGAAATGTTATAGCACTTCACCATCAGTGTATGTCGTGTGGAGTACTATATCGGCTGGGATAAATGATTGGGCTTTGGGGCCTCCAGTTACTCTGGCGGCGCATTACAACGTCACAAAAGCATATCCGCCGAATTATCTCATGACTGTCCCGGGCGCGTGCAACTACCATCAAGTCGGCCGTCCCTGGTCGTCGTTGCGGGTCCATGACTTGATGTATCCGCCTCAAAATTGGATTGCTGATAAAGGCTGCTTCTGGCAGTTCAACGGGCCAGATGGAGGCAATGGGCCACTTGGTGGCGTGAGTCCGAACGGTACGGTCATGGCTGCGAGTCCAATACTGTCATATCCTTCAGATATATTAACTCTGGATCCGGCGTGGAAGGATTGTGGCACTGATGCGTACAATTGGGGCGACTATGATCCACCGCGTGCTCTCACTCCAGCCAGTGCTCTTGTTCCTACGATCACACTGGCGGGACCACTGGCTTATTCTTCGATTGCGACTTGTCTCAATTGCCGACCAATAGCCCACGAGTCAGTCTCAGCGATTGCGACTTGTCTCAATTGCGTACCAGTAGCCCACAAACCATTCCCAGGGATTTCACCCGGTTTGGGGGCCACTTGGTCAGCGCGTCCAGCCGCAGCTCACTTTCATACTCCTGTCGAGACAATGGTGCCTCCAGCAATCACAGCATCTCAGCCTGTCGATCCATCACCCGCAACGCATACGGAAGGTGGCAGCACAAAGCCAAACCCTCCTTCCATTGACTTCGGTCCACTTCCCGGGATGCCGTATGTCGAAGCAACAGACCGCCCATCTGCGTCTTCAAACCGCCCATCTACGTCTTCAGACCACCCATCTACGTCTTCAAACCACCCATCTGCGTCTTCAGAGCAAATATCCATCGCATCTGCCGGAAGCCAACCCGGGATGCCGTATGTCAAAGCACCTGACCACCCATCTGCGACTTCAGATCCCATAGCTATTGCAACTGCTGGAAGCCGACCCGTATATGTTTTGCCTCAAGGTAAAGTTTCAGTCGCTGGAGTGATCGTCAGCGAGGGCGGTCCCGCTGTAACCATTGACACCATACGCGTCTCTGCCGATGCCCATGCTGTATACCTCGGCAGCTCTACATTCGCAAAACCAACGCCAATTCCTGGACTGGAGTCAGCACCGTCTGTTATCGGAGGGCAGACAATGGAAATTGATCGTGGTGGAACAATTGTAATAGGTGGAAAGACTATGCTTCCCGGAGTTCATACCATGATCGACGGTACCCGTATTTCGATCGGCACGGATCGAATTGAGGCCGGCAGCAGCACCTACGCTGTACCTTCTACTCAAGGCCGCTGGTCTGCCCAGCCCCCTTCCGAAAATGCACTAGAAGCAATTAACTCACAAATTGCTAATAAACCACCCGCAATTGCTGGAAAGGGAATAGGAGCCGGACCTAATGGAGCAGTCGTGGTTGGCAGTTTGACGATATCAGAGGGTCGGCAAAGCACTGTAGACGGCACCTACGTCTCCGTTGGATCAGGCTACCTGATTGTCGGCAGTAGCACCTACGACAAATCTACAGTGACCGATTCAGCCGCTCCGGATCCTGCCTCCTATCGAGACGTGGTTGTAGGTGGCAGGACGATCAATTTGCCTGTATTGCCTAAAAGCGTGCTCCGAGGCCTTGCATCGTTGGAAAGTCTCCCAAACCCCCAAGTTACTGCCGGATTCCAAACAACCATATCAGGTACTTCTCTATCTGTCGGATCCAATATCATTGTCATTGGCAAGTCAACCTACGCACTGCCTTCACCTACCGACCCAGCAATCTCACTTGCTCCCAACGGCGCCATAATGATTGATGGCAAGACATTGACTCCAGGTTTGCAGACAGTCATCTCCGGTACCGCAGTATCGGCAGGCAGCAGCATTGTGGTGGTTGGGGGCAAGACGTACAGCCTCCCATTACCTATTGACCCAGCAATCTCACTTGCTCCCAACGGCGCCATCGTTGTTGATCGCAAGACATTAACTCCAGGTATGCAGACAGTCATCTCCGGTACCGCAGTATCGGCAGGCAGCAGCATTGTGGTGGTCGGGGGCAAGACGTACAGCATCCCATTACCTACTGACTCAGCAGTCTCACTCGCCAGCAACAGCGACATAGTCTTCAACGGCGTGACCATGACCCAAGGCGCCCAAACAACGATCTCTGGCACCGCCGTCTCAGTCGGCTCACAAGTCATTGTGGTCGGAGGTAAGACGTATGCGCTTCCCAAGCCCACGAAAGCACCAGGAGCGGAGGCGTCGATCTTGGGAGCAATAATAGCATCGATGCACGGATATGTTCCCTCGACTGCAGATTCAGCGAGCCCAACCTCGGCGTCTTCAGCGTCTTCTGGGAGCAATGGCAACTCCACAGTGGCCTTGACTTCTTTCACCGGCGCAGCAGGCAGGTCTGCCATTGATCTTTGGACTTTGACGATTGCAACGATTTCCTTGTTTTGTGTACTAATATGATGATATGACACACGCCAGTATTGCGTGCAGTAATGATGGGAAACGGGTGGGTCATGTTATTGGCTGTAACGGTAAATTGTCTCTGCAAACCGAAAGTGTCCTGATCAGATGTTTTTGGAAGAGTTTTGCTTATATGGTATGTTAATGTGGAACAGGAAGCTATGGCTGGGAAAGCGCTTGTCAGACATGCGAAGCCGGAGTTCAAATCGAGATACATAGAATAGGCTGGGCAGGCAAGGGTTACTGGCTCTTCGAAGTCGTAGAGAAGAAACATCGGAACATTGCGAAAGAGATACAAGAAATGATAACGACTGGAAGTTTGCATTGTCCCCATATGCACAGATATGATGATTGATTCTACTCATGAGACCATTCCGGCTTTTTCTTCTCCACAAAAGCTGACATGCCTGCAAGCACACGTCAGTAGTTGAGCCGTTGTTATTCTGATGCACTGGCCGTGGAAACTTCAACATACCAATCTTCTGATCCTTGCTCGCAAACAGCCCATGAAAAACCTTCCTCTCAAAATCCAGACCTTCTTTTAAAGGCAAATCTTGGCTTTTGTTCACTACCTCCTTCGCCGCCTTAACCGCCAGCCTCGACATCCCCGCAATTCTCCCCGCCGTGTCCATCGCCCCTTCAAGGCACGCCTCCGCACTATCAAAGGCCTTAGTCGCAAGTCCCCATTCCGCCGCCTCTTTCCCACTGAAATTCATCCCCGTCAATATCAGCTCCATAGCCCTACTCTTCCCCACCGCCCTGATCAACCGCTGCGATCCGCCCGCACCAGGGATAATCCCAAGCTTGATCTCCGGCTGCCCGAACGTTGCGCTGGAGGAGCAGTATATGATATCAGCCATCATAGCAAGCTCACACCCCCCTCCAAGCGCCACGCCGTTGACAGCCGCGATGATCGGCTTGCGGATATTAGGAATGGTGGCGGACCAGGAGGCGATGAAATTGGTGTTGTAGGCTTGGCTGAAGGTCAAGTCTTTCATCTCTTTGATGTCGGCGCCGGCGGCGAAGGCTTTTTCGCTGCCGGTGAGCACGATGGCGCCGGTGGTGGAGTCATTGTCGAAGGCGAGGAGGGCGGCGTTGAGCTCGGTGAAGAGGGCGGTGGAGAGGGCGTTGAGGGCGCGGGGGCGGTGGAGGGTTACTATATGGGACTGGGATCAGCGAGGTCAGCGAGGCTTGTGGGCGCGAGGGGGAGGGTATTCTGATGTAGCCTACTGAGACCGACGCCGGGCTTCGGGGTGGTGATGAGGAGGTTGTCGTAGGTCGCTAAGACGGCGGAGGAGTAGGGTCGGATGAAACGGGGGAGTGAGGGTGGTGTGACTTTGAGGGCCAATGGCCTCAAAATTCGTAAAGGAGCCATGCTGCAGTGTTTACCACCTGGGTACGGAAGGTGAGCGTATGGAGGTTGTGGAAGCGGAGAGATGGTTTGCTTGCACCTGAAGGGGTCTAGTGCTCGGCTGGGGATCTTTGCTTGGCGAGCTTCAATAATTGTATGTTTCCTTTCCTTCAGCCTGAACATCAACCTCACACTGTCGTTTTAGTGTCGTCGCTGCACTCTTTAAGATCTGACCCGTGTCCAGCTGCTGTAATTCTGCTATCCTGACCAGGCGCTCGGTCCCAGGCGCTCGTCGCCAACCAAAACCTCGAAAATGGACAGCACAGAGCCAGATACGACCCCTTTCGCCGCCGTGAGCGCGCAAACGTCAAAATTCACCAGAGTATGTACAATGCATGGACCCCACAGACGCCCAACTAGATTAGCTGATCTCCTCACCAGTTCTACCAATCCTACCTCGATAAATCAACGCCTTATGTCGCCTACCGCTGGTCTTTCAGCGGCGCCCTCCTTGTCTCTTTCTTTCTCCGTATTGTCATGGCTCAGGGCTGGTACATCGGTATGCCTTTTCCACCGTCTCCAGCTCCGCTCGCCTCGCAGGCGTGATCCCATGCGCTACCCTCCTTTCGCCAAATTCCAGCTAACCGCTCTGCGCCCAGTCTGCTACACCCTTGGCATCTACCTTCTAAACCAATTTCTCGCCTTCCTGCAACCCAAATTCGACCCCTCTCTCACCCAAGACGAAGGACTCGAAGACGGCGAAGCGCTCCCCACGAAGCATGACGAAGAGTTCCGGCCCTTCATCCGACGGCTCCCCGAATTCAAATTCTGGCATTCAAGTACACGGGCGATTGCGATTGCGTTCTTCTGCACGTGGTGGCAGTTATTCAACGTGCCAGTGTTCTGGCCGGTGCTAGTGGCGTATTTCTTTATTCTATTTGGGTTGACGAGTAAGTTTTGCTTCCAGAACGCTGTCTCCGTCAGAATGGGGTCGGGATCTTGAGGGATGATAAGCTGACTGAAAACCGCAGTGCGAAGACAGATTCAGCATATGATCAAGTACCGCTACGTTCCTTTTACGTTTGGCAAGGCGCGATACAATCAAAGAGCTGGGCATTGATCGGACTCACACATCCGGATGAGGTTCTTCTCGGCTGAAAGAAGCGGAAAGCGTTGCTACCGTTAGAGAGCACTTCTATAATTGTACTACACGTAGGGTATCTGGTTTTCTACATATGCATTGCCCGGCTCATAAAGAAATGTGCGGCGGGAATAGACTACTTGCAAGCACTTTCCAAATCAGAAATTGTGCGAATGATTTTCCAACGGATTGTTTTCTGGAGCATGCGGTCAAGAATCATACTCCCTCGAAGAGGAAATTGATGTCTTGACTGGAAAGCAGGCAAATACGTTTTCTTTATGCGGAGAGAAGATGAAGTACCCTCCGTTCTCGCGATACAAGAGGAATCGAAGTCCTTTCGAGACTTCACTTCGGATTGGGGCCATTTCGTGTTATCAGTAGGTCACAGAGAGCTGTAGACTATTACAGGTTAATCGTCCTTTCGGAGTCGAATGGAATTTCACAGCTGAAAAAGAGGCATGCTCGGGCACTCCAGCACTCGGTGGGCAGTGCGCACGAAGTATCAATGTCTGACAGTTGTACTGTAATCCCATACTTCTAGCTGTAAGCCAAGCTACATGAGGTGAAGTGGGTCAGAATGGGTACCCGATCGAGGTTGTAGTTAATCCTCCATCGAGAGTCCGGGAACGTTGTGCCGCATTTCCCATCTGGTTACACATGACCAAAATATGATACTAGTGTGTGCAAAGCCTTCGCCTGCCTGTCTTAGTTCACATTTTCATATACCTTAGTACAGCAATATGCAATAGAGGCCCCCCGTCATCCCTGTCATGCCGACACCCTAATCCATCTTGAACTCGTCCTCCAAGTGTTTCTTGAGACGGTCGTTGGTGTCGGAGACAAGGGGTTTTAAGGTACGGACGTCGTTGCTCAACTGAGTGAGCTCCTTCACCAAATGCGCATGTTTCTGGTCTTCATTTTTCTTCTCCACCAGCTTGGTCATCTCTATAGACTGTTAGTGTGCTCGAATACTCGAGCTAGAGAGAGACCAGCCTTTACAGCTACTGCTAAGCTCTTTCAAGACCTTGAAGTCCAAGTCTGGGGTGAAAATAATCGCCTGCAGTTCGGCAATTCGCGACTAGAAACAATTAGTCAAGTGGACCGAATAAAGTGATAGAAAGACTAACAGCTTGTGTAGTTGTAGTAGAGTTAAGTTCGGCAATGCTGGTGGTACTCAAGATGGTATTGAGTGCATCCATCTTTGGCTGTGAAGCTTGTAAGTCAAGAATACAACAAGTGAGGTCAAACTTACAACTGGAGAGTCCTCGCGGACGAACGTGTGACCGAACTTCTGTCTTTTAGTTTGTACGTGCTATGGGAGGATAGGTTCGACGAGCTCATCGATGGCTGAAGCTCCGTTCTAGTGGGCATTGTTCTTGAAGGTGTGAACTGGTTGAAAAGAAGACGCGCGGGATCATGCGGGACTTAAAGCTCTCACGCTAGACCAGAAAAGGGATGGACTTACTCGGCTTTCAACCCAGTTGGGCTTTCTTCCCACAACAAGGACGACTCTTGAGTGACCCAGTACCAAGCTACTTCTTCTGCTTGTCATCTGCCATGGCAGCGCAAATTAAGCAGGACTTGAACCGCTCTGGCTGGGAGAGTACTGACTTTCCATCGGTCTGCGAAAGCTGTTTACCCGACAATCCCTACGTCCAAATGCTGAAGGAAGATCATGGTAAGTTGCATTGGTTCTGGCCCGAAGAATTCGATGCTCACTCTTCCCTCATAGGCGCAGAATGCAAGCTATGTACACGTCCCTTTACCATTTTCCACTGGAAAGCCGACCGCACCGCCCGCTCCAAACGCACCAACATCTGCCTCACATGTGCGCGCTTAAAGAACTGCTGTCAATGCTGCATGTTGGATTTGAGCTATGGGCTACCAATCGTAGTCAGAGATGCTGCGCTCAAGATGCTGGCGCCAGGGCCGGAGAGCGATGTCAATAGGCAATATTATGCGCAAGAGCACGAGAGGGAATTAGAGGAGGGTAGAGGCGACATCGAAGCATACGAGAAAACGGATGAAAAGGCAAGGGAGTTACTGCGAAAGCTAGCGAACAGCGAACCTTATTACAAACGTCGAAGGCGCCTTGAAGCCGAAGATTCCGAGTCACAGCTCTCCCATCGTCGTTCACGCTCTCCCGAGTCCTCGGACCGACGCCTCGACGCTCCATCACGTCCTCTCCCCTTTTCAAGACCTAGTCGAGGTGGCCCCAGCAGAGGCGTCACTAGAGGGGCTCGGGGAGGTTCTCGCGGTGGCCGTGCCTTTCCTGGCACCACCCAGCTTCCTCCTCAGCCTACCGATATACTCCCTCCCCACGACCACAACATTACGTCCCTTTTCGTCACTGGCATCGAAGACGATCTTCCCGAACACGCTATCCGCACCTTCTTCACTCCTTTCGGCACCTTGCGCTCAGTTGTATGTTCGCATAGGGCTCACTCCGCTTTCATCAATTACGCTACTCGTGAGGGCGCGGAGGCGGCGGCGGAGCGTTGCCAAGGCAAGGCCGTCATTGCAGGTGTACCACTAAGAGTCCAATGGGGAAAACCCAGGCCATTAGACAACATGGAGCAAAACGAGCGAATGGAGAAAGCGAGACAGGGCAGGGATACAGCGAAAGCTATTATGGCAGCCAGTGGGCAGTCGCTCGCTGGTCATAGGAGAGCGAGTACTGGGCGTTCCGGAGCTATAGAGGCCAGTCAAGAGGCGGATGTGATAGCTCCGCCGCCGGGTCAAGAAGACTTTCGGTATGCGAGCTTGGCAGGAAATTGAGGGTATCTGGCAACAGTGGCAATGAACAACTGGAGAAGCAAATTACGGATCGCTAATGGGCGCTCAATCAAAGGCCCGTGGGCTTCTCGCGGCATCCTTCGAACCAGAATCTTTGGAGCTTTCTGCGGAACAGGTGCGCATTCAGCTCCTGTTCATATACCTATCGGCTTTCGTCGTCATAGCCGCAGTCTCAAACGAAGAAGGGATGAACCTTGAGAAACTAGCTAGCAACTGGACGATTTAACATCGGCAAACAGGCTCATGGACGGATCGAATTGACAAGGTAAGAATGATCGACGTGGATGTCGGTCTTGAGTTTTCCTTCTTATGGGTCATGGACGTAAGATGCGATCGAGCACTGGGAAATCCAACCTATTGCGGTCTCGACAATTCTACAATTCAACGCTTGGCAGGGGTCGATAGGAACATTGACTAACGTTTCAAGTTATAAGTCGGTCGAAGCGTCCGTCTGAGACCATTGTTGTGACTAGCAACCGGTTTGCAGCATAGCTATTGCGGCGTATGTAATACATACGCGCCCTTCTAAGCGCTCGGCCCTGCTACTACTTTGTGTTCTGGCCCTGCTTGGCAACGGCGATTGCACGTGAGAGAAGGAGTCCTTGCGCCAACCTACAAAACCTGTCATCTACTAAAAAAGCTTGCTAAGGAAAATTCTCCAGTTATAGAGTATGCTATCGATGTGTTCTTCCAGTGCCGACGATGAAGCGCCTCACGCGTTTGTAGCCAAGCACCACATGCAACGCTACCGCGATTCAAACCTCTTGGTCTTCTGATGCTGATGAGTACCTTAAAGCCCTTATGGAAATATCATCTCTTTGTCAGAGCTAGTATTCGTCGACTTCTACGCTACGGAATCCTTCTGTTCCGTTCATTCAAACCAGTGCAATTGACTTTACGTATTTTGGCGAGCTACTTTTGATTCGATCGCGCTTTGCCCGCGCAAGAGCCAAGTCGCCAACATGCACCTAGCTGTCAGATCTACTGCCGCCCGGCCTTCTGCGCGTGCACTATCGCCGCCGCTGCAAGGGTCGATTCATCTCAACGGTATCGTTGGGTGCTGGCTCCGACAGTCCCGCCCTGTCAGGTAGGCCAGCTGATATGTCGAGGCAGGGTTTTCGAAATCCTATTGAGCGGATCCCGAGCACTTCCTTCGGGCCTCTGGTCTGTGGTCACCAGTCAGTGCATTGACTGCTCGCTCAGAGAGCCAAGCTGCGCTCGATCAAGCAGGAGTTGATACTAGTGATGAAGCTTTGCACTAACTCTTAATCGCCAGTAATCTCGGGTATCCACCTTTTCCGACATCTGAGGAAGCTCGAGTCCACATGGACAAGCCGTATATGTAGACCCTAATCAGTCGTGTGGTATCTATCTCTTACAGTCCCTGCTATTTTGATTCAACAAGTACGATTACCTACGTCCCTCCGTCCGTTGGTTTCTGAACATTAACACAATGCTTTGGAACTCACTACTCAATGTTGGCTTGTTGTCTTCGGTTGCTCTCTCTGCGAGCCTTCCCTCGGCCAACGTTCAGCTGGCGAGCAGTCCGGCGTCGAGTGGTCTGGCTTTCCCTTCCAACGACACTGCGTCGGCGACCAACGACACCGCGCCGCACAAGCATCCGCGAATACTATGCCTTCAAGGCCCAACGCCTGGACGCGCCAATTACATGGATTGCGAGAATGCAGCACAACATATATCCAATTCACGAAACCGGTTTGATTTCGCTAACCGACATGAGGGACATCCGGATGCAATCCAGATGCCGATTAATTTCTTCAACAGTAAGTGTTTTGATAACAACGATGTCGACTGATAAGATCATGGGGTTTCTC
>JAABUJ010006013.1_pt1 | contig 11915 bp, 11 predicted proteins | sample 5559131 | NCBI WGS metagenome assembly JAABUJ01 (sample SAMN10711875, study PRJNA513366) | rock metagenome | isolation source: Antarctica rocks | place: Antarctica: Victoria Land, Mt New Zealand nord | collected 2016-01-07
ACGCTCTGCGGGTCCATGCTGCTTGCTCCCCTGACCGTGGGTAATAGCCACGGCTCTCTAGAGCATGCCGCAGGGATCCGCGTTCTGTCATCCTCTGACCTCCTTCACGCTTAAATGGGGTGGTACCCAGCAGAGGGTCATGGCTCATAATCGCTCCGTCCGCTTCCTCCCATTCGCTCTCGGTGAAAATATCCTCGGGAGCATCGTCACGGAGGTAGACGGGGCCCAACTCCAACCAAACCTCGACGTGCGTGTTGCGGCGTGTATCGTCCTCAACCTCATGGGTCGTAGGATCGACGTTGGCCACGAAGGTGTCGAGGGCCTCGGCGAAGTAGCTATGCCCCTGGAGGTCGTTGAGAATGGGGTGCGCGTGGAGATACCACCACGCGCTGTAGAAGTCGTCCGGTGCGGCATGGTAGGCTGCTGCGTTGCGTGCTGCGACCTGCCCATAATTATCATGCAGGATGGCGTCGCTCTCTTGTCCGGTCGCCTTGCTTCTACTGGCTCCATCTACACCCATCACTTCTCCTTGCCTAGCGTCTCTATAGCAGTCCGGCCCTTCTTATCCGACCACTTCAGGTACAGGGTTGTTGTGGTGATGCTGCTGTGCCCGAGCATGTTCTGTGCCGTCTGGAGATCGCTCTCACCCGTCAGCCAGGTGGCAAAGCTATGCCGCAGGGAGTGGACGGCGCGATACGTCACACCAGCCGTCTCGCACAGGCGTCTGATGCGGTACTCGATCTTGCCGCGTGTCTCCCATGGCAGTACCCACCCATACGCGGTGGCGCCCTCAACCTTGCGTGGGTAGCCGCGCGGCGTGTTCGCTTTCGCGCTGGCTAACTCCCGCAGCAGGATCGGTGAGAGAGGGACTGTCCTCCTCTTCCCACCCTTCCCATACTGCACAACGATCTGGCCGCGCTGCGCCGCTCTGGGGTCACGTGGCAGCGTCACATCGTCCCAGCGGAGCGCACACATCTCCGAGACACGCAGGCCTGCGTGAGCCCCCAGAAGCACCACGAGGCGCAGCTCAGCATGTGAGGCGGCTAGGAGCTTCTTCACCTCATCCTCAAGGTCATCCTCTTCCCACTCATAGGGCTGTCGCTTCTCGTGGCGTGGGATTGGGTCGGGCGCCGGATGCACGTCCTTGAACGGATCCGCCGTGGTCGCGCCCGCCGTGCGTAGGCCGGAATAGAGGGCCTTCGCCGCCGCGACATAGATCCGCACCGTACTTGTCGTGAGGCCCAACGCTTCGAGACGACGCACCCAGCTCACCCCCGCGTTCCGGCTGGGATGCAGCAGGTTCTCGCCCGACCAGGCGGCCAGCAACGGCAGGGAGTGCTCGCGCCGATTCTGGCCGCGCTTGGTCTGTGTATTCTCCGTCGGCGGCACAAGGCAGGAGCGGTAGCGTTCCAGTGTGCTTGGGCTGATGCGTGCCCCCTTGCGCCCCTGCTGACGCATGCAATCTTCGGTGAGCACCCACAGGGCGTCAGCGTCATGGAGCTGCGCGGCCGCCATGGCCCGCCGCCGGCGTTCATCATCGGGGAGTGTCGCCCAGGCCGTCGAGCGCTGATTGCCATCGCCTGTATAAGGAACGATCTCTGTCGAGGTCACTGAGCCATCCTCCACGACAGCACCTCAGTCAATTCTGTTATGTCAAACAAAACGGCGTCGGGAGGAACACAGCAGCGTCCCTCATCCCTGAGTATAGCACGTTCTCAGAAGATCGCTTCTGACGAGAAAGCGACATAACCAAGAGCGTCTGACAAGAGGTGAGCTGTGGGGAGAGGAGTAAAGGGAATGGTGGTGAGCAGGGCAAGAACAAGATGTTGCTATTTATGGTTGGCATCTGTAAAGTACAAACATGAAGAAGATGCTGACGATTACGGAAGCGGCTGCACGGTGCGGAGTATCCCGCCAATGGATCTGGCGTTTGATTCACGATCAGAGGTTGGCAGGGGAACAGCACGGCACGCTCTGGCTGATACCGTCACATGCATTGGAGGAGATTAAGCCAACCACTGCGCGGCCCAGGGGATCGGACAGGCATGGAAAGAGAAGAGGGAGAGATGATCACAACACAGCACCGACAGGCGACGGTGGGAGACGTGGTACGGATCAACGATAGGCGGGGACATGCCGTCCAAAACGCCGAAATTGGCGACGGACGTATTGTCTCGATAGAACGATACGATAGACCGTCCTACGCCGGTGGCTTGAGTTCTCTGTATGGGTTGCCGATGTCTGCCCCATCAATCATACACGATCCACGGCCAGGCGTTCCCCTATTTATGCTTGTATTTCGCAACGGGTTTTCTAATGTCTTTTATTTGGACGAGTTGGAGATTGTCAAGCAAGAGATCACACCACCAGCTCCGAAGGTGAGCCTCGATAGTGTCATCCTTTCAGCGGAGAAGAAAGAGGAGATCAAGGCAGCCATCGCGCAGGTCGAGCACACCACACTTATCTTCGACACCTGGGGCTTTGGCGCGGTCTTCGAGAAGGGGACGGCGGTGTCGCTTCTGTTTCACGGAAATCCTGGCACAGGAAAAACGATGATGACGCAGGCCATCGCTGATGAACTTGGTGCTGAACTCAAGCTCTATGGTATGGCCGAGATCGGCAGTTCGGAGCCGGGCGGGGCCGAGCGCACCATTCAGAAAATCTTTGAGGAGGCCCGCGAACTCTTTACCAGCACCAGGAAGCAGCGCATCATCCTATTCGATGAGTGCGACAGCCTGCTCTCTGACCGCAACGGTGTGGGCGTGATCCTCTCCGCGCAAATCAATGCTCTCCTCAGCGAGATCGAGCGCCATGATGGTGTGGTGATCTTCACCACGAACCGTTTAGGGAAGCTCGATCCTGCTCTGGAGCGACGCATCAGTGCCAAGGTCGATTTCCCCTTCCCTGATGCGGAGCAGCGCGAGGCGATTTGGCGGCGGCTTATCCCCGAGAAAGCGCCCATCGCCGACGATGTCGTGTACGTCGAGCTGGCTACCCATGCACTTGCGGGCGGCAACATCAAGAACGCTGTGCTCAACGCCGCGCGTATGGCCGCCTATCAGGGCAGCACAGCACTGCATATGAGTCACTTTGTGGCAGCTATCGAGAAAGAAGCGCGTTCCGTGCAGGCGTTCGCATCGGCGGCGTCTCATAATCGGGGGGCATCCTTCATTGATCCTATTGTCAATGAAGGCAACATCCTGGCCATCAGCCAAGAGATCTTAAAGGGAGAGAAGAACGGAAAGGTCGCGGAGCCATGCCAGCAGACGGAGTGATCGCGGGCCTCGCCTGTCCTTGGGAACAGCATAAGCCGTGCTGTGGAACGGACACAGACGGAATCGCCTATTGCGGTACATCCGGGCGCCGGTTTGCGTATCGGCGGGATATGCACGAGGGTAAGCCAAAGGTCGCGCTCAAGCTGATGAACGGACGCTACGACGAGGTCCCGGTCTACACAACACAGATGATCGGTGAGAGCGAATAAGGGGGAGAGAATGCCACACGATGATCAGAAGCTTCCTGAGATGGAAACGCCGGTTGGCCAGGCACTGATGAATTCCTATCGGTTTCTGGTTTACGCCGAGGGCTGTATGGAAACAGCGACCAAATCAACAACAGATCCCTCGCTCATCCATGACCTATACGGCATGCGTGAGAACTTCAAAGTCAACATGGCAAGCATTATGCTGCTCGCTGTCCTTACAGATACCATGACGAAGAAGGGTGAGCCGTGGCCGTCTGAGATGGACAAGATGGCACGGCGGGATGGGTGAAATGCTAGATGCTCTCTTCGCCGCGTGCGTCTAGGGTCTCCTGATACTCACGCAGCCAGGCCATCACATCGGCAAAGCGCCGAACAGGTATGTTGTGGTAGCTTGACACACGAAATCTCCGGTAGAGTTCCCCGAAGACGGCCTGGTAGGGGTTGCGCCCCTTGGCCCCTGTCTCCTTGTCGCGTGTGGCCATCTCGGTGGCAATGGCTTTCACCAGCGTGCTGATCTCAGCAGCCTGGGCCTCGCTGATGACTTGCCCAGGCGAGACAACGCCTTCAATAGCGTCCACGCGGCGCAACAGGCTACCGACGACCGCCGCGGCTTGGTCGAGGCGTCCGGTGAGGGCTTCACGCTGCTCCACAACATCGGCCTCCAGGATGGAGAACCGGCTATCGACGTGTTGCTCAAAGGCGATTTGCTGGCGGGCCATGGTCGCAATGGCTAACCCCATCTGCTCGATATGTTCCAGGGCCATGATATCGGGGCTCGTCGGTACCGGAACCCGTGCGCTGCTCATGGCGTTGGGGATGCCGGTCTCGCGGGCGAAGGCTTCATACACCACCTTGCGTACCCACCGCTTATAGGACATCAAGCGCTCGCGCAAGTCGTCGCGTACACGTCGTGGCTCGATACCCGCTAACCACATAGGGATAGCTTCGACATCCATGCACACAAGGTTCTGCTGACCACCCTTTGTGTGAAGGCGCAGCGTTCGCACGCTCTCCAGGAGAACCACATCAGCTCGGATCTTGCGATGCTGCGTCGTCCAGCTGATCCCGAGTGCGTTACAGATGGGCCGAATGGGGAGATAGATCTCTGAGGCCTCTGTCCGTGCAGCCACAACCTCGTCGTCGCCGTCGGGGGTTAGGACGACTGTCCGCTGCTCAATGGGAGTCAGCACGACATCACTATCTGTCTCGTCGCTCGCCATTCTACTCCCGAACTCCCTGAGTCAAGGGAGTGCTCTTAAAGAGCACTCCTTAGGGCAAAGGGGGTGTCTTCATGAGCACCCCTTTAAGCGCACACGGTACCCCTATCGCATGCCACTATACTATATCGTGGCTGTGAGCACTCCTTCCACACACGATGCCCCGATACACGGCAGTTGGCGTATAATGGCCAGAGCTTGACCGCAATGTTTACACAATGAGGACAGATGATGATTGAATGGGCCGAGGTTGATCCCCAGATATTCGACACGTATCCTAACCCAAAGCCAGCCAAAGGTCGCGACGACATTGATGAGGCCTTGGATGCGGTAGCCGCTGGGAAGACCGTGGTGTTAACTCTTGAAGACGAGCAGAGGATGCGCGGACGCCGTATGTCCCTGGGCCGTCGCGCAAAGCAGCGTGGGCTGACGTTGGATATGCGCTACCAGGACACCAGGATTGTCGTGCGCCAGAGGGGATCGATTGAGGTTGAGCAGTCAGAACGGTCAGAGCAGTCAGAGCAACTTGACCAGTTGGAACAGCTGGAGCGGCCGGCCACGTCACCCGCATCACGCCGGAAGCGCCGCTAGAGCGGCGAGCGTGCAGCACTGTCATGAGTGACACGCCAGACAGTCCATCATCATACAACCCGCCACGCTTGCCCCTACGGGTCCGTGTCTCAGCGCGCGGCGAGCTGGGCGACGATACCCTGATTGTGGCGACGGGGTGGCGCATCCTGGAACCGGACGAGCCCGAGTATGAACAGGTCTACCAGGAGGCAGCCCGCGCCTACCGCACCTACGGCTGGCCGATGCCCTATGCCGAGGGAGAGCAGCAGCCCGGCGGGGAGGACGCAGACGGGGGAGCGCTGCCGACAGGTTAAAGGCCCGCGCACGCCCATGCACGTTGCGGCGGTCCCCCTCTGGAGAACCATGCACGTGGGCCGTGCAGACGCGCTAGGTGACATGCATGGGCGTGCATAGCCACACATTATACTTGGAAGGAGAACTATCATGAGGCGACACGTGCGATCTTTCACTAAGTGGCTCTTGCTTACCATGGTCCTGCTCCTGTCATTCATCACAGGTCATCATGCGCAGGCAAGCGAGCAGCGGGCTACTGTTCCATTGGAATCGCTGCCTCCAATTGCAAACCACGGGGTAAGAGTGCTTTCCCAGAGTTCCACTGGGATGTACGGTGGTAAAGCGATCGAGAGCGGAATGCAATTGGTCGCCAAACAAGGAAACTTTTGTAATACTAGAGAAGCATCAGATATCGTGTATCCGCTACAAGGTAGGTTCACTCGTATGTCAGGTACAGCATATTACGATGACAAGAGTAATACCGAGTTCTCAGTACAGATCATTGACCTTACCAATCCTAACAATGGGAAGATTCTGTGGACGGGGCATGTCGGCCAAGGCGGACAGTTTGCGTTTAGTGCTACCCTCATCAAGGTAGAATCCCTACAAGTCAAGATGATCTCTGATCCCTTCATTTGCAATATTAGCGACAATGCTACGGCTGATGTTGTGGCCGTTCTGAATAATTCATCAACTCCAGCTAAGACCCCTTCGCCATCACCTGCTAGGCCCAGTGCTATCCCACTTTATCCGGTAGGTAATACGGGCGTCCCCGCTGACAGCAAGGTGCTCTTCGCCTGGAGGCCCTATATGGGTGCAGTGAATTACGCCTTCCATATTTGGCTGGTCAAGCAGAGCGGCACCGTAGCCCTGACGCCAGCGACCCCGAACACAGCCAGCACCACCATCTTTCGCAAGACGTAACCGAACAGGTGGTTACGCGGCAGGAGGCAGGATGAGCTCTGCTGACAGGCAGGCGGGTGCTGCGGGGAGCAGCGCTGGGGCTGGCTGCCCGCACAGCGCCGCCGTGCAGGCCACGGTGAGGTAGTCCAACACATCGCGCTCTTGCTGGCGGAGCGTGGTGACGACGGTGAGCAAGCGCTCGGCGAAGCGGCTGCCCTCCGCGCTCTGCGTGCCGAAGCTGCGCCGCCGCCAGATCACCGCTCGACGCAGGGCGCGCTCTGCCGCGTTGTTCGTGGGCTCCACACTGTCCACGGTGACGAAGGTCCACAGGGCCGGCGCGAGCTTGAGGATGTTCTGGCAGGCGCGGCGCGTCTTGGCGTGCTCCAGGGTCGTCCCCTCCTCCAAAAGCGCGACAACCTGCGCCTGCACCGGCTCCATCTCCTGCACGAAGGTGGCGCGGAGCAGGGTCCCATCGCGCACCCGATGCCAGAGTGCGAAGATCTGGGCGCTCCCGTCGAGCAGCGCCTGGCCGACCCGTGCAGGTTCACCACCCCGCTCCACGAACGCGGCAAAGTCGCGCACCAGGTGGGCCCAACACAGTTGCCGGTGCGTGGGGTCGATCCACGTGTAGCCGCCCCAGCGATCCGAGCCCACGATGCCGGCAAACGTGGCGCCCAGCAGCGTCTGAGCCCCGATGCGGCCCCGCGTCGCGAGGAGCACGAACACACTCACCAGGGGCGTCACGGCCGTCCACAGCCACCGCCGCTGGGTCCCTTCGTGCCACCCCGTCTCATCCGCATTGACCACGGCCTGCTGCTGGACGAACGCCTGCGCCACGGCGACAGGGGCCGCCACAGCGGCGCTGACCTGCTGTTCCAACGCGGCCACGCTGCCCAGACTCACCTCCAGGTGAAAGAGCGTGTGGAGCAGTTCGGCCACGTCCCGTTGGCTGATGCCCAGCCGGCCGGCCAGATAGGCCACCGTCGCTTGGGTGCGCGGCCCAAAGCCGCCGCGCGGCATCTCTCCCGGCCAAGCCGCCGGCGTCGCCGTGCCGCACGCCCCACAGGTCAACGTATGTCGCCGATATTCGGTCACCTCCGGCGCCACCCGGGGCAGCTCCGCCACCTGATGCCGCGCGGGGACGGGGTCGTCGCCCAGCAACGCCGTGCCGCACTGTGCACACACGGGGGGCTTGACCTCCACGATGTGGTCCACCTCCTCTACCGGCAGCAGAGGCCGCCCGTGGCCCTCATGCCCCACCTGTCCGCCCACAGACCGCCCTGAAAGACGGCGCGTGCGGCGGGGCGGGGCACTCGGCGGGTCAGACGAGGGCGGCCGCGACGAGGTCCGCGAGGTCTGCTTCACGCGCTCCTCCAGCGCGGCCAGTCGCTCCTCCAACTGCGCGATCCGCTGGACCTGCTCCTGGACAAGCGCTTGCACCGCTACCGGCGTGGCGCTCCAGTCAGCGTCAGAGATCATGCGCGCTCCCCCTGCTCCATCATGCCCTCTAGTATAGGCCATGGCGTCGCCCCCGCCATTGCTCATCAGTGGTAGCTACACACCTTTGCATTCGAGACCACCTGAACGGGTACTATACTGCTAAGTGGGACTGCGCCGACGTTCTGGACAGAGACCATCTGGGACTGGGAATCGGCAGTTACGCAGCTTGCATCCAAGGCTACATAGACAGGTGTGGCAATCGAGGGAGGGCAATGTGCCATTGGCAACTCGACGAATGCTATGTGTCTTTTGCGGACAGATGATTGAGCCCCATGGATCTGACCCATGTGGCTTGGTGCTTGTAACCCATGCAGACAAGTCACCGGATGAACAGCGCGGGCAACAGTTCTGGTGTCATGCTGATTGCTTTCGCAAGGTCGCTGCCGCAAATGTCCCTATGTTCGTCCTTGATCTCTGATACGGACCATGCCAGACAGCCACTTTTGCCCATAAAGCTCCCCGCTGAAGGGATTGTCTGGGCAGAGCCCCGCCTCGGCGGCCTACCAGCCTGCCGAGGCGCGCAGCTTGCCGTGTTCGCCCATGCAGCGGCCCGGCGTGGGAAACACCTTGCAGGGGTTGCACAGCCCCGCTGGATCAAAAGCATTTTTTACATAACTCATCGTAGCCAGGTCGGCGGGGCTGAAGATGAGGTGCATCAGGTCGTTCTTCTCCATGCCGATGCCGTGTTCGCCGCTGAGAGAGCCACCGGCGGCGGCGCACACGCGCAAGATCTCGTCGCCAGCCGCCTTGACCCGCTGCACCTCGCCGGGCCGATCCGCGTCGAACAGGATCAACGGGTGCAGGTTGCCGTCGCCGGCGTGAAACACGTTGGGGATGCGCAGGTCGTAGGCGGTGGCAACGCGGGCCACCTCGCGCAGCACGGCGGGCAGAGCGCTGCGGGGGATCACCCCATCCATGGTGTAGTAATCAGGGCTGAGCCGGCCCATTGCCCCAAACGCGCCCTTGCGCCCGGCCCACAGCCCGGCCCGCTCCTTCTCGTCGCGGGCCACGCGCACCTCCAGCGCGCCGTGCGCCGTGCAGGCCGCCGCAATTGCGTCGCGCAGGTCGTCCAGGCCGTCGGCCAGCCCCTCCACCTCGATCAGCAGCACGGCGCCGGCGTCCAGGGGGTAGCCGGCGTGGTAGGCCGCTTCCACGGCCTGGATAGCCAGGTTGTCCATCATCTCCAGCGCGGCGGGCACAATGCCCTGGCCAATCAGGGCCGACACCGCCTCGCTCGCCGCGTCGGCCGTGTCAAAGACGGCCAGCAAGGTGGCCACGCGCTCGGGCAGGGCGGCCAGGCGCACGGTGACCTCGGTGATCAGGCCGCAGGTGCCTTCGGCGCCCACCAGCAGGCCGGTCAGGTCGTAGCCAGGCGTATCCAAAGCCGCGCCGCCCAGGCGCAGCGCCTCACCGCCGGGTAGAACCACCTGCAGCCCCACCACATGGTTGACCGTTACGCCGTACAGTAGGGTGTGTGGCCCGCCGGAGTTCTCCCCCACATTGCCGCCGATGGTACACACCTTCTGGCTGGATGGGTCGGGCACAAAGTAGAGGCCGTCCTTCTTGACCGCCTGGCTGAGGTGCAGGTTGACCAGGCCTGGCTGCACCGTCGCCCGCAGGTTATCCGGATCAAGCTCCAGGATGCTGTTCATGCGGGCAAACCCGATCAGCAGCCCGCCCTGAACGGGGATTGAGCCGCCGCTGAGGCCGGTCCCCGCGCCGCGCGGTGTGTAGGGGATGCCCTCGCGGGCGCACAGGGCCAGCAGCGCGCAGACCTGCTCGGTATTGTGGGGCAACACAACCACATCGGGCAGCGCCGCGTCAATTGAGGCGTCGTAGCAGTACAGGCGCACATCGTAGGGCTGCCAGAGCACGTAACGTTCGCCCACGATGCCGGCCAGTTGGCCCACCAGGTCGGCCCGTTCCACCGCTCCCGCCTCCCTCACCCCGTGGCGCCGCCGAAGCGTCCCGCCGCCAGGGCCGGCGCGGGCCACAGATCGGGCCGGCGGTCGGCCAGCGCGGGGAAGCGGGCGCGCGTCGCCGCCACCCTGGCCGGATCAACCTCGCAGATCAGCAGTTCGTCGTCCTCGCCGGCCTCGGCGATGATCTCGCCCCAGGGGTCGCAGACCAGCGAGTGGCCGCCGAAGACCGTCCCGTTGGAGCTGCCGGTGCGGTTGACCCCCACCACAAAGCAGAGGTTCTCCACGGCCCGCGCCTGCAGCAACAGCCGCCAGTGGCCGGTGCGTGAGCGCGGCCACTCGGCGGGCAGCACGATCAGGCCAGCCCCGTCGCCAGCGTAGCGCCGGAACAGCTCGGGGAAGCGTAGGTCGTAGCACACGGCCAGGGCCAGCGTAGCGTGGGCGCCGCCGGGCCAGGTCACCTCCCGGGTAACCGCGCCAGCCAGGTCGCCCGGCTGCAGGTAGTGGTGCTCATCGAAGGGGGTAAATAGGTGCAGCTTGTCGTAGTGGAGCAGTGTCTCGCCCTCGGCGGAGATCAGTGTGGCCGTGTTGTAGAAGCGGTCGCCGCGCCGGGTGAGCAGCGAACCGGCGATAGCCAGGCGGTGGCGCCGCGCCAACGCGCGCACTGCCTCCAGATGTGCCCCGCTGTCGTCGGGCACATGGCGGGCGTTGTTGGGCAGATCATAGCCGGTTGCCCACATCTCTGGCAGCACCAGCAACTCCGCGCCGCCCTCGGCTGCCCGTGGGGCTAGCTCGGCGACCCGCCGCAGATTCTCCGGGGGGTCGCCAGCCTGAATCGAAAACTGGCCCAGGGCTACACGTATGCTTGTCATTGCTGGCTCTCCCCTAGCACTCTTCAGCCCCAAAACGCCTGTTAGATTGACTGTAGCATATAGGGCGTGTGAGCGTCCCCGGCGTGGGGCTGGCCCGACATGGTAATATATGTGCGGGGAAGCGGGACCTGCCCGCACAGGTTACCTAGCGTGACGGGTGCTCGTCGTCTGTCAGAGCTGGTTTGAGGGATGCGGTGTAGGGGCGTCCCCCCGCGCCCGGTCCGGCCTGAGCGTGGGGGCGCGTCCCCACCAGAGCGCGAACCCCGCCTATGATGATTGCAACACGGTTAGAGCGCCTCCGGGCTAGAGAGGGAGCGGCATGGACGAGACACGGTTCCGCTTCCTCAAGGAGTTGGTTGAGGCCCCCAGCCCCTCAGGCTATGAAGGGCCAGCGCAGCGGTTGTGGTGGCGCGAGGTATCGCGCTTTGCCGACGAGATCCGCACCGATACCCACGGCAACGTGATCGCCGCGATCAACCCTGGCGGCGCGCTGCGCGTGATGCTGGCTGGTCACTGCGATGAGATCGGGCTGATCATCACCTATATAGACGACGACGGCTTTCTGTGGTTCACCACTATCGGCGGCTTCGACGCGGCCATCCTGCCCGGCCAGCGGGTGCATGTGCATACCGCTGATGGGCCGGTGCTGGGCGTGATCGGGCGCAAGCCGATCCACCTGGTGCGCCCCGAGGATCGCTCCAAAGGTGTTGACCTCAAGGACCTGTGGATTGATATCGGCGCCCAGGACGGCATGGAGGCCCACGACACCGTGTCCGTCGGTGACCCTGTGACTATGGCCGTCGGCCTGGAGCGCCTGCGCGGTGACCTGGTTGTGTCGCGGGCGCTGGACAACAAGGTGGGCGCCTTTCTGGCCGCCGAGACCCTGCGCGCCGTGTCGATCAGGCGGCCCCGGGCCGCCGTCTACGCCGTCTCCACGGTGCAGGAGGAGATCGGGCTGCGCGGCGCGCACACCAGCACCTACAGCGTAGAGCCGCACGTGGGTATCGCCATTGATGTGACCTGGGCGACGGACCACCCGGGCATGAAAGAGGAGCGCAAGCGCATCGGCGAGATGGTACCCGGGCGGGGCATCGTGCTCACCCGGGGGGCCAATGTCAACCCGGTCGTCTTTCAGCGGCTGGTCCGCGCGGCCCGC
>JAABUJ010006016.1_pt1 | contig 11912 bp, 13 predicted proteins | sample 5559131 | NCBI WGS metagenome assembly JAABUJ01 (sample SAMN10711875, study PRJNA513366) | rock metagenome | isolation source: Antarctica rocks | place: Antarctica: Victoria Land, Mt New Zealand nord | collected 2016-01-07
TATCTTATCTGCTAACTCGATTGAACTAGCGCAGGATTTACGCTAATCGCATATAATTAACGCGTCACGTGACGTTACGTTATTGGATGAATTAAGTTGAACACTTAGCGCACATTCTTCGTTCGTCTCATTCTATTAAGCTAGGAAATTTGCCTAACCCTAGGGTTAAAATTGAACAAGTTAACTCGATTGAATTGAAACTTGATCCAACGATTACGCTAATAATATTGCATATTAAGAAGTACTTTTGTTTGCAATTTAAAAAACAAGAAATGCTAATACGTATTTTATTCTTATATAATAGAGTTGAATTAAATATACTTTTATTGCATTCAAAAGATTTTTCTTCTCTAAAAAAATTGCTCTTTGTAACAATAATTAAGATAAAAGTTGCAAAAGATAAAATAACTTGCAAAGTATTAATTTTAAATATACTTAAAAACAACAAAATTATAATAACAAAAAAGATTATAAATATATATAAATACAAGAATTGTAAATATATAACAAAAACAAAGAAAAATATTATTTAAGTAGCAATAAGCACTTTAAACTTAATTAAAAAAATGTTAATAATTAAATTAAAGAATACACAATTAAACAATATATACTTAGTAAATCTTTTAATTACGTTAAATATTAATACGAAATAATCGAACTTAATAATAATTTATTTAATAAAAGAAACATATTAAGAATAAAGAAACAAATGTTTCTTAATATTTTTATTCTTGTTTTAATATCTACTTTATTAACTAGTTTTATACTTAATTGTATAAAAATAATTAGCGTAATTGTTAAATCAAGTTTCAATTCAATCGAATTAACTCGTTCAATCCTAATTCTAGAATTAAACAAATTTTCTAGTTTAACAAAATAAAGCGAGCGAAGAATGCACGTCAAGTATTCAACTCGACTTATTCGATTACGTAACGTTACGTAACGCGCTAATTATATACAATTAGCGTGAACTTTGCGCTAGTTTAATCGAGTTAGCGCATAGATAAGATAAGATAAGATAAGATAAGATAAGATAAGATAAGATAAGATAATGCTAACGCGACGAAGTTAGCTTGGGTTCTTGACATTGACTCGACGAAACTGTTATGGAACTAGGGTGAGCTAGGTGGTCAGGAAGATACCTGTCGTAGTAGGAGGACCCCAATAATAGTTGAGGTACCTTCTCAACAGAGTTTACATGTACTTAAGCAGGCTTCTCCTAATAGTTTAGAACTTAACTCTTTTATCATCTCCATTACCTACCATTTAGTAGTTTCAACCAAGTTCGATCGTAGTACTTGGACATCATTGATTGTCTACGATCTACATTAGTCAATCAATTATCACATTGATTATTATCGTTCATTAGATGTTTCAACTAGATTGAATTAGCACCTTATTTATCTTATTAGAATCCCATTCATAGTTCCACTACGATAGGTGACATTACTTGCTAGTCTTGCTACGCGAGCATCGTAATGTCTACTATCTATAGCATCGTTCTCATATCGATTTGAGCTAAATCTACAATTTGGCGTTATCCAATAGCATCGACATCATCTTCTTGAGCAAGCACATCATTATTGCGACGTTTGCCCTTTAAGAGTTCATACACTTCGATTATCACTACGTCGACGAGCTTCAAAGCGATACTAAAATTATTGTCAACGCTATCGTAGCAACTCATTTTCGATCTGTCATAGCGACGAGAATTGCACGCATCATTCGTAACTCATCTATCGACTTATCGATCTTTCTAGTTGAGTGAATCATCGACGTGAGTAGATTTCGAACGACGACGTTACAATTCTACATCGAGACAAATTAGTATCGCCAATCTTAAGTCTATCGAAGCTTCGCGAATCTACGAGAGCATAATTATTCAAACTTATCGTCTACTAGTGTTACTTCATTTAGATTGTCTTTAGAACTCAATGCTTTTCGATCGAAGCAACGCTTTGTCGATCACGAAGTGCTTTCTACGCCTCTTGATCAAAAGTTATCTATTTCGACGACAAGAAGTGCTATCACTTACATCTTCGCGAAGAAGATCATCTACAATTGACTCATTGATTCTTTATCACTATTGAACGACCCTAATGACGCGATGGCAAACTTCATCGCCAAGCAATAGCGTATCATAGTCGAGATAGTACGACAAGTACTTATCGCTCAATCTTAACAATCGAGGTCAACAAAATCACAAGATTCTTAAGGACTACAAAATCTACAAAATCTTGCAAATGATAACAACGATACATCTAGCTAGCGATTAGAGAATCTTGACTTCTTTGATTCTTATTTATCTACGTTATACGATGCGAGATTCATGATTCGTAATAATAAAGATGTCTACTATCGCAATGTGCATCTCTTCATTAAAAGAGTGCTAAATATCGCCATCACTAAGGGCGTAGATCTAGTGAGAACTAATTTGAATACTTGTCTTCGCGATATTGCATTGATTTGATACACAATCGAACTCATTGCATTCGAACAATCAAGACTTCGTTAAATCGATTTAAACGAGAGATGAATTGATAGTCTTCGCAAACGCTTCAAGCTTAATTAGTTCGTTGTCATAAGTTCACTAGTAGTTGAACGCTACATCGTGATCGACATGCGAAGTGATCGCGAATCGACAAGCTATGTGCAATAGATAATGAGCTACGCAAAGAATGCAAGCTTTGATAGCATTTTTCATCAAATTATTTGGGCATAACGTAATTTAGATTTAGAGCTCAAGCGTGACATACTTGCACTAATCGAGCACACTACCCTAGCATAATTTCTACAAATAATTAAGAACAAGAAGAAGATATGACAAAAGATATATCGCAATCGAAGCAATCAACAAAATCATCGCGATCGAGAAGATTGCGATCGTGCTAGCGACAAAACTAATCAATACAATAGCAATCTCTCGTCACAATTGTCGTATTAGACGTTCGCGAACGAGGCTTTTTAAAGTATCGTTATCAACGATCGTTCTATGTTGACTTCAATGACTACGAAAATTACGATAACAACTATTAGAACATAGCTAACTCATATTAGTTTTATCAATTATACAATTAGCAAGAATATCGAAGTCATTTAGATTAGCTCTTAAACGCTTTATCTCAACTATTTGCTTCACAATCTTAACGCCTTATAGTTGAATTATCTTAGCAAGATTAGCAAGATTAGCAAAGTTGATTCGACGAGTACACTTCAAAGCTTGCTAGTAACGAACGACCCTCATATTGATCTAGAGAAGGTCGCTTTTCATTACAACTACGAGATCGCAACGTAAATCAAGATTAGAATAATAGAGCAAGAGCATATCAAGAGAATGCTTATTAAAGAAAGAAAGCACAAGACGTCGATGAAGTCGATAGAGTAGAAATCGACGACTTCAACTCGAAGAACTACGATAATGATGAATATCACGTTGATGAAGACGACAACGCTAAGGGCAAACTCGCGTGATATGCTATCAACATTGACGATAGCAATCTAGATGACATCGACTATGTAGATGTTGACTTCGTTAAATCTTCGCGATTGAAGAAAATCTATAGAATCTACAAAGAAATCTTTGACTTCAACAATAAACTTCATCGACGCGTATGTTTAAATTACTTCAATTTTGAAGAAACGCTTCAAACGATTATCGCGATTTATCTAGTTGCAATTGTTAAATCGAAGCAAAATTTATTCGATTCATGAAAACAAGTCATAGTCTCTAAAGTCATCTTAAACAAAGGCGACAAACATGGGTTTAGAAACTAGAAATACGCTACAATAAAGATCACAATAGCTTATTTTAGCGCTATGAAGAATCTTTGCGTCGACACGAGTTGCACTATATCATTCGTGAATAGAAAATGATTAAAAATCTTACTATTTGACGCGATTATTAAGCAAACTAAGAGCTTAATTAAGGTGCGTGACATAGATGATCGAACACCAAAACCTTGGCACCTTCCCGGCTGCGGCATAGAAACCTGCTTGGCACGATAGTGCTCGGCTCTTGGCGGAAGCTTGCCGTGGTTATCATGACGAAAGCTTAAGTAGGCGTCGAGATGAGATGAACTAGGGGCTCTGGAAACAGGTACAAGTATCCGTCAATCGATCAAACGACGAACACTTCAGAGGCCATGGCTCCAGCCACGGAGATCGCGATACTCCCACTAGCAATAGGAGCCAAGTTGGAAGACCCCAACTCTCCCACCCACACTATCTGGCAATCTTGCCTTGACACCATTGCCAGTCAAGAAGGGTATCAGCGCCTGTACTGGGGCCGAAAAGTCGAGGCCCCGAACGTTCTCCAGCTGTTGATCGGTACGAGCCTCTGGTCCCAACAACGAGGACAAATCTATCAAGCTGACACGATCTAGACTGGGACAACGTAGACGTCCACAAGAAATTCATGAGCTCCCGCGAATACGGCCCCTTCATGGAGCATTTTGGCAAGCTGCTCGACGGCCCTGCCTCCATTTTCCACGCCAATCTCTCGCCCCATCCTCCAGCACCAGCGACCGCCTCATCTCGCTCCCCCGTCATGGAATGCTTGACCTTCTACCACCCCACCGACGCGGACACATCTGCTTTTGAAGAAAAGTGGTCTGCCAGCCGCTCTAGCCTTGAGCAGCATGCTGAGGGCTATAGAGCTAGCAGTGCGGGCTGGGTTGTTGAAGAGCTAGAATACGAACATGAGATGTGTAAGGCGTTTGCCATTTTCATTGGGTGGGAGAGTATAGATGCGCATATGAAGTTCAGGGATACGGACCACTTCAAGAAGTCGATTATGCCGTTGAGGGAGGGACTTAAGGGTATTACGGCGTGTCATGCGACTATGCAGGAGAGATAGGGGGTCCATACACCCGAAGAATGTTTACGAGAGATGGTGATATGATGATGTATTGAGGTTGCCTTTCTATGCATGCTAAATAAGTGATGTCCTGTACACTATCTAACATCCATGCCAGAGATTTGGACTCCTTCCTACAACGGACGCTCTGGACAAGCCACACAAACACACGACTTCGAATCCTGACAATGAGTTGTATCAATAGCCTTTCTCCTAAAAGACAGGTCAGTCTATGGGCTTCGCGTGTTGTGTCTGATATAAGCGTTGCTTACCTACTTCTCCACCTCCACCATAACCACACAAGGCTCCGTCTGCTTATGCTCGTGGTACCTCTCACACCTGGCAGCAGCATCCCTAAACGGAGCCTTCTCCCTGCACCCATTCGTCCTCTTGTATCTGCAAAAGATCTCTCTCAAAAAGACTTCGCTCCTAGAACATGAAAACAATCATCATCAGCCGTCACCTCTCCAATCTGCTAATCCTACCCAAAAGAAGAAAAGTCCTTTGAAGAGAGGAGACAAGAACTTACCAAGAATCCTCATGTGTCTGCACCAGATTATCCGTCTTCTTCCATACAAACAAATCCACCACCAAATCCCTGAGCCCACACTTCTCCCGCAATTCCTGATCCAGCGTCTGCGTATCATTCGGCGTGGGCACGCTGTTGTACTTCTCGCTCAGCCGCACTGTCTCATCAACAATCGCATTCCTCAAGCCCTCCACCTCCAGCTGGTCGGCCAGCGCATACAGTCTTATAAGTCTGAAGAAGGCGGGGTGTTGGGCTTCGACTTCTTCGTGGGCGAGACTCTTGGAGTAGATCCACTGCTCGAAGAATTGGAAGTCGTCGGGGCGGACTTCGGGGAGGTGGATGCTGCCGGTCGTGGATTCGGTGAAGCCGTATTGCTGGTTCCAGGCGGCGCGGAAGAAGGGTGAGGCGGCGGTAAAGATGTCGCGATGGACGGGAAATTCGACTTTTTGTTCGCCGACGTGAATGGTTGCGAGTTCTTTGTAGAGGGTTCGGGTTGGTGTTGTTGGGGGTGTAAGGAGCTGTTGGCGCTTGGGGGATGGCGTGGATTTTCCAGATGAGCCCGGTGAGGTGGCAGTGGATTTTACTGAGAGACTAGCGGAAGAGCATCTAGAACTTCCTGACATCATTGACGGCGTATGCGAGCTTTGTAGGATACACGAGATGCTTGAGCAGTGGGATGCCTCTCTCAACGTCAACAGCGAATCGTGAGATATACGATGGGTCTGCAAGGACGCAAAGAGGATTTAACGAATTTAAGTACAAATGTAGAGTTATCACACTCCGTGGACGAGACATAGTGATTGAGATAACCTTGACACTTCATGGCTGAAGCCAGGCAAACCTAACACCATGAACCGCTGCATCTGGCAAGCTAATGTCATTGCTAGTACGGTAGGCAGTGATGTAGATGCTTGCAACAAAGAGATAGAACAAAGGATTGAGCAGTGAAACCGCGATTGCAAGTTTGTCAGGTCGCACAGAAGCCGAATGATAGAAAGCGAACAATTTGTGATGCTGTCTTGGCTGAATTCGGTTGTACGAGCATTCCTTTTCCAGGAACGTTCATAAGGATGATCACATTCCAGAGCCCACACTATCCGCAAAGAGTTTCGATAGCATGGTAACAAACGCTTTGTGCAATTGACTGCGCAATGTAAGAATGAAGAGTACCAGATGACCTTGTTACCCACAGATATCGCAATGTGGTCTGACTATGCCGGCGGGACCACTAGATGCGATGCTTCTCGCTCTCTGCACTCTTGTGTCAGTTGCACAACTCGCATGCTGAGAAGCATTACGTACCAAGCCTTGAGTAAAGCATGTAGAGTGCCATCTGATTGCACTCTTGGGTCCCAGTAATTGTAACCAATCGCTCGTTGCTGTTATCTTGTGGTTCATTAATCTTGATCACACTACCACTAAGCTGCCTAATCTCATTGATCTTGGCTCCACCTTTTCCGATTATTGCTCCGACCATGTCGTTGGGGATAAAGATTTGCTGCGTCAGCGGCTGACCGGGCACCATACCCTGCATTGGTTGAGCCGGTGGCCCTGCGTGGCTCTGAGTGGTTTGGTGACCCGCATGAGGCATTGGTTGATGCGGACCAGCTGCTCCATAGCCAGCTTGCTGAGGTGAGCCGCCATAATGCACAGGAGCCTGCGGCTGCTGCTGTGGCGGCTGCCCATGGAGGTACGGGACACCATATGGGTTAGCAGGTGTACGATTGGCTTGATTGTTGTGACGCTTATAGTTATCTGGGTGGCCATAGTTGCCACCAGCAGGTTGTGGTACATAGGGCACAACTTGCATACCACCAGGAACAACACCAGCAGGACCACCGCTACGGGTGGCGTACGAGGACGCTGCGGGCCCTCCAAAGCGTTCTGTCAACTGTTCGACAAGGGTCTGTCCTACGTAGTAGGTAGCTATATGAACCGCATCGGCAACACCGAGGACTACGAGAGATCGTTCCGTTGACAAAGGCAAGCAGGAATCAGAAGCATTGAGTCGAGCTCCAGAAGCTTCCTGTATCTCACGGATGCGCACACCAGACTTGCCAATGATCGACCCGATCAGTATGTGTGGTATTAATAGGCGGAGAGGGTAAGTCTTGGATTGACTCGTGGATGGTGCGTCGATAGGCTCGTTGTTGAGTGTGCGAATGATCAGTCCAAACGCCTAATCGATTAGCTGTTCCGATCTCTGACCTTGGTGATTCGAACGTACCTTTGCAGCAGCATCAACCAGTCCACTGACAGTCAGGACTCTCTCTACTGCACCGCGAGAGTAGTCGCTGACAGTACACTTCGCTCCAGAGTGACGACGGATCAGAGAGACGTTCTCTCCACCCTTACCAATGACAGTGGCGGCTTCAGCGCTAGATATAACAGCACGGATATGGATCCACCCTGTTTCGTCCTGGTGGCCTTGATGCTGACCAGGTCCCTGTGACGCACCCCGATCGTACTGGCCACCAGTTGATTGAATAGGCTGCGTCTCAAGTACGGCCGCAGCAGCTGCGCCTGTGCCATTAGGGGCGTCTGGCACTACAGTATCACCTTGATTGTCTTCATGCCCGTTTTCGACCGGTGCAGACTGTTCCTCGGTTTTTACCTCGGCTGTGGCAGTTTCGGGAGCTTCGACAGGTTCTGGCTTGATCTTCTCCTCGTCCTCTTCCTCATCTTTGGCAAGCTTGTCCAGAGCTGGGCGTTTGGCATCCGGCTGATCAGTCAATCCCGAAGGTGAGGACTCGTCGTCAAGCGGACGCTTGGCGGACGCAGTCGTAAGCGCCGAAGGTGATGCAGACATGTTGGCTAGTTGTCAATATGCTGTCTTGATATCTCGGTCGTACAAGGGATGTTAGAGGGATGTTATATTGATTGAAGCCTTGTATTTGATCCTATGTACACCAGGGGATTTCCAAGGAAAACGTGCTGGTGCTGGTGCTGATACAGGATTTCGGTGAGGTTGACGGTGGGTGAGCTGCTGTTTGAAGGGAGGGGAGGAATCTGGTGAAAGGTACTCGGATAGTATTGCAAGGCTGTGGGTTGGAGAGTGGGTGCTGTGATTGTACGCTTCAACTGCGAAGGCAGCAAGTCAAACAACAGTGACGGGAGGGTAAGGCGCAGGGTAGCCTGAAGAATTTCAAAAGGGGCTCTTGATGCTTTCGAGATCGTGCTGGGGGCGCTGAAAGTGTGTGAAACTGTAAGATCTACGACCTCTGCGAGGTAGTATCCTTCGTATCAAACCTTTCCAGTGGGGACCATATGAAAGATCCTCTCGTGCTACGACACCGTTGCCAACGAAGGCTTGGCAGCTTCTGCTATCCGGGTGGTCCTAGTAGGAATGTAGTTGAAAAGCTACGGTCGACCTCAGACTCAGATGAGGGTAGAAGTGATGGAGAGTACGAAGTAGGTGGGAGGAAGGGGAAATTATGCGGCTCAAGGTTACTAAGCCTAATGAAGTTAGAGGCCTCTATCACTGCTGCCTTAACAACACAGCACAATTCTGATCGCGTTTCCTCCGAGAATCTGCCAGTACAAGCGACGCTGGTATCTGCGGCCCTAGTCATCTGCGAGTTCAATGACAGACAGATGCACACAGCGATTGAGGTTTGACTGCCGCCGGACTTACACTGCCTTCGGTTACTTTGGTACGATTTGGAACCCAAATGCATTTTTGATGCTAGCTTTACAAGCGACGTTGTCGATAATTGCCGTTGCAGCCACAAATATGTTGCCTCTGCACTGAAGGAGCTACTTTGTGCTCTTCGGCGATTTACAGCCGCCATACAATATTACCGTTAGGATGGCAGCATCTACATCCAACGGCGGCAGAGAAGCATTCAAGCAAGCAATTACATTGATCCGCCAATTTTGGTAAGGCTAGCCCAACATTTTCAGCATCCAAGTCTTCTAGACGGCCACCTGCGGTTTTTTTCCAGCTATCCGTTCAGTCAAGGACATCATCCCTCAAGGCGAAAAGCTGCTTTATTAACTCATCGCTTTTCTTCGACAGAGCATCGTGATACATGACGTTCGTGATGAAGTGCTTGCAGTTCTTAATTTTCAATGCCGTCTCACGGGCATATTCGAAGCCCACATACATATCCTCAATGTAAGTCGCAGAGTATACTGGTACTTCGTTCTTGGCAAGCTGCGCCTCGTCATACAGATCTGACCAATTGTCGACGTGTGCTATGATGTCCGCTGTCTCTCGAAGACGGCGCAACTCAGCGTAGTCATCGTACATTTTCTTGAAGCACTGCGATTCACTTGATCAATATCTCCATCCGTGTCTTTCGCGTGTTCTGCAAGAAATCTTACCATTTCCCCGAAAAAGTATATGGGACCCTGCCGCTTCTCGGACCCATCTGCAAACTCTGGAAAGCGCTGCGACATTCGATCCGCAGACCAATTCGACGCCGGCCTAGGACCCTACTTTAGTACCTCTTGTCTGACTCCAGGAGGGCACAAACCCCCGTGTGTAACAAGTCTCATGAATCACGGCATATAGCGGCAAGGAGTCGAAAGGACCCTGAATAGATTTCGGAGTCAGTATTCCTTCCTTTCAGTCGATGCAAGGGACAATAGAGCCTGTATTGGGAGCAGATACTGCTGAGACATGTTTCAAGCATCTTGAAACCCCCAGAAAGGGTAATAGATGCTCAGAAAATTACTTACCATATTGTCGAAAGCCATAAGAGTTGGCCTGGTTAAGTAGCCGAATCGAGACAGATCGTTACAGCAACGGAGGATGATGTCTAGAAAGATCAGCAAACATGTTCACTTGATTCCTAGCTTGTACTGACCATGTACGCTGTCCATGGAGCCTACGGGAAAAAATTCAGTGAGGTTCACATCAGCCATTGAAGGGCGTACCGTGGAAACCAAAGTATATTCCAAGCTGGCGGAGCCGAAGTACGGAGAATGAGCCGCCAGACGGTAATTTGACGTTTTCAGCAGCGAGGTAGTCAGCTAGGCGCTTGACCTTCTCGATGTCTTCAGGGTACTTGGTATAGTACGCCTCGTTTCTCGTTCGCAGCTTTGCTTCGATGAGTCAGTCGGCTATCTTGTCATATCCACCTTCGAGCATTACAGTATGTCAACTCGTAAACAGCATCTGGCTGCTTGACTAGTGGTGGTAATCCACCAACGGTAAAGACTATCGTAGATTAGTTCTGACAGACCACTCACAAGGGCAACAGGGTATCCCAGACCTTCTTGTAGACCTTCGGGGCTTCGTTTCGATTAGCAAAGCTACTCTAACGTCAAGATACTGACTAACAATCTAGAAAGATAATTCACGCCTGCGAAACCTCCAAAAGACTGCCCCAAAATCGACCACTTCTTGGTACCCTCAGGATACTCCGCTGTGAGAGACTTCCGAATTAATTCGCAGTCCTTGACTAGATGGGCCATCAGTCGTGCTATTCGCAAGATCCTCACTGCAGCGATTACCGATGCTGTCGGCGCGGAAATGCCTCAGATACGCTGCTTGCGCTGAAGGGTCTCCTTGTTCGGCCAGGGTCTGAGCCGTGATCGTGCTACTCAAGCCGGTTCCTAGACGCAGATCGTAACATTAAAGCGATCCGCAAAGCAGAGGTTGGAAATACAATACCGCGCTGGTCGAGAAATAGCAACTGTACGAGTGTGAGAAGCATTGATGATCATCATAATGGTGACTTACTTTATATCCTTTATCTAAGAAACTATCCGTGAAAGCAAAACTCTGCGGCGGGCCACATGGTACTCCTGGACCGCCTACGAACAACAATTCAATCTCGATTCACGGCCTCTAGTCAGAACGACTGACAAGAATATCATACCTTGCAAATAGCATACTGGGGCGAGGAAATATTGAGTTAATCTTGGTCAAGCTTGGGCACAATGGATGGCTTACGCCAAGGCAGCTGTTTCCTTTCTTTCTTGGAGACGTCTACTGGCTTGTCGAAGCGCTCTACGCTTCTGGCAAACAATTGGAGCACGCCCTGCTCCGGTCTTGAATGATTCTTCGGGACCTCAAAGAAGAGCTCGGAGATGCTTAGCTTGCCTTGGAGCTTGTCAGAGCCTGCAGTCCCAGCGAGCTTGTTACTTTACCTGGGAATTGATGGGTCGAGCTACTGAGCAGCTTTGCAGTCTCCATGGTAGGACGTCTCAATACTTCGAAAACGCAGACACAAAATACATGTACAAGTACTTCGCGTGCCAAAACAGGTACCAAATCTAGCCGTGCCTAACCTAATTTAGGTTTTTCGCTTTCTGTCTAGAGCCCCGGTCCTCGGTAGATGTTGCCCATGATCAATTAAAGTAAACCCCCTCGATGCCCCTTGCATCGCCACACCAGCACCTCAACTTTCATGACGTTGATCATCTCAGTTTCTGCACTGTAATTTTCCTTTGCCAATACCTCGCTCAATTTATTATGCTAGTCACGGTCGTTATTGCATACTTGTGTAAATCTACATGGATAGAAAATGGTTGACCAGAGGATAGATCTCGAGGTGAGCAAGCTGCACGACGAGGCTT
>JAABUJ010006017.1_pt1 | contig 11911 bp, 13 predicted proteins | sample 5559131 | NCBI WGS metagenome assembly JAABUJ01 (sample SAMN10711875, study PRJNA513366) | rock metagenome | isolation source: Antarctica rocks | place: Antarctica: Victoria Land, Mt New Zealand nord | collected 2016-01-07
GCTTCTCACACGTGAAAGATGACACCCTCGCACCCCCCGACCGACCCGGATCATCGACCGGCTCGCCCATCGACCAATCCGTCGACGTCAACGACGCAGAAGCCGTCACCGTCAACCCACCCGCGCTGACCGAAACAGTCCGAGCCGGCTGATCATCCACCCACAACCACACCGGCACCTTCACCGCTATCCGATCCTGCCGCGGACCCACATGAACCACCGGAGCAGGCACCTTGATCTGCGCCGCAGCCGACTGCGCCAACTCCACCGGATCAGGCGCCGGAGCCACCGGCGGAGCACCATTCGCCGACCAAACCTCACGGATCACCCACCGCAAACCATCAGGCAGACCCGGCACCATCGACGAAACAGGACAATGCGCCGCAAACAACGTCCCCGCCTTCGGATCATGCCCCGCCGCCGCTGCCTTGTCAGCGCCCAATGGAAGGTAGAAGCAAGGATCGGGTGGCCCAGTGTCGGCTCTTGCTTCGTCATGTGCCGCGGCATTGGAATCCGCAACCGAACCTGCCTTACCTGGGCGCATTGTGCGGCGCACAATCACGTCGGCGGTATCGATGTCAATAAGGGTAGCTTTGGCGTCAGGAGCCGGAGGGTCAGACGGATCATGCTGAAACGGCAGTCCTCGGCCAGCTCCCAGCGAATCAGGGACGGGCGCAAGCAGTAAGCTAATGACGGCCGAACAAACGAGGAGAAATTGCCGTCGCTTCAACACGGCGTATCCTCAAGTAGTTGAAGACCGGAAACGCGCCATCCCGCCGGAGTCTGTTCGAATATTCCCCGTAAATTGGTTCGCGGAAGTCCGACAGTGAGCGGTTTTCCAGTCTTAACGTTAAGCCGGCCCGCATGGCTCAAATCCATGCAATCACCCATTATCGCCTGTGCAGCACCGTCCACGGGAGGACCCCAATAGATATGATGAATCGGTGCACCGTAATTATTCCATCCATTTTTTTCAAATGTGGCGGCGGCGGCCAATAGCTTACCGATTTGAGGCTCAACCGCAACATTCCTAAGTCGGACTGCTCTCGCTTTTACAGGGGTCTTGAGAATCGGTCCGGTAGTCTGCCAATACTTGACCCAAATCTCTTGAATGGCAGTGCGATCCGCGATTTCCTTGGCCGATAGTCCGCTGGTCTGCACGGTGGGGACACTGGCCGCCGGCCGACTGGTGGCGGTCGTCCGGCTTGATACAGCGGTCGGCGACTTGACGGTCGTGCCCGACTTGGTCGTCGCGCTAGTGACGCTCGTCGTCGTCAGCATGGTCTTGGAGGGCGCGCTCGTTGCGATAGAAGAAGTGACAGCCGTCGGCACGGACGCACTGCGCGACGGTGTACTCGGAGAAGTCAATGCGCCCAAAGAAGCAGCCGAAGACGAACTGGCGGAAGCAAGAACCGGCGACACCATCGACGCCCCTGGCGTCAGCGACGAAGCCGAGGTGCCCTGACTACCTGTGGTCGACGTGCACCCCGCCAGAGCAGTCGCAGCGACCATCACCAGCCCGACCATCGCACTACGCCGCATCGAACATCCCCCTGAATCGGATCCAACAGCACCGACAACTCCGCCCACCATACGGGGAGCAACGGGGCTTGACCTGCGGCGATCCCCAGAGAGCCGGAGCGAACAGCTACCCGCGCGACGATCACCCATTGGCGCGGCGCGGAACGCCCAACGAACCCGAAGCGACGACTCGACCAATCAATCGAGTCGATAGAGCATGGTCAACAGTCCGACGATGTCGTCCGTGACGTCCGGCTTCTCGCCCCGCCACCACGCAAGGTGCACAGGAACCGAAGGCGCGTCCCGCACCAGTCGGTACACCACCCCGGGACGAGGGTATTGCCAAACGGTCGCCTCCGGAGTCATTCCGACCGCCTCCCCTGCGCTGATCAGGGTCAGCCAGTCGTCGATGTCCACGGTGTCGATCACCACGCCCGGTCGAGCGTCCGGCGGCCACAGATCGAGGGTCGTCGTGCCGGTTCGCCGATCCGCCGCGAGCGGACGAGTGGCCAGATCCGCAAGGCGAACAAATCGCCTCTTCGCCCAGGGATCGTCCGCGGCCATGACGCAATACCGCCGTTCCGTACCGACGATCGCCCAATCGAATCGGCGGGCATCGGGCTCACTGCGAAGAAGCGCCAGGTCGCAGACGCCGTCGGCCAGTCCGGCCGTCGGCGAATTGGTCCGTACCAACACCAACTCGACACCCGAGTGCTGGGCATGCCACTCCCGCTGGAACGCCACCGTGTGCCTACCTACTGCCGACCACGCATACCCGAGCCCGACCCGGTGGCGTCCGGACCTGGCCTCCTGCACCAGATTGTCCAACTCCGCCATCAGCCGCCGAGCGTCCGCCGCGACCCGAGCACCGGTCGCCGTCAGCGAGACCGCCCTGGTGGTGCGGCGCACCAGACGGACGCCCAACTCGGACTCCAACGCCGCCAAGGTGCGCGACACCGCAGCCTGCGAGACGCCGAGCTCGATGGCAGCGTCGGTGAATGTGCCCTCGTCCGCGATCGCCAGCAGGCAGCGCAGTTGTCGGATCTCCACACTCATAACTGCAGCGTATAGATGAGTGCGCCAGATGGATTTCTCCGGCGGTCGGATCCGGCCCACACTTGCTCCATGTCCTCGACGTCGCACACGCGCGTTCCGACGACCGAGGCTGTTGCGAAGTCAGGCACTGGGTGGGCGGGCCTGTCGGTGATGCTCGGCAGCGCTCTCTCGGCCCAGACAGGGGCAGCAGTAGGCTCTTTGGCATTTCCGGTCATCGGTCCGGTCGGTGTCGTTGCGGTACGGCAGTTCGTATCGGCGATCACCTTGCTGACGATGTCCCGGCCCCCGATGCGCAGGTTCACCTGGGCGCAGTGGTGGCCGACCCTCCTGCTCGGGTTGGTGTTCGGCGTGATGAATCTGAGCTTGTACGTGGCGATCGACCGCGTCGGGCTGGGACTCGCTGTCACGCTGGAATTCCTTGGGCCGTTGGCGGTTGCGCTTGCGAGCTCACGACGGAAATTCACGATCGGCGCTGCCCTGCTCGCCATTGTCGGCGTCGTCCTGCTGACCGACCCGAAACCCAGCACCGACTATTTCGGTATTGCGTCGGGCTTGCTGGCCGCACTTTGCTGGGCGGCCTACATCTTGCTCAATCGTGAGGTAGGACGGCGCCTGCCGGAGGTGCAGGGGTCGGCGGCGGCCGCGGCGGTGTCGGCGATTCTGTTCATCCCAGTAGCAATCGCCACTTTCCTGGCGCATCCGCCGACGGCTGCCGCTCTCGGCTTCGCGTTGACCACCGGCCTGCTGTCCTCGGTGGTGCCGCAGATTGCGGATATCCGAATGCTGCGCCGCATTCCGGCTCACCAGTTCGGAATCCTGATGAGCGCACACCCGGTCTTCGCCGCGGCCGTCGGCGTCCTCGCGCTCGGGCAGAGCCTGGGATTCGGGCAGTGGACAGGAATCGGCGCGATCGTACTGGCGAATGCCTGGTCGATCCTCGGTGGAACCGTGCTTGCACCTCGCGTCGTCGGGTCGGCCTCGCATCCGACGGTGACGAAGACGTCGGGGACGACGCTCGAGCAACCAGTCGCCTCCAGGGACTAACCTGCGCACTGGTCGCGTTGACTCTCGCGAAGACGCATCCGATCCCACCAGAGCAAGAGGTTCCCATGACCGACAAGCCAGTTCTGCAACTCAGACCGGACCACCCCATCACCGTCGTGGCCAACCCCAACCGCATCGTCGTCACGGCGAGCGGCGCGGTGATTGCGAATACCACGCGATCTCTCACGCTGCAAGAAGCCAATTATCCTGCGGTGCAGTACATCCCGCTTGCCGACGTCGATTCGTCGGTGCTACAGCGGACGGACACCGAAACTCATTGTCCGTACAAGGGTGACGCGAGCTACTACAGCATCTCAGGCGGCGGCGAGACGAAAACCGACGCGGTGTGGACGTACGAGCAGCCGTACGCCGCGGTCGCCGAAATCAAGGACCACGTCGCCTTCTACCCGGATCGAGTCGACGCGATCACCGAACAGCGCGCCGGTTGAGCTGCACGCCGCAACTGTCAGCAACACAGAGCCGGACCGCCGGACAATCGTCGCCGGTGATCTGAACAAATGAGCCAATTGGTGACCCCTGACGGCCGGTATTTCGTCGTTCGCGGTCGGCTGTGGCGATGTACCGACCCTGATTTGCCGCCGGACGAGAAGGATCGGCTGACGCACGCGCTCATGGACGCCCGCCGCGCGAAGAAGGCAGCTCTGAGGGCCGGCGACCACGCCGCGATCGAATCTGCCAGGGCCGCAGTCGAGGCGGCCAAGGTGGCACTGGGTGAGCGTGGCCCGGTGTGGTGGACGGACGACAGTCCTGACGTGAACTGTCATCTGGCGCGAAACACTCAGTACCGCGATTGGTATGCCGCCGTATCGAAAGGATCGGACGCGCAGGAGTGATGGTCCGCCTCTCCGCGCAGCTCTATGCCCCTCGCGCCCCGACAGGGATGGGCCCGGCCGTGTCCTTCGTGCCGAATTGCACCGCCTTGGCTTCCTTCCCGAAGAACGTCAGTAGCGCGACGGCGATCAGCACCGGAATGATCGTTGCTGCCAACGCGAACGGATAACCGTGACTTTTCGCCAGGCTCTGCTGGATGGGCAGGTTGAAGGCCGCGAGGCAATTGCCGAGTTGGTAGGTGACGCCCGGGTAGAAGCCGCGGATTGCATCCGGAGACATCTCGGTGAGGTGTGCAGGAATGACGCCCCACGCCCCCTGGACGGCGACCTGCATCAGGAACGAGCCCAGACACAGCAGCCCGGCGGTGTGGGAGTACGCGAACAGCGGCACGATCGGCAATCCGAGAACCGCGCAGAAAACGATGGTGTACCGTCGCCCGAACCGCTCAGAGAGGCCACCGAAGGTGATTCCACCGGCGATGGCGCCGATGTTATAAATGACGCCGATCCAGGTCGCGGTGCTCGCCGACAGTCCGGCACCACTTTCGGTGTGCGCCTTCAGGAACGTCGGATAGATGTCCTGGGTGCCGTGGCTCATCCAGTTGAATGCCGTCATCAGCAACACCAGATAGACGAAGCGCCGCACGATCTTCGGATCGACGATGATGTCCTTGAAGCGCGTTTTGGTGGCCTTGAGATGCTCCTGGGTCTTCTCCCAGACCTCCGACTCACGGACGCGGCTGCGAATGAGCAGGCTGATGAACGCCGGGATGATGCTCAGGCCGAACAGCCAGCGCCAGGAGAGGCCGAGCTCCACGTGCACCACCTGATAGGCCAAAATCGCGAACAGGTAGCCGATGGAATAACCGGCCTGCAGCACGCCGGAGAAGAAGCCGCGACGCGAGCTGGGAATTTTCTCCATGGCCAGCGCCGCGCCCAGCCCCCATTCCCCGCCCATGCCGATGCCGTAGAGCAGCCGCAGGATCAGCAACACCGTGAAATTCGGCGCGAAGGCGCAGATGAAGCCGACAACGGAGTAGTAGACGACGTTCGTCATCAGCGGGATGCGCCGACCGATCCGGTCCGCCCACAACCCGAAGATCAGCGCGCCGACCGGCCGCATCAGGAGCGTCACCGTGGTCAGGAACGCCATCCGCTCCAACGGCACTCCGAATTCCTTGCCGATGTCCGCGTAGACCAGCACGACCAGGAAGTAGTCGAACGCGTCCATCGCCCAGCCGAGTTCCGCGGCCAGGAAGGAGTTCCGCTGGTCTTTGGTGAGCTTCGGCTTCGATTGTGTCGCTGCTGCAGAGGACATGGGCGCTCCTTCGGCCGGCGAACCGTGACCAGTACGGTCTACACCGTCCCCGACCTCCGCGCTCGTCGACACTCGGCTGTTGGCGCTCTGCAAGGATTCAGTGGAGCGCAGAGGCGACGCGGCGGCCCGCACCGGGGACTGTCGGCCAGGAAGCAATTTCGAGCGCTGAAATATCGTGCGTCGAGAATATCCTCCTTCGATAGCGACCGGCGCGAAGCGCTCAAACGCGGATAACGTGGGGCCCACCGACGGCCTCGATCGGGTCGAAGTCGTCGTCCTGCGTCACGATCGGCAGGTCGTTGGCTGCAGCGACCGCCGCAATCCACAGATCATTGATCTTGGCGCGCCTTCCCTCTTCGCGTAGCCGTACGCCAAGCGTCGCCCAATGCCGCGCCACCGCTGCATCGATGGCCAATGGTTGGAGAGCGCTGACCGCGTCGAGGGTGGCGAGTCGGGCTGCTCGCCTTGTTGTGTTCCGGACGGCGAGAATACCGGCGTGCAGCTCCGCGATCGTGACAACGCTGATGAGCACCTCGTCGGGCAGGGCCTCGGTGTCCAGTCGGCGCCCAAACTCGTCGGCGATCAGGACGGACGTATCAAGCAAACCGCGGGGCGCACGACTCATCCGAGCAGCTCGAGATCGCCTGTCGTCTCGTCCGTCAGGGCATCGAGATCGGCGCACATTCCCGGATCGAACTGATGACGGACGAGCACTGCCAACAGTTCGCGCCGCGTCATCGATTCGCGGCGTACCGCCGATGGGGTATGAGCTCAGCGACCGGCAGGCCGTTGACCGTGATCGTCACCCGCTGCCCTTCGGTGACGCGCCGGAGCACCTCTGCCGTGTGACTACGCACGTCTCTCGAGGCGACGTCTGCCATGTGTCGGGACGAAGCACATCTGCCGCACCCCAGGCCCGGAACGACGGGCATTCCAACGTTCCTTGGTGAGCTACGGCTTCGATTCTCTCGCTGCTGAGGACATGAGCGCCCCTTCGGGCGGCGAACCGTGAGCAGTACGGTCTACACCGCTCCCCGCCCGCACTCGTCGACACACTCGGCCGTTGGCGCGCTGCGAGGATTCAGTCAATCGCAGAGGCGACGCGGCCGCCGTCGACGACAAGGTTGACCCCCGTGATGTACGAGGCGTCCTCGGAGGCCAGAAAGGCGACTGCGGCTGCGACCTCTTCGGGTTTGCCCATCCGGCCCGCGGGCGTGACTCGGGCAACCGCATCCCGCGCGCTTTCGGACGTCCCGGCCCACATCGGCGTCTCGATCGCGCCGGGCTGGACCGCGTTCACCCGTAGGTCGGGTCCGTATTCGGCAGCGAGCTGACGGATCAGGGCGCTGACACCTCCTTTTGCCGCTGCATAAGCGGGAAAGCCCTTCAATCCGATCACAGCATGAATTGATGAGGTGACGACGATCGTTCCTTTCGAGGCGAGCAGGTGCTTCAAGGTGGCGCGCACGCCGTACATCACCGAATTCAAGGAGAGGTCGAGTTGCTGGGCCCAGAGCTCGGTGCTGATCTCAGCGATCGGAGCGGCGATGTTTTTGCCTGCATTGAGATGAAGGACGTCTACCTGCTTGTGGCGGGCGATGACGTCGGTGACCACGCTCGTCCAGTCCGACGGCGACGTGACATCGAGGTGACGAAACTCCGCCACCCCACCAGATTCAGCAATACCCCGGACGACTTCAATTGCCGGCTCGTCCAGAATGTCTGTCACGACGACCGTGGCCCCCTCGGCCGCCAACCGCGCCGCCGTTGCTGCACCGATGCCGGATCCGGCCGCGGTCAGCAAGGCGACCTTTCCGTTGAATCGGTCGAACGGCGTACCTGCGATCACCATTCGGTTCGTCCGCCATCCGGTAGCCGCCACACCGGATTTCGCCAGTGATGACCGACCTCCGCAGCCCGTTCGACGGCGGCGGCATCAATTTCGATGCCAAGGCCGGGTCCTACGAGTCGCGGAACACAGCCGTCCTGATAGTCGAAGATCGACGGGTCGACGAGGTATTCGAGCAGACCGGACCCCTTGCTGTCGTAGATGCCGAGACTTTGTTCCTGGACGAGAAAGTTCGGGGTGGCGAAGCCGACCTGGAGGCAGGAGGCGAGGGCGATCGGGCCGAGCGGACAATGCGGTGCCAACACTGCTCCGTACACCTCAGCCATCGCCGCGATCCGGCGCGTCTCCGAAATTCCGCCGGCGTGCGAGACGTCCGGCTGGACCACAGCGATTCCGGCTTCCAAGGCAGACCGGAAGTCCCATCGTGAGTAGAGCCGCTCGCCTGTCGCTATGGGTACCGGCGAGCACATCACCAGATCGCGGAGCGATCCCCCCAGTTCGGGTACCACCGGTTCTTCGACGAACAACGGCGTGTACGCCTCCAATCGCGGCAACAATCGACGGGCCATTGCCGGAGAGACGCGACCATGGAAGTCAATGGCCATGTCGATGTCGGGGCCGACAGCTTCGCGGACGGCGGCAACCCGCCCAACCGCCGTGTCAATCGACCGAGGCGTGTCAATCGGTCCCATGGCGTTGCCCGCGTTCATCTTGACCGCCGTGAATCCGTTCTTGACCTGAACGAGCGCAGCGGCTGCTGCTTCCGAAGGCTCATCACCGGCAATCCACGAATATACTCGGATCTTCTCTCGTACCGGCCCGCCGAGCAACTCGTGAACGGGAACCCCCCGGGCTTTTCCAGCAATATCCCAGAGGGCCTGATCGATGCCGGCGACCGCAGAAGATAGGATGGGGCCCCCGCGGTAGAAGCCGCTCTTGGAAAGAACCTGCCAGTGCTCCTCGATGCACAGCGGGTCGGCTCCGATCAGGTATTCACTCAGCTCCTCCACCGCTGCGGCTACGGTATCCGCCCGGCCTTCGACAATCGGCTCACCCCAGCCGGTCACACCCTCGTCTGTGTCGATCCGGAGGAACACCCATCTCGGAGCAACTAGATACGTGCGAAGCGATCGGATCTTCAAGACCACAGCCTTCCGTGATTCTTATCAGCACACAAACGAAATGGCTTTACTGGAACGCTTTCGGTAGCGGTTCACCGCGCACAATGGCGGCCAAGTGGGCCGGGTCGGCCTTGGGCACGCGATCTTCGGTCAGGAGCCCGTTCCGCTCTTGTTGGGTATCGACGAGCTGGGTGTAGCAGAATCCGGCAAGACCGCCGGCGCCGTGAACCGCTGCGAAGAGTGCTTCCAAGGCAGTCAGGAGATCTCGCGGAGAATGTCTTCGGTCGTAGCCGGACCATGCCTCTTCCGATCCCAGGTTCAGCGTTGCTCCGCCGAATTCGCTGAGCAGGATGGGTCCCGGTTCGCGGGTCGTGGCGACTGTGAGTCGACGTCCTCCTGGACGGCCGGTGCGGACTGTCTCCTCGGCGATGTCTGGAGTGGCATATCTTTTGGTGATTCGACGTGGATCGACGCTGTAGTCATGGATTCCGGTCAGGTCGCCGATGACGTGTTCCCAACCGTCGTTTCCGATGACGGGCCTCGTCGGGTCCACCGCCTTGATCAGGTGATAGAGCGCACGCACGGCCTCGCGTTGGTCCGGGGCGGTGTCCACCAACGGAACACCCCAGCTCTCGTTGAAGGCAACCCAGGCAATGACGCTGGGATGGCCGCGGTCGCGTTCGACGATGCGCAACCATTCCGTCGTGGTGCGTTCGAGCGACCGCGGACTGAAGGTGTAGGCGGCGGCGGCGTCCGCCATGACGACGACGCCAAGCTTGTCGCACCAATACAGAAAGCGGGAATCTTCGACCTTTTGGTGGACTCGAACACCATTGAATCCCAATGTTTTGACCCACTGCACCTCGTCGTGCAGGGCCTGACCGCTCGGCGCGGCCAGATGCGACTCCGGCCAGAATCCCTGATGCAGGGCGAGCCTTAGATAGTACGGTCTGTTGTTCAGCAGGAAGGAGTTCCCTTCGGTACCGACGGTCCGCAGGCCGAGGTAGCTGTGCACGACGTCGACAGTCGCGGAATCAGCCGCTGTCACCGAGATCTCTGCGTCGAGCAGCACAGGATTTTCTGGGCTCCACTGCAGGATCGAGGGTTCGACTTCCAGGGTGGGATGCTGCAGTTTCACCGTCCCGGTCTGGTAGCTCTCTGCAGCCGACGCCAACACGTCGGCCAGGACCCTGCCGTCCATACTGATTCGAACCCGCACGCAAGTACCGGAATCGGGCCTGGTCGACAACCGGATTCGATAATTCACGGTATTGTCCGGGCCGGTTTCGAAACCGAGGGAAGTGATGTGAACGACGGGCACTTCCTCGCACCAGACCGGCTGCCAGATACCTGTCGTCCGGTCGTACCAGATCGTGTGTGGCCTTGATTCCCAATCCTGCTTCCCTCGAGGCTGTTCCAGGTCCAACGGGTCGTCCACCACTCGCAGAGTCAGCACCTGCGGGCCTGCGCCCTCCAACTGGTCGGTGATATCTACGTCGAACGACGTCTGACCACCCTGGTGACTGTCGACGTGACGACCATTGACCCACAGGTCGCAGGAATAGTCGACGGCGCCGAAATGCAGAAGCACTCGCCGCCCGGATTCTGGCAACGCAACGTCAGAGGTCAGCCGATACCACACAGTTGGATGAAAGCCATTGTTCCCCAGTCCACTGGCCGACGATTCGGGTGGAAATGGGACTTCGATCGACTCGGTGAACGAATCGGCCCGCTCCTCCCACCGCTGCGCTCGGCCGACGTCGGCGTCGTCGTAGGCGAATTGCCAGCGGCCGCCCAGGTCCGACCAGTTCGCGCGGGCGAGCAGAGGACGGGGATGCCGGTCGTGAAGGTCTGATGGCACGTGAAAGCTCCGTTGACTGGAGGCGCCAGCGCTGTGGCGTCAGGCTGGCAGAAGGGTGATGGTTACGAAGAGGCCGGTGTCGCCGGTCTGCACGATCGCAGTGATCGTGAGGTCAGACCCGGTGAAACCCAGTGCGCTGAGATCGATCTGGGTCGACCCGGTCGCGGCATCGACGGAGGAGTCCGCATTTTCCGGGCCGGCCCAGCTGGGCCACCGCGATGCGCTGGGACGCGCAGCTGCCAGATCTATCTGAACGGTGGACCGACCGTCGCCGATCCGAATCGAGACGGCCGTCCCTGGATCTACGAGATCGAGCGCGTTGCGATGAACGTGGGCGTCGATATCGAGAACCGGCGCAAATTCGCGAAGCACCATGGTCGCAGCTGGGACGGAGCCCGGACTCGACGCGCTGCCGAAACGGAAGGTGGTTGCCCGCTCGTCGATGTCGGCCCATGCGGTCGTCCATCGGTCCGGGTAGCTGTGGCGGGTGCGAACGACGACTCCCGCCGGCGCTGGAGGCGAGCAGACCCCTGAGGAGGTGCGCACCCGCAGCAGCGCGAATCCACCCGCAGGCAGCTCGAAGGTGGTGATGCCGTCAACGATTCGCACGCTGCTTGTCACCGGGGTGAGATGAGCCGCGTCGACCAAGAGGAGGTCGACGGCCTCGACGTCAGGCGTCAGACCTTCCCATTGCAGCGCAACGGCCGTGGAGTGGCCGGCACGGCTGAAGACGAGAACTTCGGTTCGCCCTGGCTCGCGTGCGGCGAAGGCGTTCACGTCGGTTCCATCGACGTGCGACATGATTCGATCGGTCGGCATGGCGTGGAACAGTTGGTAGGCGTAGAACGCCGCCTTGCTCGCGCCGTCCATGTCGATCAGGCCTGAATAGTTGCCGCTCCCACTGTCCAGGAACTGCGCCCAGTGCACCCTGGTGAGACCGGGGCGGGCCAGCAGATCGTGAAAATCCTTGAGCAACGCTGAGGCCATGTGATGACCGTCCTGAAATCCTCCCCTGGGATAGTCGACGGGAAAGGAGTTGTACTCGTTGAGGTGCGTCTCGAGCTCCGCGGTTCCCGGTTTCGAGGCGAGCTGGGTGAAGACCCGGTCGATGGCCGCACCCACGCTGTGCGTTCCGTAGTGGTGAAACGACAAGAAGTCCAACGGCAAATTCTCCTCCCGCACCCGGTCCAGCAGGGCCGGGATCCAATGCTCGTTCGCGGGCACCGATGCCAACGCCGGACCACCAATGGGCGAATCGGCGTCAGCCGATCGAATGGCTGGTGCGCAGGC
>JAABUJ010006020.1_pt1 | contig 11910 bp, 8 predicted proteins | sample 5559131 | NCBI WGS metagenome assembly JAABUJ01 (sample SAMN10711875, study PRJNA513366) | rock metagenome | isolation source: Antarctica rocks | place: Antarctica: Victoria Land, Mt New Zealand nord | collected 2016-01-07
ACTTCTATGAGCGGACGACATGGCTGGTCCATCGGACACCTCCTGTTCTTGCACACACACGCACATGAGGAATAGCCTACGTCATCCGCTCTTTTTTGTCTCCTCTCCGAACACTAAATGGCCCTGTGACCGTGGTCGTTTTCTTGATCTTTATCTCCATGTGCGCGGCCTCGAAGAGCCTGATTTCGTTGTCGACCCACGGGGCCTGCGAGACTAACCAGTCCCAGTAACTGAGCGTCACCGTGCCCGCCCGCCGCGGTGCGGACCTGCCTACAGCGGGCGCCGCTCCGGCGAGGACGGCCGTGCCGGCGGCGGTCGCGGCGCGCCGCAGGAGCGTGCGGCGATCGATCCTGGTCGACTCAGCCTGACGTGTACTCATACGCGTATCCTCCCTTTGTACTGACACCAGTACTACAACGTTAAGATCCGCCTGCGACTGACGTCGCATGGCAAGGAACGACGACTAAAGTCGTTAGAAACGACGCGTGTTGAGACACTTCAGTGTCCGTCGTTTGCCATGCGACTTTAGTCGCAGGCCAACGGCGTTCGCCAAGTTATGTAGGCCAAGCTGTACTAGCGCTCCGTGCCTACCAGCCGTCGATCCCGGTCGCGGGCGTCCTTGCGCCGCTGTAAGGTTAGGGCGGTAAGCGATCGTCGCATCCGCTCGATCTCCTTGCGCGCTCCGAGACGCCGGACGATGGTCAGCCCCGCCTCCAGGCGACCCCGCGCCACATCCAATTTGCCCTGCCGCGCGTAAGCCATCCCCGACACATGGAGGAGTTGGGCTTCGGCGTATGGGTACGGCATGGCCCGCGCCAGCGCCAATCCTTCCTCCACCGTCTGCACGGCATCCTCCCACCGCCCCTGCAGCCCGAACGCCATCGCCTGTATCCGCGAGAAGTCCACCAGCATGAGCCGATCATCCTCCGCGCGCGCGCGCGCTATGCCGCACGTCACCAACGCCTCAGCGTCGTCGACATCGCCACATTCCAGGCACGCCCATGCCAGTATCGACGCCGCGTCTCTCACGCCCCACTCGCTCAGGCCGTGACCGTCGAGCAGCGGGCCGAGGCGCGTGCGCGCGGCGTGGGCGTGTCCGGAGCGCACGTCGTATTCAGCGCGCAAACTGTGCGCGAACCACAACGCCGGACGATCCCCACACCTATCGGCCAAGGCAATACTCTCGTCCAGATACCGTTCCGCCTCATCCCACGACCCCGCGGCCAAACACAATCGACCACTTTCTAGCAAAGGTGTGATCCGCTCCCTATCCCCGCCGGCCAACCGGCTGAGCGCGAGCGCCTGTTTGAGGTATGACCGTGCGTCGGCCCAGTCGCCTCTGTAAAAGACCACGCGCGCGTGACTGCTCCGCAGATTGGCGCCCGCTTCCAGGTCGCCTTGCCGCTCGACGACCGTTTGCACGCGCTCCAGGTATTGCTCGGACAGGCCAAACTCCCCGCGACGCTCGTGGACGGAGGCGGTGACAGCGAGCGAGGCGCGCAGGGCCACCACGTTGTTCGCCGCCTCGGCCAGGCGCATCACCTCGCCCATCACGCTGAGCGCCTCCGCGAATCGTCCGATCGTGAGCAGCGCCATGCCACGGGTCTTTTCCGTGCCGACGAGGAGATCGCTGTCCCCTAGCGCCCGCGCAATCGCGGTGGACCGTTCGGCGACCGCCAGCTGTTCGTCGTATCTCCCACCCATGTAGTGGAGAAAGGCCAGCGCGCCGCCGAGCGCGGCTAGGCCAGGCGATGGACCGCGCGCGTCGAGCGCATACAGAACCGGGCGGATGCGCTCGACCATTCCCTCGACCGTTCCTTGCGCGGCGTGGACCCACGCTACCTGCGCAACCACGCGCCCCAAACCCTCCACGTCACCGGCCGCATGATACGCCTCGGCCGCCCGCTCCAGTGGCGCAAGCGCCGCATCGTGTTGCCCCACGGCGTCGAGAACAGTACCCAACTTCTCGCGTGCGCGGGCGGCGTCCAGCGCGCGGCCCAGGCTGTCCAGACGGTCGACCAACGCGGTGTAATAGTCGCGCGCGGCCACGTAGGCGATGCGCTCCCAGGCGCGGTCGCCGGCTTGCTCAAGATACAGCACCGCCTCGTCCCATGCGCCGGCGCCGGCGTAGTGATAGGCCAGCAGTTCGACAGGCAGTTCCTCCTCTCCGTTCCTGGATCCCCGACCGCGCTTGACCGCGTTGGCTACCTGGCGGTGGAGCGCCATCCGGCAGCCCGCGTCCAGGTCCGCCTCGACGACCTCGCGGACGACATCGTGGGCAAACTGGTAGGTCTCCTCACCGGCGTCCACCAACAGACGCGCGCGTCTGATCTGAGCCAGCGCGGACACCGCTATATCCTCGGCATGCGGGATGGCGCGTAGAAGGATCGCGCGTGGCACGACCCGTCCCATGACGGCGGCCGTGTCCAGAATCTCGCGCGCCGCCTGTGGCAACACGGCGATCCGTTGACGAATGCTCTGCGCCACGTCCCACGGCACAGCCGTGTCCGCGTCGCGCCCCGTGTGGTCCTGCCGCAGACCCTGCACACAGCTAACCACAAAGTATGGCACGCCGCCCGAGCGCTGCAGCACGCGCTCCCGCAGGAGCGCCCGGTCGCCCTCACGACTATCCAGAAGACTATCGAGTAATTGCCCGACCTCCTCCCGACTAAGGGGGGCGAGCACGTGGTGTATGACCAGGTGGGCATGCGCCAGGTCGGCGAGCGCACTCGACAGCGGATGGCCGAGCACGACCTCCGTATCCCGATAGACACCGATCACACGAAGAGGAGCCGCGGCGTCGGCTCCAAGGAGTGTCGCCAGCAAGTCGAGGGTGTCGGGCGTGGCCCACTGTAGATCATCGAGGAGGAGCAGCGTGCCGCGCGGGCCGGCCGCGTTGGCCAGGAATTGGCGCACCGCCCTGTACACCAGCCGTTTCTCCTGTGACGCCGCTGTCGCCCCAGTGGACGGCGGATCGACGAGGCCGTCCGCGAGTTCGGGCAGCAAGCGGACCAGCCACGCGCAGCCGCGCAGGTCCGCGCGTCGTTGCGTCGGCGACCGGCCGCGCAGGTGGCGGTCCAGCGCATCGAGCAACGGCCCATACGGCTCCTGCTCGCCCCGGCGCCGGCAGCCGCCCCAGAGCACACGCCACCCGCTCCCGGCGGCGCGCACGGCCGCCTCGTGCAGCATCCGCGTCTTCCCGATCCCCGGCTCGCCCGCGAACAGCAGCGCCGGGGGGCCGTCGCCGGCGAGGTGGCGCTCCACCAGGGCTACCTCGTCGTGGCGTCCGACGAGGATAGGCGGGGGCTCCGCGCCCGGCGCGAGGCCCACAGGTCCGGGAGAGGCGGGCCGCGCGGGATCGTGTACGCCGGCCGCCGCGTAGAAGACGGCGCGCTGGTGGGCGGTCAAGCCGAGGGCAACGGCAAGGCGTTGCACGGTATCCCGGCGCGGGCGGGAGCGCCGCCCGCTCTCCAGGTCGGCCACACCGCGCGCGCTCAGGCCGGCGCGCTCGGCCAGCGCTTCCTGGGTCAGGCCGATTGCCGCGCGGTACCTCTTGAGCAGCCCGGCAAAGGGTCGAGAGGTCTTCTCGTCCATACCATCGCTCGCTTCGTCCACCCCGAGAGCGCCACGTCAAACAAGGGCGAACCGCTATCGCAGACATGATAGCACACACGAGTCATTGCGTGGGTCCATTGCGTGGGTTCAGGGGCCTATTGCGTGTGTTCAGAGCGCGTGACACACTCCATACTTGTAACCAAGCCTAATCATTGGAGATAGCAGATAGATGCCCGGATAGCCATCTTAGTGCAGAATTGAGCAGCTCTCTTTGCATGCCGACGCACACAACCGACCGCGGTCGCCGTGGTTTGCCATGCGACCGCAGGCGCAGGCTTTGTCCGCTGCAAACAGACCGACTTAAGACGACATTAGGTGATGAGTTGGTGGAACTGGAAGGAGAGAATCTTCATGCATGACCGAGTGAGGCGACGCTTCTGGGTTGAGACAGTGATGGCGCTGATCAGTAGCGCCCTCTGCCTCGTCACCATCCTCTTGAACAATTGGATCGAGATCGTTTTCAAAGTCGATCCCGATCACTACAGCGGATCACTGGAGTGGCTGATTGTCTTCATATCGTTAGCTGTTACCGCTACTTCGGTGACTTTGGCTCGCTATGAGTGGCGCCGTCGATCAACAGTGACCGTCTGAACGCGGTTGCCCTGACTATTGCGCACAAGGGGAGGATAAAATTGTTGCTACGTGTGTATGGGGCGGCATTTGTAATGCTGGTCATATTGTGGGGCCTGTACTCCGTCTTGTCCGGTAATTGGCGCATTTGGTATGTAGTCAATGGCCAAGATGGTCGGCCAAGTACCTCCAAGTTCCAATTCTTCGTCTGGACTGTCGTAATCATCTTCTCCTACGTGGCGATCGTCGCCGCCCGGTTTATCAGGCCGCATCCGCACTTCGATGTGTTGTCCGATGAGATTTCGCCAAACATCCTCCTCGCCATGGGCTTCTCCGTCACCACTGTCGTTTCGGCGGCGGCCATTACCACGTCACAAATAGCCACCGACAAGATCCGTAAGGTGAATGTGGGTTCTAGCGTTGGGGCGGCACGTTTCGGGGCTCTCTTTCAGGACGACGATGGATCCCCGTCGCTGTCCAAGACGCAAATGCTAGCCTGGACCTTTATCGCTATAGTCATCTTTCTCTGGCGTGTCACGCAACAAACGCTGACGGCTATCCCACGTTTGCCCGATATCGAACCGGCGTTGGTGGTGCTGACAGGCCTGGGGCAGGGCGCGTATTTGGGCCAGAAGCTGACCTTGACGACGAAACCACGGTTAACCGGCTTGTCGCCAGGTCGTGCGGCCTGTGGGACAAAGGTGGTCATTTCTGGAATGTCGTTCGGACCAAGCCAGAGCGGAGGCCAGCTGACGATTGACGACAAAGCGCTGGAAGATCTCGGTCCAGGCAAAGCATGGAGCGACACGCAGATTACATTCAACTTCCCCGAGAAGCAACTTGACGACACGACCCCCTGGGACACACCAACGCAGACGGTGCTGATTGGCGTCATTGCGGGCGGTCAAGTCAGCGCCAATAAGCTACCCTTTACCATCATCACGCCTCTGTCGGTCAAGCCATGAGGACGCATGCCACCTGTCCCGGCGCCATGAAGGAGCGCGCCTTCATCTACATGAATGTTGTTGATGCCACTACAGCGTCTGGACTCGTCCGCCTGACACAGCAGCCACGTCCACGCAGCGTCCGCCGTGAGAGTTAGGAGAGACACAATCATGGAAAACATGACCCCGGCTTTGCGACCGATCAATCCCAATCCTGGCGACAACGGAGGCACATCAGGGCAGACTTGGCTGACCGATGGATCGCTCGTGAAAGAGAGTTCAAACCCGCTGGTCTATGTGATTTTCGGCGGCGCGAAGTTCCACATCCCTGACCCATCTGAGTTGTCTGCTCTCGGTTACGCCTGGAGCGACGTGCAGGTGATCCCCGACGGATCGCTCAGCCCTGTGCCGCTCGTCCCTCAGCAGGGCACGATGCTGCGTGAGCACGATCGCTCCGAGGTGTACGTCATGTGCAGCGGCCATGCTGTGCACATCCCCACTGGTGATGCGTTGACGCTGTTAGGCTTGTCCTGGTCCAGCGTGCGTGTGCTACCAACCGGCGGGATTGCCCAGGTATCGCGGTACGAACTACCCTCAGCGTCTCAGACACCGTCCTCCATGGTCTTCGGGCCCAATCAAGATGGCTCTGCACCGGGCACACGTTGGCCCCGCACGGAGATTCCCGGCCTACTCCTGCCCAATGGAGTGCAAGTGGTGGAACTGCGCGGCTGGCTCCGCGACGCCAGCCCCACTGGTAACGCAACGGATCCAGACTGGGCCTTGCAAATCGAGGTGGATCCGGAGTGGCTCGACCAGTTGGGCGTGGATCCGGGGGTGTTCGTCAAGGTGGGCGATATCTTGGCGATGGGTGGTGACCCACAGGGGCCGCGCAGCGCCTACGTCGCGACCCCGACCCTGCACATCGAGGTCAACGGCTGGCGGGACGCGACGCAGGCCGGTCGGACCAAGCCCCACGACTGGACTACAGTTATTCCCCAATCTGGACTAGCTGATTGCACCTGGCCATACGATCCCCTCAATCCGTCCGCGGACCCCAACCAGCGCCTCGACCAACACAAGGGCTCCTACGTGCGGCTCAGCGGTAGCCTCATTACGGATCGGCCGCACAACCAGGCTAAAGGTGGCGCCGCCGGAGACTTGTGGCATACAATCTTTGGTGATGCCAACCCCGACGACTACAACGCAGCCTCCCAGCAGTGGGACGCCGGCCACGACCCCCTCGGTGCGGACGATCCGGCCCGATGGACAGAAATGCATCCGCCGGACCTCATTGAGATCCTCCCGCCGAAGCAGCAGTCGGTCTTCCTGACTGGGATCGCGGTCGTCGCGCACACCGGCGCGCTAGACACGAGCGGAGTGGACAATGAAATCACAGCGACGCTCGCTCCCCGCTCCGCACGACCACCGCACATGAGGATGGCGATCGAGGAACATGTCGGTAGTGAAACGAACTATCGCACCATCACCGAAGGCAACAACGCCAAGAGTGGCGCCCAAATCACTTTGGCTGAGGGTGGCGCTACAGTACACGTCAAGGTGCATGGCGCACCGTTCTCCGGTGTGCCGGGCAAGTTCAAGGCCGTCTACAAAATGTGGTGGGAGAGTTTCGCCGGTCCGTACACAATGCGGGTGACGATGACGCCAACCTCGTATCCAACCGGAACGCCGGTCACTGTCACGGTTACCGCAGTCGACATTGAGACGGGCGCGCCGATCCAGGGGCAGGTCTTCATCGATGGAGTGGACTCTGGCGTCACCGGCACGATCACTCACACATTTCAGGCTAAGACCGAGAGGGTGTGGGTCGGGCCGGATGGTCCGGTGGCGCTAGCGCCGACTGACACTCCGGCCCCTGGGACGGCCGCGCGTGAGGCTCAGCCACAACTGGGTGGGGGGGGGCACGGGCACTGGGTTAACGAACCGGCACCGAACATCATCACCGTGTCGGCGGCCAACTATGTGGCAGGCCAACTCAAGACCTTCCCGTCAGGGTCTCCGCCGAGCGCCTAAAGTCCATTCAGTGGGTGCGGAGTCGAAAGCACGGCGATAGAACGGATGAATCCCAAACAGGATACCAACTGACTGGCCCGACGGCCGCGACCGCCGCGATAATCGCGGTCAACCCCATAATGATAATAGGGCGCCTGAACAGAGGTTGATGACGATGAGCAACAATCAGATCCACCTACGCACGTCCAACGGCCACTACGTGTGCGCCGAAGGCGGTGGTGGCCGTGAGGTCAACGCCACCCGCGCGGCGGCTGCCGCCTGGGAGACCTTCACCGTCGAGGTTGTGAGCACGACGGCTGCCGACACGACCGTGCATCTCAAGGCCGCGAACGGACAGTACGTGTGTGCCGAGGGCGGCGGTGGCCAGCAGGTGAACGCGAACCGTCCGGCCGCTGACGCATGGGAAACCTTCACGATGCAAGGACTCGGTGGTAGCGCTGTGCATGGCGGTGAGAGCGTCCACCTACGCACGTCCAACGGCCACTACGTGTGCGCCGAGGGCGGTGGTGGCCGTGAGGTCAACGCCACCCGCGCGGCGGCTGCCTCCTGGGAGACCTTCACCGTCGAGCTCGTCGGAGCTATTCAAGGGCAGTCAGTGGCCGACTACGTCAGGAGCCTGGCGAAGCTGCCCCTGCTCCCGCCGGGGATCTTTGCGGACCCGCCCTCGAGCAGCACGACCACCGACCAGGATGGGTCGCAGTGGACCACCACGACGACCCACAAGCGGGAAACACGCGACCTGGGGGAATTCACCGCGCTCGACACACTGTCCTCCGCAATTTTCCCAGGCGCCCTGGTGCAGGGGTCCAGCCTCACCAGCAGCGCCCCCGCTGCGGTTAACGTGGCGCGCAACCCGTTGAACATTGTCGTGATCGGCTTCAGTCCGGCCGGTCCCGGTGTGCATGTGAGCGCGACTGTGGCCAACCCAGGACTCGGCTCGGTCCAGCAGGCGATCTCCCAGCTGCTTGGGCAGGCCTTCAATGGGGCCACTGGGGCCAACACGTTCGTCACCTACGCCCGCGTCTTTTCCTCGGAGCACATGGCCGCGAGCCTGGGGGTTGACGTTAGTTGGCTGACCGGCAGCGTGAAAGCGGCCATCAACGCCTCCTACGACGCATCGCAAGAGAACTACGTCATTAACGTCACCCAGCAATACTACACCGTGTCTGCCGAGGCTCCGTCCTCGCCGGCGAGCTACCTCGCCCCAAGCGTACGCGTAGAGGACCTCACTCCGTACAGCGGCCAGGGGAACCCGCTCACCTACGTCGCGTCGGTGACCTACGGTCGGCGCCTGGTCCTCATGTGCAACGTTGCCAAGCAAAAGACCGACATCAACGCCTCAATAGAAGTAATCGCGGGAAAGATTAAGGTCAACTCTACCTTCAACTTCAGCAGCCTGCTGCAGCAGAGCCGCATCACTGCCTTCGTACTGGGCGGCGCCGCAGGTGCCGGCATGGCCCTCATCGGGACCTTCCTCGGTGCCGACACCGGCCAAATGCAGGCGCTGAATACCTACCTTACCACTGGCGCAAACTGGTCCGCTCAGTCCCCCGGTGCGCCCCTGGGCTACAGGGTCAACTACCTGTCGGACAACACTCTCGCGACGGCAGCCATCACCACCGACTACACGGAACGCGATTATACACCGCTCGACGTCATGATTAGTGGGGTCACCCTCGACATCCACACGCAGGATGACGACAAGGATGATAGTGCCGGCATCAACATTACCTTCTACTTCGATAACCAGGTCGTCGGTGGAGCGAACGACCTCGGCTGGCACGACAGGTGGCCCGACAATACCTTCCAATCCTTCGCGTTCTCCTTCAGCCAGCCGGTTAGCCTGGCCGCCGTGCTGGATGTGACCTCATCGGGCCCGGACCCGCACAATCCGCGCGGGTTGTGGATGAAGGTGACGGAGGGGCACGACAACACCGGCTGGCGGATGTCTTACGACGTGACTGCTCACTTGTCGAACGGGCGCACGCAGCGGATCGGCACTGGCGGCAAATATGTGCTCTTCGACGCCGACCAGCCGTGCGTCTTCGACCGCATGGACCTCGGCCCCAACAAGCCATCGAACCGACCTGACGGAAATAACTATGTCTGTTAGAGCCCTAAACAGCGTCTCGGACATGTTTATGCCAGAGGACTCAAAGCGTCCCTCGATCTATCTGATAGTGGCTTTCATGGAGCGGTGGCTAGCCTCAACGCGCGTATCAATAGGTTGCATACACAGATAGCCTCTATCTAGCAGCAGATGATTGCCAAGGGATGTTGAGCTTCTTGATCGTGCTCGACGGTCACTTACGTGATACTCGTTCGTATCTCCCGAAAGGCGGTTGACAGTGGCACAGTGTAAGGCAACAACCAAGGATGGCTCCAGGTGCCAACGAAGGGCAATGACGAGTAGGCCTTATTGCACTATCCATCGTCAGCGTCGGCTTAACCGACGCATCGTAGCAGGATTGGGACTTTTAGTAGCCGGGCTTGGCGGTACATTGACCTTGGTTAGGGACGCCGAAATACTACGTTATTCCACACGGAGTATACTACCCTCTGTATGACGGATGACGGAGCGTGACGGAGGGCACGGGACGATGGACCTGACGGACGAAGTCAAGGCATTCTTAAGCGAGACAGCGCGGACGCTCAAGGGCAGCGCGCGCCGCCTGTTTATGGCGCGGGCGGTGCGCAACCTGGGCGCGGGCGGCCAACGGCTGGCCGAGCGGGAGTTGGGGTGGAATCGAGCGACGGTGCGCAAAGGGCGGCACGAGGTGGAGAGCGGGATCACCTGCGTCGACGGCTTCGCCTTGCGCGCGCGCAAGAAAGCCGAAGACCACCTGCCGCATCTGCTCACGGACATCACGGCGCTCGTGGACGGCCAGAGCCAAGCAGACCCGCAGTTCCGCACGCACCGACTGTACACGCGCCTGACGGCCGGGGAGGTACGCCGCCAATTGATCGCCCAGAAAGGGTACACCGACGCGGAGCTACCGTGCGCGCGGACCATTGCGACCAAGCTCAACACGCTGGGCTACACCTTGACCAAGGTGGCCAAGACGCACCCCCCAAAAAAGTCCCTGAGACCGACGCCATTTTCGACGCGGTGACACGGGTGAACGCGGAGGCCGACGCGGCGCCGGACATGCTGCGGGTGTCGATGGACGCCAAAGCGACGGTCAAGATCGGCCCGTTCGCCCGTGGCGGCACGGAGCGCGTGGCCGTGAAGGCGGCGGATCACGACTTTCGGCCAGAGGCGACGGTGACGCCGGTCGGCCTGTTCCTGCCGCAGACCGACGAACTGTTTATCTCCCACGTCACCTCCAAGGTGACCAGCGACTGCCTGGTGGATCGCTTGGAGCAGTGGTGGGAGGCCCACAAGACGCGCTTTGCCCACGTCACGACCCTGGTGCTCAACCTGGACAACGGCCCCGAGAACCACAGCCATCGTACCCAGTTCATGGGCCGTTTGGTCGCCTTCGTCCAGCGCCAGCAAGTGAGCGTGCGCCTGGCCTACTATCCCCCGTACCACAGCAAGTACAACCCGGTCGAACGCTGCTGGGGTATCCTGGAAAATCATTGGAACGGTGCGCTGCTCGATTCCCTGGACGCGGTGTGTGCCTTCACCGCCTCCATGACCTGGAAGGGCGTCCATCCAGTGGTCGAGCTGGTGACCACCCCCTACGCCACCGGCGTCAAACTCGCCAAGGGCGCCATGGCCACCGTGGAAGCGCGGCTCGCGCGGTTACCCCATCTGGACAAGTGGTTTGTCGACATCCCCTACATCCCCGGATGCCCTTGGGATGTATAGGTATTTCTGCATCCCTTAGTAACCTGACGAGTACTGTCACCTCCATGACATACCTTTGGCAAGACCACTTTGCCCCACAGGCGGTCCTTGCTGCTGATCCTTTCTTCAATTTGTGCAGTGACATGGCGGTGTTGCCACCACCTATCGATCCAGCCCGCGATCCCCTTGGCGCTGCACAGGCATTCGACCAAGCTGGTCGTAGTGGTTTAATACGGTCTGAGTGGCCGGTCGTTGCCTATCCTAACAATCACCTAAATGCTTACCTCAATCTTACGAGTCTAGTGAAAGGCAACGAGCAAATTCAGGTTATTCATACCGTCGGTGTCACGATTAGCTCTCAAGCCGTCACGCCGAAGGTCAATGTAGTACGCGGTGGTGGATGTGGTGGTGGTGGAGGAATCATCGGGGCGCCCTTGCCCACTATCCGGCTCAACCGGACCCATATTGATCGGTTAGAACTCACGTATACCAAGGCGGATATGTTTGCGCTCGCACCCGGTAGCAGCCAGCCCTATGACATCTCCTTCTTGTGCCAGCAAGCCGGCCTATATGCGCTTAGTTTCCGTGTCCCGTACTCATATGCTGGGCAGACCTATGTATTGAAGGCGCCAAATGCGTTCCACGTTGTGTGCCCAGTCACGCCTAAAGCGGTTGTTATGTGGGACGAGACTCTGTCCGGAAACAGCTTAACGATGGCTCCCGTGAAAAGTAGCTCCTGAACCACCGCAACCTGCCCTACTCGCTCTTCCGACTCCACCATAAATGCGGTTGGTCCGCCGACGCCGATCCGATCCCATCTGTCGCCGATTGTACTAGTTCATCTTCGGAATAGGAGGAGAGACGTATGGCCCCCTCCCCGGTGAGCGGGTTACGCCGCCCGGCACCGCTGTTGGCGGTCGAGGCGGCGGTTGACCAGACCAACCACAGCGCGCGTGC
>JAABUJ010006021.1_pt1 | contig 11909 bp, 13 predicted proteins | sample 5559131 | NCBI WGS metagenome assembly JAABUJ01 (sample SAMN10711875, study PRJNA513366) | rock metagenome | isolation source: Antarctica rocks | place: Antarctica: Victoria Land, Mt New Zealand nord | collected 2016-01-07
GTTTCAGCCGCCCACTCGGTGGTGGCGTTATCAGTTGACTGAGGACGCCATCCTGCTGTTGGCCTCGCTGCTGGCCGGAGCTCTGATCGTCGCCGCGGGCCGATCCCGGAAACGCTCCGTCCGCAGCACCACATCTGTTACCCAGCTCGCGGTCGCCGCTGGACCGGCAAGTTTCTGATCACTCTTACCATCGGGCCCACTCCTGCGGCTAGGGCAGTGCCACAAAGCCGACAGGTCAGCAACAACGGCGAAAGGCAGTGCGCCGCGGCCAGGTCACCTACACCCCAAGTTTCTGATCAATGAGCAAGTCGCCAGGTACGGCCGGTTCGCCGGGGTGTGCTGCAGGGGCGGGTACAAGGAATTGCAACGTTGGTGAAAACGGTTGGACCGGATGCTCCAGCTACCGCCCTATGCCAGACAGCCGAAGGCAAAGCGGGGCCTGGCATCTATCCCGAATTCAAGCTCGACGCAATTTTCAGGCGGGTCGTCATGTCCAGTTTCACTTCGCCGTAGGGTAGAACATGTTGCCAGAACAGCGGTGTCAGTCCTCGGCGGTCTTCCGGCGCCAGTAGGTCGTCCCATTCCTGATCGGCCAGGACGTCTTGGAGCATCAGGGTGTTGACGTAGACCAGGGCTGCTTGGAGTATCCGCAGGCACAGAACGGTCATCTCCTGCTCGTCGGGTCGGTTGGTCGCGATCTCGCCGCCCTTGCCGTAGTAGATGACCGAGTTCGCTCCGTTGAACGCCTCGACGATGTTGAGACCTTCGGTGATCTCCCGTTGCAGTTCGCGGCTGCGCAGGTACCGGGCGATGAAGATCGTCCGCTGCGCCCGACCGACTACCAGCATCGCCTGGTAAGTCGGGTGCGAGGCGGAGCGGGTGAAGCGGCGCAGGATCGCCTCCGTGGAGGCGGTGCCCTGACGGATCGCGGTGGCGTACTTGATCATCTGGTCGTAGTTCTGCTCGACCAGGTCCCACCGGATCGGTCGGGTCAGTGCCGGGGTGAGCTCTGGGTAGGCCTCGGGTTGCCCGACTGTCGGGCGGTAGAGCCGGACCTTGTTGATCTGCTTGATCCGGGGCAGCAGGTCGAAGCCGAGCAGCCGGGTGATGCCGAATCCGATCTCGGATTGGCCGTGCGTGTCGACATAGTTGCCCTCCACCTTCATCGTGGTGCCGTGCCGGATCGCGCCCTCGACCATGGCGTGGACCTCGGAGGCGGAGGCCCGCAACGTTTGGGAGTGCACGACCATCGACCCGCGTTCGACGTGCCAATAGATCAGGATCCCCCGGCCACCGTAACGAGAATGCCACTCGGTGAAGATGTTCTGATCGTAGGAGCGGAAATGCGTGGAATCCGACGCCACCGCGGTCGACCCTTCACCCCACAACGTCCGCCGGCGGACCGCGAACGTCGCGTTCGCGATCCCGATGGCGACTGCCTGGGCGGTGTCCTTGGTGAGATATCGCCTGCGGACGTATCGGATCTCGTCTTCGGTGTGGCCGTGGCCGCCGCCGGCGGCGACAGCGCGGATGCCGGTATTCGTGCCGTAGGCGTAGATGGCCAGCATCAGCCTCTCCGCCAGCACGGCCACCGGCAGGGTGCCGCTGCCGACGACAGCGCTGACCTCGTCCAGACATCCGGTGCGCAGCACCGCTTCCTTCAAGATGTCGATCAGTGCGACCGTTCCCCATCGGCGCTGCACCTCCGCCTTGACCCGGCGCAGGTTCTTCGGTTCCGGGGCAGCCTCATATTTGGACAGTCCGATCGCACCCGAGGGCCGCTCGGCGACGGTCAACCACGCCAGGCCCGGCACCGCCCGGTTCAGTTCCTCCAAGGCGGCAGTCATCTCGTTGCGAAGATCGTGGATGAACACCGCCGGATCCAGTGGCTTGCGCAGTTCGCCGTAGTTTTCCCCGCGCCGTTCCTCGAAGTCAGCGGGCAGGTCGTCGTCGGGATCGCGCCAGGAGTCCGCGCCGACCACCCAGATCTCCTTGCACCGCAACTGCTCCCGCAGCGCCTGGAAGGTGACGACTTCGTAGACCATCCGGGTGACCCGATGCCGGCCGCGGGTGTCCACCCGATGGACCAGATCCGACCAGTCGCCGGTCGTGCCCCGATGCGACGGAACGCTCTCCTCGAGCGGGTAGTAGGTCAGGTTGCCGGCCTTCGCGTAGCGGATGATCAGATCCAGCGCGTCGATCACCGGCCGATGCGTCGTGTTGTTGCTACGGAACTCCAACACCTCCAGCAGCGCGATCAGACCGCGCCGGTAGTGGCCCGTGTAGGAGGCCCGCAACGTCGTCTGCACCGTCCGCCGATACACCGGACCGTCCGTCTTGAACTCGTGGACTAGCTCCCTCAACGTCTGCTCACCACCGGAAACAGCTGGGTACACCACATCCCGTACCGGCTCATCGGGTTGTTGCAACGCCGCCTCAGCGATGGCGAACAGGATGTTCTCCTTGCCCGTGACCCGCCGGAATGCGTTGATCAGCTCGTTGGTGACTCGCCGCTCCGCGCGGGCGCCGATCCGATGCACGGTGGCGATCAACAGATCCACCAACGTATCGGTGATTTCCCGTTGTCGCTGATGCACCAACGCCGCCAACAACAGCACCATCAGCTCCGGCGGATGGCGGCGCAGATGCGAGGGTGCCTCCACCGCGGCGCGGGCGCGCCACCCATCGACCACCTTCGGTGCCACATCGGCGAACAACTCGCCCGGTAAACCCAGACCCCGGACGACCTTGAGCTTGCCGATCTCGGTCATCATCGATTCCAAGCTGACGTTGCCGGCGCTGGCCTTGATCAGGGCCAGCAACGTCCCCGGACCGCCATCGGTGCCATCGTCCTCGTCTGGGTCCGGTTCGACCAACCTGAGCAGCCCCGTAACCGATGGCGGGCCCGCCCGGTCAGTGATCCTGACTGCCCAATCCTGCTCGGCCGTGCGAAGGGTTGAACGGACCATCCGTAACAGTCGCCCGGCAGTCGGAGGCTCGATCCGCTGCGCACGAAACCGGGCCAACAACGCCTCCCGAACCCGGTCCGGGCGACGCTCGGCGTGCGCAACATGCTCGGCCAGCCAGACCGTCAAATCGTCCTGATCGGCGACCGTGGGCACCCTGAAACCGAGATGGTTGCGGATCTGTGACCGGTGGTACTCAATCGTGCTCCCGGACCACTCGTAGAACCCGAGATCCGACGCAGGCAACCCGATCTGGTCCGCAACGAACCTGACGGCACCGTCCGCCAGATCGGACCGACCCCGCGGGAACCGCCCATGACGGCTGTAGAACTTCAACAGCAGCGCAAACCCCAACGCCGGCACGCCACGCTTGCCTACCAGCAGCTCCCGGTCCTCATCGAGCAACGTCCAGAACTCGACCAGCTCACCAAGATCGACCGGCACCTGCTCAATGCATGACTATCGTCCTCGCCCTGCGCTCCAATTCCCCATTGGGGCTGGTGACAGCACCGTTACCGACACCCCAGGATGGCAGGCTGGGGCACATGGCAGCCGGCGAACCGATGGAGGTCATCTCTCCCGGACCGTGGCGCACACCCAACGGCCGGCTTGCCGGATGGAACTGGCTCCCGAACGGATTCGCCGCCGTTCCCCAGTTCGACCAGCTTTCCCGATGGATACAGCTGTGGACGAAGCTTCCCTTCATAGACCGCTACGGCTACTACCAGGCCTGGCGGCGCGGCGGCTTCATCGTCGTCAACGAAACGACCCTCACCCACACATCAGGCTGAAACCGAGCATTCGAACCGCCCTGCAGAGCCTTCGCACCCCGAACTGTTCCGAAAGTTTCAGGACCCGCTGCAGCACCATCGACCCACTGGTTACTTGTCGGTGTATGACAGCTTCCTTACTGTCACCCCGTGTATCGGGACACTGCGGGCCGCCGCTCCGCACAACGGGTCGCCGAACAGTTGAGTAAATCGTTCCAGCTGATGCACCGCTGGCAGTCCCGGTGGGACTGGAAGGCCCGGGCCACCGCATGGGACGGCGAGCAGGACCGGGAATACTGCGCCGAGGTACTCCGGAGCCGCGCCCGTATCGGCCGGCAGCATGCCCACGACGCCCAAGCCATGCGCGACATCGCCGTGAAAGCGTTCCAAACGATCAACGCCGCCACGATGAGCCCGCGGGACGCGCTCGAGTACATGAAACAAGGATTGGCTATCGAGACCGTTCTGTACGGCCTTGATGAGCACGGCAAGACTCTCCGAAGGGCGTGCAGATCTACATCGACTCGCAGGTGATCCCTGTGGGCGCTCAGCTCCCGGATTTGCCCGCATGACCACCCGGCGAGTGCCCGACGCTCAGATCCGGGCCGCCCACCTTTTTGGAAGTGACCCCGTGAGCAGACCGACAACCGCCCAGATTCGCGCCGTCCGCGAGCAGCTGGCGGCAATGCTGACCCTGGACGACCAGGCCGACGAAAAGATGCCACCGAGCCAGCGGTGCTACGTCGCCGGCACCCTGGCTGCGTTGTAGTGGGGCGATCACGACCGCCCCGACTGATAGACGTATTGCCTGTGGTCATCGCGTGGTCGTGGTCGTGCTCGGTATCACCTGCTGCACCGCGGAGACCATCAGCCCGGAAGCGCCGCTGTGCAACGCTGCAGCGGCGGCCTGAGCATTGCCGATGGTGTGGGCAATGATCGGTTTGCCGGTGGCTTGCATGGCGGCGAAGTCAGCCGGCGGCGCGGAGTAGTTCAGGCCCAGCATGTCGAACCTGCTTTCAGTGGCCGTGAAGTCTTGCATGTCTTTGGCGTAGTAGTAGCCCCAGGTGATGTACCCGCTCTTGCGGGCCTGCTGGGGGAGAGCTTTTGATTTCCAATAGGATTTGACGACGAATCGGGTGGCTCCGCCGTAGGAGTCAAGCAACTTCAAGAAGCCGTTGATGTCGGTGCTGGGCTTGTTGTCGACGAAGATGATGCGGTCGCGCGGGTACACCGCCAGGACATCATTGACCAAACGTGCCATCTGATGGTGCCCCCGCACGGTGCGAAGCGCGGCCAGCGTCGCCCATGGTGTTCGCTTGATGACATCGTCGGTGCCGTACACGCGGCCGGTCGTCGGATCCTCCGAGACCACCCAGACGCCGTCGGAAGTCGGCCAGACGGGCACCTCCAGGGCGAGGCTGGGATTCCACGCCGCTGCGTGTGCGTAGGCCTCAGCCGTGCCCTCGGTCCAGTCTGCGTCGCCGCCGCGGTGGGCGATATACATCGGGGTAGATGCCATCCACCGCTGCAGCGGGGTCTGCGGCGGAGATGGTGGCAGCGTGCTGCACCCGACCAGCCACACAGCTGCCAGGGCAACGACAACCCGCCAATGCATGGTCCGTCTCACCTGGTCAGTGTCGCAGAAGGCCCCTTACACAAAAGAAACCTTTGCTGTACGCCCTGGTCGACGCCGAGCGGATCGCGCATACTCAGTGCCGGTGGCAACGAGCGAGGTTTGGTGGTGCTCTGTGTGGAAGGTGAACCGCGCGGGGATGAGTCCCCGGAGGAGCTGGCGGCTTTGCGTCGGCAATGGCAGCGGATGTTGTCGGTGCCCAAGAACGAGGCGGGCGGCGTTGTCTTCGTTGAGCCGGCGGTCTTTCGGTCGGCTGAATGCGCGTTACAGCTCGAATTAACCCGGGTGTTCAGCACGGGTGTGCAGTTCCAGTTCCGCGTAGTGGTGCGTCAGCAGCCTGCGCGACAACTAGGCCAAGCACCGACTGCGCCGCCGATGCTGGGTATGGGCCACACCGGCGACGATGCCTTGTGGGTGGGGGTGAAACTGGCAGACGGACGGAAGGCAACCAATGCCGGTGGTCGTCCCCCGGGTGTCGAGCTCCGCGAAGATGACGTGACGCTGGCCCGGATCGGCGGCCAAATCGGCGGGAATTCGGCGTTGCTGACCTACTTTTTGACGCCCACTCCGCCGCCTGGTCCGGTGACATTGATTTTGGCGTGGCCGACATTCGATATCGAAGAGTCGACACTGGTGATACCGGGGAATGAGCTCGCCGCCGCTGCTGGCCGGAGGGTGACATTGTGGCCCGAACAGCCTGAAGACGAGAGAATCAAACCGACCCGGCCGGCGCGGCCGCCGCTGGGTGGTTGGTTCGAGCAGAACCCGCCGGGCGGCTCCTCGAGCGATTGATCGTTCGCACCGCAACCGCAACTTTCCTACTTGGGTAGGCGGATACCCAACCCCCTGCGCAAACGCCCGAGCGATCCAGTTGCGCCGACTAGTCCTATTCGTCAACACTCGGGTCCTGACACCCAAGGATTGCGATGCGATGCTTGCCGCATGACGCCGTCCAACGATCCTGCGAACGAAGCCGGACACGAGTGGCTAGACCATTGGCAACGACGGAACTGGCCGCCAGCCAACGAGATCCCCGGATTGCTTCCGCTCCGAGAAGTCCTTGGTCGATCGGACTCGGTCATCGTCGTTCTACGCGACATGCATGTCTACTCCAACGGCGTCAGCATCAACGTCGTCGCGCGGGGGCGCCCTGGCCACCATCCATCGTTTCTCACCATGCCGCCCTTGATAGCCGAGCGGATGGGCCTGCCCACACCGACATACTCCCCAATGCGACTACAGGTGATCTTCGAAGACGGAACCGAAGCGACTGCTCTGGGCACCGAAGACCTCCGCCAGCGGCTGGACGAAGTAGCTGACCAGCCAGTTCTTCGTGATACCAGAGGATCCGGCAATCCAGACGCGATGGACTACCCCTATTGGCTCACGCCAGCTCCCACCCGAGCCGTCACCATCAAGTTCGCTTGGCCCGAGCAAGGCCTACCCGCAATCGAGCTCAACATCGACCAAGCCGCCCTGCGACGAGCGAGCCAGGAAGCGATGGAGCTTTGGCCCTGACCACAGGGCACGCCTACTAGCCGTTGACGATGGCGGCGGCGACGGCGTGGACGGGGCTGTGGGTGATGACGTCCCGGCCCCGTACGTACCGCATCGTCGTTGCCGGGCTGGCGTGGCCGAGTGCGGTGGCGACTTTGAGGACGTCGGCGCCGGCGTTGACGGCGCTGGTGGCGAAGGTGTGCCGCAGGGTGTGCGGGTGCAGCCGGGCGATACCGGCGCGGTCGCCGATCCGGCCGATCAGGCGGTGCGCAGCTCGAGGGTCCACCGCGGCGCCGGTACGGGTGGCGAACAACGAGCCGGGCTGGTCGCCGCGTTGCTCGAGCCAGTCGTGGATGGCGACGACGGCCGGTGCGGGAAGGACGGCGGTGCGGGGTTTGGCGCCTTTGCCGGTGACCCGCAGGACCTGGGCTCCTTGTTGGGTGTCGAGATCCTGGACTTGCAGGGTGAGGGTTTCGTTGATCCGCAGGCCGCAGAGCAGCAGCACGGCGACCAGGGCGCGGGTGCGGGGCCGGCCGGCGGTGGCTTCCCAGACCTGGCGGGCCTGGTGGTTGTCCAGGGCGCCGGTGTCGGCGTCGTCGCGGTGCAGCTTGGGCACCTGGTGCGGTACCGGCGGGGTGAGCGCCAGGCCTTCGGCGGCGGCGTAGCGGTAGAAGGACAACACCGTGGCGAGTTTGCGGCGGCGGGTGGCCACCTGCTGCCCGGCGGCGGCCAGGTCGGCGAGCCAGCTGGTGGTGACCCCAGCGGTACAGGATCCGGCGCTAACGGAAAGTTGCAGGTTACAGGGCATGGCAGTGATTGAGTGCTTCGCCCCGCGCACACCAGTTGCGGGAATCTCGCAGCTGATGCGACCTCATTGCAGAACTGCGGCGACCATGTCCGTTCGTCGACAACCGTGCGTTGCGACACGGGCTAGTGGGTTGCAAACTGGCAGGTCAACGATGTCGACGACTCGTATCGATAATCGCCGTCGACTTGGGGTGGCGGTTGGGTAACGCGAAATTGTCGCTCGGCTTAACGCCGGATCCTGTACCGCTACTTGCTGAGACCCCTACATGGCCCGGGGCATAGAGACGTTCCCCGACAGTGTTCTTGGTTCGCGCACGGTCAGCATGCGCCATTGCTCGCTCGGCCCGGTCGGGGGGTCGAGTCTGGAACTGACTTCGACCATTCCGCTCGGCCGCCGCGCCGTCAGGGCGCCGACGCCCCGACTGCCAGGTGTCCGCCGGCGGAAACAACTGACGGAGCGGGCCTGATGACCAGCAGCGAGTTACCTTGCGGTTCGGCGCTGTCGTGGTCCCGTCTGCCACGTCAAGGGGGCGACCTTCCCCACCCGGCCAGCAGTCATATTCAAACTATTTTTTCGGCGGTGGCTTCTGTTGGGTTTTCGGCTTTGGGTTGAGCTGGGCTTGCAGGCCGATCATGAGCATGTCCAGTCCTAGTTCCAGTTCGACGGCGCCGTTGTAGTGGCTCAGTTCGGTGGCCAGCTGTCGGATGACGGGGAATTGTCCGGTGGGGAGCCGGTGCAGGGCGAGGCGGAGCAGATGTTCGGTTTCGTCGGGGTCGGCGACTGATTCCTGGAGTTCGTTGAGGACATGCCCGTAGAGGAGGGCGAAGTAGGCGCGGTAGGCGTGCAGCGCCGCGGGGGCGGCGAAACCGGCGTCGAGGAACACCTGTAGGAGTTGTTCCAGTGGGCGCAGGATTGCCAGCGGCTGAAGGCCCAGCGGTGTCGACGGCGGTCTGGTGGCCAGCAGCGGCACCACGTTGGGGTGCGCCAGGCACAGTGCCCGGAAGTCGGTTGCGGTTCGGCGGAGCTGGGCCTGCCAGCCGCCTTCACCATTGGGTATCACCAGCTGGTCGAAGACGAGTTCGGCGATCCCGTCCAGCAGCGCGTCACGGTTTGCGGTGTGCCGGTACAGCGACATCGGGTCCCGGTCCAACACCTGCCCGAGCCGGCGCATCGTCAACGCCGGCAGGCCGCGCTCGTCGACCAGCGCTAACGCGGCTGCCAGGATGACCTCTCGGCGCAGTGGGCGGCGACCGGCCGTCGACGCGGCGGCGGGCGGGGTGGCCGGTGAGCCCGGCGGCTTACGGAACGGCGCTGTCGGCACCGGATCGACCTCTTCCTCTTCGTTTGTGACGCAGAAATCGCGACGTTTGCACATATTGGTTTGAAAATGCTGTGAGCCGGTTACCATCTACATCGTAGACCTACGGCGCTAAGCCGCTGTATGTCGACAACGGGGCGCTTCATCCTTTGCGCCCCGAACCGCGGGGCCTACCGGCCCTACTGAAACTCAGGAGAACCAATGCGTAAAACCCTTGCCATCGCTGCTGCAGCGGTCGCCCTCACGCTGGGCGGAGCGGGCGCTGCTCAGGCCGCGGCCACCACTACCCCAGCTGCACCCGCCACCCCGACCATGGCCCCGGCCTCGACCATGGCCCCAGAAAGTGACAAGACCGGGCTGTGGGGCCTCGCCGGACTGCTCGGCCTCGCCGGTCTGGCCGGCTTGCGCCGGCGGGATCACGCCGTCGTCCACCATGACGGAAGCGCCCCCCGACCCCCCCGCTGACCCGATCGCGCCAACCTCGTCCCACGGACGGGCGTGCCCCTCCCAACTGCAGCCGCCAACAATCAGTGGCAGCGTTGGGAGGGGCACATGCGGAGACGCTACGTACAAATCCGCGAGGAACCGTCGCGTCGCAGCAACCGCAGTTTAGGGATGTACCGGGGGTAGTTGACCGGTGCGGGTGACGTCGGCGGCGATGTCGGCCAGTTTGCGGTTCAGCTGGCTGCTGGCCATGCGGAGCTGGTCGAAGGCTTGCTGCTCGGTGAGCTTCCCGCTGGCCATCAGGATTCCCATCGCCACCCCGATTTCCCGGTTGGACTCCAGGGCGCGGAGCAGGTGGTGGTTGCGGTCGTGGCGGGCGGCGGCCAGCAACGCCATCGAGCTGTAGGCGGCGAACATCGACCCGGCGGCGATCGACTGGCCGGTGAATGCCCCAGGCCGGGTGGCGTACAGGTTCAACCCGGCCCGGTTTTGTTCAGTCAGGAACAGCCGGAAGCTGAGCATGCTGCGGGCTGGGGTGGCATCCACGACGGCGTGGGTGAACCGCGGCCAGCGGGTGTCGGTGCGCAGGTCGTTGGCCAGGACGACCCCGTTGGCGACGATCGCTTCCAGACACGGGCCCTCCCCGTTCTGGTATTGCAGCTGATCCCAGTCATAGGGGAGTTGATCGGTTTGGGCGGTGGTCCGAGGTGGCCGGGTTCCCTCGATCACCGTCACCGAGGCGTGTTCTGCGCCCGACACGCCGCGCACCGCGAATTCCACCAGCCGCTGCTGGGTAAGGGGTTCATCGGCGTTGTCGGCCAGCGACATCGCCAGTTGTGCGAACTGATCGGCTAACGCAGCCAGCAGGCCACCGATGTCCCTGTCCCCAATATCAGCGGCCATGGGGCACGGCCCTTTCCAGCTGCGACGCGATGCAACCCAGCGATCAAGCGCGGGTCCTCGCATCAACGGGCCTCGGTCGCGACGGACGAGGCCCCGCGGCCGAAGGGACGCGGTCAAAGCGCGGGCGGGCGACCCGGGGCCACCCAACGGTCACATTACCCCACCCGCGAGGGCGAGCCCAGCGCCAAGACAGCCACAGTCGCACCACAGATGTGCTCCCCGCGTCCGTGGGGTGGCCCAGGTCAGATGTGCAGGTCGGTGGCGGCGGCGTATTCCCCGCGAGTCCAGGTAAAGATTGAGAGACGACGAGGACGAGGAGTCGACGGCCCGGCAACTGCCGCCAGTAGGACCGCCGCTGGTCGCACCGATCAGCTGGAGTGAGGGGCAGGCAATGAGCACCGCGGTGGTATCGGGTGCGGTCCCACCAGGGTTAGCCCTCAGGCTTGGCCTGGTAACGCTCCGCACGAAATGCTGCGGCAGCAAGCTCCAGGTCGGCGGCCGCTTCGCGGGCACGCTGGTCGATGGCCTCACGCGCAGCGGGGTTCGCGTTTAAACCTTCGGACAGCGTTTCCTGCTGCTCCGCGGCGACGGAATTGGTGACGATGGCCCGCTCGAACCACTGCGCAGCTGACTCATTCGGGCGGCGGGCCATTCCTACATCATTGCGCGACCGGCGCCTCGGCGAAGTTCCACCCGGGTCGCGCCACGTCCAGCCGGGTGCCTGCCTGCACGCGCGAGGAGACCAGCAGCGGCCGCAGCCCGGCCAGCAAGGATCGCTCGGCGGTACGGGCGGCACGAATCCCTCCATCTGATCGCGCACAGTAACCCGGGTCTACCTGCCGGGAGAGATGGATGGCCAGACTGTCCACTCGGGGTTGCGGGAACACGCCGGCCGTGTCATGCATGCATCGCATGCGGTGCACCGCCAGGTCCGGTGCGCCGTGGCCGGAGGGTGACACAGGCAGGGCAAAGCGCCGACGAGCACGGTGTTCGGACCCAGCGGGTGTCCGTTGGGGCATCTGGTCGGCGCGGATTCCTTCATGTTGCCGGCCTCGTTGAACTGGTAGAACTCCGGCATCTGCTCGCTACTTTGACCTGGGTGTGTCCTGAAGGTGGGGAAGAGGTGGTTCGACGCTGGCCTGTTCGAGCTGTGGACGTTGGTCATGATCAATCCTTTCCACTGCGGCACTCCCAGCGCGCAATCGTCCCTGTAGCTCATCCTTTGCAGAGTCGCTGTGGCGGTGAGAGCCGATTATTCGGGCCATGGGTACAGGCTGGCGTGCCGGGTGATGCTCGGTATTCCGGTGCCCGGGTCTATTTCGATGCCGCTGGATTGGTGGCTGCCGTTGGCGTGGGCGATGCCGGCTAGTGGTGTGCCTGTAAATTAACATGGTTGTTTGGTAGAATGCGGTCATGGTGGCTGCGCCTTTGTCGATGACCGAAGAGCAACGATTCGAGTTGGAGCGGATGGCGGTGTCGACGTCGTTGCTGCACCGGCAGGTGGTGCAGGCGCGGGCGTTGTTGTGGGCGGCCGATGGGGTCGCCAACGACGAGATCGGCCGGCGATGTG
>JAABUJ010006023.1_pt1 | contig 11909 bp, 9 predicted proteins | sample 5559131 | NCBI WGS metagenome assembly JAABUJ01 (sample SAMN10711875, study PRJNA513366) | rock metagenome | isolation source: Antarctica rocks | place: Antarctica: Victoria Land, Mt New Zealand nord | collected 2016-01-07
GACGTCGTTGTTGATATTTCTGATGGTGAAGGGAGTGGGAGGCCATGTACTTGAAGGACTATTATCATGCGTCGTGAGGTTCCGTAACGGGGCCGGAAGTGATGACGGATCGGACGATAGCTGGGGAGGGAGGTCTGGCAAATAAAGAGCCGACGAAAGAGTTATAGTCAGAAACAAGAGCTTAAAATGCAGGTACCAAGCGAGCACGCATATCACTGCTTGCACGAGACGAGCAAACGCATGATGCATGCTTTGATCAGTCTTACCCTTGATGGACCTTGAATAGTAATGTATGGGAGTGGTGGAGGCGACATGTGAGATTTGACATGCCACAACGAGGGTGACTCCAGATACTGCTACTCGGAAGGACATGCGCATATAGCGCCTACCGGCTTCCTTTTCGATGTATAAGCGGCTCCAGGAGGTATGTTGTCGCGTGACTAACTCGAGGGCTTGAGGGAGCATCTGGATTTCTGGCCGCATACTTTACTTGAAAAGATAGGACATGGAGACGAACTTAGCAGAGGGCAGCGCTCAGGAACAAAAAACTATTTTTGCACAGAAACAGTGTGCGATTTGGCTTTGCGGATATCGGATGCAAGCCGCAATAATTGGACCATTCAAGCTTGAAACGAGAACCCCGGTGCGCTGCAACAGCATCACTCATCAGATCTGAGAGGAATGTTATGATGCCGGTTTAGTGATGCCTGTGACTCATACCTCGTTGTAGGGAGCCGGGGACACGTATCTGCTCGTGGATATAAGCCGATAGCCTCGCGGTTGGTCATGCACGAAGTTCCATAGTACGAACAAAGTTCAGTCTTTAAGCGGTAAGTTCAACCGCAAAGAAATACTTGTAGGTCAATTGGCATCTAGTGCCTGCGCAGCGCAACGAACAGGGTTCATGATTGGAGCCTCCGCGGGTTTGGCAAGGTATCAAAGGAATGTAGACCCAAAGAGTGCGGGGAATAAGAAACCAAGAACAGCCCGTACTGCTCGGAAAGCTGGAGAATGAGTAGAGTGAGACATGGGAAGCTGCTTTCATTAGCGCGGTCGGGGGATTGGCGGTGGCAGTTAAACTAGAGCCGTTAAACAAGCTGTTGATTCGCAATGGAAATGGTCGGTTCGCACCTCACGCCTGGGCTAAGAGCGTGGCAATGGTGGTACCAAAGACTGCGGGGTGTCGTCAGTCACCTGTCACGACGGACTGCGCCGGTTCGGTACCATGGGCCTTCATGGGTATGATGGCTCGGCGCAAATGGTAGCGAATGACCTCCGTTTGAATGGGGGTTTGAAGCATACTTTATCTGACATGTGGCTTCACGGCACCGCTGAGTCGGTATGGGAAGGACAAGCTTCTCAAGATCATGCAGCCCCAAAGCATCGGCGATGACCATGATCCCTACCCCAATAGCACACTGTGGCACTGACAGGCTATCATACACCCAAGCTTGTTTGTACTTCGTAGCAAGACGTCAGATCGTCCCGGAAGAATTCTTGCAAGCGAGCATCTAGTACAGGGGTATGCTTAGCGCCTATTTCCCCCTCCGATGAACAACTTCCTCGAACCCTTTCCCAGAATTACAAAGCTCACACCATTCACTTGCATTCACTTGACAGGCTCTGTCGCCGACCATGGCAGTACAATAAGGCCACGGAGCTGCATGCAGCAATCAATTACAAGTGCGACCGACTAAAGGCAAGCGGCACGAGAGTCACCACCACCTCATCCGCCTTGTCAAGTGAAGCCAATCCGAGGACCGCCTTGTCAAGTCTATCGTAAAAAAGTGCTAACAAATACCGGCACTTTCTTCGCAACGATAAGAGGCGTCACTGCGCTCTAGATCGCGACGTCAGGAGTCCTGTGTGGAACCATCAGGGCGTTGCATATCCAGTCGATCCGATTACGGACGAAAGATTTTCAACATCGGCTGTCTCAATATCGTGCATCTGTGGAACCCCAAAGCCGTGACCCGGCCGACTCACTCGCCTCTTCCAACCACAAAGTCACTGCTATATCACTCCCGTCAAGTCGTCGCAATTGGCTACAAACAGAAGATCACCTACCATGAGTTCTCCAACAGCAGGGGGCGCGGGCGGCTCTGCTGATAAGCCGCCAGGCCTTTCTCGATTCATGAGGAGGGCTAGCAAAGTGCTTCGGCGAGGTAGCTCGAAGAGAGGCTCCAGCTCTGGTCTGGAGGAAGACCCAAGTGAAGAGTCTTCACGCCCGCCGGCTGAGACAATTCCAGAGCAGACAACTAGGTGAGCATACATTCACTGCACATGGAAACTTGACTATGTCTGACCAATTTCTAGCGCTGCCACTGAGACCCCGGAACCCACCGCCAAAGCTGAGGCAACGGCGTCTCCTGCCACTGCTCCTACGACGCCTGCTGCGATCCAGCAATCTATCAGAGACCTCAGAACCGCCAACCCAAGACTTGCCAAAACTGCTACCGAGAGCAGCGCAATTCAAGAAGAGAGGGCCAAAGTTTTGTTTGCCAAATATGGCTTGAGCCTAGGCCCAGGCGAATGGACGCGACCCGCGAAGAGCAATGCCGAAAGGGTTGAGAAGAAAGCCCGCCTAAGGATTCACCGGACATGCCATCGCTGCCAGACTACCTATGGCGCCGACAAAGTCTGCAACAACTGCCATCACAGGTCATGCAAGAAGTGTCCTCGCTACCCAATCAAGCGTGACAAAGAAGCCAGGGACAAGGGCAAAGCCATCGCGGTGGATCCAAATCCAACTGCCATACCAATTGCCATACCACTCACCATCAGATCTCGTAGGAATGGTCCAGATTTGAACTTGAGGGACAACAAACAGAGGGTACGACGGAATTGCCATCAATGCAGCGAGATTTTTGTGCACGGAACCAAGGAGTGCCCCAATTGCGGACACCCGCGCTGCCCCAAGTGTCCTCGTGATCCGTGAGTAGATCTTACCTTATCCATAATATATTCCCTAACCTGCTGCAGTCCCAAGCTTAAAAAGTACCCTGGCGGATACCCTGGCGACACTGAAGAGACATTCCCATTGGCCCTTCGTGAGCGCAAGAAGACCCGTCTACGCTTCCGATGGAAGTGCCATACCTGCAAGACCACATTCGTCTATCCCTCAAAGACCTGCGCCGACTGTGGACACGACCGTTGCGACGATTGTCCGCGCGAGCCGCCGAAGAAGATCAAACCGCCGCCTGAAGGGGATCTCCTCCGTAGGGTGGAGGAGAGGATGAAAGCGATGACGCTCTCGCCGTCCGCCACGGCAGCTTGACACCTATGAGGGCTTCACAATAACCCTACCCTGACGACTTTTCTTATGTTCTCGATGATCTTGCTTCAACGATCGACTGGCTTTCAGCCGACCCTCTGTTCTGCGTGCTTGTCAATGACTAATGCCCATTCTTTTCACCTCCGAACCTTTGTCTAAGCAATTTATCTTGCCCCTCAGGCTAGCTCCACATCTCTAAGAAGCACACATTATGTCTACTACATTACTTGGCCCGAGATGAGATACTCACTGTAATATGACGCCTATGAAAAATCAAAATTCGTCCACTTGCATACAGTCGTCAGCGGCGATAGCCGCTGCCGACGTGTATCTGGAACGCCAGAGATTCACCCTCTAGATTCAATCCGCTCCCCACCTCCGCTCTCAGCTAATGCCAAATGACATTGCCCCCTTCCTACCACACCTCCGTCCCTAAGTAAAAACCCTCTCGAACCCCTACCATTCTACCAAACAAATCCCAATCCAGCACAGCCCAAAACGTAAAGCAATTAAATCCCCCAGAACCCCACATCCCACGGGGAGCGGTCCGCGGGTCCTCGGTAGCGAATAGCCAACCCGAAACCTTACCAACAAGCACTGCCAACCCAGGAATTTGTTTTCCGGGATCGGTTGCGTAGCATTGACAGGCTTTGGATTGTGAGTTGGGTTTGGGACCCGCGGGGCTGGTCTACGGGTTCTCGGGAAGTGATTTCAGGTTTTTTTGTTCGGCACTTGCCTGTTGGGGAGGGCATTACCTCAATATTCAGAATGTGGTTCCCCCCCGCAACTTTTGAAAATCAGGGTTTTTTTTTCGACGCCAGATTGCAAACATCACCCATGCCTCAACATCAACGCATCTGAATTGCTACAAATTCTAGTAAAGTATTGATAATAGTTTGTACATTGATTCTAATTCAATTTGAGTATTGCAGTCACGATCGTGTGTATCTATTGCTGTCGAGAGACTTTGATCAAACGTATTTGGTGAGGCTTGATGGGGGCTTGATAGGGGCTTGGTGGGGGCTTGAGGAGTGCCCAAAATGTGCCGAGGCGAAGCTTTGACAAACGCAACTGCACACATAACTTTTGTCTCAAGTTGAATTATGAAATAAGAGTGCTGTTAAAGTGTTTCTAGATATAGTGTTTCTCCTTAGGATCAATTTTATGTAAAAAAATAGAGTTGGTGTTGAGGAATGGGTGGTATTTGCAATCCGGCGTCGAAAAAAAAAAACCGATTTTCAAAAGTTGCGGGGGGGAACCACATTCTGAATATTGAGGTAATGCCTCGGTACTGATCTCTTCATCTTCCAGAATTGTGCTTTCTTGAAATTGAAGTACAGCATAAAGAAAGCAGCTGCCATGACTCACGTCACTCTGTTCACGCGAGATCGCAACACCTTGTGTGGGAAGCAAATGTCGTGTTGGAAAAAAACGCCAAGAGCCGGTGTGAGTGCAGAATCGATGACGAGTGCATGGGTGATGACTTGCTCGATTGCGATACTTGCTGAATGAGCTATATCATTGACGGAGGCATCTCCGTGATCAGGGTTCTGGGGATGGTTTTACGTAAGTAGGAGCTGGGGGGTGGGGCTCGAAGAGGATGTGCGGCCATCAGCTATGGGAGAGTGATGGGTTTGCTGTCTTGTTCTTTTCGAGAGGGGTCGATGATGTAGCATCCTACGCGATAATGAGGTCGTTCGGTATGGATGATTGCTCCTTTCGGGGGTGAGAGGAGGTGCTGCTAGATCTTGGAATGCGGATGGATGGGATGAGGCGTGGAGAAGAGGCCAAACGGTTGGAGTATGAAAGATGGCAAAGCGTTGAAGTATCAACCGCACCTCTTGTCTCCACAGTCTTCGAATGCTCGTCTTCTGCGATATCTTCATCGTGCTGTCAGGAACTCTTCCTTTTCTTTCAATCTAATAAACCTGCAGAGACTCCTCCCTCCGAGAATGGGCTCTCATCCAGAGAAAGAAGGCTATCCCCCTCTGCAGGATTTCCTTGGCTCCCATGGATGAAGCTCCCTCCATTCTTCGCAATCATATAACACACTCATCATCAACCAGTCGCCACCATCAAGCAAAGCACCGCCACCAGAGTAAATATCTTTCCCATGCGGTGGCAAGCAATGGTGCCAAAAATCTCGGCACTTCGCAGAAAGACGTTTTGACGGAGCGACGATGGACTGACCGACCCCATGGCAAAAGATGAAAAACGTTATATAATTAGAATGTCAAACACAACCGCGTCCGAGAAGCAGGAGCCAGGGGCTGGCCGGATTGGTGCGGGCTACTTGAGGCAGCTGCGGGTCAGGTTTGTTTTGATTGGAGTATCAGGTTCAGTCTCAAGATAGTCGTGAGCTCGGTTTGGAGTGTGAAATTCTGGATTGGACGCGAAATCGAGTCGAGGGTCGTCTCAAAATCGATCAAAAACCACTGCATGCTGCCGGTAAGGTAGGATATAGTAAAACGCTCAGACACAATCCAAAGACCAGCAACTCATCGAGATCATCTGGTCTCCCCCATGATAGAATAACGTCTGTCCTTCAAGGCCTTTCCACCTCCTGAAACCCCTCGTAAGCCGCCAAGCGATCGCCCTTCCTCTCCGCCACGAAATCCGCATCCCCCATTTGCAGCGCACTCAAGTACTGCTCAAAATCCCTCCCAATCTTCAGCACAGTCTCAAAATGCTGCTCGTTCGGCGCCTCTTTCTTCCTGTCCGCAACCAGCATGGCCGTACGAACAGCATTACGAATCTGGCGACCGTTGAGAGGCTCCTGACTCCACTTGTCGCGTACCAGCGACTGCAAAGCCGAGTGCTGCTCCGCTGATAGTGCGGTCTTGTGGGAGAGATCTTCGAGGAAGAGGCCCCAGACTTCGGCACGGCGGTCACGGTCCAGGGCGGGGAGGCCGAGGGTGACGTGGACGCGGGATTGGAAGGCTTGATCGAAGGTTCCGATGCGGTTGGTGGTGAGGAACAAGATACCGTTGAAATATTCCAAGGTGCGGAGGAAGACTGAGTCGATGTTAGCTACAGTCATTCAAGAGTAAAGCGCAAGGAGTCTGTGACTTACTTGACACTAGGGCATTTCGTTCTAGATAAACGTAGTCACGCTCTTGCAAGAACACGTCCGCTTCGTCGAGCAGCAGGATCGCGCCCCAAGTAGTGGCATAGTCGAAGATTTCGTCCAACCTACGTTCGAGCTGCCCTGCCTCGGTCCCAATGTCGCCGCATGTGACCTGGTACAACGGCTTTCCGAAGCTCTCTGCTACGCATTCCGCCGTTAAGGTTTTCCCTGTGCCGGGAGGACCATGCAACAGAGCAACAAGACCGGCGCCCTTACCGGCTATGAGGTCACCAAGGTCCGCCGTCTTGCCGACATATGAGGCGACCATGGCTTGCACGATATCCTTGTATTCTTCATCGAGGACAAGACGATTCCAGGCGTTCTTCCTGAAATTTACAGGCTTTAGCTGGGTGACATTGAACGATTTCCAGACCTTGTCTCGGAAACAGTAGCCATGAACCTGCTGAGGACATAGGATCAGCGTCAGGCCATCGGGCTTCGAGCCGACTTCTACAATGTCGTACTGCTTGTACTTCGAATTTGCTTTCAACGGTGGACGATCGCAGTCGGAGCGAATATATTGCCCTTCAAACAACGCGTCGTCGTCACAATCACGATCAGGGCTGTAGTCACGATCAAGCTCCTCATGGGCATATCGTCGAGCTTGGCGCGGTTTTGGCCTGCGTGTAGGGTTCTCCCAATCATTGTATACTATTATTGGCGGCGGCGGATTTCGTTCGTAATTGAACTTATTGTCACGCCAATTCTTACTGACAGCAGTTGCTGGCCCCGTTTTGCCGTTAATCGAGATAGGCCAATCCTTACGTCTCTGGTAAGTCAGGTGATCGACCATTACACGTGAAGACTCTTCGCTGGAATGCTGAGACCATATTTCTCCAGTGTACTCGCGGTAACTCTGCCCCTGCAACCCAAAGAACTGCTCACCGCGGGCTCTTAGCGTCAATTGAACGTTCGCGACATCTGGGAGGAATCTCTCGGGAACCAGATCCAGCGAGATTATCTCTTTGGTGCCCTTGAAAGGAAACAACTCGTGGGAACTCCAAACCCGGCCAAAGACTTCGCCGTCATAGTTGATGGACCAACACGTAAGCTCAAGTCGACTATAGGTGTGGGAGCCGGACCTGTGCCGAAGACTCTTGCGTACTCCCGCTACAGAGTCGACTACAAGGGCCTCATACTCTCCGCCTTCTTTAGTATATACAACGGTTCCAGGCGGGTACAAAAGCCAGATGTTTGGAAACTCGATCAAGCCTGACGGTTGGCCAGACTCCAGATCGTCCAGTACACGACTCTCATCCAGTTCTTTGCGCATGAAGTCCAAGATTAGTTTCGTGTGCGCTCTGGCCTGCTTTACCTCGTCAGAGTCACTAGCGTAGCCACCTTTCTCGATGTAGCGGTTCATGATCTTGCGATTGTGAAACAGCGTCATAAGTGGATCATGGAGAGAAAGAACGCCATCAACCACGTGGAGATCGACATCGTAGGGGGACTCTTGATGCAAAAGCTGTACAAATGGTGGCGATACAATGTCCACTAGCCTTCGCCAGAAATGCTTCTTCTTATCGAACTCGCGAGTCACGGTCAGAACGGTCTCGCCTCCGTGACCCTGTGGCCCAAAACTGGGGTTGTCATCACGCTCGATCTCAGGTTCGCCATATTTTTTCTGAACTTTCCTTCGTCGCTTGATCTCCACTTTTGGCTCATTTATTTCGCTATCTGCTCTATCCTCTTCAAGGACTTCGACAACAGGCCCACCGTTTGGAAGACCCTCGTTGATAGGAGGTCCTTCATCACTAGAGTCGTAAGAGATAATAGAAGAACTGTAGCGGCGACCGCTCCTCGCCAAAGCTGCATTGCCAAGTTCGAGACGCTCCACTTGAGCCTGTAGCTTGTTGATGTAGTTCGCTGTCCACTTTTCATCGGTGAAGTGCTTTTCTACTTCGATTTTGGCGTCGTTCATGCAGCGTTTGCAAGTACAGGAGCCGAAGGCACCGTGCACGGAGTCTCCCTTTGACTTGTCGACGGTTTGGATGGACATATTGACTGGCTCTGGTGCTCCCTGGGTAAGCTTGTAGTCACCTTGATCAGGATCCATGAGTGAAAAGAATTGGCCTAAGTCGCGTTGATTGAGCTTTCGATGTCGTTCTGAGGTGTTAAGAGTTAGACGACTATCTGTAGACGAAGCAAGTTTGTTCAAAGTTCAAGTGATGCACTGAAGGAAACTTGAAGCCCCGTGGGGAGCGGTCAATATAAAGAATCTACACCAATTACGAGGTGGGGCCTTTCAGCCTGACCGAGTTGGCTGCCTAGACCTGTGGAGAGCAAGGCTGCAGGCAGCAGAATGCTACCCGTCGCAACCCAGACTTTTACGAAGCACTTCATTCGTCGCCGGCACGACGCAGTCGATTCACCCGCTAAGGTAGGCCATAGCCTTCCTCCCCATCTGTGATGCTTCTCTTCCGTCAACGATGACTGGATAAAAATTCGCCAAGGCCATCGCAACTTCGTCAGCCAAGGACTTGTAGAAAGCCTGGCGGTGAGACTGAAGGCGTTCCGGGGAGTGCCAGAAAGTATCGTCGGACTGCTCCATGACTACGAGGCAGCGCTTGTACGTGTCTACTCCTGCACTGTTCGTGTGCTGAGTTTACGGAATAGCCGAATCTTAGTCCTCTCGCCAGAGTGCCTAGATGTCCTCTTTTCTTAGTGCTCATACCGCCTGGATACAAGCTATCATTAGAACAATCGATCTTCGTACTCAAGGTTGCACTCGTCGACTTAAATATTTCGTTGCTCGATTCTCCAAAGAAGCGCCCAGACTACCTTCTAGCGGGGGATGCAGGTTGGCCGCAACGATTGTGCATACTTTAAGTACTTGAGTGAACCTGCCAAGCTGCCAATGCGCCGCTCGGCTAAAAGGGTAAAGCGTGTGCCAAGACATGCGGGCGATGTCCCGATCTTTTCGGAAGCCGACCTTCAATGGCATCAACCACGATCTAAAGAGCCTTATGTCTACGAGTCGAAGCCGATCATGGGATCCAAGACACCAGATGATCATCGTCGAGCTCCAAATGGTATGGGGGAAAAAGTGTTCGCTTTGCGTTGTAAGCTATTCTAACAACTCGAGCAGAGTCGGCAAGCGCTGCAATTGCTGCCGTCAATCCTCCCAAGCCAGCCGCAGCAAGTGGACTCCTTCAAGGTGCACTCGAAGGGGAAGACGAAGACGGCGAGGACGACGACGACGACAACGATGACAAGATTGGAGCCGACCTGAAGTCCGGTGGACCGCCCAACAATAGTAGGCCAAATTGAAGTCAATACACCCTTGAAACTAACCCCAGAAGGCAAGAAGAAAAAGAGAAAGAGTAACAAGAGGAAGAAAAGGAAGACACTGCCTGGACAGCAGACTACTCCTCCGAGGGTTGCACTCGCCAACCTCTTTCACGATCAGCGATATCCAGAGGGCGACATTGTCGAATATGTCACCGACAATGACAATCTTCGGCGCACCACGGCTGAAGAACTTCGTCACCTATCTATCATAAACAACATGGATGATGAGTTCCTGAATGACTATCGCAAAGCTGCCGAAGTCCATCGCGAGGTCCGCCAGTATGTGCAGACGATCGCGAAGCCCGGCATTTCCATGAGCCAGCTTCCCCAAGAGATTGAGGATGGCGTTCGGGCACTGACCGACCACCAAGGTCTTGAGACTGGAGACGCTCTCAAAGCTGGCATGGGATTTCCGACTGGGCTCTGCTTGAACAACGTAGCTGCTCACTGGACTCCCAATTCTGGAGCCAAAGAGGTTATCCTCCAGTATGACGATGTCCTGAAAGTGGATTTCGGAGTTCATGTCAGCGGTAGGATTGTCGACAGCGCTTTTACCGTGGCTTTCAATCCGGCCTACGATAATTTGCTCGCATCTGTCAAGGCAGCCACCAATACTGGGCTGAAGGTAAGCGAATCTGCCCTGCATGGCGTCTGCAAAGCTTAACAAATGCCCAGGAAGCTGGCGTCGATTCCCGGATGGATCACATCAGCGAGGCAATCCAAGAAGTAATGGAGAGCTACGAAGTCGAGCTCAATCGAAAGATCATCCCTGTCAAAGCAATTCGGAATATCACTGGCCATAACATCCTGCGCTACAAAATCCATGGCGACAAACAAGTCCCCTTCGTCAAGACCCAAACCACCCAACGCATGGAAGAAGGCGAGGTGTTCGCCATCAAAACCTTCGGCAGCACTGGCAAAGCTTATCTCAGAGACGACGTAGGAGTTTACGGCTACGGACGCAATGAGCATGCCAGCGCTGCTAGTCTTCACCATACCTCCGGCAAGTCGCTTCTAAAAACGATCGATGAGAATCTCGGATCTCTGGTCTTCTCCAGGCGTTACCTTGAGCGCATTGGAGTGAAGAATTACCACCTCGGCATGAAATCGCTCGTCTCGAATGGCATTGTTGAGTCCTATGGACCACTGGTGGATGTTCCTGGCTCTTATGTCGCACAATTTGAGCATGTAAGTATGGCCCACGAGGTGAAGACCGCGGAATATGCTGACGCAATTTTCTGAATAGACCGTTCTGCTCCGGCCCAATTGCAAGGAGGTGATTTCTCGAGGAGACGATTACTAAGGAGACGTGGGAAATCGGGGGTCAGCTGATTCTGGGAACATGTACTGGCTGTATCTCGTTCTCTGTGTTCCTGGCTTCAATAGTCACCGAGAATACCTTTGTAAAACATTTCCACACGCCTTACACTTGTTGCGCCGATGACGCTCTTCCGAACCGCAAAATACTAAGAATGAAATTTCATCGAGTATGGTTAAGACACTGCGATATGAAACTCTGCGCTTTCATTCTTTCGCTGCCATCTACTACCAACGTACCTCCATGTCGAAGAAAGTTGGTCCAAGTCTTGATCGCTGTGTCAGGACTATCTAATAGAGATAGCGAATGCACAAGTAATCCGATCAATTTCTTTCCCCAGATTGATTCGAGCTCTTTTAGCCTAGAGATGTCGTGATGGTAAGAACCTGCATTCTCTCAACAACCTTCCTGGCTCTTTGATCAGGACAGTTCCCGTCGTTTCTTACGATCGATGACATGCCAAGGCTTTTCGAACTATCGATTTTAGGGCTCGGAAATAAGCTCCACTTAAATGCCCTTTAGATTGTTTTGTCTTTCGAAATTCTTGCGGCTTGCTGATCTAGAATTTCGGAATGCGACCTTCTCAAAGCATTGGAAGAATAATTGATGCTTCTACTTCATCAGCCTCCAAGCTCTATTCAAGGCCGACGACGAGATGGGTCTGCAAGCGATGCTGCTTGGGATTGCAACAACAAGAGCATGATCAGCAATCGCGGCAGCTGTCTATACTCACTCGCCCAAGCATTCTGTCCTCGAGACAATTCACTCACCTACGTGTTGCACAAAGCGATGCGGTAGATTCACAGCATCGAGCGACGTCAAACAGTGCCAACAATGGTCAAACTACTGTCCGAGGGGATCTGCCGTCTCAAGAAGAAAGCAGAAGGTCGCATATCGCT
>JAABUJ010006025.1_pt1 | contig 11907 bp, 9 predicted proteins | sample 5559131 | NCBI WGS metagenome assembly JAABUJ01 (sample SAMN10711875, study PRJNA513366) | rock metagenome | isolation source: Antarctica rocks | place: Antarctica: Victoria Land, Mt New Zealand nord | collected 2016-01-07
CAAAGCCAGCCTGCGCGGCAAGCGGAAGAAGGCCGCCTGGAACGACGCCTACATGCTCAAGCTCCTGGTCAACTAGCCAGTAATCTCAGCACAAACCCGGACCAAATTTCATGCGTTGCCCCTGGGCGGCACGGCCTCGGCAATGAACACCAGCCGGGTGCCGTGGTCCAGGTCCGGCCAGCGGTCGAGCCAGACGGGCGCCTCGAAGACATGCTGGACGCCTTGCACCAGGGCCGGCTGCGCGGGCCGTTCCGCCACCTGCACCAGCCCCTTCACCCGCAGCAGCCGGTCGCCGGCGTGCTCGGCGAGCGCCTGCAGCAGCAGGGTCAGCGCCACGGCGGGAACCGGCGCATCGAGGGCTAGCACGAAGCTGCCGATACCGCCGGTGTGCTGCGCCGCCGGTGGGTGACACGCCGGGTGTTGGCCCAAGGCGAGCCCGGGCGCGAACAGCCAATCCGGCGGGACCGCGCCGAATGCCGCGCCGGTCCGCGGTGCGTCGGCGTTCAGTGCCGCCACCGCATCGCAGAGCTCCGGCCTGGCCCCGGCGACGTCGGTCTTGGTGAACAGGATACGGCTGGCCAGCGCCACCTGGCGGCGTGCCTCCACATGGCTTGGCAGCGTCGTAGCGCCGTGCACCCCGTCCACCAGCGTGAGCACCCCGGCCAGCGTGTAGTGCCGGGCGAGCCGGGCGTCGGTCATCAGCGTATGCAGGATCGGGGCCGGGTCGGCGAGGCCGGAGGTCTCGATCACCACCCGGTCGAATGCGGCTGCACCGGCGGCGCGGCGCGCGTGCAAGTCGAGCAGCGTCGCCACCAAGTCGCCCTGGACGGCGCAGCACAGGCAACCGGACGGCAATAGCAGCACCTCGCTGCCGCCCTCGATCAAAGTGTGATCCAACCCGACCGCGCCGAACTCGTTCACGATGACCGCGGTTCCGGCATAGCCGGGGTTGCGCAGCATACGCTGGATCAGGGTCGTCTTGCCGCTGCCGAGGAAGCCGGTGACGACCAGCACCCGCGGCGGCCCGGCACAGGCCGGGGCGGACGCAGCCGGGGCGGGCGGGCAGGCAAGGTCTGGCTGCGGGCCGGACCCGGCGGCAATGCGCAGGCGCCTGGACGCCGGCGCATCCAGCGCGGCGCGGACGGCGGTCAGCAGGCCGGTGATCGAAAGGCAGGGCCGCGGCCGCGCAGTGTCCCCGGCCCGCAGGAACCAGCGCGCCGGCCGGTCCACCACGCCGGCAGGACGCACCGCCACCCGTTGCCCCGCCGCGGCCAGCAGTAGGTCGTCGCCGTCCCAGCTTGCCCGGCCGTCCACGCCCCAGAGCAGAAGGCAGTCCTGCAGCAGGGCACGCAGCGCGGCACGGGTAATGGGTGAGTCCATCACAGCGCCGGGCCGGCCAGGATGTCATTGGCAATGCGACGCGGCTGCCACTCCCCGTCGGCTGGCGTGCCGAGGAACCGGCCGTCCTCCATCACCACCTTGCCGCGCAGGATAGTCAGGCGCGGCCAGGCGGTGACGGCGTGCCCCTCCCAGGGCGTGTAGTCCGTCTCGTGCAGGTCCTCGTTGCGGATGGTGCGCGCGAGCCTCGGGTCCAGCACGGTGATGTCGGCGTCGGCGTTGGGCACGATCGCCCCCTTGCGCGGATACAGGCCCATCACCCGGGCGGCGTTGCTGGACACCAGATCCACGAAGCGCTGCAGCGTGTAGCCGCGGCGGGAGACCATCTCGGTATACATCAGCGCCACCCGCGGCTCGCATGCCGCGTTGCCGCCCGTGGTATCGTCGATCCGCCGCCCCTGCAACTTGGCCGCCAGGGTGCAGCACAGCTCGTCCGTCGCCACGGTGCTGATGGCGCCATCCAGGGTGCCCGCCCACAGCGCCGCCTGGTCCTCGGGCGACTTCAGCGACGGATAGGTATGGTAGATCTGGCCGTTCGGCCGGCGGTAGTCGTCGCTGTTATACAGCATATACTGGTGCAGGGTCTCGCCATAGACCGGGAAGCCGCGACGACGCGAGGCCCGGATGGCGTCGACGCCGGTGCCCGCGCTCACGTGCATCATGTACAATGCGGTGCCCGGCACGCTCTCGGCCAGCCGGATGATGCGGCCGAACGACAGGTCCTCCGACAGGGCGTTGTGCACCTCGGCCATGTTCTCGAACCCGGGTGCGCCCCTCGCGGATCAGCTTGCCATACATGTGCATGACGATGTCGTTGTCCTCGGCGTGAATCACGCCCAGGCCGCGATGGGACGCCAGGACCTGGAACACTTCCCAGATGTCGCCGAAGCCGACCATGCGGCCACGCCGGCTCGGGGTGATGTCGGTGGTGAAGATCTTGACCGTCGGGTGCCCGGCCTGGATCGACTCCGCCAACTGGCCGAACAGCTCGGTCGGGAGCGCGCCCTCCACCATGGTATGGAAGGCGTAGTCGCAGTGGCAGGCGCCGCGCCACTCCGCCGAGCGCCGCTCGATGGCGTCCTGCACACTCTTGCCCTCTGAGGCACGGGCGAAGTCGATCAGCGTCGTGGTGCCGCCGAACAGCGCTGCGCGGCTGACCACTCCCGGCGGGTCGGTGAGGCCGGCCACACCGTCCGGCGCCGGGATGGGCCAGGAGCAGTGGACGTGCGGGTCGATGCCGCCGGGCATGACGACGCAGCCGGCGGCGTCGATCAGCCGTGCGCCTTCCGGCAGCGGCAGGCTGCCATGTCCGGCCACCGCGGCGACGCGGCCCTCCCGGATCGCCACGTCAAAGGCGCCGGTGCCGAACGGGGTAACGACGTTGTCGCCGCGGATCAGCAGGTCCATGGCCGGTTGTGCCGAGGATTGCATGCGAACCAGTTTCCTAAGTACTAGCGAATATGGCGGCGATCTCGGCCGGGTCGGATGTGCGCGTCAGCGCCAGCATGAGCAGGATACGCGCCTTCTGCGGGCTGAAATCCTCGCCGGCCACGATGCCCGCCTCGCCCAGGTAGCGCCGCCGCCCGACCCGGCCGCTCGCTGCGCGGCTGCATTGCACCACCACGATCCCGGTGGCGACGGCGCGTTCAAGCGCCAGGCGTTCCAACGGCGTGGCGATGCCGGGCGCCAACCCAGCCGACACGATGCCGCGCGCTCCCGCCGCGACCGCCGCCTCCACCATGGCACCGTCCACGCCGGCATAGGAGAGGACGATATCGACCCGCGGCAGGTCGAACGTCGCGGCTGAGGCGAAGACGGTGTCCGGCGCATGCTGGCGTCGCGGCGCGCGCAGGATGTGCACGCCGTCGCCGTCCACATGGCCGAGAGCGCCGAAATCGGGCGAGCGGAACGTCTGCAGCCGGTAGGTGGAGGTTTTCACGACATCCCGCGCCGCGTGGATCTCGTCGTTCAGCACCACGAGCACGCCTAGGCCTACGGCCTCGGGCGCTGAGGCGACCCGCAGCGCCGCGACCAGGTTGGCGCCGGCGTCCGTGCCCAGCGCGCTGGCCGGCCGTTGCGCGCCGACCAGCACCACTGGATGCGCGATGGCCAAGGTGAGGTTGAGGAAGAACGCCGTCTCCTTCAGGGTCGCGGTCCCATGGGTGATGACGAAGCCCGCAATGCCCGGGTCCTGCGCCGCCGTCGCATGCACGAGGTCGCGCAGGGCGATCCAATCGGCAGGGCCGATGGCCGTGCTGCCGACGGCCCGGAACGGCACCGGGACCGGTTCGGCGACCAGGTCCGCCTCCCCGACCCTCGCAAGCAGCTCGGAGGCGGTCAGCTTCTGGCCGAACTCCGGATAGTCGAGCGTATCGAGGCTGCTGGCGGCGATCGACGAAATCGTGCCGCCGGTGCCGATGACGGCGATCCTGCGCCGGGTCATTGCAGGCCCCGGCGCATGGGGTAGACCCTTGAAGGCTCGCTGCCCATGCATGCATGTTGGCCGAATGGAGTCACAGATGCCATGGACATAGATATTCCAGACGTTCAGGCGGAGATGGGGCGGCGTTTGCCCGCTACGAAGCAGCAATCCTAGCAAACGACGTACCAACGCTGAATGCCTTGTTCCACCGCGCTCCCCAGACCATCCGCTATGGCATGGCGGAGAACCTGTGTAGTTTCGACGAGATCGCGGCGTTCCGCGGCGCACGCTCATCGGCCGGGCTGATGCGAAGCTTGGCGCGCACGGTCATCAGGATCTATGGGCACGACGCCGCGGTGACGTCGACGCTGTTTCGCCGCGATACGATGCCGGGAAAGCTGGGGCGTCAGATGCAAACCTGGGTCCGCTTCCCCTAAGGCTGGCAGATCGTGGCCGCGCCTGTCAGCCTGGCCGACGAACCATAGCCTGTCGAGGTTGCCAGGCAGGAATGCCGCCCAGGAATGCCGCCAGGCACGCACAGTCGTGACACGACGCTTGCAGGCCCGTGGTCGTCAGCCAAAGCATCAACGTGGACGTTGTCGCAACCGACTGGGGCATCACAGCGCAGCCTGCGGGCCCGCTTCCGGGCGGCAAATAGCAGATGCTGGCGCTCGCCGGTGGCCTTCTCGCGCGCCCGGCGCTGCTGCCGCCAAATGAGCCGTCGCTGGGCCTGGCGCCGGCGGTCGCGCAGGAGCTGTTCGAGGCACTGTCCCGCCTGCACGGCGAAGGATTGGCGCTGATGTTAGTGGAGCAGATAACCAACCTGGCCCTGCCGCTCGCCGACGGCACCGCGGTTGAGCGCGGGCAACCTTGACCAGCTTCGCCCGCGCCGCAAAGCTTCAGGCTCGTCGCGTCGATCACCACGCGCACGGGGCCGCTCGCCTGGGCGTGTGCCAGCGACGCGGCGAGCGCCAGCCCGGGACTGCGACGGGAGAACCTCGTGCGGTCGGGCACGCCGACGTCGATCCCGAGCAGAACCGCAACGGAACGGAGCAGGCCCTCGGTCTGCCGCCACGGACGGCCAAAGGCCAAGCGCAGCAGGTGTCCGGTCTCGATCGCCATGTCCGTCGCGAGGGCGACCGCGCTGGCCGGTTGGAGGCGGCTGCCAGGCCGCAAGCGCCTCAGGCGTCACCCAGACCGTCAGGTTACCGCGCCGCTGAAGCGCCCTGTCGTACTCCGGCCAGTTGGCGACCCGAGAGCGTGCCTTGGGGATTTTGGGGCGGCGTGCCTCGTTCGCCTTGTAGCGCATCGATCATCCAGAGAACAAAGGAGCGGCCCTATACGCTTACTTCTCCCGTAGCCAAAGCCAGCAGACCGCAATTTATGCACCAAGGCCCAAGCGCGCCGCTTATGCCTCTCCTATGTCACGGATCCGCCGCCGGGCCTGGGCGCCGCAGGATCCCGTGCTGGCCGCCACGGACATCATGGTCGCCCATTGCATCGAGCGCGCCGAGGCCATACGGCAGGAAGTGATGCGCGCGGTGAAGCGGCCGGCTCCGCTCTCCCGTCGACTGGTCGCCCAGGCGATCAACCTGTTGCTGACCTAAAGCTGGAGCGCAAGCCATCATGACCGCCACCCTCCGCCTTGGTTTCGACATCGGCGGCACGTTCACCGACTTCGTGCTGTCGGACCTCGCCAGCGGGAAGTTGCGCCTTCACAAGCGTCTCACCACGCCGGAAGACCCGGGCGTAGGAGCCCTGGAGGGGCTGCGCCACATCGTCGCCGAACACGGCGCCACCTTCGCCGCAGTGGCGGAAATCGTGCATGGCACCACCCTTGTCGCCAACGCGGTCATCGAGCGGAAGGGCGCCCGGCTGGGCCTGATCACGACTGCCGGGTTCCGCGACGTGCTGGAGGCCGGAACCGAGCAGCGCTACGACATCTACGACCTGTTCCTTACCTACCCCGATCCGCTGGTGCAGCGCCGACATCGGCTGGAGGTGCAGGAACGCATCGACCGCGACGGCAGGGTCGTCACCCCGCTGGACGAGGACGGGGTCCGCGCCACCTGCCATGCCCTGAAGACGGCCGGGGTGGAGGCGGTTGCGATCTGCTTCCTGAACGCCTACCGCGAGCCGCGGCATGAGCGCGCGGCGGCTGCGATCGTAGCGCAGGAGCTGCCAGGCACCCCGGTCTCGGTCTCGTCGGACGTGGTGGCGGAGATCGGCGAGTACGCCCGCTGCGTCACCACGTGCGCCAACGCCTACGTGCTGCCGCTCATGACGGCTTACCTGGGCCGGCTGGACTGGGCCGTGCGCGAGGAGGGCTTCACGGGGGAGCTGCGGCTGATGCACTCGGGCGGCGGCCTGGTGTCGGTGCAGGCTGCTGGCGACTTCCCGATTCGCCTGCTCGAATCCGGTCCGGCCGGCGGCGCGCTGGCAGCCGCGTTGTTGGGCGCGCGTGCCGGGCATGCGGACCTGCTGGCCTTCGACATGGGCGGCACGACCGCCAAGGCCTGCCTGATCGAGGATGGCCGGGCGAAGATCGCGCCGATGCTGGAGGCCGGACGGGAGCAGCGGTTCAAGAAGGGCTCAGGCTTGCCGATCAAGGCGGCGACCGTGGACATGATCGAAATCGGCGCCGGCGGTGGCTCCATTGCCGCCATCGACGAGGTGGGGCTGTTGCGTGTAGGCCCGCACTCCGCCGGCGCCGCTTCCGGCCCGGCCTGCTACGGCCGCGGCGGCGTCCGGCCCACCGTGACGGATGCCAACTTGGTGCTCGGCTACTACGACCCGGCCTTCTTCCTGGGCGGCACTATGGCGCTGGATGTGGGCGCCGCGCGCGCTGCCATCGCCGGGATCGCCGCCCCGCTTGGCCTGACGGTCGAACAGGCGGCCTGGGGCATCCACAAGGTGGTGGTGGAAAGCATGGCCGACGCCGCCCGCGTCTACCTGGTCGAGCGCGGCAAGGATCCGCGCCGCTACGCCATGGTCGGCTTCGGCGGCGCCGGCCCGGCCCACGCAGCAGAGGTTGCCCGCGCGCTGGGCATGGCCGAATTGGTGGTGCCGCCCGCCTCTGGCGCCGCCTCCGCCCTGGGTTTCCTGGTCGCCCCGCTCTCCGCAAACCGGGTGCGCTCGCAGCCGGTGCGCCTCGACCCGTCCCTGGATCTCGACGGCGTGGAGTCCGTGCTGCGGGCGCTGGAGGCGGATGCCCGCGCCGAGCTGGCCACCGGCGGCATCACCGGCGCCGCGACGGTGGAGCGCGCCGCCGACATGCGCCTGGTAGGGCAGATGCACGAGATCGTCGTGCCGCTGCCAGCCACGCCCCTGGACGCAGGCAGCTTGCCGGCCCTGATCCAGGCCTTCACTGACGCCTACGCCGCCCGCTACGCGGCCCTGCAAGCCGGCGCTCGCATCGAGGCGGTCAGCTTTCGGGTCATCGTCACCGGCCCGACACCCACGCTCGACCTTAGCCACCAGGCCAGCTCCGCCGCCACTGCGCGCAAGGGTGAGCGCCAAGCCTGGTTCGAGGACCGCTTCCACGCCGCGGCCGTCTACGACCGTTACGCCCTGAAGGATGGCGACGCCGTCCCCGGCCCCGCCATCATCGAGGAACGGGAAGCCACCACCATCGTCGCCCCAGGGGACACGCTGCGCGTCGATGCCGTGGGCAACCTCCGCATCGCCATCGGCGCCGCCAGCAGCATGGCGCTGGTGCGGCCCGGCATGAGCCACGACCAGGCCCGCGCCGCCATCGAGGCCGACCCGATCGCGCTGGAAATCATGTGGAGCCGCCTCACCACCGTGGTCGATGAGATGTGGCTGACTATCATCCGCACCGCCTTCTCCCTGATCATCGCGGAGTCGCAGGACTTTGCCTGCGAGTTGCTGGATCCCAGCGGCGAGACCCTGGCCCATTCGCCCCGCGCCATGCCGGTGTTCAACCTGACGCTGCCCCGTGCGGTGAGGGCGTTGCTGACCCGCTTCCCGGCCGACACGCTCCAGCCCGGCGACATGCTGGTGACAAACGACCCCTGGCTGTGCGCTGGGCACTTGTTTGACATCGCGGTGGTCAGCCCGGTGTTCCGCGACGGCCGCGTGGTGGCGCTGGTCGGCACCGTGGGCCATGTGGCCGATATCGGCGGCACCCGCGACAGCCTACGCGCCCGCGAAATCTTCGACGAGGGCCTGCAGATCCCGCCCATGAAGCTGGCCCGCGCCGGAGTGGACAACGAGGACCTGTTCACCTTGATCGGCGAGAACGTGCGCAACCCGGCCCAGGTGATCGGCGACATCCAGGCCTTCATGTCCGCCAACCGCATCGGCGCCCAACGCCTGTTGGCCTTCATGGACGAATACGGCCTGGCCGACCTCGCCGCGCTGGCCGCCATCGTGCAGGACCGGGCGGAGCAGGCGATGCGCGCCGCCATCCGCGCCTTGCCGGACGGCGTTTATGCCAGCAGCGTCGAGTTCAGCCCGGTCGACGCCACCCTTACCTTGCCGTTGAAGCTGACGGTGTCTGGCGACACGATCTCGCTGGACTTCGCGGGCGCGCCGCCGCAACTGGCCCAGGGGGGCGTGAATTCCACCATGAACTACACCGCGGCGCACGCCACCTATCCGCTGAAGTGCATGCTGACGCCCGAGGTGCGAGGCAATGCCGGCTGCTACCGGCCCTTCACGGTGAACGCGCCGGAAGGCTCGATCGTCAACTGCACTCGGCCAGCCGCCGTCGCTTCCCGCACTCGGACTGGCTGGTATCTCGCGCCCGCCGTGTTCCGCGCGCTGGCCGGCGCCGCGCCGGGCAAGGTGCAATCCCCCACCGGCCTGCCGGTTGCGGTGAACGTCTCCGGCCACGACGCTTCGGGCGCGCTCTATGCCGACCACCTGTTCATGGGCGGCGGCCAGGGTGCAAGCGCGCATGGCGACGGCAAGTCGGGCCTGCTGTACCCAACCTCCGCCGCCAACACCGCAATCGAGGTGTTCGAGGCCCGGGTGCCGGTGCTGGTGCTTGAAAAGGCCTTCCTGCCCAATACCGGCGGCGCCGGGCAGGCCCGCGGCGGGATGGGACAGCGGGTCCGGTTCCGCAAGCTGCACGATGACGGCCTTCCCACCTTGGCGGCCCTGTTTCCTGAGGGCGCCAAAGCCGTGCTGCCGGGCCTGGCTGGCGGACAGGCCGGCGCGCGCGCCTTCGCCGGCATCCGCGCCCTAGACGGCACGCTGCTGCACGATTGCGGCGCCGGCGAGCTGGTCACCCTGACAAGGCCCGGGGAGATCGCCGAGATCGTCTTTGCGGGTGGGGCGGGTTATGGCGATCCGGCCATACGCCCGCCCGATTGCTTGGCCGCGGACTTGCAAGACGGCCGTGTGACGGCAGGGCAAGACGGCCGTGTGACGGCAGGGCAAGACGGCCGTGTGACGGCAGGGCAAGACGGCCGTGTGACGGAGGCCGCCGCCTCCCTATCCCAGCCTGCGGAGCAGCGTTGATGGACATCGCCACCAAGGACCTGCCGGTTCGCACGCGCCACCCCAGCGTATTCGAACCCGCAACCCTGATCCTGATGACCGTGTTGTGTGTATTGGGCGCCATCATTGGCATGCAGATGCTGGTGACGCTGGGCGTGACCGCGAACACCTCCATCCTGGGCGCGCTCATTGCCATGGCATTGGCCCGTATCCCGTTGCGGCTGTTCAGCCGTTTCCGCTCGATCCACGTGCAGAACCTGGCGCAGAGCGCGATCTCGGCCGCGACCTTTGGCGCCGGCAATTCCCTGCTGCTTCCAATCGGCATCCCCTTCCTGCTTGGCCGTGGTGACCTCGTGTTGCCGCTCCTAGGCGGGGTCGCGCTCGCCATGCTGGTGGATGCCACCATGCTCTACCGTATGTTCGGGTCCCGCGCCTTCCCGGCCGAGGGCGCGTGGCCGCCCGGCGTGGCGGCGGCCGAAGCCATCCGTGCCGGTGACGAGGGTGGGCGCCGCGTCGGGGTCCTAGGTGCCGGCGTGCTGGCCGGCGTGGTGGGCATGGGCTTCCTCGGCATCCCGATGTCGGCCTTCGGGGTCGCATTCATCGGCAATGCCTGGGCCTTGTCCATGTTCGGCATCGGCCTGCTGGTGCGTGGCTACTCGCCGCAGCTCTTCTCGACCTGGTTGCCGCGCGGCGATATCGGCGGCGCCTTCATTCCGCACGGCATCATGATCGGCGCCGGCATGGTGGCACTGGCGCAAGTCGTGACCGTGCTCATGGCCCGGCGCGCTAGGGATGCGTCGGCGCAGGCCGGGCCCGGACGCGCGTTGGGGATCGGCGCGCTCGCCTATGTCGCCATCGCCGTGCTGATTGCATTGGGCGGCGGCCTGGCAAGCGAGCTGTCCACCGGCATGCTCATCGCCTTCATCGTCTACGCCGCCTTCGCCGCCCTGGCGCACGAAATGATCGTCGGTCTCGCCGCCATGCACTCTGGCTGGTTTCCGGCCTTCGCGGTGGCGCTGATCACCCTGATCCTCGGCATGCTGATGGGCTTCCCGCCTGTCTCCCTTGCCTTGCTGGTCGGCTTCTCCGCCGCCACCGGCCCAGCCTTTGCGGACATGGGTTACGACCTGAAGGCCGGCTTCATGCTGCGCGGCCACGGCGCCGACCTAGCGTTCGAGGCAGACGGGCGCTTCCAGCAATACCTCGCCGCCATGTTCGCCTTCGTGGTCGCGGGGGTCGTCGTGCTGGTGTCCTACAAGAGCTATTTCGCGGCCAACCTGGTGGCGCCGGTGGCCAAGGTTTACGTCGCCACCATCAAGGCCGGCGCTTCCCCAGGCGTGGCCGGGCAGCTCCTGCTCTGGGCGATCCCCGGCGCCATCCTACAACTGGCCGGTGGACCCAAGCGGCAGACGGGCGTGCTGTTTGCGACTGGCATGCTGATCGTGTTCCCCGCGGCCGGTTGGGCCGTGCTGGCCGGCATCGCCATCCGGCTGGTCTATGGCCGCTTGCGTGGGCCGGCGGCACAGGGCGAAATGGAGGTGTTCGCCGGCGGCGCCATCGCCGGGGACGCGATGACTGGGTTTTACAACGGCATCGCTGCTAACCTGAAACGCTGAGCCGGCGCTGCGCGGCTAAGCGCTTTCCGTAAGGGGCAGGCCTGCATGACATTTGATCTCCACGTACCTGGATGTCGCGTCACACATTCGATCGCTTCTGTCCGTATCACTATCGCCTGTGTCGTCGCTCGCAGCCTTCCACGTTGCCCTTGCTGCCAGCGCATGTTTGGTTGTGAGAGCTCCTTGGCAGCCTGAGCCATGAGGCATGCTTTAGTGGCTTCGCAGCAGCGCGTTGCACAGACCCGCAGAGCGGGCGCAGTAGCCCCAACCCTTTTGGGGTCAGGCGGTGCGGGCGTAGTTCGGGCGTCCAAGATCCAGTATGCGGTTGAGGGCATGGACGGCCACCTCTACCTCGGTCGCGTGCTTCTTGACTGCGCGCGAGCGCAGTCCGTCCCCGATCACCTGCTTGAACCGGCCGGTCGCCGCCTCGGCTCTGGCCTGCGTCGTGAAGTCGGACGCCCCCTCGTTGCGGCAGCGGCCGCCGCGTTTGGCTGGACGGATGTGCGGCGTAACCAGCGCCCACTCCCCGTCGGTCAGGTCGGTCGGACAACGAAGCCCGCGCCGCTCATACCGAGCACGGTTCTCGGCAGTCCACATGCAGCACCTCGCAACTCGGCACCGAACAGCGAATCACAATTGACTCAAGGGACTCAACCTCTTTTCGGACGGACACTAAGCGAGACGAGACGCCTTCATGAAGGTCTGGAATAAGCCTTCGAATATCGTATCGATACTCATCTCGGCCGCTCTGCCGACTTGAAGCGGGGAGCAAAAACGGACACGAGGCTTTCGGAATGGACGGCGAGATGGCACAGATACTATTCCCCTCTCGCCGAACCCTCCGTTGCGAGATCTCGCTGATAGATCCGGTAGCGTTTGTAAACGGTCGCATCGATCAGTTGCAGCAGGTGCTTGAGCCGCTCGTTCGAATCCAGCACCCAGGACAGTTCCGCGCCGGTGACGTTGCGGGTGAACTGGCTTTCCCGGGTCAACTGGATGATGGTC
>JAABUJ010006026.1_pt1 | contig 11906 bp, 11 predicted proteins | sample 5559131 | NCBI WGS metagenome assembly JAABUJ01 (sample SAMN10711875, study PRJNA513366) | rock metagenome | isolation source: Antarctica rocks | place: Antarctica: Victoria Land, Mt New Zealand nord | collected 2016-01-07
GAATCTTATTGTGTTAACATGAATTGCATTTAATGATGTATTTTATAATTTAATTGTGAAGATCATTTATGTTGTATCTTCTTCATACAAAATCTTCTGTACATTTAACTTCTAGATGCTCATCAGCTCTGCTGTTGTGACATACTTTAATGAGTTTGTCATTCATTAAGAAAGCATTCTTCATCTTAAATGTTGCTGCTAAGTCTTTCATGAGTGTTCTCTTCTTGTCTTTACATAAAATTTCAGTGTAAATCATTTTCACTTCTTTATAATTAAATTGTCTACTTAAAGTGTCTGCATCACTGTTTTCATTATTCTTTCTGTAATGAATCTGAAATTCAAAGTCTGCTAACTGTTCTGCTTAATGAATCTGTCATTAATTTAGTTGCTTAATTGTTATGAAGTTTCTCAGATTCTTATGATTTGTAAAGATCTGAATAGACTTGCTTATACTTACAAGATAAGATCTTCAATCTTATAATGCTTTTACTATTACAAAAAGTTTTTTATTATGAATCTTATATCTTTTCTTAAGTTCTGACAACTTTCTAAATCAATATATAATAAGCTTCTTCTGCTCATCTTCAATCTAATATAGATATGCTTTAACTGCAAAATTCAATGTATTGATTTTCAGTATCTTTTTGCATGCTTAATTGAGTATTTACAGATGTGCAGTTTCACTAAGACTTCTCTTTAATGTGCAAAACACATTCTTCTGTTTCTTATCTTAATGTCATCTCTTGTTCTTGTGTGTCAAACATGTAAAAGATTTCACAATTCTTACATAGTTAAATACAAACTTTCAATAGTAGTTCATTAACTCTAAAAAGACTTGTACTTTCTTAATCTTTCACAGTGTAAATTAGTCTCAGACTGTCTCTGTCTTTTTGAGATTCTTCTTAATCTGATTAAATTAAATGACATACTTTAGAAACTGTATTTTCTTAATTTTGAATCTGCTTTTCAACTTTTTCACATACATAACTTGTTCATTGAGCTTTGCTAGAATCTTATATATGTATTTGTGATGTGTTTTAAGGTTGTCTGAATAGATCAGAATATCATTAAGATATGTGATTACAAAATTATTAAAATATTCTCTCAACATGTTATTGATGAGTCTCTGAAAGATGACTGAGGCATTTTTGAGCTTAAATGACATAATGATGTATTTATAGTATTTATATCTTATTTAAAATGTCATTTTTCATTCTTTGTTCTTCTTTATGTGTATGCAGTAGTACACTTTCTTCAGATCTAGACTTATAAATTACTTAACTTTCTTTAATCTGTCTTGCAACTCTTCTATCAGCAGTAAAGAATAACTATCTCAGTAAATTATCTTGTTAAGTTATCTATAGTTGACATAAAGTTGCTTAATGTCATTCTTCTTTAATACAAACAAAATCAGATATTCTGCTGATGACTTTAATGATTTGATGAATTTTCTCTTTAAATTCTCAGCAAGATAGTTTCAGACTTTCTTTAGCTAATTTTTACTTATAAAATAAAGTAACATTCACTTTAATTCTCTTTTCTTTAATAGCAGTATCTTATAATCTCAAGACTTATGCTCTGATAAGTTCTTTTTCAGTTGTTTAAAAACATTATATGCATTCTCTGTTACATAGAGTTCTTTATTGATTCAGTTAATCTGTAAATTCTTTTTATGTAATCAGAGCATCTCTAGTATAGTATCATACTTAACTGACTTGAAAACATCTAGTTTTAACTTCTGTAAATCATTTTTTATTATGACTTTAATATAAACTTCTTTATAAATTCATTCATATTCTTCATTAATCATATACACTTATGTAAGCTTAGACACTCACTGCAGTGTTAATTCTAGCTGTTTAATTGCTTTTTACAAAATAAAGTTATTGATTGCTTCTAAATTTATCATTGCTCAAAGTTGTTTCTTCAGCAGTATCTTAATGTTAATTTATATCTTTTAATCATTATCAATTCATTAAGACATTAAAAGCTTCTTTATCTCTAATTTTACTGAGAAAGCTTAAGATTTTTTGACTTCTTTAAGCTTTTTGCTTCTATCAAAGTTTCTTAAGCTCTGTCTGTACTTCAAAGTTCATCTTATGATTCAGTAAACTTTCTTCATAGTTCTTTAAATTATATCAGTTCTTCATCAGTTATGATCAGTTTTATATAATTATCAGTTTCTTTTCTGACAATTTGTTCTGAGTGTCAGTACACCTCATACTAATTATATTTACATTAAATAAGATTCTTTAGTGCTTTTACTTTGTTGAGAAACTTAGATGACATATACTCTTCTGTATGCATTTAACATTCTTCTGTAAGCATTGCATAATCTATAAATAGACATATCTTAATCTCATAATCTTTTCTTAATCACTCTGACATTTCTCAATCTTATATTGTAAATTATATCATTGTCATCAGCTCTTCTGACTATATAGCTATCATTTCTGCTTCATATCATTTATTAACAATGACTTCTTCTTAAAATGTCTGCTGCTGTTCTTCTAGCAGACTTTTGCATCATTTCAGATATCAATTCTTAAGATGCTTATAGTTCTGCTTGAATTTTATGTCAACTTCTCAATTATCAACATTCTCTGAGTCTGCATTCAAATTTAGATACATTTAAATAAGATCTTCTTATTCTTAAGCTTCTGCAGTGTCTATCTTTTAAATTCTGCAAATATCAGTCTCTTCAATCTTATCTAAATTGTCTCTGACAACTTTTTTTAAAATAGCTAATCTCTTCAATTTACTCATTATGACATAATCAATACTGTGTCTCTTCTTAAGCTTCTGTGATCATCATTTAGCTTCATCTTTACTGCTTATGTGCACAAAGCAGTTGTCATCATAGCAGGCTGTTCAGCTCAGTTAATCATGCATTATCACTGAGTTCATCATTGCAACTTCTTTTTTCTGTCATTAAGATTTCTTGCAATTTCTGACAAGATGTTCAGATTTATTATAATTATAACATTTGCAAGTCTCTACTCATTAAGTATGAGACTTAATAAGTCATCTATTGTAGCATTCATGCTTCACTAATCTAGCTTGTGACTTCTGATCATACTTCTCAATATTATTGAGATTCATCAAGTCTTCTTGCATTCTAATGATGAATCATCATTCTCACATTCTTAAAGCTGTATAAGATTTCATCTTCTTCATTCATCATTCTCACTGTCAACTGTTGATGTTAATGAAAATATCTATTATCTCTTAAAGTTCTTCAGATCAATCTCTTCAGACTATTTTATCTTTAATATCTTTACTCAATTCTCAATAGTATTGCAATACTAAGACATCATCATCTCAGTTAGTTAAGATCACAATGCACTGAAACTTCACTGAGTACTTAACTGCTGATTTATTCATCTTTAATATATAAAGTTGTCATTTCACTGCTCTTTTCTCATTAATCACTTCAAAAGTCTTTCAAAGTTCTTTCTTAAACTTCTTAAAGTCATTAAAAATCAACTCTTTATTGATGTTTTATTTCTTTAATGACTTGTCTAGAAACTCATGCAGTTTAAGATTGACTCAGTTAAACACTGCATCTTTAAGATAGATTACTGTGTATAGATCTTTGTTCATTTTGAAGTTAAACTTCTTCTGATTGAAATCTATATATAGATTAAGTTTTATCAAGAAGCTTCACAACTTTCTATGTTCACTGTTAAACACATTTGATGTCAATATCTTCAGTATGTTGTTCATCTCTTATAGATCTTCAAGACTCTAAAAATTGATTATATTGATGAAGGCTGCTTTCTGTGTGCTGAAGATCATACTTATATTGTAAGAATGTTCAACATGTTATGTCTTAATCAGAGATTTCTCTGATATAGAATTTAGAGATTAGAGCTTGTAATATAAGAGAATTTTCAGATATGTTAGAGTTAATTAATAGATAGTAGATGTTAAATAAAGATTATTATTGAACACACTTATCTTCTTAAAAAAGATGATCTATCTATATATCAGACTGCTCATCTTGCTCATTCATAAGCATCATAAATTAGCTTACTCAGCTCACTCATAAGCACTGTAAGCTTATACTGAGCTGTACATCTTCAAGGCATAGCTTGCTGAACCTATGCATTCAATAAGTCTATCAGAACAATGGCTGTAACAGCAGACTAAACAGTTTAGATACACAGCAGAGATCTTATAACTCTGAAGATTCAATACACTGAACACAGTCAGTCTAAGTGTCTATGCATTTACAATGTGTATAGAGAAGCAGTCAGAAAGAACATCACAGTAACTTTGAAGCAATTAAATGATTTATTAAAGAATGATCACTGACAACACATTATAGTGAGAGACTTTAATCTGCATTATTCAACATGAAAAGATCTGAGAGTGAAGAAGAATTCACAGACAAAGCAGCTAATATAAATAATAAATGAATGACAGCTTTCTCTGTTCTTACTGTAGAGCTCAGTTACATAAAGATCTCAGCAAGCATGCAGCATCATAGATCTGATACTAAACAGCTCAGACATTACTTAATGATTAATTAGCTGCAAAATACAACAACAACATCATGACTTTAATTACTACTTTATTGTTACTCATCTTCTGCTGTCTACAGCAGAGATCACATCACAATCTTATTGACAGTGAGACAGAGTAGACATAAAGCTTTTACAACAGATTCTGATAGAATAGCTGTCAACATTACTTTATAACTACAATGAATTCAACATAAAGCAATACATAACTGTCATCACAGAGACAATTTAAATTACAGTGAAGATAACAATATTAATGTTAACTTTCAGTAAATGATCAAAGTCAGGATTTGACTCAGAAGCAAAAGAGATAATGAGAGAAGTAAATAGAGTTTGTTGTTGTTGATAAAGAGAACAGAACATACACATTTAAAAGATGTATTGTTAAGTTTGTAATGAAAAAAAAAAGAAGCTGACAAAATTAATGAGAATGAGTCACAGAGAATGAATAGAGATGGTCTTAAAGAACTTTTAGAGATTATGAAAATTGATAAAGTAAATTAGAAATTGCAGAGTTATGAATCAGATTTTTACTCTCATTCTGAAATAGATAAAAGAGCTGAAACTTACAGAACTGCAGAACAAGACAGAGCTACTTTGAACAATTTTCTTTTTAACTTTTTTAGAGATGAATCTTGACAATATTGCAGAATATAAATATTCTGAGTCAGTATTTATGTCTTTAATTACAGAGACTGAATTAACAGAGATTATAATGTAAGCATTAAACAATAAGATATCAGAATTAAATAATATATTAAACTGAATTCTACATTAAATATTATCACAACTACTCTCACTGCTGCTCTCACTGTACAACTTGTGCCTGAACAGCAAAAGATATTTAAGAGTCTTTAAACACTTCATTATAATGATGCTGCAGAAGCTCAACAAAGAAGACTATTAACAGCTTAAGATATATTAATTAATAACATTTCTGAACATTATAAGCAAAGCTCTGAAGTCTGTGATGACACACAGAATAAGTTACATGACAGAAATCTATTAATTGCTATTTAAAATACTGTTGAGAGATCAGAAAATTGTGTTTACAGAGTAGGCAATTTACACACTGCTGAAGCAGATTCATAAAGCATGAAAATTAAGCACATTAGTCACATCACTATTAATGCTGAATGTATTAGAAATCTTTGACAATGTCTTTTACAAAAGATTACTTTATAATCTTCAAAAATGTCATCTATCACTGAAGATAGTGAACTGAATAGAAGACTTTCTGAAAGAAAGAACATCAATAATAAAGCTGTTAAAATATGAGTTAGAGAGCTTTGTCATTCATATAAATATATTTTAGAACTCATCACTATCATTCATTCTATATCTATTTTACAATGCTGACATGCTGAATCTAGTCAATGACTCACAGCTTTAAGTCACAGCAGCAAGTTAAATTGATGATGTGAGCATCATAGTGACAGAAAAGTTAGCAGAGAAGAACTGCATCACTTTGCATACAATACACAGTCACACAGAGCAGTAAGCTTAAAGATATATCTCTGTCTTTATTTTAATTAAGTATGAATTTATTCACTTTACAAACTGTCTTACAAGACATGACATAACAGCAGAGCTGATTCTAGACATATATACAATATAGACATCACTGATGTGCAGAGTGCTGAGAGTCATCTTGAACTTATATTTAAAATGAAATGCACATATATAATACATTTAGGCTTAAGTTACAACAAGTTTTAAAGATTTAATGATGCTGACAGACTTTATATGACACTTTAGACTTAAGAATCTATAAAAACTCTATATAACAGTGATGTTACTGCAGATTCTGTACTGCTGCTCAGTCTGATACAGTCTAGATAGTGAACACAGAATAATTATATAATAAAAATGAACTCTTTAGAAACTGACAATTATACAGTGATGAGCAGAAGTCATTATAGTGAGAATCTTTTACATAACAGTGAGTTCAGCACTGAATATGAAATTCTTTCTTTTCTTAATGAAACAGCAGCTAAAGAAGACACTAAGAAAGTTTATACTTCATATTGTCACTGTGTCAATCTACATTTTAATGAAGAAAATCAGATCTGACTTTATAAAGAAGCTTTGCTGAAAGAGCTCACTGAAATGTCTGTAGCTTCATTATAAGATGCAGACATAACTTTCATTAAAAGTTAACTTGAAATTCAGAACACTCTACATTGTATTATTATGATGAAATAGCTCAACTATTTACATAAATAACAATGCAGATAAAGCTGTCTGCAGATACAATATTAACAAACTTTATTGAGACTGAGAAGTGTTGAATATTTATATGAATGATAGTGACATCAAGAATTAGATAAATGCAGTAACAGTGACACTGAAAAGAGATCTAAGATGTATGATATACATAAGTATAGATAAGACATTCACAGTGTATATGATGAAGCTACAGAGCCTGATCATGATGATAAGTATAGTAAGTATAGTGAAAATGATGAAATCAGAGCTCTAAATGATGAATATATACATAGATAATTAAGCAGCAATTTAATCAGTCATTAAATTGAGTACACAGTCAGATCAATATTTACTGCAGCACATAATAAAGAAAGTAGATGATCTGTAGAGTTAAAAGGTTCAGATATGAATTTGATGAATATTGATGCATATAAAGATATCAGAAAATGAAGAAATAAATAAAGTGATTAAGACAGTGATTTAGATCAGAGACTTATATATTGAGAAAGAACAGATTATAGAGATTTGACATTTAATTGTTATTTATAAGACAAGACTTCATCAATGAATAGCAGAAGAATGAGTTAATGACTGAAAGAATGAAATAGTGAGACAGATTATATTCAGCATGAAGTAATAGTCAGATAGAAGAGTGTTAAATAAATATACAGAATTTTATCAATTCATAAGCTCTTTAATTATTTAGCTATACACAGAGAAGATTGACATGACTTATTATCTTTATATTATAGATTAAATAGATTCTTTATGATATCTATACAATCTAAGCATTCAGACTGTTCATTATGTGCTGATGAAATGCTTACAAATCTGAGATCTAAGAAAGAAACTACTGAGATGAGTTAATGATATAAAAAAGATTTTATGAGACTCAGTATTAATTAAAGTAATTATTATACTTATGTTATGAAGCAATCTTCTGAGACAATTTTAGACTGTAAAAAAGACATTAAAAGATTTAACATTCTTAGATGCAGTCTGAAATAGAAAATTCAACAATTACATACTTTAGACTGCAGAAAAGACAATTAATTGTTTATAGAAATGTTTATTCTTTATTGATGATGATGAAAGAAAGACATTAGCATTAAATCATAAGAAAAGAAGATTAGCAAGCATTAAAATCAAGAAAAACACAGGGAGCTAGAAGACTACAGAAAGTAAAGTCAGAATTTGTATTAGTTAGCTAAATCATGAAGTGACAGTGATGATGACAGTGAGGTGATAATGAAGATGAGATCAGTATGTGCTAGCTGCTTGTAGTTACACAGTGTATGACAGCCTAGGCAGCCTCAGTCACCTATGAATCAATCAATCAATCAATCAATCAATCTGTGTGATCGAATCCCAATGACGAAGAGCTTTGTCACTGCTTGCAAAACACTCAACTGTTCACAACCTCTCACAATCTCACTTCGCTCACTCGTGTACCCGGCTTAATGGCAGCCACGGTAGCTTATCAGTCTCAAGCCACTGAGGTGAGCTCCAAGAAGCACGCTGCTTGTGATGAATGCCGTACGCGATTTGTGATAACCCTCTGAACCAATCACAAAGCTGATCTGTGCATAGGTGGCAGAAAGCTCAAGTGCTCCGGCGACTTTCCACAATGCGTTCGCTGTGGCACGCACGATCTTGTGTGCCACTATTCCGATCAGAAGCCCATGGGCCGACCACGGAAGCGGCGGCGCAGCAACCCAAGTCAAGAACAAGATGGGCTAGATATGAGTCAACTAGACCTCATGGACGGCATATCAGAACCCTGGCCTACGTCTGAGGAAACCATGCAAATGAACGAGATTTATCCACTTACAACACCATGGTCGACACTCGGTGAAAACGCCCTGCCCAACTTCACCGACCCTGGGCTTGAACCGATTTCAATCCTCACACCCAAGCCAATGCCCGAAATCGACTTCTCCGACTGGCAGCCTCCCGACTTCTCCATCCCCAGTCCCTTCACGTGAGTCCCCCCCCTAGGGCCCCTCTACAAGCAGCCACAACTCACCGACAACGAACCAGCACCACCCCCAGCTTAAACTACACCACCCCCGAGCAGACCCAGTCCCCCAACACAGCCACAACCTCACCAGCAGCAACCCCTTACAACGCCACCTGCGCCTGCCTTTCAACCCTCTACGCAACCCTCACCTCCTACCAAACCCTCCCACCCCCCACCTTCCCCCCCTCCCTCGCCCCCCTCCGCACCGCCATGTCCACCGCCCGCACCGCCATCCACTGCCCGCACTGCCCCACCAGCTTCCCCACCGCCCTGCAGAACATGATGCTCCTCGGCACTCTCTTCCCGCTCATCCTCGACCACTACCGCCGTCTCCTCCTCGCCATCGACGCCGACGCCGCCGACGGCCGCCCGAAAATGTACCGTATCGGCGACGCCTCGCCCGCCACCGCGCATCTGCATACCAACGCGCCGGACTGTCCGATGGACGTCGAGATCGAGCTTGGTGCGGAGGACTGGCGCCGTATGGCGAGGAAGGTTGTTGGACGCGATGTTCTGGGGAAAGAGGATGGGGGCGCTGAGGTGGGGGGGATGGTGGGTTTGGTGAGGGATATCGAGAGGCGGCAGCGGAGCTGGCATGAGAAGAACCTCTACGATAAGAGCCTTATCGAGGACGGGCGGGGGTCGGGGTCGCCGTGTTCGGAGGGTGATGGGCATAGGCATGGGGAAGGCGATCATCTATGCTTGAAGATCGTGGGGCTCGCGAAGGCGGGGATTGCGGGGTTGGATCTGGATACTGGTGGGAAGGCCGGAGGGGCGAAGGCGGTCGACGCTTCGGCGGATGCGGACGTGGTGGTGGAGGAGGTGGTGGCGGCGCCGTCGAAGCAGATGGTCAAGTTCTCGGATAATATCAATCGCTGGCCTTTTACGAGTATTAATTTCTAGAGAGGGTGGAGGGACAGCGGATGAGGGGTCGATGAGGCGATCTGGCATTTCTATGGCTTCGGGAGTTGCTTAGATACCTATTTGCATACACGCATAGTGCGCATTAATTCCGGCTGGGAGGATTCTAAAGGCATGGTGTTTGGTGCGATTTATTAGGACCACGCAGTCTCTCAAGACTACTGGCAACAAGAATTCTATTGGTTCTAAAGACACGCCCGCCGCCTCTAGGAGCCGGAAGCGCAGTGCCTGCAGCGCCCTGCTGCTTAAGCAACAAGCACCATTACTCATCCTCCTCATCCTCCACCACCTTCCTCCGCTTCCCCCTAGCCGCAACCCCTCCGTCCTCGCCCCCCTCCACCTTCTCCACCACCCTCTCCCCCTCCCTCTCCCTCTTCGGACTCGTCTTCCTCTTCGGCTTCTCATCCTCACTCACCCCCTCACCCTCACCCAACCCGTCATCCTCATCCTCGCTCCCCTCCCCAACCTCCGGCTCCTCATCGCTCCCCACCAAAAACCCATCATCCTCATCATACTCATCCTCCCTCGTGCGCCCGCGATTCCGAAACCCGTCCTCGTCATCACTATACTCGCTATTCCGCCTCGGCTTCCGCTTCGGCTTACTCGGCAGCCTAGCCCTCGTCGTCGCCATACCCTCATCGTCCTCGAGGCCCCCGACCGTCAAGCCGCCCCCTCCCCCTCCGCCACCGGCGCTGCGCAAGCCGCTCTTGCCCAAAACGCGGTTGGCGCGATCGCGCTCGCGCTCCTCCTGCTGCATGCGGCGGCGCTGGGCGCGCAACTTCTCGCGCTCGGCAAGCTCGGCCTTCTTCTTGGCGAGCTCCGGGTCCTCGGTGATGGCGATGAGGGCGACGCCGCCGTCGGCGGAGGTCTTGTTGCCGCGGACGGCGGCGGCGAGAGAGTCCTGGAGGCGGATGAGGGCGTCGTCGTTTTGGTCCGAGGAGGGGAGGACGGTGAGGGTGTTGGTGATGTGGTTGGTGACGCGGAGGATGGAGGCCGATTCGTGCGGGGTGGTGAGGTAGGTGTGGGATTCGTGTTGTGGGTTGTATGGGGCGTCGCCGTTGGTGGGGGGGCGGCTGCGGTTGAGGGCCGTTGGGGTCGGTTTGAGCGGGTTGCGTTGGGGTGGGGCGAGGGGTTTGGCGGGCAGCTCGAGTTGTTCGGTCGCGTTCGAGGCGAGCTGCATGGTCAGGGAGCCGTCGGACCAGCGGAGGATGCGGGCGTTGGACTGTAGTTGAGAGGGGTTTCGGGGTGAACGTCGCCAGCGGATGGTGCTGATGGCGGTGGAGTAGGCGGAGAAGGTTGACGAGGGGGGGAGGGTGGAGTGGTGGTCTGTCACGGGAGGCTGAAAATCTTCATGCCGGTAGATCTTCGGTTCGAGGCCGAGAAAGTTGGGAAACTTAAGGAGATAAAGCTACAAAGTATTCCGATCAGTATATCGTTGGAATGGCAGTTGCCTCGGCCGGCTTAACATACTTCGCCGTCACTTGGGTCAGGCACGGCGTGTCGACCCAGCTTGATGTCCATGATATTGGCACTTTGACCTTCAAGCTCCATATCAACATCGCCATCCGCATCATCCATCAAGCGATCGTTTCTGTCTTCGTCGTCCCCAGAATCAAGCTCTTCGTCATTGAGCTTGCGCAGCGGCCTGAAGTAGTATGTCAACGCGTGTAGCTGAGGGGAGATAGTCCGCTTGGAGTCTCACCCAGCATCTTCTGCTTCTGATGCGGAACCAAAGAGACCATCCCCATCCTCTTCATCTCCAGCATGCGCATTTGTCCCTTCCGTCTCGTGGTGATGTCCATTCACCATCGTTTCAGACTGGTGATCACTTGGTACGGCTCCATCATGCTCTCTGTCATCTTCCTCGCCCGACAGCAGAGGCTCTTCAACGCTGTCTAGTGCTTGATCCTGGGTTGGTACGGTGTTTTCTTCGGTGGACATGTTATCAGGAGCATCTGACGGTTCAGTCTTTGCCGTTTGCGCTGTGCTCTCGACCATGGTACAAGTAACGCCTGCTTAATCCTGGAGCTTCTCAACGTTTACTTGAGTGAGTCCAGTTAGCTCATTGATTTTCCGGCTTTGAATCTAGAGTCTTTTGTGAAGGCAGTCTCAAGTGTAGGTAGGTACACCTTCGCAACGTTAAGGTACAACCTGGAAGTACCAGGTAGGTTGGTTGTCGCATTGAACTGGAACTTGTTCATGCCGCTTTTCCACATTGAGCGTGGCGTGAG